>Ga0209056_10000074_pt1 | contig 100081 bp, 102 predicted proteins | sample GraSoiAngelo_114_FD_185876 | JGI IMG/M metagenome (GOLD analysis project Ga0209056, IMG submission 185876) | Grasslands soil microbial communities from the Angelo Coastal Reserve, California, USA - 14_0903_13_40cm (SPAdes) (version 2) | ecosystem: Environmental > Terrestrial > Soil >... | reverse complement strand
GGATCAGGGCGAGGTCCACGCGGTTGTCGCGGCCCACGAGGCTCCCGGTGTAGCGCCGTCCGTCGGAGAGCCTCACCTGGACCTTCTCGGCGCTCTCGACCACGTGGGCGTTCGTCACGATGAGCCCGCTCCCGTCGATGACGAAGCCCGAGCCGGTCGCGCGCCGTGGCTCGTCCTCCTCCTCCCGCCTCGTCTCGCCTCCCGCCGTGCGGCGGACGGCCACGTGCACGAGCCCGGGCTTGAGCCGCGCGGCCAGGTCCGCGAGCAGCGTGTTGATGCGCTGGAGCTCCGGCGGCGTGCCGGCATCCGAGCTCGCGAGCGCACCCCGACCCCCGGCGCCGGTCGGGCCGCCGCAGCCGAGCGAGAGCACGACGACGAGCAGCAGGGCGCCCACACCGATCGGTCGGAACCTCGCCATCTGGACCCTCCCCTCCACGGCGCTCCTCCGAGTATACGGCGCTAACGCGACACTTCACGAACGAGGTGCGGGAGCTCCGGAATGAGGAGCTTCTCGAGCGCCAGGCGGCAGGCGTTCGGCGATCCGGGAAGCGAGACGACGATCCGCCGGGCACGCACGCCGAGCTGGGCGCGCGAGAGCATCGCCGCGGCGCCGATCTCCGCATAGGAGAGCATGCGAAAGAGCTCGCCGAAGCCCGGGAGCCGCTTGTCGAGCAGCGCCTCGATCGCCTCGAACGTGGCGTCGCGCGACGTGATCCCCGTGCCGCCCGTCACGATCACGGCCTGGACCCGGTCGTCCCCACACGCCTCGCGCACGACACGCTGCACGTCGGCAGGCTCGTCCCTCACGATCGTCGCGCCGATCACCCGGTGGCCGGCGCCGTGCAGGAGCTCGCGGATCAGCGCGCCGCTCGTGTCCGTCTCGGGCGTCTTCGTGTCGGAGACGGTGAGCACCCAGCAGGCGACGCTCCTCGGCGCGTGGGCCTTGTGCTCCCGTGGGGTGGCGTCAGGCTGCGTCATCGCGGCGGCGCGCCGTACGCGCGGTCGAGCAGCTCGACGAGGTGGAGCACCCGCATAGCCGACCGCTGGGCGGCGAGCCCGGCCTGGATCTGGAGGATGCAGCCGGGGTTGGCGGTGACGACCGCGTCGGCGCCGGTCGCGAGGACGTGACTCACCTTCCGCTGCAAGAGGCGCGTCGCCATCTCGGGCTGCGTGAGGTTGTAGATGCCCGCCGACCCGCAGCACCAGTCGGACTCGGTGAGCTCGACGATCCGGAGCCCGGGGATTTGCGCCAGGAGCCGACGCGGCTCCCCCCTGAGCTTCTGGCCGTGCACGACGTGACACGGGTCGTGATAGGTCACCGTCAGGGGCACCGGGGAGAGCGGCCCACGGAGCGGCGCCCGCGCGAGGAACTCCGCCAGATCGACGACCGACGCGGCGAAGCGCCTCGCGCGCTCCGCGTACGCCGGGTCGGCGCCGAGCAGGCGGCCGTACGCCTTCATGTGCGCCCCGCAGCCCGAGGTGTTGACGATCACGGCCTCCGCCCGAGCGGCCTCGAAGGCGTCGATCGTCCGGCGGGCCAGGGCGAGGGCGCGCGCGTGATCTCCGCCGTGGGCGTTGAGCGCGCCGCAGCATCCCTGGCCCTCGGGCACGACGACGTCGCAGCCGTTCTTCGCGAGCACGCGCGCGGTCGCACGGTTATGGGCGCCGAAGACGACCGCCTGGACGCATCCGGTGAGCAATGCCACGCGGGCGCGCCGCGGACCCTCGGCGGTGACGAGCCGCGGCAGCGGTGCGCGCTCCGCTCGCGAGGGCAGCGGCGGGAGCAGCGACTCCCACGCCCGCAGGGTCCTCGGGAGGACCCGCACGATCCCGCTCGAGCGGACGAGGAACTGGAGACCGCTGGTCTGATAGAGGCGGAGCCCGGCGGCGGCCAGCCCGAGGAGCCGCGGATGGCCCAGGAGCAGCCCGAAGTTGAGCCAGCGAAAGAGGCGGCGGACGGGCGAGCCCGGCCGTCGGTGCTCCATCTCGGCCTTCGCGGCCTCGATGAGCCCACCGTAGGGCACGCCGGCCGGGCACACGGTCTCACACGCGCGGCAGTCGAGGCAGAGCGAGAGATGGTCCGCCACGCTATCCGTGAGGGCGATCCGTCCCTCCGCGAGCGACTTGATGAGAAAGATGCGGCCGCGCGGCGAATCCATCTCCGTGCCGAGCTCGGAAAACGTCGGGCAGGACGCGAGGCAGAGCCCGCAGTGGACGCACTGGTTGACGCCCTCGACGGAGAGCCCGTGGAGCGTGAGCGGCCCCGGGATCTTCGCGGGCGACTCCTGGACTGTGTGCGCCATCCGTCCCCTTTCCCCGATGCTTCCCCGTTAGATTCCGGCGACGAAGCGGCCGGGGTTCAGCACGTTCTTCGGGTCGAGCTCGGCCTTGATCCGCTGCATGATCCGGCCCGCCGCGCCCGGATCGTCCCACACCGGCACCTGTGACTTCACGGCGAGCGGCGCCCACTCGAGCGTCGCGTGCCCACCACCCGCACGCGCGATCTCGCGCCACTCGGCGAGGATCGCCGCGATCGGCGCCGGTTCGGACGGCTCGTGACCCGTGGCGAGCGCCGCGCTCACCGCGCCGACGCCGGCGTGTGCCGCCCACGCCGTCCCGAGCCCACGCGCCCGGGCGGCGCTCGCACCCTGCTCCATCAGCTCGGCGACTTGGGTCGGCAGCACGCCGAACGCCATCACGGCGGTCGCGACAGGGAACGCCGCGCGCGCCCCCAGCGCCAGCCTCGGCCACACCTCCGAGGCGAGCGCGCGTGGGTGGTGTCCACCGAGCTGCGCCGTCAGGCGCGTGAGCTCGGCGCACTGCCACTCCACCTGCTCGCCGAGCCCGTCGAACCCGACGACGAGCACCGCGCCCGGCGTCGGGGGGGCCGGGGCAGCGCCGGCGAGTGTCGGTCCGAGCCCAAGCGCCCCTCCGGTCCCCCCTCCGCCGAATGCCGCGGTTCCGTCGAGGAGCTCGACGGCACTGGGGATCAGATCGGACGCCATCAGGGCGCGCACCGCTGCGCCCCCGTCTTTCAATCGATCGAAGCCGACGCACATCAGGCGCTCGTCGTCCGGACGTGGCCGGAGCTTGAAGGTGGCCTCGACGATGACCGCGAGCGTGCCGTAAGAGCCGACGAAGAGCTTCGGCAGGTCGTAGCCCGCGACGTTCTTCACCACCTTGCCGCCGCCCTTCACGATCGCGCCCTCGGCGGTCACGACCGTGACACCGATGAGCAGATCGCGCGCCGTCCCGTAGAGGTGCCGCCGCGGCCCCGAGGCGTTCGTCGCGAGCACGCCGCCGATCGTCGCCCGCTCGGCATCGGCGGGGTCGAGCGAGAGCCACTGGCCGCGGCCGCGGAGGGCCGCCTGGAGCTCTCCCACCGTCGTGCCGGCCTCGACCGTGACCGTCAGGTCGCCCGGCTCGTGCTCCACGAGGCGGTTCAGGCGACGGAGCCCGAGCACCAGCCCCGCGCGCGCCGAGGGCGGGCCGACGGACGCCGCCGTGCCGCCGCCCCACGGGATCACCGGCAGCCCCAACTCTGAGACGAGCGCGATTACGGCCGAGACCTCTTCGACCGAGCCGGGGAAGACGGCGGCGTCGGGCGTGCGGCCCTCGACGACGTACGGGGAGAGCTCGACGCCCGTCAGGACGTTCGGCGCGCCGACGATGGTGCGCAGTCCCTCGAGCAGGCCGTCCTGCACGAGCCGCCGCCGCCAGCGCTAGAAGCGCTGGGCCAGACCCTTTTCCTCGATCGCGTGCGGCCGGTAGGCGACCGGCCCGACCTCGACGCAGGATTTCTTCGTGGGGAACACCTTGCCCGGGTTGCAGAGCCCCGTGGGATTGAACGCATTCTTGAGCCGGCGCATGAGGGCGAGGTCGGCCGCCGAAAAGATAAACGGCATGAAATCCGATTTTTCGAGGCCGATGCCGTGCTCGCCGGAGATCGAGCCACCGACCTCCGCGCAGACCTTCATGATCTCCGCCCCCGCCGCCACCACGCGCGCCTCCTCGCCCGGCCGGCGCGGATCGTAGAGGATGTTCGGGTGGAGGTTGCCGTCGCCCGCGTGGAAGACGTTCCCGACCCTGAGCCCGTGAGCGGCGACGATCTCGTTCACGCGGCGGAGCACGTACGGGAGCTTCGTGCGCGGGATCACGCCGTCCATCACCATGTACGCGGGCGACACCCGCCCGTACGCGCCGAACGCCGACTTGCGCCCCTTCCACAGGAGCGCGCGCTCGGCCTCGTCGCGCGCGGTACGGATCTCGCGGGCGCCCGCGTCGCGACACGCCGCGACGATCCCTTCGGTCTGGGCCGCCATGCCGACGGCGAGGCCGTCGAGCTCGACGAGGAGCGCGGCGGCGGCGTCGCGTGGGTAGCCGCAGCCGAATGCGTCCTCGACGGCCTGGATCGTCAGCTGGTCGATCATCTCCACGGCGGCGGGCACGAGCCCGCGCGCGATGATGGCCGAGACCGCCTCGGACGCCCCATCCACGTGCTCGAAGACGGCCAGCACCGTCTTGACCGCCTGCGGCTTCTTGAGTATGCGCACGACCACCTTCGTGGCGATGCCGAACGTGCCCTCGGAGCCGACGAACACGCCGGCGAGGTCGTAACCGGGCGCCTCGCGGGTCTTCCCGCCGAGCCAGACGATCTCGCCGTCCGGCATCACGACCTCGAGCCCCAGCACGTGGTTCGTCGTGACGCCGTACTTCAGCGTGTGCGGGCCGCCCGAGTTGTTGGCGATGTTCCCGCCGATCGTGCACGCCTGCTGGCTCGACGGATCGGGCGCGTAGTAGTAGCCCTTCGGCCCGACCCGGGAGGAGAGGTGGAGGTTCACGAGGCCCGGCTCGACGACCGCGAGCTGGTTGTCGTAGTCCACCTCGAGGACGCGGTTCATCCGCATCATGGAGAGCACGATGCCCCCCTCCGCCGGCAGGCACCCGCCCGAGAGCCCCGTCCCGGCGCCGCGCGCCACGAAAGGCAGCTCCGCGCGGTTCGCGAGCCGGACGACCGCGGCCACGTGCTCCGCGGAGGTGGGGAAGACGACGAAGTCCGCCAGCGCCCGGAAGAGCGTGAGGCCGTCGGACTCGTAGACGAGCAACTCCTCGGGGTCGGAGAGCACCGCGCCGGGGCCGACGATCGCCTCGAGATCCCGCTGCAGCTCGCGTTTCCTGGACTCGGTCAGGGTGGCCATGGTGGCTCGGATTATACCGTGCCGGCGCAGGCCGGGGACAGCGCGTCGGAGCCGCTCGCGCGTCAGCCGCCCAGGAGGACCGTCGCCGCCTGGACGATCGCGGCGGCGTCGATGCCGTAGTGGCGATAGAGGGCGGCGCGCGCTCCCGACTGGCCGAAGTCGTCCACGCCCAGCGCGAGCTGCGGCACGCCGAGCGCCGCGCCGATGAACGCGAGGGCGTGGGAGTGGCCGTCGAGCACCGACACCACCGGCACCCCCTCCTCGTCGGCGCCCACGAGGGTCTCGAGGTAGGGCGCCGGGCCGCGCAGATCCCGATAGAGGTGGTCGGGGCTCGTGACGACGAAGACGCTCGCGAGGACGCCGTGCTCGCGGAGACGGCGGCTCGCGTCGACGGCCTCCGGGACCATCGCGCCGGCGGCGAAGAGGTGGACCGCGTTGTCCTCCGGATCCCAGCCGGGTTCGCCGCGGGCGTCGATCAAGCGGTAGCCCCCGCGGAGGACGCACGCGCGGTACTCGGGGCTCGGCGGCGGCGCGAGGGACTGGTCCACCGGCTTCGTCGACAATCTCAGATACACGCTCGCGCCCGTCCGGTCGGCGAGGCCGCGGAGCGCGTCGAGGAGGATCCACTCGACCTCCCGCGCGAAGGCCGGCTCGAAGTAGGCGATCGCCGGCAGCGCGACCCCGATGCCGGGCGTGATCACCGACTGGTGGGCGCCGCCTTCCGGCGCCAGGCTCACGCCCGAGGGCGTGGCGACCACGAGGAAGCTCGCGCCCGAGTAGAGGGCATGGTAGAGGGCGTCCAGGCCGCGCGGGACGAAGGGATCGTAGAGCGTCCCGATGGGGAGCAACGTCACACCTGACATCTCGCGCGTCAGCCCGAGAGCGCCGAGCAGGAGAAAGAGGTTGTGCTCCGCGATCCCGAGCTCGATGTGCTGGCCTGCCGGCGACTCCTTCCACTGGACCGCGAGCGGCAGCTCGGCGAACGCGTGGGGCTTCGGCGTCGGGAAGTAGACGCCCTTCCGGTTGATCCATCCCGCGAGGTGCGTCGTCACCGCGACGTCGGCCGACACGGTCACGATGGCCGCGGCGCCCGGTAGTCGGGCGAGCGCACCGAGCGTCCGCCCGAACGCCTCCTGGGTCGAGCTCTCGGCCGGATACGCCTCGTCGATCTCGAAGGGGATGGGGGGGACGGCGCGGGCCGGGGGCGGCGTGAAGAGCGGTGGGAGCCGCCGCACCCACTCGGCCTCGTCGCTGCCCGGCAGGAACCCCTCCCACTCCGCGCCCGGCGCGATCCCGAGCGAGTCGCGCAGCTCGGCGATCTGGGCGGGGGTGAGGAGCATCGTGTGATTCAGCGGATCGCCGGCAAGGGGCAGCCCCCAGCCCTTGAGCGTGTGGGCGAGGATGACGCTCGGTCGCGCGCGCTCCGTCTCCGCCTCGTCGAGCGCCGCGAGGATCGCCGCAAGGTCGTGGCCGCCCAGGTCGCCGACGAGCGCCGCCACCTCGTCATCGCCCGTCCGAGCGAGGAGGCGGTCGAGCGTCGCGTCGGCCTTGCCGCCGGGACCGGTGACGAGCGCCTTCCTCACGGCCGCGGGGGCCAAGCGCAGCAGGCGCTGATACTCGGCGTTCGACATGGCCTCGAGCCGTCGCTCGAGGCGCGCGCCCCCGGGCCTCTTCGAGAGGGCACGGAGTCGCCGGCCCCAGCGAACCTCGATGACCCGCCAGCCGCACGCCGAGAACATCGCGCCGAGCTGGCGGGTGCGCGCGTCGGGAACGACGCGGTCGAGCGCCTGGCGGTTCACGTCGACGATCCAGAGGACGCGCCCGAGCCCCTGCACCGCTTCCTCGGCGAGCGCCTCCCAGACGTTGCCCTCGTCGAGCTCGGCGTCGCCGACCATGACGATGACGCGCCCCGGAGCCGCCGCGCCTCCGTGGTCGGCGATGTAGCGCGACGCCAGCGCGCCGAACGTCGCCTGGACGGCGCCGAGCCCCATCGAGCCCGTGGAGATATCCACGACCTCCGGGTTCTTTCGCCGGCTCGGGTACGCCTGGAGCCCGCCGAACGACCTGAGCTCCGCCAGCGCGGCCGCGGGCAGTCTCCCGCGCAGGTACTGGATCGCGTAGAACGCGGGCGCGGCGTGCGCCTTGACGGCGACGAGGTCGTCCGACCGGAGGGCCTTGAAGTACAGCGCCGTCAGGAGACTGACGACCGACGCCGACGAGGCCTGGTGGCCGCCGACCTTCGTCCCGTCGGCGTTCGGGCGGGTGTTCGCCCAGTGGACCATCCACGTGGCGAGCCACAGCACTTTCCGCTGGATCCTCTCAAGGATCGCGAGCTCGGCCGCCATGGCAGGCTGATTCTAGCGCGGGCTCAGGCCCGGAGGTACGCGTGGCGGACGACCTCGGACGCGGCGAGCTCCCGCGCGCTGCCGTGCCCGACGATCTCGCCCTTCTGGAGCACGAAGCCGTGGTGGGCGATCTCGAGGGTCTTCCGAGCGTTCTGCTCGATCAGGAAGACCGTCGTCCCGGCCTCGTTGATCGCCCGGATGATCCCGAAGAGCTGCTCGACCAGGAGGGGCGCGAGCCCGAGGGACGGCTCGTCGAGAAGCAGGAGCTTCGGCCGGCCCATCAGCGCCCGGCCCATCGCGAGCATCGCCTGCTCGCCGCCCGACATCGTGGCCGCCGTCTGCCGCCGGCGCTCGGCGAGCCGCGGGAAGAGCCCGTACACGTACTCGCGACGCGCAGCGACGTCGGCGGCCGTCCACTCGACGAAGGCGCCCATCCGGAGGTTCTCCTCGACGGTCATCTTCGGGAAGACGCGGCGCCCCTCGGGCACGACCCCGATGCCGAGCTTCACGATCTCGTGGGTGCGGAGCCCGTCGATGCGCGCGCCCCCGAGCCGCACGACACCCCTGACCGGCCGGACGATGCCGAGGATGGTCCGGATCAGCGTGGTCTTGCCGCTTCCGTTCGGCCCGAGGAGACACGCGATCCGCCCCGCCTCGAGGGCGAGCGACACGTCGCGGAGCATCGTGATCGGGCCGTAGCGGGTCGAGACGCCGTCGAGCTCAAGCATGCGCCGTCTCGGTCCCGAGGTACGCCGCCCGCACCTCCGCGTGTCGCGCGACCTCGGCGAAGCTCCCCTCGGCGATCTTCCGGCCGTAGTTGAACGCGACGACGCGCTGGCTCACGCCCTCGATGACGAACATGTCGTGCTCGATGATGACCACCGAGAGCCCGGGCATCTCGTCGCGGACGATGCGGAGGTCACGCATCAGCTCCGCCGTTTCCTCCGGGTTCATCCCGGCCGACGGCTCGTCGAGCAGGAGCAGCCGGGGCCCGGCGGCGAGCGCGCGGCAGATCTCGACGCGCCGCCGGTCGATCTGCGGGAGCTGGCCTACCCGCTCGAAGCCGCGCCGCGGCAGGTCGCGGTTGAAGAGGGCGAGCAGGTGAGACGCGCGCTCGATGGCCGCGCGCATCTCGCCGACGAGCCGCCCGCGGCGGACCACGGAGTCGAGGAGTCCCGTCCGCCGGCGCGCGTGCATGCCGATCAGGATGTTGTCGAAGGCCGAGAGGTCGAGGCACAGGCGGCTCGCCTGGAAGGTCCGGGCGATCCCGAGCCGCGCGATCGCGTGGGCCTCGAGACCCGTCAGTCGTCGGCCGAGGAAGACCACGTCGCCCGCGGCGGGCGCCAAGAGGCCGGTGAGCGCGTTGAAGAGCGTGGTCTTCCCCGAGCCGTTCGGCCCGATCACGCCGACCGTCTCCCCCTCCGCGACCACGACGTCCACGCCGTCGAGGGCCACGAGCCCCCCGAAGCGCACCGTGAGCCCCGTCACGTCCAGCAGGTTAGGCGCAGCGCTCACCGGTATCGCCGTATCCGCGCGGGCCAGAGGCCGCGGGGACGGTAGAGGAGCATGACGACGATCACGATGCCGTAGAGGAGCAGGCGGTACTCGTGGAGGAATCGGAAGCGCTCGGGCAGGGGCACGAGCAGGCAGGCGCCCAGGACGACGCCCGGGATCGAGTCCACGCCGCCGATGATGATCACCGAGAGCATGACGAGCGAATAGCCGAAGTCGAAGTCGGGGGGCGAGACGAAGCCCACCACCACGGCGTAGAAGGCCCCGCCGAGCCCGATGAAGAAGTTGCCGATCGAGAACGCGAGGAGCTTCCCCCGCGTGACCGACACGCCGCAGCACCGGGCCGCGATCTCGTCGTCGCGCAGCGTGTTGAGCACGAGCCCGAGCCACGAATCGTGCAGGCGCCGGAGGACCCACGTGGTGAGCCCGGCCATGACGAGCGCGGCGTAGTAGAAGTTCGCGTGGGCCGGGAGCTCGACGCCCGCGAGCGCCGGCCGGGTCGTGAAGGCGTAGCCGCCGAGGGAGAGGGTCGGGATGTTCTTGATCCCCTGCGGGCCGCCCGTGAACTCGAGGTTGTTCACGAGGATGTTGAAGATGAAGACGAACGCGATCGTGACGAGCGCCAGATAGTGGCCGCGCGTCTTGAGGATCGGCACGAAGAGAATCGTGCCCACGAGGACGGCCGCCCATGGCCCGACCAGCACGGCGAGCCACGCCGGCCAGCCCCCCGCGACGGTCAGGAGGCCGACCGCGTAGCCGCCGAGGCCGGCGAACGCGGCGCCGGCGAGGTTGATGACGCCGGCGGTCCCGATCTGGAAATTCAGCCCCTGACCGGTCGTGACGTAGAGAAGGGCGAGGGTCGCGACGAAAGTCCAGTACGGGCTCGACCGGAGCGCTAGCGGAAGGGCCAGCGCCAGCACGGCGCCACCCGCGAGCGCGGCCGCCCGGCGTCGCGCGAACGCCCCGGCGAGCGCCGCGCGGAGCCGCGGCACGAACCGCACCAGCGCGCCGGCCGCGACGAGCGCCCCGCCGGTCGCGCCGAGCGCCCACGGGCGCTCGGCGAGGATGCCGGCGACCACGAGCGCGAAGACGGCCGCCTCGGCCAGCCAGACACCCGCGAGGTCGCGGCTCACACGCGCTCGACGCTCTTCTCGCCGAGGATGCCGCTCGGCTTGAACACGAGAAACACCATGACGACGGCGAACGCGACGACGTCCCGGAACTCGGAGCCGCGGGGGATGAGGGCCGCCGCCGTCGTCTGGAGGACGCCGAAGAGCAGGCCGCCGATGATCGCCCCGTAGACGTTGCCGAGCCCGCCGATCGCCGCGGCGGAGAAACCGATGACGCCGCCGGTGATGCCCATGATGAAGTGGATCTCGCTGTAGTAGAGCCCGCTGAGGATCCCTGCCACGGCGGCGAGGCCGGAGCCGAGGAAGAAGGTCGCGTCGACCGTGCGGTCGAGGTTCACCCCCATCATCTGCGCCGCCTCCGGCTCCTGCGCGACCGCGCGAATCGCCGCGCCCATCCGCGTGCGGCGGATGACCAGGTCCACCGCGACCATCGCGGCGAGCCCGATCCCGAGGATCGCGAGGTTCTCGTAGCGGATCGCGACCCCGCCGAGCTCGACCCCGCCCTGTGGGAGGAGCTGCGGGAAGGGCTTCGGGTCGGCGCCGCGCGGATAGAAGATCAGCACGGCCTCGCGGATCACGAGCCCGAGCGAGAGGGTCGCGAGCAGCGTCATGAGCGGCGAGGTACCTGCGAGCGGCTTCACGCAGACGCGCTCGGCAAGCACACCGATCGCGCCCGTGACCAGGATCGACGCCGCGAACGTGAGCGGGAGCGCCAGGAGCGCGCCGCCGACGCCGGCGGCCTTGAGCCCCGCAAGCACCGTGAGCCCCGTAAAGGCACCGAGCATGAAGATGTCGCCGTGGGAGAAGTGGATCACGTCGAGCACGCCGAAGAAGAGCGTGAAGCCGACGGCGACCAGGGCGTACATCACCCCCAGCATCACGCCGTTCAACGCCTGCTGGAGGAGGAGCTCGAGGGGCGGCACCCGGTGCGCCGGCTACATCTTCTTGAACTTGTGGCCGGGCAGCGTGCGCTTGCCGGAGAAGTACTCCGAGTCCTCCCAGAGCACCCACTTGCCGTCCTGGCTCACGTACTTGGAGATGAGCGAGACGGTGTTCTGCCCGTACTCGTCGAACTCGACGGGGCCGATGATCGTGGTCGCGTTCTTCGTCCGCTTGAGCCGCGCCGCGACCTTCGCGCGGTCGGGGCCGACCGCCTCGATCGCGTCGATGACGAGGTTCGCGGCGACGTAGGCGAAGGGCCCGTAGGCCTCCGACGGCTCCCTGAACGCCGCCTTCGCATACGCCTCGAGGAACCGTTTGCCGCCCGGCAGCTTCTCCGTCGGGGCGCCCTCGACGAACGCGAGCGTGCCCTCGGCCGACGGACCGGCCGTCTCGTTGAAGGTGTCGGACTTGATGCCGCTCGTGCCCTGGAACTGCGCGCGGACGCCGAGCTTGTCCATCTGCACCTTGACGCGCACGCCGTCGGGCGTGAGGCCGCCGTACCAGACGACCTCGGGCCGGTCCGCCTTCGCGCGCGTCAGCTCGGCCGCGTAGTCCTTCTGGTCCTTCGCGGTCCCCTGCGTCGAGAGGACCTTGCCCCCCGCCTTCTCCAGGAACTCGCCGAACCACTTCGCGTGCGCGCGGCCGTAGTCGGTCGTGTCGTGGACGAGCGCGAAGGTCTTGAAGCCCAGGGTCTTCACCGCGAAGTCGGCGGCCACGTTGTTCTGGTTGATCATCGTGCCGTTGACGCGCGTGATCTCGACGTAGGTGTGACTGTACGTGATCTCGGGAAGGACCGCGCCCCAGACCATCGCCGGCATGCCGGCCTTGTGATAGGTGTCGATCGTCGCGATGGCCGTCACCGAGCAGTAGTGCGTGACGCCCGCCACGATCGCCGGGTCCGACGACGCCTTGAGCGCCGCCTGGACGGCGACCGTGGGCTTGCACTCGTCGTCGAGCACCTCGGTCTCGTAGTGGTACTTCGTCCGCGGATCGGCGTTCCGCTCCTGAACCGCGAGGAGGAAGGAGTTCCGGCCGCCCAGGCCGTTCGAGGCGGTGCCGCCCGTCAGGGGGCCGATGAAGGCGAGCTTGACCGCCGACTTCTGGGCGCGGGCGATCGACGGCCCGAGGACGACGCCGAGGCCGAGCGCGGCCGCGCCCTCGAGGAGCCCACGACGGGTGAGATCGACGCGATGGTCGGAGCGCGACATGCCCTTCGTCCTCCTCTGACGACCCTCCCGGAACGACGCCCAGTAGGGTAGCCTAACCTGGACGGAGTTGCGAGCCGCGAACACGACTTCGGGAGGAGATCGAGGACATGAAGACGGCACAGGCGACGGTGAGCGGGGTCCTCGGACCGAGGAACCTCCACGCGCGGATCGACGCGATCAAGCGCGCGAAGGGGGCCCCACCCTGGTCGGAGAAGATCGTGGTGAACGAGCAGATCGTGGGCACCCTGATCTGTCAGCCCCCCGGTCATCCTAACGACCGCCACTACCACTTGGTGGACGAGTGGTGGCTCGTCGTCGAGGGCGAGATCGACTGGGAGATCGAGGCGCAGGCCGAGCCGGTGCGCGCGCGGGCCGGCGACTTCGTCCTGGTGCCAGCGAATCACTTCCACCACATTCGGCCGACGGGGGAGCGCCCGACGATCCGCCTCGCGATCACGCCGCCGGGCGAGTTTCATCGCCACGAGCGAGAGCCGGGGACGGGCCCCGACGGCCGCTAACGGCACGGATCGCCGCCCGTGAGAGCGCGGTACCTGGTCGGCGTCGCCCTCCTGGGCGGGCTCCTCCTGGCCTGCGCGCGGAGCGGAGAGGATCGGGGCGGCGCCCGCGTCCCGATCGACCACATCGTCGTGCTCTTCCTCGAGAATCGCTCGTTCGACCACCTGTTCGGCACCTACCCAGGGGCCGAGGGACTCGCCGCCTATCGTGGCAAGCAGGCGGGCGAGAACGGCGCGACGTACGCGACGCTGCCGGCGCCGCTCGGGCGCGACGGGAAGCCCGACCCGCGCTTTCCCCCCGACCTCCCGAACGCGCCGTTTCCGATGCTCCGCTTCGTCGGCCCGTTCGACCCGACGAACAACCCGGTCCATCGCTTCTACCACATGCAGCGCCAGTACGGTGTGGGCGCCGACGGCGTCCCGATGGGCAAGTGGGTCGCCGAGGGGACGAGCGGCGGCACCACGATGGGCTACTACGAGCGGGCCGCGATCCCCGTGCAGTGGCGGCTTGCCGAGGAGTTCGTGCTCCTCGACCACTACTTCCAGGGGATTCACGGCGGGTCATTCGCGAACCACTTCTACCTGATCTCGGGGACCCTCGCGACCTTTCCCGACGCGCCCGCAGCGGTGAAGGCGCAGTTCGCGCCGGACGGCAGCCTCGTGAAGGACGGCGACGTCGACCCTGAGGGCCACGTCGTCAACAACCTCGATCCTCCCTACCCACCCCAGCGCGTCCCGCACATCCTTCAGACTCCCCAGACCGCGCCGACCATCGCCGACAGGCTCGACGCCGGCGGCGTGTCGTGGCGCTGGTACGCGACCGGCTGGGGAGCGGGAGCCGACGCCGTGAGGCAGGGGCTCGTGCCCCACCACAACCCCTTCCAGTACGTGCAGCGGATCATGGAGAGCCCGGAGGGCCGCGCGCACATCCGGAGCGCCTCCGAATTCGTCAAGGCTCTCCGCGAGGGCGGCCTCCCCGCCGTCGCGTTCGTCAAGCCTCACGCCCGCGACAACGCCCACCCAGTCTCCTCGACGGTCGGCGCAGGCGATCGCTGGATTGGCGAGATCGTCACGGCGATCATGGCGAGCCGCTACTGGTCGCGCGTCGCGGTGGTGATCACGTACGACGAGGGCGGCGGCTGGTTCGACCACGTCCTGCCGCCGGTGGTCGACCCCTTCGGGCTCGGCACACGTGTGCCAACGCTGATCGTCTCGCCGTACGCGAAGCGCGGCGTGGTCGCCCACGGCCAGTACGACCACGCGTCGATCCTGCAATTCATCGAGTGGCGCTTTGGGCTCGACCCCCTGACCGAGCGCGATCGCTCGGCGGCGGCGTTTCTCGAGGCGTTCGACTTCGATCAAGCGCCCCGCCCGCCGATCGCGCTCCCGTAGGACGCGCGGCGCGACGGTGGTTCAGCGCAGGTGCCGACGGATCGCCGCGAGCGTCTCCGCGTACTCGTCCGGGCCCGGAAGGCGCGGGGCGTGGCTCCGCTCCCACGTCGGCCGCTTGGGGTTGGGGTCCTCGTCGTAGCGCGGAAAGAGGTGCCAGTGGAGGTGGGCGACCGTGTTGCCCAGCACCTCGTAGTTCATCTTGCGCGGCCGGAACGCGGCGGCCACGGCTGCGGCCACGCGCAGCATATCGCGGAAGTACTGCGTGCTCTCACGGTCGTCGAGGTGGTACAGCTCGGTGGCGTGCGTCTTCGAGACCACCAGCGTGTAGCCGCGGTAGTACTGATCGGGCGCCAGGATCGCGATCGACGCGGGCAGGTCCTGGATCTTCCTGAGGACGTGCTCGGGGGCGGCCGCCGGGCAGGTCTCGGCGCGCCCCAGCGCCTCGACCACGGTGCAGAGCTCGCACCCCGACACGCTCACCCCGGCTCCGGCTTCCGGCCCTTCCCGCCGCCCGCGCTTACTTCGCCTTCGCCGCCCAGTCGGGCCGGTACTCGATGCCGAGCTGCTTCATTTCGTGGAGCTTCTCACCCCAGAACGCCTTCTGCTTCTCGAGGCCCCGCCGCTCGGTGACCTTGTCCCACTCCTTCGCCGCGGTGTCGAGCGCGTCCTTGGGCGATTTGCGCTTGGCCAGCGCCTCGGTGATCTCAAAGGAGAGCTTCCGCTGGTACTCATCGGCAGCCGGGATCACCGGGTCGGGCACCAGGAACGGGAAGGTCGCCTCGATGGCGTCGAGGTATTTGTCCGCGTCGGGGAACGCCTTGCGGAACTTCTCCGAGCGCAGATGGGACAGCCGCCACGGGTCCATGATCGTCTTCGGGTCCATCACGATCTTGAGACTCTGCTCGGGGAGCGAGATGAACTCGAGGACCTTCATGGTGGCCTCTTTCTTCTTCGAGTACTTCGAGACCGCCATGCCCCGGCCGGGCGTGATGGCCGGCCGGTTCACGATCTTGCCGTCGATCTCGGCCCCCGGGACGATGCCGAACCCGGCCTTGCCCACGATCACCGACTCGGCCGGATTGCCGACGCGTTTGCCGGTACTGGTCCACGAGTAGAGCAACGGGACCTCGCCCTTGACGAGCATCGTCTTCGGCTCCTCCGACTCGAAGAGCAGGACGCCCGGCGGGTAGTACGGCATGGTCCGCACCATCTCCTCGAGAGCGCGGACGCCGGCGGCAGTGTTGATCAGCGGCTTCATGCTGGCGTCGAAGTATTGCCCGCCATAGGCGAAGAACCGCTGCCGCCACCAGTGGTACGAGTAGCCGCTGGCGCTCGGCTTGTACGAGGCACCGGCGCCGAAGAGCTTGTTCTGACTCCCGTCCCAGCCCCAGCCGTGGAAGAACTCAGCCGCGTCGTCCCACTGCTTCCACGTCTTCGGCGGCCTGAGGTCGTAGCCGTACTTGGCCTTGAACTTCTTCTGATTGTCCGGCCGCTCGAAGGCCACCTTGTTCCAGTACATGATGTGGATGTCGCCGTCATACGGCATACTGACGAGCTTGCCGTTGTAGCGGAGCATCACCTTGCGGAACACGTCGACGATGTCATCGAGGTGGAACTCGAGCTTCAGCTTCTCGATCCACGGCTCCAGCGGCTCGAAGTGCCGGCCGTAGTCGGGCATGTTCGAGGGGCCGAACATGATGAGGTCCCAGGGGCTGTCACCGCTGTTGAACTCGAGCAGCGTCTTCGCCACGAACGCGTCGAGCGGGATGACCTCGGTCTCGAGCGTGATACCGAGCTTGTCGTAGAGGTCCTTCTCGACCAGCGAGAGCGAGTACTTGACGTACTCGGCATTCACGACCGCCCGGATGGTGGTCCCCTCGTAGGGTCGCGCCCCGTAGACCGGCTCGTGCCCGGGCCGCCCCGCGAGCGCAAGCAGGGCGACGATGACGATCGTGAAGACCGCAAGCGGTCGGACCCATCTCATCGCAGGCTCCCTTTCCTAGCCCTTCGTTCCGCCGAGCGCCAGGCCCTTGACCAGGTAGCGCTGGAGGAAGAAGGCCACGGCGAACGCCGGCAGCACGCCGAGCACCACCGAGGCCGAGGCCTCGCCGTAGAAGGTGTCGGTACCGCCGCTGGTGAACGATGTGACCAGCACCATCATCGTCTTGGTCTCGATCCCGGTCAGCACGATCGCGAACAGGAATTCGTTCCAGGTCGCGATGAACGCGAAGAGGGCGACCACCGCCAGCCCCGGGGCGATGATGGGAATCACCACCCGGATCAGCGCCCGCAGGCGCGAGCAGCCGTCGATGAGCGCCGCCTCCTCGATCTCGACCGGAAAATCGCGCAGGAACCCGACCAGGAGCCACACCGCAAAGGGGATGTAGACCACCGTGTAGAGGGCGACGAGGCCCAGGTAGTTGTTGGTCAGGCCGAGCAGCTTGTACATGAGGTAGACGGGGATGATCAGCGCGATGGCCGGCAGCATGCGGAGGACCAGGAGAACGGTGCTGAGGAAGCCGCCGCCGAACCGCCACCGCGCGATGCTGTAGGCCGTCGGCAGGCTCACCACGAGCGCCGCGAGCATGCTGAGCGAGGAGATGACGAGGCTGTTGGTGAAGTAGCGCGCGCCGCTCGAGTGGGTGAAGAGCCGCCCGTAGTGCGCGAGTGACGGCTCGGAGGGAACCCAGACGGGCGGGTAGGCGAAGAAGTCCTCGTTCCCCTTGAGCGACGTGGTGACGATCCAGAAGAAGGGCCCGAGAAAGAAGACGAGCGCCAGGGCGAGGCCGAGGTACGTGAGGAGGCCCGCGAGCCCGCGCTGCACCCGATGGCGGTTCGCCCGGCGGACCGTCACGAGCGGGGTCGCCGTCACGACGGCGCTCACGCCGTCCTCGCTTCCCGGTGACGGGAGATCCACATGAAGACCAGCGTGAGGGCCAGCACCGCGAGGACGATCACGTACGAGAGCGCCGCCGCGTAGCTCATCCGGAAGTCCTTGAAGCCGACGAGGTACGTGTTGAAGGCGAGCGTCTCGGTGGCCCCGCCCGGCCCGCCGAACGTGAGGATGAAGATGAGGCCGAAGAGCTTGGTCAGGTCGATCATCCGGATCATCACGCCCACCGCCATCGTGAACTTCAGGAGCGGCAGCGTGATGAACCAGAAGGTCTGCCAAGCGGTGGCGCCGTCCGCCTTCGCCGCCTGGTAGAGCTCTTGGGGAATCGACTGCAGCCCGGCCAGGAGGACGAGCATCATGAACGGCGTGTTGTGCCAGACCTCCACGAGCACGACGGAGAGGATCGAGAGCGCGGGCGTCGCAAACCAGTCGAAGTAGACGTCGATGATCCCGAGCTGGCGGCCGAGGTTGTTGATCGCGCCGAACTTGACCCCGAACATCATCCGCCACGCCATCGCCGCCATCACCGGCGAGACCATCGCGGGGATGGCGAGGAGCGCCGTCACGACCGGTCGCCCACGGCTCACCCGGCTCAGGAGGAGCGCGATCCCGAGCCCGAGCAGCAGCTCTGCGATCAGCGCGGGCGCGATGATGACGGCGGTGTTCCAGACTGATCCCAGGAAGCGCCCGTCCTGCAGCAGCGCCTCCGAGTAGTTCCGGAGGCCCACGAACTCGTGATCGGGGCCCACCGACAGGTCGAAGTTCCGCAGCGAGAGATAGAACGAGTAGCCGAGCGGGAAGACGATGACGAGGGAGATCAATAAGAGCGAGGGCGAGGCGAAGGCGAACGGCTCCCACTGCTTTCGCTTCAGGGCTAACGCGGACACCCGCATTCGGCCCTCCCCTCGACGCGCCCCACGGCCTCGCCCGGGACCGGGTTGGTCCCCGGAGGAGACCACACGCGCGCGACGCGTGTCAAGGCGGTCGCGCTTTCGCACGGGCGCGGATTCGACTAGACTTCCCCCGCGCGACGGGTCGTTCCGCGTTCATAGGCTCGCGAGGAGGTGCTGGGATGAAGGCGGCGGTCCTGTACAAGGCGAATACCCCGCTCGAAGTGGTGGACGTCGAGCAGCAGGGCCCGCAGGCCGGCGAGGCCCGCGTGCGCGTGATGGCGACGGGCGTCTGCCACAGCGACTGGCACATCATCAACGGCGACTGGACCCTGCCCCTGCCCATGGTGCTCGGGCACGAGGCCGCCGGCGTCGTCGACGAGGTCGGGCCCGGCGTCTCGAACGTGCGCCGCGGCGACCACATCATCTTCTCGTTCCGCCCGCACTGCGGCCGCTGCTTCTATTGCTCGAGCGGACGCTCCATCCTCTGCGATGGGTACGCCTCTGCGCGCTTCGTCATGCTCGACGGGACGCACCGCCTGCGCCGCAACGGGCAGGACATCAACCAGATGGCGCGCCTCGGGACCTTCGCCGAGTCCGTCGTGTGCCCCGCCGAGATGCTGGTGCCCATCTCGAGGGACATGCCCTGGCCGCAGGCGGCGCTGATCGGCTGCGCGGTGCCCACGGGCGTGGGCGCCGTGACCCGCTGCGCGCAGGTCGAAGCGGGCGCGTCGGTCCTGGTGATCGGGTGCGGTGGCGTCGGGCTGAACGTCGTCCAGGGCGCGCGCCTGGCCGGGGCGCGGACGATCATCGCGTGCGACCTGCTCGAGAACAAGCTCGCCTTCGCCCGCGAGTTCGGCGCCACCGACACGTGGAACGCCAAGGAGGGCGACGTGGCCGAGCGCGTGCGGAAGCTCACGGGCGGCCGCGGCGCCGACTACGCGTTCGACGCCATCGGCAGCGAAGCCACGACGCTCCAGATCCTCGACGCGATCCGACCGGGCGGCCTCGCCGTCATCGTCGGCATGGCGCCGATGACCGCGCGGGCGCCGATCACGCCCTACACGATGGCGCTCCAGGAGAAGACGCTCAGGGGCACCCTCTACGGCTCGGTCCGCCCGACCGTGGACTTTCCTCAGCTCGTCCAGCTCTACCTCGACGGCCGGCTCAAGCTGGATCAGCTGATCAGCCGGACCTACACGCTCGCGGAGATCAACACGGGCTTCGAGCTATTGCGGACGGGGCAAGTCGCGCGCGGCGTCGTCGTCTTCAACTAACGACCCGGAGCGGGAGGACACCGTGAAGCACGGATTCAGGGTGCTCGACAGCGACCTCCACACGATGGAGCCGGACGCCCTCTGGGAGCGCTACCTGGACCCGCGGTTCCGCGCGTTCGCGCCGACGTTCGTCCGGCGCGCCGAGAACGCACCGAACCAGCCGATCATCCGCATCGGCGACCTCGAGATCGGCGAGATGTCGAAGCGACCGCGGACGGCGGCCGTCGGCCAGGACCTCCACCGGCGCGCCTTCGCCCGCCACCCGCACTACGCGGTCGCGCACGCGCGCGGCTACGATCCCGAGTCGCACCTGGCGGCGATGGACATCGAGGGCATCGACGTCGCGGTCCTCTACGGCACGCGCGGGCGCCAGGTGCTCATGCACGACGACCTCGATCCCGCCGTGGCCGCCGCGCTCGCCCGCGCGCACAACGACTGGACGCGCGACTTCTGCGGCGGGAGCCCCGACCGCCTGAAGTTCGCCGCCCAGGTCGCGTTCCACGACGTCGGGCTCGCCGTCCAGGAGGCGCGGCGCGCCGTGCGCGAGCTCGGGGCGGTCGCTGTCGTCGGCAACCCGAACCCGGTCCGCGGGCGCCACGTCCACGACCCCGAGCTCGAGCCACTCTGGGACGCGATCGAGGAGCTCGGCGTCCCTGTCGGCTTTCACCCGACCGGGCAGTCGTCGCTCCGCGACGACATCGCACGACGCTACGTCGACCATCCGAACGGGCGCGTCATCGGCGTCGCCGGCCGCAACCCCATGGAGCTGATGCTCGCCTTCGCCAGCATGGCGGCGGGCGGCGTGCTCGAGCGTCATCCGCGACTCCGCTGCGCCTTCCTCGAGGGCACGTGCGGCTGGCTCCCCTGGTGGCTCTGGCGGCTCGACGAGACGTGGGAGAAGTTCGGGCCCGGCTCGGACGTGCGGATCTCCCAGCGTCCGAGCCAGTACTTCTTCCGGCAGTGCTACGTGGCCACCGACGCCGACGAGAAGGTGCTCCGGCAGGTGGTCGAGGCGGTCGGCGACGACAACATCGTCGTGTCGACCGACTACCCGCACGCCGACGGGCTCTTCCCTCGCGCGATGGAGGAGTTCGTGGCGCTCGACGGCGTGAGCGACAAGACGAAGGCCAAGATCCTCTGGGACAACTGCGCCCGCCTGTACACCCTGACCGGCGTCAAGGGTCAGAAGTAGGCGAGCAACCGGCCGCAGGAGATGACGCTCGGCCACAGCACGAGCGACAGGATCGCCGAGACCTTCGCCGGCCACGGTGCGCCGACCTCGCGATCCCACCGCGCGACCGAGCCGAACGACCACTGGTGGAACACGGCCGCGTTCAGCCCGGCCGTCGCGATCAGGGCCAGCTTGAGACGGAAGACGGGATTACCGGCGAATTCGTCGGCGTGGGCGGTGAACATCATGAGGCCGCTCGGGATCACGAGGACGAGGCTGGCGCGGGCCCACGGAAGCAGGTGCCGCGCCATGCCGATCACGGGAAGCTGGGGGGAGACGCCGAGCAACCTCAGGTCGAACATGATGGCGGCGCCGACGAGGACGGCGAACCCCACGATATGCGCGATCTCCGTGATGGGATAGAGCCACGCCCACTGGCGCATGGCCACGGCCAGCGCCGTGCCTTCCAGCCATCCCGTCCATCCCGTCGCGTGGCTCACCTGAGCTCGATAGTCTTGCCGTCGATCGTGATGCGCTCGGCACGCATCTCACCGGGGTCGGTGCGATGGGGATAGCCGACGACGGTCGCCTGCGTCCCGACGGCAAGCATCGAGCTCGACAGGCCGCGGTGCTCCATCCGTGTCGGCGGTGCGAGCACCACGTGCCAGGTCTTGCCAGGCACTTCAAGCTTCACGTGCCCGTGCGGATGCTCGTAGCCCGACTCCCGGATGACGCCCGTGAGCGTGAGCGTCTGCGCGCTGTCGTAGCCGCTCCACCCGTGATGGGCGATGGCGGGCAGGGGCAGCAGCGCGAGGGCGACGGAGAGGCAGCGGAGACCGATGACGCGCATCGCGTGACCTCCTATAACGGTCCCAATCGTACATGAGGCGTGAGGCTGGGCCGGAAGAAGCGGTCGACAGCCTCCAGCGCGCGTCCGACCTGCCCGAGCGGACCAATTTCCGGAACCAACAGGTTTATCCGGCTCCTACTTTAGATGGAAGTTCCGGGGCCGATTGAGTCATCCGCCCTATTGTCCGTCGGGCCACCGCATCTACCCTTGTGGACCAGAGACGAAGAATGGCGTCGACACGAGAGGAGGTGGGGACGAGAGGCGGGGGAGAAGTGATCGACAACACCAAGACGCGAGGCTACGGCTGGTTTGCTGGGCTCTGCGTGTCAGGCCTCCTCGTCACCTACGGCGTGTGGCGCGTCGTCGTCGACGCGCCGACCTACCGGTTCGTGGTCCGGCTGTTTGAGGACGAGCCGTTCCTGAGAGCGGTGCTCGAGGAGTTGGGTGTGCTCGCCCCGGTGCTCTTCATCGCTCTTCAGACGCTCCAGGTCATCATGTCGCCGATTCCCGGAGAGGCGACTGGCTTTCTCGGCGGCTACCTGTTCGGTGAGTGGCTCGGACTCTGCTACTCGACCATCGGCCTCACCATCGGCTCCCTCGCATCCTTTGGAGTGGGCCGCCTGCTGGGAGCCCGCTACGTTCGCGGCCTGGTCAGGCGGGAAACGTGGGACAAGCTGAGGTTCATCAGCGACGCCGAGGGCACCATCCTCTGTCTCATCATCTATCTCATTCCGGGGTTCCCCAAGGACATCGCCTCCTATCTCTTCGGTATCAGTCCGCTGCCCTTCTGGGTCTTCGCCGTCGCGTCCACGCTGGGCCGCATTCCTGGCACATGGGTGCTCTCGGCGCAGGGGGCCCATACGGCGAGCGGGAACTACGTGCGGGTGATCGTCCTGACGGCCATCGTGGTGGCGGTGGCCCTGCCGCTCTACTACTATCGGACCCGGATCGTCGCGTGGTTCGCCGGCTCTGCGCCGCGCGCACGGCGCTGACGAGCGTCACGGAGAGGCTCCGGGCGTCCCTCGCGGTTGGCGCTGCTCGTATCAGACGGCGGTTGACGACCCTCTCCCCCGGGGTATAGGCTCCGCCTCCATATGGAGGGCGTCATGACGAAGCGTCTGGCACTTGCGGCGCTCCTCGGCTTCCTCAGTCTCCTCGTCTTGGGTGCCACCTCCGTCCTCGCCGGTCCGCCTCCGGCCTATTTCGTCGACGAGAGCAAGCTGCCGTTCGACGCGCTCGCCGGGACCAGCACGACGCGCTCGTGGGGCGTCCATAATGGCGCCGGCTATCGGATCGAGGTCCCCGACAACTGGAACGGGGACCTCGTGCTCTATGCCCACGGCTTCCGCGGCATCGGCCTCGAGCTGACCGTCAGCAACCCGCGCATCCGCCAGTCCCTCGTGACGAACGGCTACGCGTGGGCAGCGTCGAGCTACAGCAAGAACGGCTACGATGTGCGACAGGGCGTGAAGGACACCCACGCCCTCGGCGAGCTCTTCAACGGCCTCGTCGGCCACCCGCGGCGCACGTACCTCACTGGCCATTCCATGGGCGGCCACATCACCGGCGTGGCCATCGAGCAGTACCCGCAGGCGTATGTGGCGGCGCTGCCGATGTGCGGCGTCATGGGTGACGATGAGCTCTTCGACTACTTTCTCGACTTCAATCTGGTCGCTCAGGCGCTTGCCGGGGTCGCGGCGCAGTTCCCCTTCCCCGCCGACTACCAGACGGCGGTCGTGCCGGTGGTCAAGGCCGCGCTCGGCGCGCCCTACCCGTTCGTGCTCAACGCCCGCGGGCAGCAACTCCGCGACGTGACCCAGAACATCTCCGGCGGACCACGGCCGGCCTTCAGCTTCTCCTTCCAGGTCTGGGGCAACTTCCTCTTCACGGTCGGCGTGACCGGCGGTGACATCGGCGTCGCCCCCGGTAACGTCCAGGACAACGGCGACACGGTCTACCAGATCGACTCGGACCCCGCGCTCTCGACGGCGGAGATCGCGCTGAATGCCGCGGTGCTCCGCGTGACGCGGGACCCGCAGGGGCGCCACCTGAATGGCCTCGCGAACATCCCGCCGATCTCCGGCCGGCTGCCGATCCCCGTGCTGAGCCTGCACACGATCGGCGACCTCTTCGTGCCCTTCTCGATGGAGCAGGTCTACGCTCGGCGTGCCGCTGCCCAGGGCGCCTCCGACCTCCTCGTGACGCGCGCCATCCGCGACCACAACCACTGCGGCTTCGCGGTGCAGGAGGAGGCCCGGGCGTTCGCGGACCTCGTGAACTGGGTGACGAACGGCATCAAGCCGGCGGGCGACGATATCCTGACGCCAGCGACGGTGGCCGATCCGAAGTTCGGTTGCCAGTTCTCCGTGCCGGGTCACGAAGGATTCCCGTCCTGCGTGCCGTGACGAGCCTGCACGAAGATCCTGGAGGAAGTGGACCCCGCGCTGGTGAAGTGGAGGGCCAAGACCGAAGTGAAGTGACCGCGCTCAACGACGTCGTGCCTTCCATCGCGCGTGGGTGTCGGGCAGGCACGCGGCGCATGGCCGGTACCCGGCCGCGATGGCGGTCTGCTCGTCGGCGAAGAACACGCGGTTCTTGACGTACCCGCCACGCGCGATGGCCCGGAGGGCCGCCGGTCCGACCCCAGCAGCGTGTACCTCTTCGCACGGGGGCTCATGCGGCCGACTCAAGCGCGAGCAGCATGTGCTTGGCTTCGACGCCACCGACGTACTGTCCGATGGTGCCGTCGCTCCGCACCACGCGGTGACAGGGCACCACGACGGGCAGCGGGTTGTTTGCGCAGGCGCTGCCCACGGCACGCACCGCCTTCGGGTGGCCAGCCGCCTTCGCGACCGCCGCATAGCTGGCGGTCTTCCCGTAGCCGATCTCCGGCAGGTGCGAGAGGACCCTACGACGGAAGCCGTGCGAGAGCTGCAGATCCAGCGGCACGTCGAACGTGCTGCGTCGCCGCGCGAAGTACTCCTCGATCTCCCGGGCAACGCCGTCCAGGCGCGCAGGGGCTCGCAGAATCCGCGGGCTCACGTCGCGGGCGAGGCGCTCCAGGACGAGGTCATGGTCCTCGCTCGCGTATGCGACCCGGACCAGGCCCCTCGCGGTGGCGGCCAACAGCAGCGTGCCCACGGGGGTCTCGATGGTGCGGTAGGCGACGTCGAGGAGACCGGCGGCGTTCGCGACGTCCACCAGGCGCTGGTGCAGCCTCTGGCTCACCGCTTCGTCGATGGTGGGCAACGCAGCGAACAGATCGCGCTCGTTCATCATCGGGACTCTCCTTTCGGGAACGTCTTTCGCAAGGTCGCAATGCCGTCTGCCGCGGCTCTCCTGGCGGCGTCCTCACTGCCGCCCACGATCTCGGCGACCTGCAGGTAGGGCATCCCCACCAGGTAGTGGTAGGCAATCGTCTGCCGCTGTTTGAGTGGCAGCGCCTCGAGGGCCTCCCACAGACCGGACTCCCAGCCCTCAGGGCTGCCGTCCTTCGCGGGGCGCTCCGGCACCTCGTCGGTCACGACGAGGCGACGCGATGCGCGCAGGTGGTCGAGCGCCTTGCGGTGTGCGATCGTCACGAGCCACGCCTCGATGTTGCTGTTCGCGCGCAGGCGCGGATAGGCGCTCAGCGCGGCGAGGAACGTCTCGGACCACGCATCCTCGGCGTCCACTCGCCCCAGGACGGCTCGGCACACGCGCAGCACGGTGGGACCGTGCTCGGCCACGAGCTCCTCGAAGGGCTGCTGGCTCAGACCAATACTTTTCGTCGCCATTGCCGTATCGCCTCGGCGTGCTGCGGGTAGTGGCTGTAGGTGTCGAGCCGTAGGCGACGACGGAAGCGCGTCTCGCGGCTCTGCTGATCTTCGGGCGCCCTCTGGATGAAGTCGATGAGCCGGCGATGGGTCCCGTCCAGTTGCCGTCGCACCGCGGAGAGCGACAGGCGCGCTTTCTGCTCCGTCATGCGGGCGTTGAAGGCATCGATGCCGCCGTACTTGACGGAGTACCGCGGTGGCGTGCCGCCCTCGAGGATGAGCGGCAGGTGCGTCAACGCCTCCTCTTCCCACGTGGTCACGTGGGCGAGGATGTCTCTGACCGACCAGTCGCCGGTGACGCCAGGCTTCATCAGCTGCGCGTCTGACAATCCGGCGTACGACGCGTTGAACGCCCCCCACGCCGCGTCGAGTCGTCGCAAAAGGTGCCGTCCATCCACGGAATCAGGCCGCCTTCCGGAACGTCAGGTTGATACGGTGCCCGCCCATCAAGGGATGATGTCCCTGGTCGAGCGGCATGACGCCGTGATACCGGAGTCTGGCGGGGCCTCCCCAGACCACCACGTCGCCGTGAGCCAGCGGGACGCGCCGTGGCGTATCCGCTCGATATAACCCGCCGAACAAGAAGACGGCCGGCAGTCCGAGCGAGACCGACACGATCGGCGCCTCGAAGTCCCGCTCGTTCTTGTCCTGGTGGAGCGACAGGCGGGTTCCAGGCTCGTATCGGTTGACGAGGCACGCGTCGGGAGCGAAGCCGTCGAATCCCGCCCGCGCTGCCGCCTGGGCAGCGAGGTCGGCGAACACGTCGGGCATCGCCGGCCAGCGACGCCCGCTCTCCGGGTCATGGCGGTCGTAGCGATACCCGGTTCGATCGGTGACCCAGCCGGTTGCCCCGCAGTTCGTCATCGCCACGGACATCCGGTGGCCTCCAGGCGTGACCATGTGGCGAAACGGCGCACGCTCGACGACCCGCCCCAGCGCGGCGACGAGGCGTCCTTCGAAGGGCTGCGCGAACCCACCCAGCACTATCGCGCCCGGCGCGAGCGGCACGTCCCGGCGCTCACCCTCGAACAAGTCCGGGATCATGTCGCGTCGTGAAAGATCACGCCCACGGTGTGGCGATGCCCGGATCGCAGCCGGCTCACTCCGTGCCGGAGATTGACGCGATAGGTTCCGCGCGTGCCGTGCACCGGACGGTGGTGCACCGCGAACACCACGGCATCGCCCTGCCGCAACGGCACCACCTCGGCCCGCGATTGCATGCGTGGGCGCTGCTCGGTCAGCACGAATTCGCCGCCGGTGAAATCATGTTCCGGCTCCGACAGCAGAATCGTCATCTGCAGCGGAAAAACATGCTCGCCGTAGAGATCCTGGTGGAGAGCGTTGTAGTCGCCCGCGGCGTATTGCAGTAGGAGCGGCGTTGGCCGCGTCTGCCCCCCCTTGTGGCAGCGCGCGACGAAATCGGCATGCGCGTCCGGATAGCGGACATCGATCCCCATCGACTCGTTCCAGCGATTGGCGATCGGCGCCAGGTTCGGATAGATCGCCCTGCGAAGATCGGCGACGATGTCCGGCAGCGGATACGTGAAGTACTTGTATTCACCCCGCCCGAAGCCGTGCCGCGCCATGACCACATGGCTGCGGAACCGGCCCTCGTCATCGTAGAGACCGGCGATCGTTTCACACTCGTCGGCGGTCAGAAGCTGCTCGACCATCGCCCAGCCATGGTCATCGAGGTGGGTCGAGACGCTGGTCCAGTCGAGCATCCCGACACGCGTGTTGATGCCGACCGCAACCGTCTGTGTTGTTTTTACCACGGTGCGCATGCGACGTCCTCCTGCTGAGTTCGTTCCGATTCCCGGCCGTTCCACTTGGAAGCGCTTCTGGCTCACACTCGGTAAACGTCCCGGCTCCCCCGTTCGTGAGGTGCCCTCTTGGCTCCCGAAGAGCCGGAGAAACTATGTCGACGCGCTCGATGCGGAGAAGAGGCCCTCAGAGGCTGTTGCGAAGGTGGTCGAGGCGGCCCCGGCGCCAGAGCGACATGGCACCAATCGGGCACCATTTCGAGAAGTGTCGAAGGATCACGAGATGGAAATGTGGGAGAAGGTTGGCTCCCCGGGCAGGACTCGAACCTGCGACATCCTGATTAACAGTCAGGCGCTCTACCGACTGAGCTACCGGGGAATTCCCCTGCCGACGGAACGGAAGAGATTGTACCGCAGCTAGCGGAGATGGGCCTAGCGGCCCTGCTCGGCGCGCTCGCGGACCGCCCTGAGGGTCTCGACGAGACCGTCGCGCTCGGCGCCGCGCGTGAGGAAGGCGGGGAGCGCCGTGCGCGCGGCCATCGCGTATGTCAGGATCACGCCCTCGCCGCGCGGCTCCACCTGCCAGTAGCCCCACGTGTCGCGGAACAGGCCGTTGCGCCGGTCGCGGTCGAGGCGCCACACGAGGCGGCCGCGTGCTTCGTCGGGGTAGTTGTTCACGTGGAAGCCGAACGAGAACGGGCCCAGGCCGACGACGTAGCGAACGAGCGCATGGTCGGCGTCCGCCTCGAGCACCTCGGCGCTGGTGACGCGGGGGTAGAGCCCCGAGTGGTGGGGATAATCCACGAGCACTCGCCACACCGTCTCGAGGGGCGCATTGACGAGCGTGAGGGCGGTTCCGCCCTGCCCGCGCTCCACTCGCCCGCCGGGCGGCAGGACGTCGAGGACGACGATCTCGCCGCGCTCCAGACGCACGAGCTGCTTGTCGGAGAGCGCGACGGGGTTGGCTTGCGCGGCCGATCCGGCGACAATGAGCAGCGCGACGAGTAGCGCGCAACGTTTCATGAGCACTGAGCCCTCCAGAAAAAGCGGCAGAGTCCGAGACGCGGTCCGGGTGACCTCCGCCTGCTTTTCCCAGTCTCACACAGGGCCTGCCGTCGCCCAAGCCCAAACGCCGTGGGTGGTACTGCTGCTCCGCCTGGGGCTGATCCTGGGCGTGACCACTGTCGCGAGTGGTCAGCCGTCCGCGCCGCCGTGGCCCGCATTCCTGGCGTCGCGCGACGGCTTTCCGCCCGAGGTGGTCTCGACCGTCGAGCGCGTGTGGCGCGAGCCCACGCTGCAGCGAACCGTCCAGGGACGGCCCGCGCATGTGCCGTTCGCGGTCTATGTGGCGTTCGTGGACTCACCCGACGTGACGGCCGCCGCCGCCCGTTTCCGGAAGCTGGCGCGGTACGAGGTCGAGCCGCTCGACGACGACCGTTACCTCGCCGACGACCACGACGGGGCGCGCGGCGTCTACCGTGTGCTCGTCCGCGAGCCGCACCGGCGCGTGATGGTGTCGTGGGGGCAGCACTCGGGCCACATTCTCGGGACCATCCGCGGGAGCGCCCTCACGGATCTCGAGCTGACTCCGCGCGGTGAGACGGTGGAGCAGACGCTGACGGCGTACGTGCGGATCGACAACCGCCTGGCCGCCGCGATCGCGCGACTCCTGATCCCCCTGTTCGGCTACCTCGCCGACCGGAAGCTCGCGGAGGGGATCGGTGTGAGCGCGGCGGTCGCGGAGTGGGCGGTCGAGGAGCCGGAGGCGTTCTGTCCGTGGCTCGCGGAGGAACCCCTCCGCCCCGAGCGCCGCGCGCGGATCCTCGCGGCGCTCCCGTCGTGCCAGGAGCTCAGCGCGCGGCGGGACCCCTAGCCGATCTCGCGCCGGCCCTCGAGGGCCTTCGAGAGCGTCACCTGGTCCGCATACTCCAGATCACCGCCGACCGGGAGCCCACGGGCGATCCGCGTGATGCGGATCCCGAACGACCGGAGCAGCTTCGCGAGGTAGAGCGCCGTCGCCTCGCCCTCGACATTGGGGTTGGTCGCCAGGATGACCTCGGCCGTCTCGCCGCCCTCGAGCCGGACCAGGAGCTCCTTGACCTTGAGGTCGTCGGGGCCGATGCCGTCGAGCGGCGACAGGGCGCCGAGCAGCACGTGGTAGCGCCCGCGGTACTCGCCCGTCCGCTCCATCGCCAGGAGGTCGTTCGGCTCTTCGACGACGCAGAGCAGGCGCGCGTCGCGCGCGGGATCGGCGCAGATGCGGCAGGGGTCCTCGTCGGTGACGTTGAAGCAGGTGCGGCAGGAGACGATCCGCTCCTTCACGGCAAGGAGAGACTCGGAGAGCTCGCGCACCTCCTCGACCGGGCGCTTGAGCAGGAAGAACGTGAGCCGCTGGGCCGTCTTCGGTCCGATGCCGGGCAGCCGCTCGAGCGCCTCGATGAGCCGCGCGACCGGTTCCGGGTAGTACGCCACGCCGGCGCCGCCCTACATGCCCAGGCCGGGGATCTTGAGCCCGCCCGTGAGCTTGCCGAGCTCTTGCTGCACGAGCTCGCGCGACTTCCGCAGCGCCTCGTTGCAAGCCGCGAGCACGAGATCCTCGAGCATCTGGACGTCGTCGCGGTTCACGACCTCGGGATCGATCTTGATCGCGACGATCTCCTGCTTGCCGTTCGCCTCGACCGTCACCATGCCGCCGCCCGCCGTCGCCTCCACGCGCTTCTTGCCGATCTCTTCCTGCATCGCGGCCATCTGCTGCTGCAGCCGCTGCGCTTCCTTCATGATGTTCCCGAACCCCTTCACTGATCCTCTCCTTCCGGCAGGCGCGGGCGCACCGCGACCACCTCGCCCTGGAACTCGGCGATCGCCGCCTGGACGACGGGATGCTGCGCCACGCCCCCGGTGCCCTCGCCCGCCACGACCAGGTTGATCCGGTCGGCGCCGGCGACGTGCCGCCGGACCGCCTGCACGACGAGCTCGCGGTTGGCCGTGTCCGCCAGCATCTCACGGTGGAAGTGGTTTCCCGTCAGGACGATGGTGAGCTCCCCGTCGCTCACCGCGCCCGGCCGCGCCTGGGTCAGCACCGTGCCCAGCGTGGGCCGCTTCTTCATGACCTCCTCCACGACCCGGTCCCACCTGGCAGAGAGCTCGGGGTCCGGCGCCGGGGCAGCCGCGGGCGGGGCGGGCGGCGGCGGGGCGGGGCGCGCGGGCGGCGGAGCCTCACGGCGTCGCGCGTCGCCGCCGGCCCGCGGCGGCAGCGGCTCGGCCGGCGGCAGAAGGCTCGCCTGGGCGGGTGCGAGTGGCGAGGCCGGCGCCGCCACCCCCTGCTGACGGAGCAGGGCGTGCGCCTCGTCCACCCGTCGCAGCACGTCCTCGATCGCCTGTGGCGCCGGCCGCCGCGTGGCGCGAACGGTGGCGATCTCGAACTCGACCCGCGGGTGGGGCGACTCGCGCATCAGCGTATCCGCCTCGAGGAAGGCGCGGACCACGTAGAGGATCTCGTCGAGCGTCGCCGGCTCGCCGAGCTTCCGGAGCTCGTTGCCCTCGGCGTGCGTGAGGTCGGCGAGCTTCGCCGTGGGCGCGGCCTTCAGCACGAGCGCGCGCCGAAGCAGCTCGACGACGTCGCGCGCGAACGCCACGAGGTCTTCTCCCTCGCGCACCGCGCGGTCGATCGTCTCGAGCGCAGCGGCCGTGTCCCGGCCGAGGAGCGCCGCGCCGAAGGCGCTCACGGTCGCGGGCGCGCTCACGCCGAGCAGCTCCGCCGTCGTCGCCGTCTCGAGCCGCCCGTCGCCGTACGCGATCGCCGTGTCGAGCAGCGAGAGCGCGTCGCGCAGCGAGCCCTCCGCCGCACGCACGATCACCGGCAGCACGCCCGGCTCGAAGGGGATCGCCTCCTCGCGCAGGATGCCCTCGAGCGTGGCGGTCAGGGCGTCCGGCGCGATCGGGCGGAAGTCGAACCGCTGGACGCGCGAGAGGACCGTCGCAGGGATGTCGCGCGGGTCGGTCGTGGCGAGGATGAAGACGACGTGGGACGGCGGCTCCTCGAGCGTCTTCAGGAGCGCGTTGAACGCGGCCTCGGTCAGCTGGTGCACCTCGTCGATGATGTAGACCTTGTACCGGCCGCGCGCGGGCGCGTACTTCACGTTCTCGCGGAGCGTGCGGATCTCCTCGATGCCACGGTTCGACGCGCCGTCGATCTCGATGACGTCCATGAGCGCCCCGGCCTGGCTCTCACGGCACACCGCGCATCGCCCGCACGGCTCGGGGCCCGTCCGCTCGGGACAGAGGAGCGCCCGCGCCAGGAGCCGCGCCGTCGTGGTCTTGCCGATGCCGCGCGGGCCCGCGAAGAGGTAGGCGTGGGCGATGCGCGCGGAGGCGAGCGCATTCCGGAGCGTGCGCGTGATCGCGTCCTGGCCGACGACCGCGTCGAACGTCTGCGGCCGCCACTTCCGGGCCAGGACTTGATAGCTCACAGGCTGACTCCACGAGCGGAGCCGCCCCTGCCTCTCACTCGCCACCCTCGGTTCAATCCGGCCTCGCGCTCCAATACAATGACCGTGCACCCTCCTTCGAACGAACAGTCCTGCGATCTCCCCACGACGCCAGCTCCGGTCAGGTACTCCCACGGCACACGAGAGGGTCGCCTTACCGTTGCTCCCTTCCGGGCCTGGCGGGGTTCGGCGATTCTCGTTGCGTGGGGCCCAACCTTCAACGCCGCTCCGTGAGGCTCACTCAACACCGTCCACCCTCGAGAGGGAATTCAACCCCGCTGAAGCGGATTGCGGGTTACAGGGCACCGCTAACTCCCCGTCTAGCACGGCCACGTCGCAATGATGGCGGAGGGGGCGGGATTCGAACCCGCGGCACAGGGGTTACCCGTGCACGGCATTTCCAGTGCCGCACCTTCGGCCGCTCGGTCACCCCTCCTCTGACGCTCGACCCGCCGGTCGCGCAGAAGATTGGCGGAGGGGAGAGGATTTGAACCCCCGAGGGACCTTCTGGGCCCCTATCCGATTTCGAGTCGGACGCCTTCAACCGGGCTCGGCCACCCCTCCGCATCGACGGTCTGGAACGCTCACGGCCCCCGGGACGACCATGGCGGGTACTGTCACGATCTTCTCGCCTCGCAAGTCTACCCCAGCGGCGACAAGCCGGGAAGCAAAGGTCTGCCAGGCTACGCAACGTTGTGCCGCGGCGCGGGCAAAACTTGTTCCGTGCCCGCGACGCACGCTAGGTTGGTGGTATGCCCGAGCCGCTGGTCCTCGTCATGGCCGCCTTCGCCCTGCTGAGCGTCGTCCTGCTCGTGTCGGCGCTGGTGGCCGTGCGGAAGCGCCGCTGGATGGGGACGGGCATGGCGCTGGTCCTCGCCCTCCTCTCCCTGGCCCTGGCGGCGCTGGCCGCCACCATCAGCCTGGCGACGCGAGGGTACCAGGCCCTGACGCGCGAAACGGTGGCGGCGACCGTCACGACGCGACCGAGCGGCGCGGAGCGGTTCGTGGCCACGTTCACCTTCCCTGACGGGCGGCGCGAGGACTATGAGCTCGCCGGGAACGCGCTCTACGTGGACGCGCACATCGTCAAGTGGCACCCGCTCGCCAACATTCTGGGGCTCCACACCGCGTACCAGCTCGATCGCGTTTCGGGGCGTTACGACCGGCTCGAGGACGAGCAGACGAAGCCGCGGCGGATGTTCGCCCTTTCGCGCCCGACGCCGGTGGACATGTTCCAGCTCGCCCGGAGTCTCGCCTTCCTGGGGCGCATGGTGGACACCGAGTACGGATCGGCGACCTTCAGCTCGGCGCGAGGGCCCGCCGAGCTCGAGCTCCGGGTCTCCACGTCAGGGCTCCTCTTCCGCCCCGTCGGACAAACGGCCAAGGGCGTGTCCACCGCACCGGCCGGGCAGCGGTAGCTTCGGACGCCTTCGACCTGGCGCGGCCACCCCTCCGCGATTCGCTCACGTTCGCTTCGTCTCAAAGAACTCGCGCAGCAGCCCTCCACACGCGCCGGCGAGGACGCCGCCCACCGTCTCGACGCGGTGGTTGACGCGCGCGTCGTCGAGCAGCCGGTGGAGCGACTCCACGGCGCCCGCCTTCGGGTCGGCCGCGCCGTACACGACACGCGCGAGGCGCGCGTGAAGCGCCGCGCCGCAGCACATGGCGCATGGCTCCACGGTCACGTAGAGCGTCGCGCCCGTCAGCCGGTAGTTCCCCAGCTTCCGCCCCGCCTCACGCAGGGCCAGAACCTCGCCGTGGGCCGTGGGATCATTGAGGGCGATCGGCGCGTTGTGGGCACGAGCCACGATGGCGCCATCCTGCACGACGACGGCGCCCACCGGCACCTCGCCGGCCAGGAGCCCGCGCCGCGCCTCCTCGAGCGCCGCGCGCATGAACGTCTCTTCGATTGACAAGGGACTCCAACCGTAACCGTAACCCCGCAAGAAATCAACTTAATGCGATAATGCCCCGGGGAGGAAACGGGTGTTCCAATACATCGTCGCCCGCGCCCTGTGGCTCGTACCGACCCTGCTCGCGATGGCGCTCGTGACGTTCCTGGTCATGCACGCGACGCCGGGCAGCCCGCTCGACCCCGTGGCCGAAGGCGCCAACCCGCTCTCGCCCGAGGCGCAGAAGAACCTCGCGGAGATCTACGGCCTCGACAAGCCGCTGCCGGAGCAGTTCGCCATCTTCCTCGGCAAGGCCGCCCGGGGCGACTTTGGCACCTCGTTCGTCTACAAGACGCGGACGGTCGCCGAGATCCTCCGCGAAACGTTCCCCGTCTCGCTCCTGCTCGGCGCGCTGGCGCTCGCACTCGCGGTCGTCGGCGGGCTCGCGCTCGGGATCCTCGCCGCCGTCTACCAGAACCGCATGTGGGACTACGTCTCGGTGAGCCTCGCCACCGTCGGCGTGGCGGTGCCCAACTTCGTCCTGGCCGTGTTCCTGATCATCCTCTTCTCGTTCGTTGTGCCGCTCTTCCCGACGGGCGGCTGGAACTCGCCGCGCGACTGGGTCCTGCCGACGGTCACGCTCGCGCTCGCGCCGATGGGCATCATCGCGCGCTTCACCCGCGCGTCCATGCTCGAGGTCATCCGCGCCGACTTCACGCTGACGGCGCGGGCCAAGGGACTCGGCGAGCGCGCGGTCATCTTCAAGCACGCGCTCAAGAACGCCTTCATTCCGGTCGTGACGCTGCTCGGACCCATGTTCGCCGCCGTCGGGACGGGGTCGTTCTTCGTCGAGTCGATCTTTCGCGTCCCCGGCATGGGCCGATTCTTCGTGCTGTCGATGACGGGCCGCGATTACCCGATGATCATGGCGGTGATCTTGACGTACGGCGCGTTTCTCGCGGTCATGAACCTCGTGGTCGACCTGCTCTATGGCGCTCTCGACCCCCGCATCCGGTATTAAACTCGGAGGGGGGCTGCGCCCCCCTTCCGATACCTCCCCCCAGGAGAGGTTGCGCGGGCAAAGCCCGCGCTCGAACGAGAGCGGCGAGGCCGCGCGGTCGTCGAACCTCTGGCGCGACGGCCTGCGCCGCCTCCGCAAGAACCGCCTCGCGATGGCGGGCGGCGTGGTGATCCTCCTGCTCTGCCTCGTCGCGGTCTTCGCCGACGTGCTGGCGCCGCTGCCATACACGAAGACCAACTTCGGCCGCCTCAACGAGGCGCCCTCGCGGGAGTTCCCGCTCGGCACCGACCAGGTCGGGCGCGATCTGCTCTCGCGGATGATCTACGGCGCGCGCGTGTCCATGCTCGTCGGGCTCGGCGCGCAGATCATCGTCGTGCTGATCGGCGTGCCGATCGGAGCCCTCTCCGGGTACCTCGGCGGCCGCGCCGACATCTGTCTGACGCGCTTCATCGACGTCATGTACGCCTTCCCGCGGCTCCTCTTCGTCATCCTCGTCATGTCCGCGCTGGGCGCCGGGCTCACGAACATCTTCATCGCGATCGGCCTCACCGGCTGGGTCGGGATCGCGCGGCAGACGCGCGCGCAGGTGCTCGCGATCAAAGAGAAAGAGTTCGTGGACGGGGCGCGCGCCCTCGGGGCCGGCTTTGGCCGCCTCCTCACGCGCCACATCCTGCCCAACGCGCTGACGCCGATCGTCGTCTCGGTCACCTTCGGGATCCCGGAGGCGATCTTCACCGAGGCGGCGCTGTCGTTCATCGGCGTCGGCATCAACCCGCCGACCCCGTCCTGGGGACAGATGGTCGGCGAGGGGCAGCAGTACATCCGCTCCTACTGGCACCTCTGCGTGTTCCCGTCGATCGCCATCGCGATCACCATGCTGTCGTTCACGTTCTTCGGCGACGGGGTCCGTGACGCGCTCGACCCCAAACTAAAATGAAGGAGGCCGCTCCCATGAAGACCCCACGGATCACGGATGCGCAGGTCGACCTGCTCGCGGAGCGCCTGCGGGCCGTCGGCGTCGGCCGGCGCGAGTTCCTCAAGGTCGCCGCGGGCCTCGCCGCCATGGGCCCGGCCGGCTTCAATCACCGGCCCGCGGACGCCGCGCCCAAACTGGCCCCGGGTGAGAAGCTGGCCAAGGACCAGTCTTTCCGCTACGGCGGGGGCGGGTGGTGGCAGGATGACCCCACCAGCCACGACTTCAACAAGGACCTGTACTGCAACGGGGTGCCCGCACTCTTCGCCGGGCTCATGAAGTTCAACGCCGACCACCAGTCGGTGCTCTATGTCGCGAGCAAGGTCACCTCCAACTCGGACGGCTCGCAGTGGACCTTCATCACGCGCAAGGACTCGAAGTGGTCCGACGGCAGCCCTTGCACAGCCCGGGACTTCGAGTGGTCGTGGAAGCGCCAGCTCGATCCGGCCTCGGCGGCGCCCTATGCCGCGTTCCTCTACGACATCAGGAACGCCCAGGCCTTCAACAAGAAGGAGGTGACGGATCCGAGCCAGGTCGGCGTCCGCGCCAAGGACGACTGGACGCTCGAGGTGACGCTCGAGGGGCCCCGCGGGTACTTCCCGGTCCTCGCGGCCTACCTGGCGGCCCTGCCGGCGCACCGCGCCTCCGTCGAGAAGCACGCCGACAAGTGGACGGAGGCCGCCAACATCGTCGGCAACGGACCCTTCGTGCTGGAGACCTGGCAGCACGGCCAGGTCATGGTGCTTCGGAAGAACAAGCACTTCTTCGGCGCCAAGGACGTCGTCCTCGACAAGGTCACGATTCCGATCGTCCCCGTCGCCTCCGGAGCCCTGCCCTACGAGAACAACGAGCTCGATCTCACCTCGCTCCAGACCGGCGATCTCAAGCGCCTACAGTCGAACCCGAAGACGGTCGAGGAGGTCTTCCGCTACCCCTTCCCCGGCACCTGGTACCTGATCCCGCAGGTGACGAAGCCCCCCTTCGACAACCTCAAGGTCCGTCGGGCTGTCGCCCACGCGATCGACCGGGCGAACACCGTCAAGGTGGCCCAGGGCTTCGCCATCCCCGCCCACGCCATGATCCCGCCGGGCTTCCCTGGCGCGCTGGACGACCCGAAGATCAAGGCGATCCAGCACTTCGACGCGAAGCTCGCAATGGCCCAGCTCAGGGGCACGCCGTTCGAGGGCGGGAAGAACTGGCCGAAGGTCACCCTGACGATGCGTGACGAGGCGCTCGGCTCGAAGCCGCTCGCCGAGGCCGTTCAGTCGGTCCTGCTGGAGCACCTGAACATGAAGACCGACCTCGAGGTCCTCGAGCCGCGCGTCTTCCGCGAGCGGCTCTGGAAGCAGGACCTCCAGTTCGTCTGGATCCGCTGGTTCATGGACTACCCCGACCCGCACAACGAGTACTTCGACACCTTCTACGGCAAGAAGACGACCGGCAAGCGTCAGGCGTGGGTCAACGACGCCTTCGACCGTGAGCTCGAGGCGGGCCGCGACACGCGCGACCCGAAGAAGCGCATGGCGGCGTACGCCAAGGCGGAGGAGATCATGCAGACCGATGTCGGCTACGTTCCGGTGGCGTGGACCGTCCGCTACGCGGCGGCCAAGCCGAACGTCCGTGGGATCGAAAGGAACCGCCAGGGCGAGTTCGTCCTCGAGGCCAACATCTACGTCGACATGCTGCCGCACCTCTACATGATCGAGCGGGCCTGACCGGGCGGTGGGCGCGATCCTCCGCTGCGCCGCCGGTGTCGCGCCCGCACTGGCGCTCGTCCTGGGCTCAGGCGTCTTCGCCAGAGCCCAGGACCTCCATAACGCGCTGCCCGATGCGCTCACGATCGAGGCGAGCCTGGTGCGCGCTCCCTACCCTCGCCTCGCGGGCTACGTCACCAACGGCTCCTTCTACACGCTGCAGAACGTCCGCCTGCACGTCGCCGTCCTCGACGCCGCGGGAACGACGATCGGCGAGGCGGATGGCTGGGTGTTCGGGAACCTCTTCGCGGGCGGCCGGACCTATTTCGTCATCGCGATTCCGCGCGTCGGGGCGACCTATCGGGTGACGGTGACGTCCTGGGACATCGGGTCGCGCGGCAACTGAGCGACACCCTCTACCGAGGCGCCCCGGGGCTCACGCCGACGTCGACGACCGTTTGCGGCGGCGTCCCGGTGGTGAAGCTCGCCAGCACCGCCCCCGTCGTCAGGTCGAACTTGTAGACGTTGGACGACAAGTAGTTGACGGCCCAGAACGTCCCGTCGCCGACCAGATCGACGCCGGCCCAGTACTGGGGCTCGCCAGTCGAGACGCGATAGGTCTGGACGAGGGCGCCGGTCGAGTCCAGGCGCGAGACGACCGCGCCGCTCGTGACGAGGACGCCGCCGTCGGGCAGGACGCGGAGCCCATGGGTCTCGCCGCCAGGGAGCGGGGCGCGATTGAAGTCAGCGAGCTGCGTGTCGGTACACACGTCGAAGCGCTTCACGTCGGGGCCCCACGACGTGTAGAAGATGGTGCAGCCGTCGGGGGCGAGGTCGATCCAGAACGATCCCGCATTCTCGGCCGCGACCGTATACTCGATCGACGGCGAGCCCGGCGAGACCTTCAGGATGGCGCCGGTGCAGTGGGCTTGGCCGACGTAGAGGCTGCCCGCGGTGTCGAAGGCGAGCGCGTGCGGATCACAGTTGTACCCGCTGCCGAACGTCCCCTGCGACACTCCGTTGGTGTTGAACTTCTCGACGGTATTGCCGGTGGTGCAGGCCTCGTCCGCGCACCAGTGGGTGACGTACAGGTTGCCGGTAGCGTCGAACCTGATGCCTTCGGCGGCGCCCGGCACTTGGCCGACGAGCTCGGCGTGGAGCGTGCCGTCGGGGCTCCGCCACTGCACTGACCCTGTCTCGAGCGAGACGAACACGTCACCGGGCGCAAAGGTCGCGGGCGGCGGAGGGGGAGGCGCGTGGGAAACCGTGACCGTGACCGGCTCGGAGGTGGTCATGTTGCCGCCGTCGTCTCGCGCGACAGCCGTCAGGGTGTGCGGCCCCTCGCTCGTCGTGCTCGGGTCCCAGGAAACGGCGTACGGTGCCGTGGTGTCTTCCCCGCCGAGGTCGGTATCGTCGAGCTTGAACTGGACTCCCGCGACGCCGACGTCGTCGGAAGCGGTGGCACGCACTTCGATCGGGCCGCTGACGGTCGACCCAGAAGTCGGAGACGTGAGGGTGACCGTCGGCGGGCTGGTGTCGGGGGGAGGACCGTTGGAGACGATCACCGTGACCGCGTTGGAGGTGTACTGAAGGCCGAGCGGATCACGGGCGACGGCGGTCAGGGTATGCGGCCCCTCGCCCGCCGTGCTCGTGTCCCAGGAGACCGAGTAGGGGGCGCTGGTGTCTTCCCCGCCAAGGTTGCCACCATCGAGTTGGAACTGCACACCCCTCACGATCAGACTCCCGATAATGGTGACGCTGGCGGTAGCAGGGATCGTGCCGCCGACGGTGGACCCAGACCTTGGGGAGGTAAGGGTCACCACCAGGCTGCCCGGCAGCGGTAGCGGCAACGGTAGCTGTGCGAAACTCTGAAGTGGTGCAATCAAGACAACGCTGAAAATAACGAGCAGAGCTGCCGCGTGAGCAAATCTCCCACAGGGTCGCTGCGTGCTCTTGTTCGTATGCGTCTCCATCGTCACAGGATAGACATCGAGCGGGTCCCTGGAGGATAGCGATGTCGAGGGCCCGATCACATCGGGCGAATCCTTCAATCGACGAAGAGAAAGCCCCCGAAGGAGGCGTAAGGAATCGGCCTAGGACCCCGGGGGACGGGGGGGATTTTGGTGGTGCGCCCTAGAGGATTCGAACCTCTGGCCTTCGGATTCGTAGTCCGACGCTCTGTCCACCTGAGCTAAGGGCGCATGGCGGAGAGGCCGGGATTCGAACCCGGGACAGAGGTTTTGCCCCTGTAACCGCTTAGCAGGCGGCTGCCTTCGGCCGACTCGGCCACCTCTCCGAACCGTCGAGCCTCAAGAGTATAACGGATTTGTCGCCGACGACGACTCGAGACCCAAGGAGCCACCATGACCGCCCTCCGACAGTTCCTGCGCGACGTCTGGACCCTCGCCATCCCCTACTGGTTCTCCGAGGATCGCTGGCCGGCGCGCGGACTGCTGGCCGTGCTCGTGGCGATGAACCTCGGGCTCGTGTACCTCAACGTGCTGTTCAACCGGTGGAACAACGCCTTCTACAACACGCTGCAGGACAAGAACTACGGGGCGTTCACGCACCAGCTCGGCGTCTTCACCGGGCTGGCCGCGACGTTCATCATCGTCGCCGTGTACCAGCTGTACCTGAACCAGATGCTCCAGATCCGCTGGCGGCGCTGGCTGACCGACCACTACCTCGACGCCTGGCTGGCCGACCGCGCCTACTACCGGATGCAGCTCGTGGGCGGGAGCACCGACAACCCCGATCAGCGGATCGCCGAGGACCTACGCCTGTTCGTCGCCCGCACCCTCGCCCTCTCCCTCGGCCTCCTGAGCGCGGTCGTGACCCTCGCGTCGTTCATCGCCATCCTCTGGGGGCTCTCGGGCGCCGCCACCCTGCCGCTCGGCGCCACCGGCCTCACGATCCCCGGCTTCATGGTCTGGGCCGCGCTCGTCTACGCGATCGCCGGGACCTGGCTGACCCACAAGATCGGCCGACCCCTGATCCGCCTGAACTTCGACCAGCAGCGGTTCGAGGCCGACTTCCGCTTCAACCTCGTGCGCTTCCGCGAGAACGTCGAGGGCGTGGCACTCTACGCGGGCGAGGCCGACGAGGGACGGACCTTCCGCGAGCGCTTCGCGCACGTCGTCGGGAACTGGTGGGGCATCATGCGCCAGCAGAAGCGGCTGACGTGGTTCACGGCCGGCTACAACCAGGCCGCGATCATCTTCCCGTTCGTCGTCGCCGCCCCGCGCTTCTTCCGCGGCGAGATCCCGCTCGGCGGGCTCGTGCAGACGGCGCTGGCCTTCGGCCAGGTCCAGCAGTCGCTGAGCTTCATCGTCAACGCGTACGCCGACATCGCCGAGTGGCGCGCGGTCGTCAATCGGCTCGTCGGCTTCCGCGACGCGATCGACCGCGTCCGGAGCGAGGTCGGCGGGATCCGGGTCTTGCCCGGCGCCGACGCGCGGCTCGCCCTCGAGCGCGTCGACCTGGCGCTCCCGAACGGACAGCCGCTCCTCGGCGGCGTGAGCGTGTCGGTCGCGCGCGGCGACATGGTCCTGATCACCGGACCGTCGGGCGCCGGTAAGAGCACGCTGTTCCGCGCGATCGCCGGCATCTGGCCGTTCGGGCGCGGCGAGATCCATCGCCCGGAGCACGGGCGCGTGCTGTTCCTACCGCAGATCCCGTACCTGCCCATCGGCACGCTCCGGGAGGTCGTGGCCTACCCGATGCCGGCGGCGGGTGTGGACGACCGGGCGCTGCGGGAGGCGCTCGCGGCGTGCGGGCTTCCGCACCTGGTCACGCGCCTCGACGAGACCGGGCACTGGGCCCAGGTGCTCTCGCCGGGCGAGGCGCAGCGCATCGCCTTCGCCCGCGCCCTCGTGCAGCGGCCGGAGTGGCTCTTCCTCGACGAAGCCACCTCAGCGCTCGACGAGGCCTCCGAAGCGGAGCTGTACCGACTGCTCCGGGCCCGCCTCCCGGGAACCACGATCGTGAGCATCAGCCATCGGTCCACGCTGGGCCCCTTCCACACGCGGCACCTCCAGATCACGCGCCGCAGCGGCGCGCCGGGCTCCCTCGAGGAGGTGGCGGCGGGGGCGTCCGCCGACGTCAGAGCGTGAGGCGCGGGTCGAGGGCGTCGCGGATCCCGTCACCCAGGAGGTTGAACCCGAGGACCGTGAGGAAGATCGCGAGTCCCGGGAACGCGCCGAGCCACGGCGCCTGCTCGAGATAGCCCCGCGCGGTGGACAGCATGATCCCCCAGGAGGGCGTCGGCGGCTGGGTGCCGAGCCCGAGGAAGGACAGCGCCGCCTCGGTGAGGATCGCGAACGAGATCGAGAACGACGACTGCACCAGCAGCGGCGCGATGCAGTTCGGCAGGACATGGAGCACGACTACGCGGAGGTCCGTGGCGCCGAGCGCCGTGGCCGCGGCGACGAAGTCATTTTCCTTCACCGCGAGGACCTGGCCGCGGATGAGCCGCGCGAAGTGGGGCACGAAGACGACCCCGATGGCGAAGAGCGCGTGGATCAGCTTCGGTCCCAGGATCGCGGTGATGCCGAGCGCCAGCACGAGGGTCGGGAACGACAGGATCACCTCGACCGCGCGCATGATGAGGTCGTCCACGCGGCCGCCGACGAAGCCCGCGGCGAGGCCGAGCGGGAGACCGACGACCAGGGCCACGGCCACCGTGAACAGCCCCGCCTCGAGCGACACCCGGCTGCCGTGGATCACGCGGCTCAAGATGTCCCGCCCGATGTCGTCGGTGCCGAACGGGTGTGTCCACGAGGGCGGCGCCAGGACGGTGGCGAAGTCGGTCGCGACGGGATCATAAGGCGCTAAAAGCGGCGCCAGCGCCGTCAGCCCGAGGAACGTCGCGACGAGGGCGGCGCCCACCCGGCCGACATGGCTCCGCCGGAACTGCCGGAGCGCGATCGCGGTGAGGCTCGCGCCGTCCATCAGTGGAGTCGGATCCGTGGGTCGAGGTACGAATAGAGGACGTCCACGAGCAGGTTCGACAGCACATAGCCCACCGCGAGGAACAGGATCACGCCCTGGACCACGAAGAAGTCGCGACTGAAGATCGAGTCGATCATGAGCCTCCCCACGCCGGGGAGGGCGAAGAGCGTCTCGGTGATGATCGTGTTGCCGAGGAGCCCACCGAGCTGGAGGCCGACGACGGTGACGACGGAGATGAGCGCGTTCTTCAGCGCGTGCTTGCCGACCACCTGCCGCTCGCTGAGTCCCTTCGCCTGCGCCGTGCGCACGTAGTCCTGCCGGAGCACCTCGAGCATGCCCGAGCGGAGCTGCCGGGTCACCAGCGCGGCGAGCGCGGTGCCCAGCGTGAAGGCGGGCAGGACCAGGGAGAGCAGGTTCTGCGGCACGCTCGCGGGCAGCGGCACCCAGCCCGAGGGTGGCAGCCACCGCAGCAGGAGCGCGAAGACGTAGATCAGGATGATCCCGAGCCAGAAGCCGGGCATCGCGAACCCGACGAGCGCGAAGACCGTGCTGACGAGGTCCACGCCCGAGTTACGCTTGACCGCCGAGACGATGCCCATCGGGATCGCGATCGCGAGCGAGACCGAGAGCGCGGCCACGAGGAGCTCGAGCGTCACGGGCAGCCGCTCGAGGATCGCCTCGGCCACGGGCTGGTTGGTGCGCAGCGAGCGTCCGAGGTCGCCCCGGAGCGCCCGTCCGAGCCAGGCCGCGTACTGCGCGACCAACGGCCGGTCGAGGCCGAGCCGCACCCGGAAGCGTGCGAGCGTCTCCGGGTCCGCCTCTTCGCCGAGGAACAGCACCGCCGGGTCGCCCGGCAGGGCGTGAACCAGCGCGAAGACCACCAGGCTCACGAGGAAGAGGAGCGGGATCGTCGCGAGCAGCCGGCGGCCGAGGAGCTTGACCACAGCGGGCTAGCGCTGCTCGATCCAGACGCCCTTCATCCGCAGCATCCCGTCGGAGATGTGCTCGAATCCCTTCACGTGGTCGGCCCACACCTTGATCTCGGCGTCGTGGTGGAGCCAGGTATACGGGGCGTCCTCGGCGGCGAGCCGCGTCACCTGGACGTAGAGCGCCTTGCGCTTGCCGATGTCAGACTCCGCCCGCGCCTGATCGAGCAGCTCGTCCATCTTCGGGTTCGAGTACCGGACACGGTTGAGCCCACCCTTGCTGTGCAGGAACACGTGGGCGTTGCCGTCGGGGTCCGGCCGTCCGGACCAGCCGATCCTGAGCGCGACGAAGGTGTGGCTGTTGAGGTCGGCGAGGAGCTTGCCGAACTCGAGCAGCTCGATCTTCATGTCCACGCCGATCTCCTTGAGCTGTGCCTGGACGATCTGGAGCTCCTGAACGTGAGTCGGCTGGTTCCAGCCCTTGACGGTGAAGCTGAACCCGTTCGGCATCCCGCCCTCGGCGAGCTTCGCCTTCGCCCTGGCGACGTCGCGCTTCCAGTCCGTGAATTCTCGGTCCTGGGCCCACATGCTCGGCGGGAACGGCCCCCACGCGGGGGCGCCCTGGCCGTAGTAAACGACGCGCTGGATCACGGCGCGGTCCACGGCGTACCAGATCGCCTGACGGACCGCCTTCACGTTGAAGGGGGGCACCTGGTTGTTGAGGTGGATCGCCTGCCACCAGAGGCTCGCGATCTCCGAGACCTTGAGACCGCGCTCGGCGCGCGCGGCGGCGACGTCCTTCGGCGCGATCTGGTGCATGACGTCGATCTGCCCGGTCCGCATCGCGGCGAAGCGGACCGAGTGGTCGGGGATCGGCCGGTAGACGATCTCGTCGAGGTGCGGGAGCGATGGGTCCCAATACCCGTCGAAGCGCTTGAGCGTGAGATGGTCGTCCTTCACCCACTCGACGAAGCGGAACGGCCCGGTCCCGACCGGGTTGCGCGCGTAGTCCTCCCCGTACTTCTCGACGGCGGCCCTCGAGACCATCATGCCCGCGCGGTCGGTCAGGACCGAGAGGAACGGCGAGAAGGGCGCCGTCAGCGTCACCTCGACCGTGGCGGCGTCGACGACCCTGACCTCCTTCACCGGCGCGATCTCGCTGCGACGGGGCGAGGCGAGCGCCGGATCGCGCATTCGGTCGAAGTTCCACTTGACGATCTCGGCGGTGAAGTCGGTGCCGTCGTGGAACTTGACGCCCTTGCGGAGCTTGAAGACGTAGGTCAGCCCGCCGTTTCTGATCTCCCACGACTGGGCGAGCTGCGGGACGATCCCGAACTTGGCATCGATGTCCACGAGCTTGCCGTAGAGATTGTTGTAGACCTGGCGGTCGACGGCGGCGGTCGACCGATGCGGGTCCATCGTCGTCATGTCGGCATCCATGCCGATGCGGATGGTGCCGCCCCGCACCTCCCCCGTCGCCGTTCGCGCCGGACCCGACACGAAGACCAGGGCGGCCAGCACCCCGAGCATCACTGGCGTCCTCATCGCTTCCTCCTCTGGATCACCGCGGGAGATCGGTCACGGGCTCAAGTTGTAACATGGGAGCCTGTGAGCGCGTCTGACTACCCCGAGATCCGCGCCGAGCTCCGGGAGCGCATCCAGCAGGATCCCTGGGCCGCCGCGCTCGGCATCCATTACCTCGACCTGCGCCGTGGCTACTGCCGCGTGCGCCTCCGGCTCCAGCCTCACATGGTGAACTTCCAGGGCTACCCGCACGGCAGCGTCATCTTCGCCCTCGCTGACGTCGCCTTCGGCGCCGCGTGCAATTCCCACGGCGAGGCGGCGGTCGCGCTCAACGTCACGATCGCGTTCCTCGACGCGGTGACGCCGGACGCGACGCTGATCGCCGAGGGGCGGGAGAAGAAGCAGGGGCGCCGGGCCGGGTTCTACGAGATCGAGGTCACCACCGAGGACGGCGCGCCGGTCGCGCTCGCCCACTGCGTCGCTCACCGCGTTGGCCGCTGATCTGATCCTCCACGGGGGGACGGTCATCACGATCGACCCCGCCTTCCGCCTCGCGGAGGCCGTGGCCGTCGCCGACGACCGCATCGTCGCCGTGGGGGGAAATGCCGAGGTCCGCGCGCTCGCCCATGGCTACACCTGCTTGATCGACCTCGGCGGCCGCGCCGTCGTCCCGGGCCTCGTCGACGCCCACGCCCACATGGACCGCGAAGGTCTCAAGACGGTCTGTCCCTCGCTCGCCGGCGCCGCCTCGATCGAGGACGTGCTCCAGCGCATCGAGGCCCTGGTGCGAGTGGCGGCGCCCGGCGAGTGGATCGTGACGATGCCGCTCGGCGACCCGCCCTACTACTTCGATGTGCCGCAGAACCTCAAGGAGGGGCGGTTCCCGACGCGCTGGGAGCTGGACCGCGTCGCCCCGCGGAACCCCGTCTACATCCGCGCGATCTGGGGCTACTGGCGCCACACGCTCCCGCTCGTCTCGATCGCCAACAGCGAGGCCCTGCGGCGCGCGGGGATCACCCGCGAGACCGTGCCTCCGTGGGAAGGCGTGACGATCGAGAAGGACCCACGCGGCGAGCCGACGGGCGTCTTCGTCGAGGAGACCCCCGTGCCACTCGTCGAGCTCTCCCTGATGGCCACGGCGCCGCGCTTCAGCCATGCCGAGCGCGTGCGGGCGCTCAGAGAGTCGATGCGGATCTACAACGCCACGGGAACGACCAGCGTCGTCGAGGGCCACGGCGTCGCCGAGGAGGTGCTCCGCGCGTACGAGGCGCTCGCCGGCCGCCGAGAGCTGACGGTGCGGGCCCATCTGCTCCTGAGCCCCTCGTGGGGCGCGAGCGATCCCGTATCGATGCGAGCGCGGCTCGACGCCTGGCAGGCGCGAATCGCCGGCCGTGGCGCCGGCGACGCTTTCCTCCGCGTCGCGGGCCTCGTCGCCGAAGGGAATCCGACTCCCGACAACGTGGTGCGCGCGCGGGCGATGCCGTACACGGGTTGGGCCGGCTTCGCCTACGACGCGGCACTGCCGCGCTCTGCGCTCCGGGAGATGCTGCTCGAGGCCGCGCGGCGCGAGATCCGCATCGCGAGCATGGGGACCGACCTCCTCGACCTGTACGCGGAGGTGAACCGCATCGTGCCCATCCGCGACCGACGCTGGGTCGTTGAGCACATCAGCACCCTCACCGCCGGCGAGATCGCCTCTCTCCGCGACCTCGGCGTGGTCGTCACGACCCACACGAACCGCTACCTCTTCAAGGAGGGCGACATCCTCCGCTCACGCCTGGGCGCCGACGCCGAGGACTCGATCGTCCCGCTCCGGAGCCTCCGCGACGCCGGCGTCCACGTCGCGCTCGCGACCGACAACGTGCCGACCTCGATGTTCCACCCGATCTGGCACGCGGTCGCGAGGCGCGAGCGCTCGTCTCGCCGCATCGTCGCGCCCGGGCAGCGTCTGTCACGAGAGGAGGCCTTGCGGGCGGCGACGCTCGAGGGGGCCTATCTCACATTCGAGGAAGGTGAAAAGGGCTCGCTCGAGCCCGGCAAGGTTGCCGACCTCGTCGTGATGTCGGACAACCCCCTGACGTGCTCCGAGGACCGGATCAAGGACATCACGGCCGAGATGACGATCGTTGGAGGTCGAATCGTCTACAGCGCGGGGAGTCTGCGCCCCGGTTCTCCACTCTCCTCCAGGCCCTGAGACCGACTGCAGCACCTGGGTTCTCCCCTCGCGTTTTCCAGGATTTACCTAATTGTCGGAAGACCGCCCGCGCGCCACCGTGGCAGGGTGCAAGGGGACTGAGAGATTGGTTGCCGGACACTAGGGGAGGGGTTGATGAGGGTTGTTTGCGCGTGGTGCCAGAAGGAAGGGCGGCCAGCCTTGCTCCGCGAGGAAGACTCGTGCGACGGCTCGCTCGAGTCGCACGGAATCTGCGACGACCACAGTGTCAAGCTGCTCCATGAGATCAAGATGCGACTCAGGCAAGCATGGTCCCTCCGTCTGCCGGAGGGCGCGGGCGTCCCGCTGTAGGGCTTCGCGCCCCTCAGGTTAGCCGCGCTCGTAAGCGAGGCGCCGTACCTTGTCCATGTTCGTGCCTTCGATACGGATCAGCCGGGTCGGGCCGTCGCGTCGCGGGGAGTGGACGTCGCCTTCGTTGTAGACGTGCGCCATCCCCGGCTTCAGGGTGTAGCTCCTGACGGGGCGCACTCTGCCCGGCTTGGCCTGGGCGGCGGGCTCGACGATCGCCCAGTCGCTCATCACGGTTTCCCCCCGAGCCTGGCCGTAGATCGCCCACGACGGCCCATGGTCGTGCGGCTGGCTCTCCTTGGCGCCCGTGTAGACGTGGGCGAGAACGCAGAAGCCGAGTTGCGAGTCCTCGTACAGGATCTTGCGCTCCGGCACGCCGTCGCCGAGATGCCTGGCGATGAATGCCTCGTCCTTCAGGACCTCCTGGACGAGCCCGCACACCTTCTGGCGACCCCCGGGCCCGGGTTCCGTCGCGAGGATGCGGTGACAGGCGGCCGCGAACTGTTCGAGCGTGTGCCCCATCGAGGCCTCCTCAGTCGCCGGGGTCGTCAGCGCGCGACCGGAGCGTCGACCACCTTGATCTCGTGCTTCTTCACCTGCTGGATCCGCGGCCCGGTGACGGTGACGAATTCCAGGTCGAATCCGGCTTTCGCGCCGGGACTGAGCTTTCGCTGCTCGGTCGAGGCCGTCGCCGTGCCCAGGACCTTGCCGGCGGAGTCGAGCGCTCGGCCGGCGACCTTGATCGGCCCCAGTGGGACGTCGGCGAGGTTCTGCACCGTGCCCCGGACGTGGAGGTGGCCGGCGGCACACACGTACGTCCCCGGCTCCATCCCGGCGTGGCGCTCGGTGCTCTCGAGCTCGACCTTGACCTTCTCGGCAAGGTTGGCGGCCAGAGCCAGCGAGACGCCGTGGACGACCATGAGCCCTGCGATCAGCCATGCGAGGCGTGCCTTCATGCTCAACCCCTCTTTCCTTGTGCTGCGGGAGCGCGGCTCCCGCTCCCTTCCTATACTGCCTGAGGCCCATCGAATCAACCCACCCGCCTTGAGCGGACCCGATTCGAGTCGAATGGCTGGGGGGCTCTCTCCGGTGTCCTCTGAGCCAGGACGCGCTGACGGGCAGTTACACGGGGCGCGACGTGATGCTACGACGCTCGGGGCGGAACACGCCCACCCGGCTCGTCACGCACCGCACAGCCGGGCGATGTCCTTCCAGTCGCGGCTCGTCACGATCGGGGTCGGCGTGTCCCGGACCTCGGCAGCCAGACGCTGCAGCGTGGTGATCCGCTCCGCGGTCGCCGGGTGGGAGGCAAAGTAAGCGAGCGCCGGCGGCGCGCCCTTCTCCGCGGGGACGAGCTGACCGAGAAACGAGCTCAGGCCGCGCGGATCGACCCGCGCGGTCGCCAGCATGCGGAGCCCGGCGGCGTCCGCCTCCGCCTCGTACTGGCGCGAGTAACGTAGCGTGCCGAGAATCCGGGCGGCTTCCAGGCTATACGCCATCAGCGCGCTCACGTCGCCGGCCACCGCGGCCGCCAGGAGCCCGGCCGACGTGTGCTGCACGACGAGCCGGGTCGGGTGCCGATGGTAGACGTGCTGGATCTCGTGGGCGAGGACCCCGGCCAGCTCCTCGGGCGTGCGGGTGCGCTCGAGCAGCCCGCGCAGGACGACGATGTGGCCGCCGGGCGCGGCGAACGCGTTGACGGCCGGATGGTCCACGATCGTGACGCGGATGCGGTACGTGTCGGGCGCCCGCACGACGAGCCGGGCGACGATGGCGTCGACCGTCGCCTGGAGGGCGGGGTCCAGGCATCGCCGGTCGCTCGGCGCGAGCCGGGCGACCGCGGCCCGGCCGATCCGGTCCTCCCACGAGACCGGAAGGATCGACGCCACGACGCTCGACGCGGCGGGAATGCCCCAGACGTGGAGGGCGCCGCCGACGGCGACCACCGCGAGCGCCGCGAGGGCCGTGACGAGCACACGGAGACTCGGGCGACGCGGCCCACGGAATCGCCGGCCCGCCGCCCCGATGCCGCGCAGGGTGACCAGCAGGGCCGGGTCGTCCACCAGGAGGGTCTCCGGCATCGCCCCGCCGCGCTCGAGACGGATCTGCTCGCCGGCGTAGATTCCCTGCGTTTGACGGATCGCGCCAAGCGGCCACCACAGCGTCGCGCCGCCCTCCACCGCGATCTCGAGCCCGGTCGCGGCAACGCGGACCGAGGCGCGCCGGCGCACGGGGGTCTGCCCGTCGAGATAGTGCGCGGCGAAGACCGTCGCCATGGCTACGCGATGCCGACGTCCATCCCAAGGAATGTCGAGAGCGCATCGCCGGTAGCGGCCTCGCTCTGGGGGGCCTGCACGACGCCCGCGAGGTCGAGCGCCCCGGCGAGCCTCACGGTGTCGCAGGCGAACCGCGCGTTTCGGACGAGCACCCACGGCCAACCTAGACCGAGCGTCACCATGAGCAGCAGCACATTACCGCCCACGAGGTTCAGGAGCAGGCGTCCCGTCACGGTGGAGCGGAACCGCGCACGGTCGAAGGTCGTGTGCTCCCAGAAGTAACGGCGCTTCCGCGCCACGTACCAGAACCAGCCGAGCCCGAGCGTCGGCACCGTGAGGAGGACCGCCACGACGAATGGAAGCAGGAGTTGCCGGCCGTTCCCGTCGAAGCCGAAGGGGCGGTTGCCGAAGTGCGCGTGCGCCACCATGAAGGCGCGCCGTCGGGTGTCGAACACCGGATAGTAGAGGCCCAGGGTGAGCGTCGTGAGCATCGAGCCGCCGATGAAGAGCTTGACGAAGTCCCGGGTGCGTCCGCGGAACGAGAAGCGGATGCCCCGCCACGACGTGCGGCTCAACCGGTAGCGGTGCGCGCCGACCGCGGCGATCGGCATGAACACCGACACGACCACGTACCCCAGGAGCTGCGCGGAGCGCTCGAGGAGCGGGCCGGTGCCGAGGAGCCGCGGCAGCAGGTTGAGCGCGATCACCGGCAGGATGAAGAAGGCCATCGCTCTCGCGAACCCGCGGGCCAGCTCGCCACCCGTCCCGTGGTAGGCGAACCGGTCACCCTCGAGCGCGGTCTGGCCGAAGACGTAGGACCGCACTCTCGCCTTGCCCCAGAAGTAGTAGCCGCCCAGGGTCAGGAGCGCCCGGAGCATGTTCACGATCTGGATCCCGAACAGCGTGCCGGCGTGGCCGTGGAAGGAGAGGGCGTAGACGCCGCCCGACGCGGCGGCCGGCACCAGAGGAGCTGCGGGCGCGGACGGACGGGGCGCGGGTGTCCGCCGCATCTTCTCGAGCGCGGCCAGGTAGGTGGCGACGACCACGCCACACCTGGGACACCGCTCGCTCGACGCCTCGGCTTCTTGGCAGCGCGGACAGGTCATGGCACGCCTCCGGCTCGCAGAACTATCGTTGCGGATTGTGCAAGGGGGGTGCCACAGGGACGTCCACGAGATTCCGCGCGGTTCTGGGACGGAGCGGATGGGCACGTGCCAGGACGACTACGGGGCGACGACCCGCGTCACGAGTGCCTGCGCCGGGCGCTGCGCAGCAGCTCGAACACGCGGGCGGGCGTGAGCGGGATACGGTCCACCGTCACCCCGTACTCTGCGAGCGCATCCTCGACGGCACCCGCGATGGCGGCGCCCGGCGCGATGACGCCGCTCTCGCCCACGCCCTTGATCCCGAGCGCGTTCACCGCCGACGCGTGCTCGAGGTGCTCGACGCCGAGCGGAGGCACCTGGTCGGCGCGGGGCAGCGCGTAGTCCATCAACGTGGCGGTGAGGAGCTGCCCCGCTTCGTCGTACATCAGCTCCTCCTGGAGACCCGCGCCGATCCCCTGCGCGATACCTCCGTGGACCTGGCCTTCCACGACCATCGGGTTGATGGGCCGCCCGCAGTCGTGCACCGCGGCGTACGCGAGCAGCCGCACCGCCCCCGCCTCGACGTCGACTTCGACGGCGGCGCCGTGAGCACCGAACGCCCACGTCACGCTGTCCGGGTAGGACCCTGGCGATGGCGCTGCGCACGGCGAACGGCACCTGGGTCGAGCTCCAGACGCTGAGCACCCCGCTCAGCGGGTCGACAACGGCGAACACGCCGCGCGCTTCGATCGGCACGCCGGTCATCCGGGGATAGACGAAGTCGCCCTCGACGACCACCGCGGCCTCGGCGAAGCCTCGGTCGGGGTCGCCGACCACGACGCAGTTCCGGCTGGCAAGATTGTCGGGCCAGTCGGGTGACCACGCGGCGCGCCGCGGGCGAGCGCCGACGCGGGCGTCATGGCCGCCGGCAGCACCTCGTGCTCGACGCGGACCCGCTCGGCGGCGTCGGCGGCGCGGTACCGATCCTCCGCGACGACGCCCGCCACGGCCTCGCCGGCGTGGCGGACGACCGGCCCGGCTAGCACCGCGTGGGCATACGACCGGATCGTCGGTGTCGGCACGAGCGGCGGGATCGACCCGGCCAACTCGGGCAGGTCGTCGACGGTGAGCACCGCGACCGTCCCCGCGCCCGCGAGCGCCGCGCGCCGGTCGACGGCGAGGACGCGCGCGTGGGGATGCGGGCTCCCCGAACGACCGCGAGATGCAGAAGCCCGGAGGCCGTGAGGTCGTCGAGGTAGCGGCCCGCGCCGACGAGGAGGCGCGCGTCTTCCTTGCGCTTGACGGACACGCCGACCGTCACGCGCGCGTCGCCCCGAGGTGCGCGTCGCGCTTCGCCTGGAGCCCGAAGAAGACCTTCACCTTGCCCTCGAGGACGAAGAACACCTCCTCGACCTCGTGGCGGTGGCCGCGTTGCCCTGCCCTGGCGGCACGAACATCACGCTGAGGGTGAAGTGCTCGGCCGGGATCGCGCGGACGTCGGTCTTCCCGGACGCGCCCGCGCCGACGTAGCGATGCTGGGCCCGCCGGTAACCCTCCACTCGCGCGTCGGCGAAGGCGTCCCAGTCGGGCAGCCGATTCCCTGCGGCGACTCGGCGGGGCCCGTGACGACCTCGACGTGACCAACGAGTGCTTCGCGCGGCTATTGGTTAGGTATACTGCCAGAGTGTCCAAGCGGGTTCTGATCGTCGAGGATGACCCCGAGATCATCCAGCTCCTGCAGGAGTTCTTCACGGGCCTGGAGCACGGCCACGACTATGAGGTCGAGACGGCGACCGATGGGGTCAAGGCGGTTCCCCTCCTCCGCCGCACGCAATTCGACCTTGTCCTGCTCGACATGCGTATGCCGCGCATGGACGGCCTCGAGCTACTGAAGAAAATGCGTCAGAACAAGATACGGGTCCCGGTGCTCATGGTCACAGCCAATGACGACGCCGAGGCCGCGGGTGAAGCGCTGAGCGCCGGCGTCTTCGCGTATGTCCCCAAGCCGTTCGACTTCCCACGCCTCGAGCATCTCGTCGCGCTCGCCCTCTCGGGAGGGCCGCCCGCCGACGCCCCGCCATCCACCTGAGTTTTCACCGACGTTGCCCGCCACCGGCGAGGACCTGGTGGACGACCCGTCGAACCTCCTCGACGTCGAAGGGCTTCGTCAGAAACGGCAGCCCCGCGCGCTCGATGAAGGCCCGCTTCTCAGGATCGAGGACATCCCCCGTCAGGAACACCACTCGCTCACGCAGCGCGGGAAATCGGCGCTCGATTTCACGATAGAGACCGACGCCGTCGACGCCCGGCATCTTGGTGTCGCTGAGGACAAGGTCATAGGTTCGCTGCGTGAGGAGCTCTAACGCCCTACCGCCGCCCAGTGCAACCTCGACGTGATGTCCCATCCGCTCCAGGGCTTCGGCGAGCACCCCGGCGATCTCTGGTTCATCGTCAACGACGAGGATCGCCTTGGCGCCGATCGGGGGAAGGGTGGGGAGCACGGTCGCCCCGGCCGCTCGCGTGGGCCCGAGGGGGCGCGTCAGGATCGGGAAGTCGATCTGGAAGGCGGCTCCCTCGCCGGCTCCGCTGGCGACCGCGATCGTGCCGCCGTGCTCCTCGACGATCCCCTGGCACAGCGAGAGCCCGAGGCCCGTCCCCTGGCCCGGCGGCTTGGTCGTGAAGAACGGCTCAAAGATCTTGGCCTGAATGTCGCGCGGGATCCCGGGGCCGGTGTCGGCGATCGCGAGCTGGACACGCGCCCGCTCACGGTCGAAGCGGGTCGTGATGGTGATCCGGCGGGCGGCGGGCAGGCTCCGCATCGCCTGATGCGCGTTCGCGACGAGATTGACCACGACCTGGTGGAGTTGGTGGGCGTCGGCCCAGAGGACGGGGAGGTCGTCCGCCAGATCGAGGACGGCCTCGATGTTGTCGGTCCGTAGCTCGTAGGCGAGGAGCTCGACCGCCTCTCGAACCACTTGATTGAGGGCCACCTCATGACGCTCCGGCGGCTGCTGGCGGGCCATCGCGAGGAAGTTGCGCACGATGCGCGCGCAGCGCTCGGCCGCCGCGCGGATCTGCTCGGTTCGCTGGCGGAGCGGTCCGTCCCGGACGACTTCTCGCATGAGATGCGTTTGTCCCATGAGGACCGCCAGGGGGTTGTTGAGCTCGTGCGCGACACCGGCGAGCAGGGATCCCATCGTGGCGAGCTTCTCGCTCCGCAGAAATTGCTGGGTTCGCTCCAGGACCGTCTGCTCGAGCGATCGGTTGTGGCGCTCGAGCTCGAGATAGAGCCGCCGAGTGTCGAGCAGGTTCTTGATCCGCAGGAGGACTTCGAGCCGGTCAAACGGCTTGGCCAGGAAGTCTTTCGCGCCGGCGGCCAGGGCGCGCTGCTTGGCCTCGAGCGTCACGTCCGCGGTCAGCACGAGCACCGGGAGATAGACGCCCTCGGGAATGGAGAGCTGCTGGATCACGGCCACCCCGTCGAGGTACGGCATCATGAGATCGAGCAGGATGAGATCCGGTTGGAAGGTCTGGTAGAGCGCAGGCGCCTTCCGTGAGTCGGTCGTGCTCTGAACGTCGCGGTACCCGGCGTCTTTGAGGAACCGCTCGAGGAGCCTGACGTTTCCTGAATCGTCGTCGATGACGAGGATTCGCGCCGGCGTCTGCGCCTTGTCGCCCATCAGGGCCACCTCACCGCGTGCAAGAGGTCATCGCCGATTTCCGGAAGGTTCGCGCCCGCAACCCGCTCGGCGGAATCGCAATGGCGGTGCCACTCGCGCGCGAGTTGGCGAAGTCCTTTTGATTTCTCTTGTTCCGTTGTCCCGTGGCCCGGCGGCGCGGCGCGGGTGTCTTGCACCACTTTGGTGCAACTGCACCAGCCTGGTGCAGCCGCGAGTCCGGCGTGCCGAAGCCTAGGCTAGTGACCTGGTCGGAGCGCGGCGCGGAGCCGGAGGAAGCTCTTCACCGCGGCGTTGAACGCCGCAGGCGCTTCCAGATTCGTCAGGTGGCCCACGCCACGCAGGACGACGTGGCGCGCTTTCGGCATGACGTCGGCCATGAATCGGTGGGGCTTCAGGCAGGGCGTGTCGTACTCGCCGACGATCAGGAGCGTGGGCACGCCCAGCGCGCGCAAGCGCGCGTCGAGGCTGTAGATGCTCGGCCGCTTGGCCAAGACCTCGAGGGCGGTGTGGGCGAGGCCCCGGGCCCGATGGGTCGTGAGACAGGAACGGACGAGCCGCTCGGCCTCCGGCCCCTGGGCCACGTAGCGGGCGAAGAGCGGGTGCGCCACCGCCATGTCGGCGAATGCCTCCACGCCGCCACGGTTCAGGACGTCCGCGAACGCGCGCAGTCCCGCGGCCCAGTCGCCGGCCTCCTCGGAGCCGGCGCCGGTGTCGGCGACGATCAGCGCGCTGACCATTGCCGGATGGGCGAGGGCGAAGTTCAGCGCAATGTTCCCGCCCATGGAGAGTCCTCCGACGACCGCACGCCCGATCTTCAGGTGCGCGAGGAGCGCGTGCAGATCGGCGACCGACGTCGCCTGGGAGTACGCCGCGGCCTCGGGCGGCGCGTCCGACAGCCCGTGGCCGCGCACGTCGTAGGTGATCACGCGGCGGTACCGCGACAGCGCGCGAACCTGGGGGTCCCAGCTCCGGATGCCGCACGCGAAGCCGTGGACGAGCACGAGCGGGGCGCCGCGCCCGGCGACTTCGTAGTAGAGCGAGACGCCATTCACGCGGGCGATCGGCATGGGGGGCAGACGAGACGATCAGGGAGGCGGCGGCTCGACCCTACCCGCGCTTCCTGATCTCGTCGATCTTCCGGTCACGCTCGCCAGCCAGCCGCTCGAGGTCGCGCCCCATCTCTTTGTTGAGCTTCTCGATTTCCTCGTGGGTCTTCGCCTTGGCGAGCGCATCCTGGTGGAGGATCTCGCGCTCGGCGACCTTGGCCTGGTAGACGTTTCGCGCCTCGGCGATGCTGACCTTCTGCGCGTCTGTGAGCGGGCGCTGCTCCTCGACCGCGGACTCCCGGTCCTTCTGGCGCAACCGCTCCATCGCGAGCTCGTACGCTGTCTTCGGGCCGTCGCCAGACATCGCGCGAGCCAGTATAGCACTGGGCGCCCGGGGCGCCGCCGGGGTCTCCCTGGTACCTTCGCCCCTCCCGTGCAGCGCGCGTTTTGCTCATAGTTTTGTTTATAATCTAGTGACGCGTGGGCGACGGCTCGCCCTCGCGAGAATGCAGCACCAGCCGCAGCCAGAGCTTCTCGTCGACCAGATTGGGAGCGTTCAGACACGATGGGCATCAAGCTCTCAGCAAAGTTCGCTCGTCAGGAAACCGAGGCGGCGCGCTTAGCGCGCATCGCCAGAAAGCGCATCCCGAGCGATCGAATCGCGACGATCCGGCGCATGCTCGGAGTCCCCGAGCCTGAGCGCCAGATACTGGAGCGACGCAGTCATCGGACTGACGCTCTCGCGTGTCCAGAGTGTCACCGCGTCTTCGCCCTCCCGATGCATCTGGGGCGGCACAAGAGGGCAAAGCATGGCCCGATGGACGCCGCGTAGGACGCGGCCCTAGGATGGCCCTTTCGACGAGAGCGATGCCGGGAGCACTCGGCTCACTTCGGCATGCGCCATCACAACATCCGGAGAGTCCTGCAGCGCGTCAAGGTACTTGAGTTGGAACTCGCTGTCGCCTCCGGCTTTGAGCAACCGGTACGCGCCCTGGAACATTCTGGCGACGGTCTCCTCCGTCATCGGGTCGCCCGCATCCACGGTCGCGTCAATCTCCGCGACCATCACCGAAAGCGACCGCAGCCAGGCGAACTGCGGGTCCGTTATGACAACCTGAAGCAGCTCGCCTGACGGAATCGACCCGCGCCGGTCTTCGTATCTACGCCGCTCACGGTCTAGAAGTGCGCGGTGAAGCTTCATCAGCCGAGCGCTGAGGTCTCGAAGGCGTTCGCGGTCGTGATCCACGTCTATTGACCTCCGGCACCGTCAGGACGATCTTCCCGCATTTGAGTGGCGGAGGGCGAGGGATTCGCACCCCCAAGGGCCTCTTTATCGACACCTCCCGATCTCGCGGCTGCTCCTCAGCTCATCGCGCGGACCGCCTCTTCGCGGATCAGCGTCATGATCCGCCGCTTGATGGCGATGAACTCGTCCGCCGTCAGCACATCGACCGAGCGGGGACGCGAGATGTCGATCGCGACCTCCTCCTTGATGCGGCCTGGCCGGGCCGTCATGACGTAAACCCGGTCACCGAGCCGGATTGCCTCGTCGATGTCGTGGGTGATGAAGAGCACCGTCTTGTGCGAATGCTCCCAGATCTTGAGCAGGAGCTCCTGCATGAGCGAGCGGGTCTGGCTGTCGAGGGCGCCGAACGGCTCGTCCATGAGCAGGATGTCGGGGTCGTTGGCAAGCGCCCGAGCAAGTGCCACGCGCTGCATCATGCCGCCCGAGAGTTGCTTGGGGTAGGCGCGCTCGAAGCCTTCGAGGCCGACTTCCGCGATGAAGCGGCGCGCGACTGCGGCGCGCTCGTCGGCGGCCATGCCGCCGATCTTAAGGCCGAACTCGAGGTTGTCCTGCACGGTGAGCCAGGGAAACAGGGTGTAGGACTGGAACACCATGCCGCGGTCCTTGCCCGGCTTGGTGACCAGCTTGCCGTCCAGATAGATGGCGCCCGCCGTCGGCTGGATCAAGCCGGCGACCAGCCGTAACAGGCTGGATTTGCCGCAGCCCGACGGGCCGACGATGACCGAGAACTCGTTCTCGTCGACCTCGAGGGAGATGCGGTCGAGTGCCGTGACTGGGTGTCCCATCCGCGGCGTGAAGCGCAGGATGACGTTGTCAATGCGCAGCTTGCCCATGTTCGGCGGACCGCGTGCCTCAGGGGTTGCTGGCCCAGGGCAGCAGCCAATCCCGGATGAACTTGAAGAGCTGGTCGGAAATCAGGCCGAGCAGGCCGATCACCATGATGCCGAGGAAGATCTGGTCGGTGAACAGCCCGCGCGAGGCGTTGAGGATGAGATAGCCGAGCCCCTTGTTGCCGGCGACCAGCTCGGCGACCACGAGATAGGTCCAGGCCCAGCCGAGGGTCACCCGGAGCGTGTCCATGACGCCCGGCATGGTGGCAGGGATCAGCACACGCGTCACCACCGTCCGCCGATCCGCGCCGAGCGTGTAGGAGACGTCGAGCAGATCCTGGGAGACGCCGCGCGAGACGTCGGCGATCAGAATGAGCTGTTGGAAGAAGGTGCCGATGAAGATGACGGTGATCTTTTCCTCGATGCCGATGCCGACCCAGAGGATGAGCAATGGGATCAGGGCCGAGACCGGGAGATAGCGAACGAAATTGGTGACCGGCTCGACCGCCGCCTCGACGATCTTGAAGCTGCCCATCAGGATGCCGAGCGGCACCGAGATCAACGAGGCGACGATGAAGCCCGCCATGATCTCGGTGACGCTCGCCGCCGTGTTCACGAAGAGCGAGCCGTCCCGGGCCATGTCGATGCCCGCCTGGACGACGGCGACGGGGGTCGGCAGGAAATCCGAGCGCACCAGCCCGCCATAGCTGAGCGTGCACCAGGCGAGCAGGCTGCAGAGCCCCACGAGCGTACTCACCGTGAGGTAAACCCGCCGTGGGATCTCCCTTTTCGGTGCGGTATACGCCTCGAGGAACGAGGCGATCATTCGTTGACGAATTCGTAGTCGATAAGATCGCTCGGCGTCGTCTTCACCTGGATCTTGCCGTGGCTGGACCAGACGTCGATGGCCTCCTTGACGGTCCGGGAGAGCGGGCCCGGGTTGGCTTTGGTGCCGAAGAAGTTCTTGTTGTCCTCGGCGCCGTAGAACTTGATGCCGGTCAGCGTCTCGGCGAACACCTTCGGGTCCTTGAGCCAACCGCCCACGCCCTTGGCCATGATCTGATTGGCCTCGTCGGGATGGGCGCGCTGATAGGCAACGGCCTCGTTCCACGCCGCGACAATGCCCTTGAGCTCCTTCTTGTGCGTGGCGACGAACTGCTTCGGAACGATGAACACGTCGGTGATCAGGCCGGGCGTCTTCGAGCTGTCGGTTAGGAGATGGCCGTGCTCGCTCGCCTTGCCGCGGCTGAGCCAGGGCTCCCAGGTCACCGCTGCGTCGACTTTCTTCGCCACGAACGCGCTCCCCGCGTCCGCCGCCGTCATGTTGACTGTCTGCAGGTCGGATTCCTTGAGACCGGCCTTGGCCAGCAGCACGTTGAGATAGAACTGGGACACCGAGCCCTCGTTGACCGCGACCTTCTTGCCTTTGAGATCCTTGATCGACTGGATGTCCCTGGTCGCGACGATACCGTCGCCGCCGTTCGAATCGTCGATCGCCGCCACATATTTGAAGTCGTCCGGCTTCTTGAGGTAGAGCAGCGCCGTGTCGACCGTGCTCGCGATAACGTTGATCTGCCCGGCGCGCAGCGCGGTGAAGCGCAGCTTCGGATCCTCCATCACCGTAAGCTCGACCTCGACGCCGTGATTCTTGAAGAAGCCTCTGTCGCGCGCGATGTAGAGCGGCCCATAGCCCACCCAGGTGGAATGGGCGATCTTGATGGTCTCGGCCGCCGCGGGGCTGGAGCCGACCGGGCCGCCGACCAGGCCCCATGCCGCGACGGCCAGGGCAGCGCTGAGAAGTTTTCGCATGCGTGACCCTCCCTGAGTTCGAGTGGCTGTGGCCGTGCGACGCAGTCTCGAGCGGCGGCGGCGCGCGTCCTTTCACGGTCTCGAGGATCGGAGCCGCACCGACCTGGCCGCCGGCCCCTCGAGCGGTGCTACGACCGTCAGCACCGCCAATGTTCGGGGATACTAATGTAGCTCCCGCACCTGCACAAGCAGCTCCGCCGCAGGGTCAGCGCAAGCGTCTGGGGATGCCGTCCTTACTCGCCCCCGCGCAGGGATTGCCGCCCATCCACTAGGCCAGTTCGTGCGGGATGCGCGACCGCCCACAGGGCGAGGTCGGCGCGCAGCCCGACCGCAAGCCGGCCGCGGCGCTCGGGGGACTTCTCCGTCTCTCCGATCTTCCGCGATTCTCAGTACTCAAATCCCCGAGAAGTTTGGCGGAGGACCGGAGATTCGAACTCCGAAACCACGTGTGGGGTCGTGGATGTTCTCAAACCGGAAAGGACTATCGGGCACCATTGGCAACAATCCCAGGCCCCTGCCCTAAGACGTCTGTTCAGCGATTTTGCCCGATTGCGACCGTTGCTGGCCGATAGTTCTGGCACAGTGAACTCTCGTCGGCTCGGCCCAAGACCGGGTCCTCGGCCCCGTGAGGCCACATTCGGGTGTCCCCCGCCCGCGAAGAGCAGCGTGCATACGTCACTTGTCGAGCCACACCTCCTGCATGCGGCCCCAGCTGTATATGGATTGGTGAGGAACCAGGTTCTTCACATACGGCCAGACCGTGTAGTAGTCCAGCCGCCACCCCAGCACGGGGCGGACCGCAGCCTCCTCGAGCTTTCTCTGGATTACCTGAACCAGCGCGAGGCGCTTGGCTGGGTTCAGCTCCTGCGATTGCTGATCGATCAGCCGCGAGATCTCCTCGTCGCAGTAACGGGGATAGTTGCGCGGCGACCCGCAGCCGTAGTTCTCGTAGAAGTTGGCGTCCGGGTCGTCCGGCTCGATACCGGTCCGCTCTATCCCGATCTGAAAGTCGCCGCGCGTTTGCAGCGGATGCCACTGGGCCGACTCCACCTGCTTAAGGGACGCCTCCACGCCGACATGCTTCAACTCATTGATCACGAAGGAGGCCACATCGAGGAAGTCGGGGAGCGCGCGCGTCAAGATCTCGAGCCTCAGTGGGGCCTTGGGCCCGAACCCCGCCTCGGCCAGGAGGGTCCGCGCCCTCGCCTTCTCGTCGGCCGCTTTGCCATTGCCGGGGAGTGCACGGATGTCCTTATCGAGGAGCCCCCACACTCCGTAGGGCGGGGAAGCCATCGAGGCTCCGAGGACCGCCCCGCCCTGGTACACGGCGTCGATCAGCGCGCGGCGGTCGATGGCGCGACTCAGGGCGAGCCGCACCTTCGCATTATCGAAGGGCGGCTTCTTGGTGTTGACGACGAGATGATCGATGACGCTCGTGTTCACCGGCGTCATCACGAGCTGGGGCACTGCCTTCCTGAGTCGTTCCGCGATCGGCTTGGGTGTCTGGCCAGGGAACGCCGTGTCCACCCGGCCAGCCTGGAGCGCCGCCGTCGCCGTTCCTCGCTCGCCGATGATCAGATACCGGAGGCCGGCCAGATAGGGTCGTCCCTTGACGAAATAGTCCGGGTTCTTCACGTACTCGACGAACTCGCCCTTGCGCCACTCTTTCAGCCTGAAGGGCCCGGTCCCGACGCAACCCGTGCGATAGCTGGCCGGCGGCACGTGAGCCGCGTAGATCGGCGTGTAGCCGGATGCGAGCATCAGGAGCAGCGAGGGTTGCGGCCGTCTCAGTCGGAACACGACGGTCTGGGGATCGACGGCTTCAACGGCTTCGACGTTCGTATACCAGTCTCGCCGCGGGTTGATGCGGAGCCTGGCCGAAGCGTCCGGCGTCTCGCGAAGCAAGTCGAAGGTGAATTTCACGTCCTTAGAGCTGACGGGCGTGCCGTCGTGCCACCTCGCTCCCGTCCGCAGGAAGAAGACCAGGCTGCGGTCGTTGTCTCGCCACGACCACCTCTCCGCCAGTTCGCCGACGATCGCGTCCATACGGTGCGTGGTCTTGAGCGGATCGAAGAGCACCAGGTTGCTGAAGCAGGGCATGGCTGGCCACATGGTGGAGATCGTGGCAGTTTCGTGTATCGCGAACCCCTGCGGCAGGTCCTCGCGCAACCGCAGAGTGAGCCCGCCGCCATACTTGGGTGCCTGACCTAGCGTGGGAGATCCGGCGAGGACGACCAAGACCACCAGGGACAACCATCCAGCGACAGGAACGAAGCGAGATTGACGCATGCTCTGCCCTCCCCTGGATCGAACCCCAACGCGCGTCCTCCGTAATGCTGTTCATTCGCCGGGCCCGGGCGCGCGCTCCTCGCCTCGGTTACTGGATGATCTTATCGGCCCGGATCTGAATCGACTGCGGCATCGTCAGGCCGAGCGCCTTCGCCGTCTTGAGGCACCCGCGCCGCATTCGGATTCCTGCCGACGTGAACTGCTTTAGCGAGCATTGGCGGGCGACACGCTCGATCGATGAAGTCCGCACGCAAACGCTCCGTCAGACCTTTCGCGCCATGCAGCACGCCCCGCCCAGCCGAAAGGAGCGGGCCAGTCTGCGCGCGGAAGTATCCTAGCCGTCCTTCAGGGGTCGAAGTCCCGACACACTCTGAAGGGCCCTCAGCACGCAGATCTCTGATCCGCCGAGTTGGATGATCCGCAGCAGTTTGCGCGGCGGTAGCATCTCCGTTGTGACCCGGCTGAATCGCTACCGCCACCACGTCGCACTCGGACGCCCCACGCCCCGGGCGACGCGACCATTTCACTGCTGATAGAGCCTCAACCAGAGTTCTGACACAGTTCTGGCACAATTTCACGCTTTGGCCGGTTGGAATGCCGTCACGCCATGATCCGCGACTTCGTGATTTGATTGGCGGAGGGCGAGGGATTCGAACCCCCAAGGGGCCTGCGCCCCGGTGGATTTCAAGTCCACTGCCTTACCAGTTGAGGCTAGCCCTCCGTGAGCAGGGATTGTCGCACGGGCCGGCGGTCGCGGCGCGGCTCGCGCGGCGAGCCTACGTCGGCCGCGTGAGGCGGACGAGGCCGTCCATGTACGGTCGGAGCACGGACGGGATCGTCACACTCCCGTCCGTTTCCTGGCCGTTCTCGAGCACCGCGATCAGCGCCCGGCCGACGGCCAGGCCGGAGCCGTTGAGGGTGTGGCAGTAGTCGACCTTACCGCCACTGGCCGCGCGGTAGCGGATCTCGGCCCGGCGCGCCTGGAACGCCTCGCAGTTCGAGCATGAGGAGATCTCGCGGAACTTCCCCTGCCCCGGGAGCCAGACCTCCACGTCGTAGCTCTTCGCCGCCTGGAACCCCATGTCCCCGGCGCAGTGGAGGACGACCCGGTACGGGATCTCCAGGCGCCGCAGCACCTCCTCGGCGTTCCGGACCATGGATTCGAGCTCGTCGTTCGACTGCGCGGGCGTCGTGATCTTCACCAGCTCCACCTTGTCGAACTGGTGCTGGCGGATCATCCCCTTCATGTCCTTGCCGTACGTCCCCGCCTCGCGGCGGTAGCACGGCGTGAACGCCACGTAGCGGCGCGGCAGCGTCGGCTCGGAGAGGATCTCGGCCGTGTGGAGCGCCGTCACCGGCACCTCGGCGGTGGGGATCATGTAGAGCGCGCGGCCCTCGTCGGCCTCGAGCGTCTTGAAGATCTGCTCCTCGAACTTCGGGAGGAGCCCGTTGTTCTGCATCGTCGCCGCGTTCACGAGGTGCGGCACCCAGACCTCCGTGTAGCCGTGCTCCCGCGTGTGGAGGTCGAGCATGAACTGGATCAGCGCGCGCTCGAGGCGCGCCGCCGCGCCCCACAGGACCGTGAACCGCGACTTCGCCATCTTCGCCGCGCGCGCGAAGTCGAGGAGGCCGAGCGCCTCGCCGAGCTCCTCGTGGGGCCTGGGGATGAAGCCGAACGCGCGGGGCGTTCCCCAGCGGCGCACCTCGACGTTCTGCGCCTCGGTGGTCCCGGGAGGCACCGACGGGTCGGGGAGGTTCGGGATCTGGAGGAGCACGCGCTCGAGCTCGGCGTCCACCCGCTGGAGCTCGGCCTCGAGCGCCTTGATGCGCTCGCCGACCTCACGCATCCGCGCCATCTCCGCCGCAGGGTCCTCGCCACGCCGCTTCGCCTGGCCGATCGTCTCCGAGGCGCGGTTCTTGAGGGCCTTGAGCTCCTCGCTCTCTTTGACGAGACGACGGCGGGAGGCGTCGAGGTCGAGCACGCTCTTCACCAGCTCCGCACCGCCCCGGTCGGCGAGCCCGCGCGCGACCGCCTCGGGATCCTCGCGGATCAGCCGGAGGTCCAGCACGGGCGGCTACTGCGCTTCGACAGGCGCGGCGCTTTCGGCTTCGACGCGGGCCACGGAGCCGACGTGGTCGTCCGCGTCGAGCTCGATGATGCGGACGCCCCAGGTGTTGCGGCCCTGGGAGGAGACGTCGGCGGCGTGGAAGCGGATGACCTTGCCCTTGGTCGTCACGACGAGGATGTCGTCGCCATCGCGCACCTGGAGCATGGTGACGACGTTGCCGTTGCGACCGCCGGTCTTGATGTCGATGATCCCCTTGCCCGCCCGGCCCTGGAGCCGGTACTCCTCGAGCGGCGTCCGCTTGCCGTACCCGCGCTCGGTCACGGTCAGGATCGTGACGCCCTCCTGCACGACATCGGCGCTGATGACCGCGTCGCCCTCTTCCAGCTCGATGCCTCGCACGCCAGCGGCGCCGCGCCCCATCGGGCGCACCTCCTCCTCGGGGAAGCGGATGATCATGCCGAGCTTCGTCGCGATCATCACCTCGCGCCGGCCATCGGTGCGGCGCGCCGTGATGAGCGTGTCGCCGTCATCGAGGCCGATCGCCTGGATGCCGCCGGCGCGCGGGTGCGAGAACGCCTCCAGCTCGGTCTTCTTCACCTTGCCCTGCCTGGTCGCGAAGAGGACGTAGCCGCCGGCGCCGAAGTCGCGTACGGGGACGCACGTGGCGACCGCCTCGCTCTCGCCGAGCGAGAGGAGGTTCACCATCGCCTTGCCCTTCGCCTGGCGTCCGCCCTCCGGGATCTCGTGGACCTTGAGCCAGTGGACCTTGCCGAGGGTGGTGAAGAAGAGCAGATAGGAGTGGGTCGAGGCGACAAAGAGGTCCTCGACGATGTCCTCCTCCTTGGTCTCCATGCCCGTCACGCCCTTGCCGCCGCGCCGCTGGCTCCGGTACGACTCGACGTGCGTCCGCTTGATGTAGCCCGAGCGCGTGATCGTGACGACCATCTCCTCATCGGCCAGGAGGTCCTCGATCGTCAGCTCGGCCGTCTCGGTGAGGATCTCGGTGCGCCGGACGTCGCCGTACTCCTCCTTGAGCTCGAGCAGCTCCTTCCGGATGATGCCCATGAGCTTCGTGTCGGAGGCCAGGATGCCCTTGAGCTCCTCGATGAGCCCCAGCGTCTGCTCGTGCTCCTCGACCACCTTGTGGCGCTCGAGCTGCGTGAGGCGCTGGAGCCGCATCTCTAAGATCGCCTTCGCCTGGATCTCCGAGAGGTCGAGGCGCGCCATCAGGGCGTCCTTCGCGGCGTCCGGGCTCTCCGCCTGGCGGATCAGGCGGATCACCTGGTCGAGGTGCTCCACGGCCTTGCGGAGGCCGGCGAGGATGTGCGCCCGCTCCTCCGCGCGCGCCAGGTCGAAGCGCGTCCGTCGCGTCACGATCTCGCGGCGGAAGCGGACGAACGCGTCGAGCATCTGCTTTAGATCCACGACCTGGGGCCGCCGGTCGACGAGCGCGAGCATGATGATCCCGAAGGTCGTCTGCATCTGGGTGTGCTTGTAGAGCTGATTCATGACGATCTGCGGGATCTCCCCGCGCCCCAGCTCGAGCACGACCCGGATCCCCTCACGGTTGGACTCGTCGCGAATCTCCGAGATGCCCTCGATCCTCTTGTCCCCCGAGAGCTCCGCGATCTTCTCGATGAGGCTCGCCTTGTTCACCTGGTACGGCAGCTCGGTGATGATGATGGCCTCGCGTCCGCCCCGCATCTTCTCGGCGTGGGCCTTGGCGCGCAGCGTGATCGTTCCGCGCCCCGTCGTGTACGCCTCGGCGATGCCGCCCGCGCCGTAGATGTAGCCGCGCGTCGGGAAGTCCGGCGCCTTGATCACCTGGGTGAGCCGCTCGAGCGGCGTCTGCGGGTCATCGATCAGCATCACGAGCCCATCGACGACCTCCGAGAGGTTGTGGGGCGGGATGTTGGTGGCCATCCCGACGGCGATGCCCGCCGAGCCGTTCACGAGGAGGTTCGGCAGGCGCGTCGGCAGGACGGTCGGCTCCTGCTCGGACTCGTCGAAGTTCGGCGCGAAGTCGACGGTGTCCTTGTCGATGTCGGCCAGCATCTCGTGGGCGATCTTCGCGAGCCGCGCCTCCGTGTACCGGTAGGCCGCCGGCGGATCCCCGTCGATCGAGCCGAAGTTCCCCTGACCGTCGACGAGGGGATATCGAAGGGAGAACTCCTGAACCATGCGGACGAGGGCTTCGTAGACGGGGGAATCGCCGTGCGGGTGGTATTTCCCGAGGACCTCGCCAACGACCTTTGCCGATTTTTTATAGGCCCGGTTCCAGGCGAGCCCGAGGGTGTGCATCGTGTACAGGACCCGGCGGTGGACGGGCTTGAGCCCGTCGCGGATGTCGGGGAGCGCGCGCCCGACGATGACGGACATCGCGTAGTCCAGGTACGACTTCCGCATCTCTTCTTCGATCGGGACCGGGACCTGCCGCTCGTTCGGCATCAACCCTCCGAGGGATTAAATATCGAGGTTCGCGACGTCCAGCGCGTACTTTTCGATGAACTCGCGGCGCGGCTCGACGGCGTCGCCCATCAAGACCGTGAACATCTGGTCGGCACCGACCGCGTCCTCCATCGTCACCTTCAGGAGGGTCCGCGTCTCCGGGTTCATCGTCGTCTCCCAGAGCTGCTCCGGGTTCATCTCGCCGAGACCCTTGTAGCGCTGGAAGCTGGCGCCCTGCCGCGACCGATCGAGGGCGGCGTGCAGCAGCCCGTCGACGCCCTTCACCTGCGTCTCCCGCTCCGCCTCGTCGATCAGCGTCGTCGGCCCCTTCGCGGCGGCCGCGATCTTCTCCCAGAGCTCCAGGAGTGTCGCGTAATCAGCCGACTTGAAGACGTCGGTGCTAAAGGTGACGGTTGGCGGGCCGGCGATCGTGACCCGGTGTGGGTCGCCGTTGTCGCCGGCCTGGACCTGGATGGTATAGCCGTTGACCGTCGCCGCCGCCGCGACGATCGCTTCGCCGATTTCGGGGTGCCCCACGCCGCGCTTGGTTCCTCGGAACTTCGTCCGGAGCAGCTCGCTCAGGATCGGCCCGGGGACGCCGCGCTTGACGAGCTTGCCGAAGAGGGCCCGGTACTCGGAGCCCGCGCGGAGGATCTCGAGGAGCGGCGCGCCCGTGAGCGGCGTCTTCGTCCCGGCGACCTTCACCTTCGCGGTTTCGACCCACGCGGTGAGGAAGAAGTCCTCGAACTCCCGCTCGGACATGAGGTACTTTTCCACCTTGCCCCGCTTCACCTTGAACAGCGGCGGCTGGGCGATGAAGAGGTGGCCCGCCTCGATGACCGGCGTCATGTGGCGGAAGAAGAACGTGAGCAGCAGCGTCCGGATGTGGGCGCCGTCCACGTCCGCGTCGGTCATGAGGATGATCTTGTGGTAGCGGAGCTTCGCGAGGTCGAACTCCTCCGTGCCGATGCCCGTACCCATCGCCGAGATGAGCAGCCGGATCTCGTTGTGGGAGAGCACCTTGTCGTAGCGCGCCTTCTCCGAGTTGATGATCTTCCCGCGGAGCGGAAGCACGGCCTGCGTCCGGCGGTCGCGCCCCTGCTTGGCCGAGCCTCCCGCCGAGTCGCCTTCCACCAGGAAGAGCTCCCGAAACTGGGGCTCGCGCTCCGAGCAGTCGGCGAGCTTCGCCGAGAGCCCCTCGTCGTCCACGCCCTTCTTCCGCGTCAGCTCGCGCGCCTTGCGCGCCGCCTCACGGGCCTGCGCCGCGCGCACGCACTTGTCGACGATCTTGCGCGCGGTCGTCGGGTCCTCCTCGAAGGCTTCGGCGAGCTTGTCGTTCACGATCTGCTGGACGAGCCCTTTGATGTCGCTGTTGCCGAGCTTCGCCTTCGTCTGACCCTCGAACTGCGGCTCCGGCAGCCGCACCGACACCACGGCGGTGAGCCCCTCCTTCACGTCGTCGCCGGTGATCCCGCCCTTGAAGTTCTTGAGGAACCCGTTGGCCTGCGCGTAGTTCGAGATCGTGCCCGTCACCGCCGCGCGGAACCCGGTGAGGTGCGTTCCGCCCTCGCGCGTGTTGATGTTGTTCGCGAACGAGAACACGCTCTCCTGGTACCCGTCGTTGTACTGCAGCGCGACCTCGATCTCGATGTCGCCCTTCTTCCCCTCGAAGAACAGCACCTTCGGGTGGATCGGCGTCTTGTTCTGGTTGAGGTGCTTGACGAACTCGACGATGCCGCCCCTGTAGAAGAAGGTGTGGCTCCGTCCGTCGCGCTCGTCCTCGATGACGATCTTGAGGCCCCGGTTGAGGAACGCCAGCTCGCGCAAGCGGTTCGAGAGCGTGTCGAAGGAGAACGTCGTCTCCTCGAAGATCGTGGCGTCGGGCTTGAAGCGGATGATCGTCCCGGTCTTCTTCGTGGTGCCGGTCGCGGTGAGCGGCGCCTTCGGCACGCCGCGCTCGTACCGCTGCGTCCACTCCTTGCCCTCGCGCCGGATCTCGACCTCGAGCCACTCGCTGAGCGCGTTGACGACCGAGATGCCGACGCCGTGGAGGCCGCCCGACACCTTGTACGCGGAGTGCTCGAACTTGCCGCCCGAATGCAGCACCGTCAGGACGACCTCTGCCGCGGACTTGCCGCTCTCCTTGTGGATGTCGACCGGGATCCCGCGCCCGTTGTCGCCCACGGAGCACGAGCCGTCTCCGTGCAGGACGACCTTGATGTGGTCGCAGACGCCGGCCAGCGCCTCGTCCACGGAGTTGTCGACGGCCTCGTAGACGAGGTGGTGGAGCCCGTACGCGCTCGTGTCCCCGACGTACATCGCGGGGCGCTTGCGGACGGCCTCGAGCCCCTCGAGGACCTTGATGTCGCTCGCCGTGTAGGTCTCGGCGTTCATGCGCTGGCGACCCCGCCTGCGTTCACGGAGAAGACGGCGGCGCCCTTCACCGTCAGCGGCTCCGGTGCCGTGAGGAAGACCTGCTCGGCGGCGGCGAGCTCGCGTACGATCTGCTCGCGGGCGGCCGGGTCGAGCTCGGAGAGCGCGTCGTCGAGCAGGAGGACCGGCGTCGTCCCCGCCGCTTCCGTGACCGGCAGCATCTCGGCCAGGCGCAGTGCCAGCGCGACGAGCCGCTGTTGGCCGCGGGATCCGTAGGCGCGGGCGTCGACGCCGTCGATCTCGATCGTGAGGTCGTCCCGGTGCGGCCCAACCAGGGTCTGTCCTCGGCGGACCTCTTCGCGCTGCGCCCGCTCGAGCGCCGCCAGGAGCGCCGCCGCGTCCGAGGCCTCCCCCAGCGCGGTCTGGTAGCGGATCTCGACCTTGGCGCCCGTCGCGCACAGCGCTCCGTAGACCCGGGCAAGCTCGGTCTGCAGCGCGGCCACGGCCCGCCGGCGGCGATTGACGAGCTCCATGCCCACGGTTGCGAACTGCGCGTCCCAGGGCTCAAGCCGCGCGCGCGTGGCCGCGTCTCCCGATCGGCCCTGGAGGAGCCGGTTCCGCCGGGCGAGGAGTTGGCGAAACTGGATGAGCGACGAGCGATGCATCGGATAGAGACGACCCGCGACCCCATCGATGAAGCTGCGCCGCGCGCTCGGGGCGCCATTCACGATCTCCAGATCTTGCCAGCCGAACGCGATCGCCCGCGCCCACTCCACGGGCTCGCCCCCCAACTGCCAGCGACCGTCGTCGAGCCGCTCGACCGTCCGCCGGACCGCCCGGCGCGTCGGGGAGGTCCCGTCGGCACGGACGAGGTCGCCCGTGAGCGAAGCTGCCGGGGAGCCCCAGCGCGGGATTTCCGCAATCCGCGGCGTCCGGAACGACCGTCCGGTCACGAGCAGACCAAGGGCCTCGAGGAGGTTCGTTTTCCCTTGGCCGTTAGGGCCGCTGAGGACGTTCAGGCGGGGTCCAGGAGCCAGCGAGAGGGTGCGGTAATTACGGAAATCAGCGGCTTCCACAAATCCGATCTGCACCCTCGTAAACTCCTATTTTAAAAGGCGAAAATGCCTTCTAGATCCGCATAGGCATTATAACACAGCAGTATCCCTCATCCTCGACGCTTTTAATCACGCCGGGGCTCAAGGAATCCTTCAACTCGAGGACGATCTGGTCCCGCTCCACCGCCGCGACTGCGTCCAGGAGGTAGCGTGAGTTGAACCCGATCACGAGCTCTTCGCCGCTGTACGCGACCTCTAGCCCCTCCTCCGCCTCCCCCAGATCCTGGCTCGACGCCGTGAGCCGCAGCGAGGCGGGAGCCAGCGAGAGCTTGACGGGCTTATTCCGCTCTTCGGCCATGACCGCCACGCGTCGCACCGCCGCCGCGAACGCCGGGCGGGAGACGACGAGCCGGCCCGGGTGCGCCTTTGGGACGACCGCCTCGTAATTCGGAAATTGCCCCTCGATCAGACGCGCAGTCATCACGAAGTTCGGCATCTGGAGCACGAACTGATTCTCCGTGATCGCAACCTGAACATCCTCGCCCGCGCCCAACACCCGCATGATCTCGATGACGGCCTTGCGGGGCACGATGCCGGTCATGCCCCCAACGCCTCGGCCCAGACTCCGCTTCGACACGGCGAGCCGATGGCCATCGGTCGCGACCATCTGGACGTCCTTCCCCTGGAGAACGAAGAGGATCCCATTGAGGGCGTAGCGCGTCTCGTCGTGGGAGATCGCGAAGCTCGTCTGGGCCAGCATCTCCCGAAGCGTCTTTCCCTCGAGGCTCACCCACGACGCCGGCGATGCCGGGACGACCGGCGGAAAGTCATCGGGCGCCAGGCCGACGAGCTTGTAGGTCGCCCCGGCACACCGGAGGCTCACGCTCACGTTGTCCGTCACTCGAAGGGCGACCGCGGCAGCCGGGAGTTCCTTGACGATCTCACCGAGCTTCCGGGCCGAGACCGTGATGGCCCCCTTCGACGCGACCTTCGCGGGGATCGCGACGCGCGCTCCGACCTCGAGGTCGGTCGCAGTCACCCGCACCGCCTCGCCGTCGGCCTCGAGAAGTACGTTCGCCAGAATCGGAAGCGTCTGGCGCGGCTCGACGATGTTCTGCACCATTTGCAGGCCTTTCACGAACGCGTCCCGGTCGATTACGACTTCCATGCAGTTCTCCATCGTTGTTTAGGAAAGAACGACAACATCGTAGCCGTAGAAGCTCGTAGGCCGTGTGGATCGGGGGAGTCCGCGGGAAGTGGCACTCGCTGCGGGGATTTCTGCGCGCGGCCTCCGGGGATAAGTGTGTGGAGGTCGCGGGGAGAGGCGTGGATCACAGAGTGATGCCCTGGATAAGCCCGTCGATCGTCTTGCGTAGTTTGGGGTCTTCCTGGAGGAGTGTCTGCACCTTATCCACGGCGTGCAGGACCGTGGTGTGGTCCTTGCCGCCGAAGGCGCGCCCCACCTCCGAGAGCGACGCGTGGGTGAGTTGCCGCGCCAGGTACATGGCGATCTGCCGTGGAAAGGCAATGGCCTTCGTCCGAGTCTTTGCCTTGAGGTCGGAGAGGCGGATGCCGAAGAAGTCGCAGACCTTCCGCTGGATCTGGTCGATCGTGATGAGCTTCTCCTCCTCGCCCCAGAGCTCGCCGAGCACCTCCTGGGCGAGGTCCACCGACATCTCACGGCCCGTGAGGGCGCAGAAGGCGATCATGCGGGTCAGCGATCCCTCGAGCTCGCGGATGTTCGACTTGATGCGGCTCGCGATCAGATAGGCCACGTCGTCGGCCAGGCGGACGCGCTCGAGCGCCGCCTTCTTCTTGAGGATCGCGACGCGCGTCTCGAAGTCCGGCGGCTGGATGTCGGCGATGAGCCCCCACTCGAATCGCGAGCGGAGCCGCTCCTCGATCTCGGGGATCTCTTTGGGCGAGCAATCGCTCGAGACGATGATCTGCTTCCGCGACTCGTAGAGGTCGTTGAACGTGTGGAAGAACTCCTCCTGGGTCCGCTCCTTGCCCGAGATGAACTGGATGTCGTCGATCAGGAGGAGGTCGATCGTGCGATAGCGCGCGCGGAACTCGGCCGTGCGATCGTACCGGATCGCGTTGATCAGCTCGTTGGTGAACCGCTCGGAGGAGATGTAGACGACCGCCATGCCGGGGAAGAGGCGCACGCTCTGGTGGCCGACCGCGTGGAGCAGATGTGTCTTGCCGAGACCCACGCCGCCATAGATGAACAGCGGGTTGTACGCCCGCGACGGCAGCTCTGCCACCGCCTGACAGGCCGCTTGGGCGAACTGGTTCGAGGAGCCCACGACGAAGGTGTCAAACGTGTAGCGCGGGTTCAGGCCCTCCACCGTGCCCGCTCCGCCGCCGCGCGGCGACGTCACCGCGGGGGCGGACTCGGTCGTGGCGGCCTCGTCCACGACGACGGTCACGCGCGGATGACCGCCCACGACTTCCTGCGCGGCGTGTTGCAGCGCGTCCAAGTGGTGCTGCGCCAACCAGTCGCGGGAAAACGGGTTCGGCGCGCCGATTCGCAGGTGATCACCCTCGACGGCCAGGAGTCGGCACGGGCGGACCCAACTGTCGAAGACGGCGGGGGGCAATTTTCGAGATATCGACTCGAGGAGCTGGGCCCAAAGGCTATCCAACACAGGCGGAGACCTCACTTACGCACAGAGTTATCCACAGGTGTGGATAGCTCGGGCGCTTCAACCGATCCGGACATCTGCGCCGAGGCACGCGCGCATCGAGACAAACACCTCACACGGCGATCAGTCGCTCAGTGGATTGGCGGACTCTAGCACGCGCGCGAAGCAGGTAGCAAGAGGGATCGCGTGTTGACTCACTCATGAGCGATGTCTACACTGTGGCGGTTCGACGATCGCAGGGGGAGCATCGCTCGTGAAACGGACATTTCAGCCGAATGTGCGCCGACGGAAGAAAACCCATGGGTTCCGCGAGCGGATGAAGACCAAGGGCGGGCGGAAGGTGTTGAAACGCCGGCGGGCCAAGGGGCGCAAACGGCTGACCGTCTGACGGGACGCTTCCCTCGACACGAGCGGCTGACGACCGGCTCCGACTTTCAGGCGCTCTTCCAGCGGGGCAAACGCGTTGACCGGCCGTCCATGACCATCCTCTGGTGCGAGAGCGTCGACGCGCGTCGTGTGGGCTTCGCCGTGAGCCGCCAGGTCCGGCGCGCGGTGGCGAAGAACCGCGTGCGTCGGCGGCTGCGTGAGGCGTATCGGGCGACGCGCGCGGCCGCGCCCGCACGGGCGATGCTGGTGGTGATCGGGAAGCCGTCGGCGCTCAGCGAGCCGTTCGCGACGCTTGCCAACCAGCTGCGCGGCGCGCTCGCCGCGATCCCGGGAGCCCGCGCGTGACGCGCGCCGTGCTCGCCGCGCTCACCCTCTATCAGCGCTTCGTCTCACCGCTCTTGCCGCGGGCGTGCCGGTTCGCGCCGACGTGCTCGGAGTACGCGCGGCTCGCCGTCCTGGAGCACGGAGCGGCGTGCGGCGGCTGGCTCGCGCTCCGACGCGTGCTGCGGTGTCACCCATTCCATTCCGGAGGCTACGACCCGCCGCCGGTCCGCCAGAGGCGTGTCTGACGATGGAAAAGCGCGCGCTCATCGCCGCCGTCCTCATGGCAGCGCTCCTCGTGGTCTACCAGATGTTTTTCTTCCCGACGCCGCAGGAAGCGCCGGCGCCGCGGCCTGCCGCGCAGACGGCGACGCCCGCCACTCCCCCGCTCGCTCCTCCGACCCCCGCGACGCCCGCCGCACCGCGGCCGCCCGCGCCACGGCCCCTGCAGCGGCTCGCCACGGTGGAGACGCCGCGCTACAACGCCGTAGTGTCGAGCGAGGGCGGAAAGCTGCAGGAGTTCGTCCTCAAGTACCGAGGGGACAAGCCGATGGTGATCGTCGGCGACCTGGGCCCGGCCGGGTTGCTGATCGCCGCCGATGCCAACCGCTCCCCCGACGTCGTCCCGATGACGTTGAGCTCCGAGCGGATCACGGTGGGCGCGGAACGTTCGACGGGCGATCTGGTCCTCACGGGCGAGCACGACGGACTCCGCGTGCGTGAGCGTCTCACGTTCCATGCCGACGACTTCGCCGTCGACGTGTCCCTGCGGGTGGAGAACGCCACCCGCGCGCCACGCACGGTCACTCTCGCCCTGCCCTGGCTCACGCGCGAGGCGTGGCACGGGACGCCGGAGAAGTTCCAGGGCCAGCACCCGACGGAGGTCGTCTGGTCGTCGACCGGCCACGTCGAGCGCCTCGAAGACCTGACCGCCGTCGGTGAACAGGTCATGGACGGCGAGTGGATCGCCCTGGGGAGCGTCTGGTACCTCGCCGCGCTCATCCCAGAGACGCAGGGCTTCAAGCTCGTGGCGACGAGCGCGGGGAAGCGGCCCGAGGTGAAGAACGGCGATAAGGCGCCCGCGGGCCGGGCGAGTATCGCGCTCCGGGCGACGCCGACGATCGCGCCGGGCCAGGCGTGGGAGGGGCGTGTGCGGCTCTACGTGGGACCGAAGGAGTACGAGCGGCTCCGGGCACACGGGCTCCAGGGGACGATCAACTTCGGCGGCTTCCCGATGCCGCGCCGCTGGGGCGGCCTTCCGATGGAATGGCTCGGCGTGCCGATTCTCCTGCTGATGAACTGGGTCTATAAGTACGTCGGCAACTACGGCGTCGCGATCATCCTCTTAACTGTGCTCACACGCGTGCTCTTCTACCCGCTGACGGTCAAGAGCATGCGGTCGATGAAGGCGATGCAGGCGCTGCAACCCCAAATCAACGCGCTCCGCAACAAGTACAAGAGCGACCCGCAGCGCCTGCAGAAGGAAACGCTCGAGCTCTACCGGAAATACAAGGTGAACCCTATGGGCGGGTGTCTGCCGATGGTCGCCCAGATCCCGATCTTCTACGGGCTCTACCTGGCGCTGTCCCTCTCGGTGGAACTGCAGAACGCGAAGTTCCTCTGCCTCGGACGGCTCTTCGGGGTCGACCTATGGATCTGCGACCTCGCGGCGCAGGACCCGACATACGTTTTACCGATCCTGATGGGCCTCACGATGTTCATCCAGCAGAAGATGTCGCCGACCTCGGGCGATCCCCGCCAGGCGAAGATGATGCTCGTCATGCCGTTCGTCTTCACGTTCATGTTCCTGAATCTGCCGTCGGGGCTCGTCCTGTACTGGACGGTGTCCAATGTTTTGCAAATCGCCCAGCAGTGGTTGATGAACCGTCCCGCGCGAGAGCGCGCTGGGCGCGAGGCCAAAGACGCCGGCCACGCCTGATCCGGCGCCCTCTGGCGCTGCCCACTCCGGCCCGTGATCGATCCGCGCGCGCGTTTGGCCGACGGAGCTCACGAAATACTCCACCGGCCGCTGACTCGTCTCGAGCTTGATAGGTTCACTAAGTATCTGGAGTTATTACTGAAATGGCAAAAATCACAACGGCTTGTCGGCTCAACGGAGCCGGGATGGATCGTCGAGAATCTGTTGCTCGACAGCCTGCTCTTCCTCCCGGTGCTCCCCTTCCCGCTCCGCACGCTGCTCGATCTCGGCTCGGGCGCGGGCCTTCCTGGGATCCCGCTCAAGATCGTCTTGAATGAGGTCCAGCTCGTTCTCGTCGAGTCGCGTAGGAAGCGCGTCTCGTTCCTCGCGAGCGTGATACGAGAGCTCGGGCTCGAGCATGCGCGCGTCGTCGGCCGACGGGTCGAGGACGCCATGGACGAGCTCGAGGGAGGATTCGACGCCGTCGTCATGCGCTGCGTCGGCGACCCGGGGGATCTCTTGCCGGTCGCCTCGCGGCTTGTCGTGAGACCAGGCGGCGTTGTCGTTGCTTCCGGGCCGCCGAAGCCTCGGCCGCTGCCGATCGGGGACTGGGTGACAGTCGACGCCGGCAGAGGACGGCCGGTCCGGAGGTTTGCGGTCTTCCGAAATTCTTGACCCGAATAGCGCCCTCCCTTGACAATGTTCGTCGTGGAACACTACACGTGGGCACGTCATATGATTGGCAATGTTGTACGTGGAACACGCCAATAGCTAGGATCCTCGCGGTTGTCAATCAGAAGGGCGGCGTTGGGAAGACGACCACCGCCGTCAACCTCGCAGCCGGCTTCGCTCTCGCCGAGCGCCCTACCCTCCTCGTGGACCTGGATCCCCAGGGCAACGCCACGACCGGGCTAGGACTTCAAAAGTCTGGGCTCTACCCGACCGTCTATCACGTCATCCTCGGAAACGAGCCCACCGAGAAGGCCGTTCGCGAGACCGCGCTGACGCAGTTGAAGCTACTTCCGTCTGACATCGACCTCGTCGGCGCAGAGATCGAGCTGGTGTCCGTCGGCCAGCGGGAGTATCGCTTGAGAGTTGCGCTCGAGCCCGTGGCCGAGGCGTACGACTACGTGATCGTCGACTGCCCCCCGTCACTCGGGCTACTCACAATCAACGCGCTCGCGGCCGCCGATCGTGTCCTCGTGCCTCTGCAGTGCGAGTTCTACGCTCTCGAGGGCCTCACCCATTTGCTCAAGACCATCAAGCTCGTCCGCGAGCGCCTGAATCCGCGCCTCTCGGTCGAGGGCATCGTGCTCACGATGTTCGACGGCCGGACGAGCCTGGCGCTCCAGATTCGCGACGAGGTGCACCGCTATTTCCCGGGCGAGATCTTCGACACGGTGATCCCGCGTAACGTGCGGCTCTCTGAGGCCCCGAGCTACGGGAAGCCCGTGATGCTGCACGATCTGAGATCGAGCGGGTCGGTCGCATATCTGGAACTCACGGGGGAGGTGCTCAGACATGAATAGGCGAGGACTCGGCCGCGGCCTCGGCGCTCTCCTTTCGGCGACACCGGGGGCAGACGACGTCCTGATCGAGATCCCGGTTGACCAGGTCGAGGCAAACCCCGATCAGCCGAGGAAATCCTTTAGTTCTGAAGCCTTAGAGGAGCTGATCGCGTCGATCAGAGCGTCGGGTGTGATCCAGCCGGTCATCGTCCGGCGCCGAGGCCTCGGCTATCAGCTCATCGCTGGCGAACGCCGCTGGCGCGCTGCTCGACAGGCCGGACTCGAGCGCATCCCGGCGATCGTCCGCGACGCGACCGATGCCGAAAGCCTCGAGCTTGCGCTCGTCGAGAACCTGCTCCGCGAAGACCTGAATCCGATCGATGAGGCCGAGGCCTACGAAAAGCTCCTCGGCCAGTTCGGCTGGACGCAGGAGGAGCTCGCCGGGCGCATCGGCCGGGACCGCAGCTCGATCGCGAACTCGCTCCGCCTGCTGCGACTACCAGAGGAGATCCAGGCGGATCTGCGCGGGGGGCGGCTCACGATGGGACATGCGCGGGCGTTGCTCGCGCTGACGAACCCGACGGACCAGCTCAGGCTGCGCGACGACATTCTCGCGCACGCGTGGTCTGTCAGGGCGACGGAGGACTCGATTCGCGCGCTCGAGGAGGCGGCCCGCCCGCGCGGCGCCGCGCCGAGGAAGGGGCGGCGGCGCTCCCCGGAGCTGGCCGCGCTCGAGGCCGGACTCCAGCGGGCGCTGATGACGCGCGTGCGGATCGTCGGCACCGAGCGCAAGGGCAAGATCGAGGTCATCTACGCGACGGGGGAAGAGCTCGACCGGCTGACCGAGCTGCTCGGCGCGAGACACTGACTCGAAGAGCGTCTACACTCTGGGGCATGGCCGAGCGAATCGTCGTCGGGATGAGCGGGGGCGTCGACTCCTCCGTCGCGGCCGCGCTGCTCGTCGAGCAGGGCGACGACGTCGTCGGGGTCACCATGCGCGTCTCGCCCTGGTCCGCGCCCGACGAGCCGACGAAGCGGTTCGGGAGCTGCTGCGGAACGGAGGCGGCGGACGATGCGCGGTCCGTCGCCCGCGCGCTCGGCGTCCCGTACTACGTCCTCAACATGGAGGGGGAGTTCGATCGCGCCGTCGTCGGTCCGTTCGCCGATGCGTACCGGCGGGGGGAGACGCCGGTTCCGTGCCTTCAGTGCAACAGCGATTTGAAATTCGGCTCGCTCCTACGGCGCGCCCGCGCCTGGGAGGCGGCGGCCGTCGCGACGGGCCACTATGCGCGCGTGACACGCGACGCGGTGACTGGACGGCACCTGCTCCTGCGCGCCAGGGACGCGCGGAAGGATCAAACCGACTTCCTCTGGCCGCTGACGCAGGCGCAGCTCGAGGCGGCGCGCTTTCCCGTCGGTGAGCTGACGAAGGACGAGGTGCGGGGTCATGCGCGGCGCCTCGGGCTGGTGACGGCGGACAAGCCCGAGAGCCAGGAGATCTGCTTCGTCCCTGACGACGACTACCGCGGCTTCCTGCGCCGCCGTGAGCCCCGCGTGTTTCGCTCCGGCCCCATCGTCGACCTCGAGGGGAGGGTGCTCGGGATGCACGGCGGCGTCGCCGGCTACACCATCGGACAGAAGAAGGGGCTCGGCCTCGCCGTGGGGCGATCCTTGTATGTCGTCGACCTCGATCCCGAGCGGGCCACCGTGGTGGTCGGCGGCGCGGGCGATCTCGAGCGCGACCGGCTCGTGGCGCGCTCGGTGAACTTCATCGCGTGCCCTCCGCCGAGCGCGCCGATGCGCGTCGAGGCGAAGATCCGCCACAGCCACGCGCCTGCGCCGGCGACGGTGCGCGTGGTCGACGCGGACAGGGCCGAAGTCGTGTTCGACGAGCCGCAGCGGGCGATCGCGCCGGGGCAGTCGGTGGTCTGGTACCGGGGCGAGTGCGTGATCGGCGGCGGCGTGATCGCGCGCTAGATCTTCCCATGCGCGATTGACATCGGGCGCGGTCGCGTGATAGTTTTCACAAACCTTTCGCGAGCGGCACGAGACCTGGGAGAGCCTCCTTATGTATCAGCGTGGACGTGACTGGACGGGCGGGGTCGCGTGCGCCGTCGCCCTGGCCCTGGTCGGATGGGCGCTCCAGGGACCCGGCGCCGCCTGGGCGGCGGCCGAAGGCGGACAGGAGGGCGGCCTGATCAGCCTCGACAGATCGCTGATCGTCCAGGTCGTCAACTTCGTCATCCTGCTCGTCATCCTCCAGCGACTCCTCTACAAGCCCTTCCTCGCGAAGATGCAGGAGCGGACCGGGGCCATCCAGAAGTCGCTCGAGGAGGCGCAAGCCGCGCGTGCCGAGGCCGCGCGTCAGCAAGAGGAGAACGAGGCGCGCTTGCGCGCCGCGTACGCCGAGGCGGCCGCGATCCGCGCTCAGGCCCTGAAGGAGGCGGCGGAGGAGCACAAGCGGCTCGTCGACGCGGCCCGCGCGGAGTCGCACCGCCTGATCGACGGCGCGCGGGCGCAGATGGAGGCGGACGTCCGGCGCGCCCGCGACGAGCTGCGGCGCGAGGTCGCAGAGCTCGCGACCGCGGTGGCCGAGAAGCTCGTGCGCAAGAGCCTGCGGGACGAGGATCACCGGCGCCTCCTGGCCGAGGCGATCGCAAGGGTCGGCGACTAGGTGGCCGTGGCGGAGGGCGTCGACCGCTCCTACGCGAAGGCGTTGTTCGCGCTCGCGCAGGAGCGCGGCCAGGCCGACGTGGTCGCGCGCGACCTCGACGTCATGGCGGACCTGGTCGTCGGTGAGCCGGAGCTCCGCGCGTTTCTGAGCCGCCCGTGGATCACCGCGGCGATCAAGCGCAACGCGGCGGCCGAGGCCGCCGCGCGGCTCGGGGTGGTGCCCCTCGCACGCGACTTCCTGGCGCTCGCCGCCGCGCACGGGCGCGCCGAGCGCCTGCCCGGCATCGCCGCCGCGTACCGCGAGCTCGTCGACGCCGCCGCGGGCCGCGTCCGGGCGCGTGTGCGAACGGCCACGCCGCTCGCCGATGGTGAGCGCGAGGCGCTGGCGGGCCGCTTGAGCCGGGTGCTCGGGGGCAAGCAGGTGATGCTCGAAGATGCCGTGGACCAGGCACTCCTCGGCGGGTTCGTCGCCGAGATCGGTAGCCTCCGGGTGGACGGAAGTCTGGACGGCCAGCTGGCGCGACTGCGCGAGCGGCTGGTGAGGGGACAGGGATGATCAAGGCCGGAGAGATCAGCGAGATTCTCAAGCGACAGCTGGCAGGCTACGAGGCGGAGGTCGACCTGCAGGAGGTCGGGCGCGTCATCGAGGTCGGCGACGGCATCGCCCGCATCTACGGGCTCGAGAAGGCGATGTCGGGTGAGCTGCTCCAGTTCCCCGGCGACGTCGTCGGGATGGTCCTCAACCTCGAGCAGGACCAGGTCGGCGCGGTGCTCCTCGGCGACGACAAGCTCATCAAGGAAGGCGACATCGTCAAGCGCACGAACCGGATCACCCAGGTGCCGGTCGGCGAGGCCCTGACGGGCCGCGTCGTCAACGCGCTCGGCCAGCCGGTGGACGGCAAGGGCCCGATCAACGCCCAGGAGTTCCGGCCGATCGAGCGGTATGCCCCGGGCGTCGTGGACCGCCGGTCGGTGAAGGAGCCGCTCCAGACCGGGCTCAAGGCCATCGACTCGATGATCCCGATCGGGCGCGGCCAACGCGAGCTGATCATCGGCGACCGCGGGACCGGCAAGACCGCGATCGGCGTGGACACGATCCTCAACCAGCAGGGCCAAGACGTGTACTGCTTCTACGTCGCGATCGGGCAGAAGCGCTCGACCGTGGCGCAGGTGGTCAAGGTTCTCGAAGACGCGGGCGCCATGAAGTACACGACGGTCGTCGTGGCCTCGGCGTCCGAGCCGGCCCCCCTCCAGTACATCGCGCCGTACGCGGGCGTCACGATGGGGGAGTACTTCCGGGACGGGAAGCGCCACGCGCTCTGCATCTACGACGACCTCTCCAAGCACGCCGCGTCGTACCGGCAGCTCTCGCTGCTGCTCCGGCGGCCGCCCGGGCGCGAGGCGTATCCGGGGGACGTGTTCTACCTGCACTCGCGCCTGCTCGAGCGCGCGGCGAAGCTCAACGACGCGCTCGGCGGTGGCTCGCTGACCGCGCTGCCGATCATCGAGACCCAGCTCGGCGACGTGTCCGCGTACATCCCGACGAACGTCATCTCCATCACCGACGGGCAGATCTACCTCGAGTCGGACCTCTTCTACGGCGGCATCCGGCCCGCGGTCAACGTCGGCCTGTCGGTCTCGCGGGTGGGCGGCTCGGCGCAGATCAAGGCGATGCGCCAGGTGGCCGGCAAGCTGCGGCTCGACCTCGCTCAGTATCGTGAGCTGGCGGCCTTCGCGCAGTTCGGCAGCGACCTCGACCGTGCGACCCAGATGCAGCTCGCGCGCGGCCAGCGCATGGTCGAGATCCTGAAGCAGGGCCAGTACCGGCCGGTGCCCGTCGAGAAGCAGGTTGCCATCATCTTCGCGGGGACCCAGGGACTGCTCGACGACCTGCCGGTGGACGCGATCTCGGACTTCGAGACGCACTTCTACGGTTGGCTCGAGCGCAAGGGTCCCCGGATCCTCGCCGAGATCCGCGACAAGAAGGAGATCGCGGACACGCTGCGCGAGAGCCTCACGAAGGCCGTGAACGACGCGAAGGCGGAGTTCGTGGCCGCCAAGGGCATCAAGGCCGCGTAACGGGCCGGCGCGCATGGCGACCCTCCGTGACATCCGGCGGCGGATCCGGTCCGTCGAGTCCACGCAGAAGATCACGCGGGCGATGAAGCTGGTCGCCGCGGCGAAGCTCCGCCGGGCGCAGGAGCGGATTCTCGCCGCGCGGCCGTACGCCGGGAAGATGGCGGAGCTGCTCGGGAACCTCGTGTCGAGCGCCGGTGCCCACGACGAGGCGCCGCACCCGCTCCTGGTCCAACGCGCGGGACCGCGGCGTCAGGTCGTGATCATCACGGCGGACCGCGGGCTCGCGGGCGCGTTCAACTCGAACATCGTCCGCCGCGCGCGCGACTTCATCCGCCAGTCGAGCGCGCCGGACGTGACGCTCGTCGTCGTCGGCAGGAAGGGCCGCGACTTCTTCCGTCGTCGCGGCTTCACGATCAAGCGCGATATGCTCGGCTTCTGGGATCGGCTCGCCTACGGCCACGCGGCCGAGCTCGCCGACTTCCTGATGCGGCAGTACCTGGACGCCGAGGTGGACGAGGTGCACCTGATCTACAACGAGTTTCGCTCGGTCGCCGTCCAGCGGCCGGTGCTGGAGCAGCTCTTGCCGATCCCGCGCGCCGAGGCGGGGGAGGGGCGCGCGACGACGGTGGACTATCTCTACGAGCCGTCACCGGAGGCGATCCTCGGCGACCTGCTGCCTCGCCACGTACGGACCCAGGTCTTCCGTGCCCTCATGGAGTCCCTCGCGGGCGAGTACGGCGCGCGGATGACCGCGATGGAGGCGGCGACGAAGAACGCGAAGGAGATGATCGAGGTTCTCACCATCCAGTACAACAAGGCGCGCCAGGAGAAGATCACCAAGGAGCTGCTCGACATCGTCGGCGGCGCCGAAGCCCTCAAGCAAGGAGCCGAGGCATGAACGTCGGGAAGATCGTCCAGGTCATCGGGCCCGTGGTGGACGTCGAGTTCGAGCCGGGGAAGCTGCCCGGGATTTACAACGCGCTCGAGGTGCAGGGCGTCGAGATGAAGGACATCTTCTCCTACTCGCAGCGGCTCGTGCTCGAGGTGGCGCAGCACCTGGGCGAGAGCCAGGTGCGGACGGTCGCGATGGCCTCGACCGATGGCCTCACGCGCGGCATGAGCGTCCAGGACACGGGCGGCCCGATCTCGATCCCGGTGGGCCGTGAGACGCTGGGCCGCATCCTGAACATCATCGGCGAGCCCGTGGACAAGGGCCCCGCGATCCACTCGAAGAAGACCTATCCGATCCACCGCCCGGCGCCGGCCTTCGAAGAGCAATCCACCAACGTCGAGATGTTCGAGACGGGGATCAAGGTGGTCGACCTCCTCGAGCCCTACACCAAGGGCGGCAAGACCGGCCTCTTCGGTGGCGCCGGGGTGGGCAAGACCATCCTGATCATGGAGCTCATCAACAACATCGCCAAGCAGCACGGCGGCATCTCCGTCTTCGCCGGTGTGGGCGAGCGGACGCGAGAGGGCAACGACCTCTATCACGACTTCAAGGAGTCCGGCGTGCTCGGCAAGACCGCGCTGATCTTCGGCCAGATGACCGAGCCGCCCGGCTCGCGCCTGCGCGTGGGGCTAACGGGGCTGACCGCCGCCGAGTACTTCCGCGACGAGGAAGGGCAGGACGTGCTGCTCTTCATCGACAACATCTTTAGATTTACTCAGGCGGGCTCCGAGGTGTCGGCGCTCCTCGGCCGCATGCCGTCGGCCGTCGGCTACCAGCCGACGCTCGCGACCGAGATGGGCGCGCTCCAGGAGCGGATCACGTCCACGAAGAAGGGCTCGATCACCTCGGTGCAGGCCATCTACGTTCCCGCCGACGACATCACCGACCCGGCGCCGGCGACCGCGTTCGCCCACCTCGACGCGACGACCGTCTTGAGCCGGCCGCTCACCGAGTTGGGCATCTACCCGGCCGTGGACCCGCTCACCTCGACCTCACGAATCCTCGACGCCGCGATCCTTGGCCAGGAGCACTATCAGACGGCCCGCGCGGTCCAGTCTATCCTCCAGCGGTACAAGGACCTCCAGGACATCATCGCCATCCTCGGGATGGAGGAGCTGTCCGACGAGGACAAGCTGATCGTCGCCCGGGCCCGCAAGATCCAGCGGTTTCTCTCGCAGCCGATGTTCGTCGCGGAGGCGTTCACGGGCACGCCGGGACGGTACGTCAAGCTCGCCGACACGATCAAGAGCTTCAAGGAGGTCGTCGAGGGCAAGCACGACGACCTGCCCGAGCAGGCCTTTTACATGGTCGGCGACGTCGGCGAGGTGATCGACAAGGCCAAGAAGCTCCGCGAGGCGGCGTAGTGGCCGAGCGGCTGACGCTGGAGCTCGCGACGCCGACGCGACTCGTCGTCGCCGAGACCGCCGACGAGGTCGTGGTCCCCGGGATCGAGGGATACTTCGGCATCCTGCCGGGCCATGCCGCGTTCCTCACGACGCTCGGGACCGGTGAGGTCATGTACCGCGCCGGGCGCGACGAGCACTACCTCGCCGTGTCGGGTGGCTTCGCGGAGGTCAGGAACGACAAGGTCATCATTCTCGCCGACACGGCCGAGCGGCCCGAGGAGATCGACCGCGGACGCGCCGAGCGCGCGCGCGAGCGGGCGGAGCGCCGCCTCTCGGGACGAGGCGTCGAGGAGGCGGTCGACTACGCTCGGGCGACGGCGGCGCTCGCCCGCGCGATGATCCGCCTCCAGACCGCCACCAGGGGGCGCTGACCCCGGGCGAGCTCCACCGTTCTCCTGAGGGGCCAGACCCACACCCAGGCCGGTTGCCCAGCGGCGAGGGCACTCCGCCTCCTCCGCTGAGCAGCCTGGCGGACCCGCGTTCGCTAACTCCGCGCCTCCCGAGCCACAGCCCGTTGGCATCGCGCTTGCGCCTGACGGGGCACGATGCCAACGATCCTGATCGCCGACGACGAGGCCAGCATCGTCGAGCTCGTGCGGGTGACGCTCGAGGACGAGCGGATCCAGGTCGTGGAGGCGCTCGACGGCGAGACGGCCCTCGCTCTCGCCGAGACCCACCGGCCCGACCTGGTCCTCCTCGACGTGAACCTGCCCGACATGAGCGGTCTGGAGGTCTGCGCCCAGCTCCGGCGCGACCCACGCCTGGCCTCGATGAAGATCGTGATGCTGACGGCGGCGGCGCAGGCCGACGACGTCACGCGAGGGCTGGCCGCCGGCGCGGATCACTATCTGACGAAGCCCTTCTCGCCGGTGAGACTGCTCGGGCTGATCGAGACGCTCCTCCCGTGCACCATCGTATGGCAGCGCGGCTAGTGCCCGTCGCGTTTCCGTCCGGCGACGACCTGACGGCGGCCTACCGCCGGCTCAGCGCCGCCTACCAGCAGGCCCTCTGCTACGCCGAGGACGTCAAGCGGCTGTACCAGCAGCTGCAGCGCGCGATCTATCAGTCGCTGCTCGGACTGGCAAACGCGCTCGAAGCGAAGGACGCGTACACGCGGGGCCACTCCGAGCGCGTCGGCGCCGCGAGTCGGAGCGTCGCGGTCGCGCTCGGTCTCCCGCCGCACGAGGCCGGGATCGTCGGCCAGGCCGGGCTCCTGCACGACATCGGGAAGATCGGCGTGCCCGAGGCGGTGCTGCGCAAGCGCGGCGAGCTCGACGACACAGAGTGGGCGCTGATGCGGAAGCACCCGCTCATCGGCGCCCAGATCGTCTCGCCGTTCGAGTTCTTCGCCGCCGGCGCGCTCACGATCCGTCACCACCACGAGCGCCTCGACGGCAGCGGCTATCCCGACGGCCTCGCGGGCGAGGCGATCCCGGTCGGCGCGCGCATCGTCGCGGTGGCCGATGTCTACGACGCGCTCACCTCGGATCGCCCGTACCGCGCGGCGCTGCCCCGCGACGCCGCGCTCGAGTACCTGGCGAGGCAGGCCGGCCGGACGCTCGACGGCCGCGTGGTGGCGGTCTTTGTCGGGCTGGCGGGCGCGAGCCCCTCGGCGGACGCACATGTGGGCGCTCGACCGGCCCTGGCGGCCCGGTACCCGGCCACTCCTCGCTGACACGCCGACGCGGCTGCTCGTGACGCTCGCGGGCGCGGTCGCAGCGGGGCTGCTGCTCGCGGACCGCATACCGCTCCCGCCAGGAGCGCTGCGGGTGGTCGGCGTCGCCGCCGGCCAGGGCGCCCTGCTCGCGACCGCGCTCGCGTGGGCCGGCTGCGGCACGAGGTCCGGTGTCGTCGCGATCGTCGTCCTCGTGGCGGCCGCCGTGGCCACCACGCTCGACCCCGCGGGCGCGCTTGGCTATCTCCTCGTGCCTCTGTGGGTCGCCTGGCTCGCGCGGTCCGGTCGCCTCGCGGCGCTCGGCCTCGCGGGCGTGGTCCCAGGCCGGGCGGTCCTCGCCGCCGTCCTGCTCGGCGTGTTTCTCGGTGGACACCTCCTCGTGTCGGCCTCGCTCACGCTCGGTGTGCGCCTGAGGGCCGGTCGCGGAGGGCTCGTCCTCGCCGCCCTGGCCTACGACGTCGGGGCGAACGTGCTGGCCGCGGAGTGCTTCTTCCGCGGCGCGCTGTTCAACCGCGCCCAGCGCCGCTGGTCCTTCGCCACGGGCCTTCTCCTCGCGACGGCGGCATACGTGGTGCGCTATCTCCTCGACCCGCTCCTCCCGAAGAGTGTCGAGTGGGTCGTCGGCGCGGCGTTCTACCTGACGCTCCTGAGCGCGGGGAACTGCTGGCTCTTCTGGTGGTCGGGGAGTCTCGTCCCCGGTGGCGTCGCCGCACTCCTCTTCTTCGCGGCGTACCGGCTCCTCGGGACCGGCGCGTGACGCGCGCGCTCGCCGCCGCCGCGGCGCTGACCCTGGCCGTCGTCACGACGCTGATCGTGCAGGCCGGCGGCGACCCCGCATCGGCGCTCCGTCATGTGTATCTGCTGCCGGTCGTCGTGCTGGCGCTCGCGTTCGGCGGGCTCGGCGGCGCGCTGAGCGCCGGCGCGACGCTCGTCCTCTACGCCTCCGTCGTGCTTCCCGCGATCGAGCGCTCGGGGCTCACGCCGGAGGCGATCGAAGGGCTCGTGACGTTCGCGCTCGTCGCAGGCGTCGGCGCCCTCGGCGGTACGCTCACGACACGCGCGCGCCGGCAGCGGGCGCGGTACGAGACCATTCTGGCGGTCCAGCGGGCGCTGGCGGGCGTGACGCTGCTCGAGGCTGCGCTTCGCTCGGTGCGCGCCGTGCTCATCGATCGCCTGGGCGCGGCCGACGTCGGGCTGGTCGTGCGCGACGGCGAGCGGGAAGTGGCGGCGGCCGCCGAGCGCGTGGTGGCCGGCTCCGTTGCCGACCGCGTGCTCACCGGTGGGGCAGCGGTGTTCGTGCCCGACACGGGTGACGGCAGCCGACCGCGCCGCGTGTTCGCCACGCCGCTCGTCGTGGCCGGGCAGCCGATCGGCGTCCTCGCCGTCGAGCGGGTCGGCGAGCTCGGCGGCGAGGAGCGCGCGGCGGTCGAGGCGCTCGGCGCCCACGTCGCGGTCGCGCTGGAGAACGCGCGGCTCACGTCGCGCGCGCGGCGGTTCGCCGAAGAGCTCGAACGGCAGGTCGCGAACGCCACGCGCCATCTCGAGGAGCTGGACCGGGCGAAGTCCGTCTTTGTCGCCGTCGCGTCGCACGAGCTCCGGACGCCGCTCACGGCGCTCCAGGGATTCAGCGAGATTCTCGCCGCGCGCTCGCTCGCACCCGAAGAGGTCCGGCGGATGGCGGGGATCATGGGCGCCGAGGCGGCGCGCCTCGGGCGGATCGTGAGCGACCTGCTCGATCTCTCGCGCCTCGAGCGTGGCCTCGCGCCGACGCTCCACCGCACGCCGGTGGCGGTGGAAGCGGCGCTCGCCGCGACGGCCAATCTCTTCCGCCGCGGCGCCGTGGACACGCTCGTCGTGGACTGCGCGTCGGCGCTGCCCCCGGTGGACGCCGACCCGGATGCGCTCGAGCGCATCCTGGCCAACCTCGTCTCGAACGCCGTGAAGTACTCGCCGGCCGACAGCGAGGTGCGGCTCTGCGCCCGCCGCGCGGGCGCGATGGTCGAGATCGAGGTGCTGGACCGTGGCGCGGGGATTCCGGACGAGGCACGCGAGCGCATCTTCGAGCCGTACTATCGGGCGCCCGACGTCGGCACCGTGCGCGGTACGGGGCTCGGGCTCGCCGTCGTCAAGGCGCTCGTCGACGCGCACGGCGGCACGATCCGTGTCGAGAGCGCCGTCGGCGCCGGCACGCGCGTGACCTTCTCCCTGCCCGCCGTTTCTTGACTCCCCGCGTCGCGGCCGTGTAGGCTCAAGCGGTATGCCGCGGCGGGACGAGATCGCAGCGCGAATGGCCGACGCCATCGTCAAACGTCTGACCGTGCGGAAGGTCGTCGAGGTCAAGGACGAGGCCGCCGCGCGGACCGCGGTCCGGCACGTCCTCGTCGACAGCATCGCCGCCGAGGAGAAGCTCGACGCCGACGCGCGCCAGCTCTTGCTCGAGCACGCCAAGCAGATCAAAGACTCTGCCGCCGATTACCGGCAGCTCCTCGCGAAGGTCAAGGAGAAGCTCGCCCGCGAGCGGGGGTTCATCCTTTAATGCGCATGAGCCGCGAGCGCATCTTCCATCTCGCCGACCTCATCGTGAAGGAGCTCGGCGCCACGCCGGGCGTGCACATCAAGGCTCCGGACGATCTGCGCCCCGAGGTGATCCGCGCGCTCACCGACGAATCGAAGCTCGAGGAATCGATCGACGGCGAGGTGCGGAAGATCCTCGGATCCTATTCTCGCCCGATGCCCGAGGGAAGCCGCGAGTGGGAGGTGCTCTACCAGAAGACGCGCGAGGAAGTCTTTCGGAAAAGGTTTCGCCTGTGATGCGTCTGGTCGTTGGCATCACGGGCGCGACCGGCGCGATCTACGGGATCCGGCTCCTCGAGGTGCTGCGGGGCCACGCGGACGTCCAGACCCATCTGGTCGTCTCCGTCCCAGGCAAGCGGACGATCGTCGAGGAGACCGCGTACGCGGCGAAGGACGTCGAGGCGCTCGCGGCGCACCACTACGACAACAAGGACATCGGTGCCTCGATCGCCTCGGGCTCCTTCCGCACCGCGGGCATGGTGATCGCGCCCTGTTCGATCAAGACGGCCGGGGCGATCGCCTCGTGCCACAGCGACTCGCTCATCGCGCGGGCTGCGGACGTGACGCTCAAGGAGGGCCGCCCGCTGATCCTGCTCGTGCGTGAGACGCCGCTGCACCTCGGCCACCTCAAGTGCATGGTCGCGCTCGCGGAGATGGGCGCGGTGATCCTGCCGCCGATGCCGGCCTTTTACGCTCGACCAAAGGACATCGACGACGTCGTGAACCATACCATCGCGCGCGTGCTCGACCGGCTCGGCCTGCCACAGACGCTCGTCGGCGAGTGGCGGGGCACGAACCGCCCGGGCCAGGGCGAGCCCGGTGCCTGACCTCTCCGTCGTCATCCCCGTCTACAACGAGGAGGAGAACCTCCCGGTGCTGTGGGAGGAGCTTCGGGGTGTGCTCGAGGGGCTCGGGCTCGCGGTCGAGGTGATCTTCGTCGACGACGGTAGCCGTGACGGCAGCCCGGAGATCGTTCGCGGCCTCCGCGAGGCCGACCCGCGGGTCCGCCTGGTGCGGCTGAAGTCGCATGCGGGGGAGACTGCGGCGACCGACGCCGGGCTCAAGGCGGCGCTCGGCAGATGGGTCGTCGTGATGGACGCGGACCTCCAGAACGACCCCGCCGATATCCCGACGCTCCTCGGGTACCTCGACCGGTGGGACGCCGCGACGGGTTGGCGGCAGGAGCGCGCCCACGGCGACGACTGGCGCCGCCGCGTCGCCTCGCGCATCGCCAACCGCGTGCGCAACTGGCTCAGCGACGAGACGATCCAGGACAGCGGGTGCACGTTCCGGGCGTTCCGTCGCGAGTGCCTGCGCGACCTCGTGCTCTACCGGGGGCTCCACCGGTTCATCCCGACGCTCCTCACGCTCCGGGGCTACCGCGTGATCGAGGTGCCGGTGAACCACCGTCCCCGGCGCTTCGGACGGTCGAAGTACGGGGTGTGGGACCGCGCGTTCGTCGCCTTCGCCGACCTGCTGGCGATCCGCTGGATGAAGTCGCGCCTGCTCCGTTACGAAGTCGCCGAGAGCCTGGGCGGCGACCTCGGCCACGAGTGACCGGGCGATGAACGTCCTCCTCGTCGGCCTGGGACGCTGGGGCGAGAAGCACCTGCGCGTGCTCCGAGAGCTCGGCGCGACGGTCTGGGTGGCCGACGTGGCGCCGGCGCGGCTCGAGTGGGCCCAGAAGCAGGGCGTGGAGTCAGGGCGGGCCGTCCGGGACTACCGCACGGCGCTCGCCTCTGTGGACGCCGTGGACATCGTGACGCCTGCCGACAGCCATCGCGCGATCGCGGGCGAGTGCCTCGCCGCCGGGCGCCACTGCTTCATCGAGAAGCCGTTCACGACGACGGTCGCGGAGGCGTACGAGCTCGAGGCGGCGACGCGGGCGGCGGGGCGCGTGGTCCAGGTGGGGCACGTCTTCCGCTTCCATCCCGTGACCGCGACGCTCCGCGAGGCGCTCGGCGCAGGACGGATCGGACCCGTGCGGTACGCCACAGGCCGCTTCGCCGGCTTCAAGCGGCCGCGGACCGACGTCGGCGTGACGCACACCGACGCGATCCACTACTTCGACCTGTTCGCCTACCTCTTCGATCGCCCGGCGACGAGCGTGGCGGCCCTCCAGCGGGACTATCTCGGGCGCGGCCTGGACGACCTGTCCGTCACGATCGTGCACTATGGTGAGATCCCGACCGTGGTCGAGGCGAACTACTTCGTCCCGGGCACGCACCGCGAGTGCGTGATCGTCGGCGAGCGCGGCAGCCTCGTCGCCGACTACGGGAGCGCGACGGTCACGCTCCACCTGGGCGAGTTCAGGAGATCGGGCGCGGCCTGGGAGGCGGTGGACACGGGGAAGGAGGATCTGCCGGTCCACGGTGAGGAGCCGCTCCGGCGCGAGCTCGCCGCGTTCCTCGACGCGTGCGCGGGCGGGACGCCGAGTCCCGTCGACGCGAGCGCTGGCGTGCAGGCGCTCGTCGTCGTCGAGGCCGCCGCGCGGGCGGCCGCGCTCGGCCGTACCGTCACGCTCTGACCGGGCGTGGAGAGGGCCGCTTTCGGAACGAGGCCTCTTGGACTACCATCGGCAGGCGGGAGGTGGCGCGATGAGACAGCGGAACACCCTCCAGACGCGGACGCTGACTCTCCTTGTGGGGCTCGTGGTCGGGCTCACCCTCTTCGGGGCGGTGCCGTCGGCGCGCGCCGCGGACCTGCAACCGGGCTCGTGGACGTTCGGCGGAGGCCTTGGATTCCTGGGGGACACCCCCGACGGCACGGCGTTCGCCATGAACTTCTACGCCGACGCGTTCATCGCGCGCAACGTGTCGCTCGGCCCGCTGCTGCAGCTCGGGTTCACCGGTGATATGGCTCAGATCGGCGTGTCCGGCCAGGTGAAGTACTGGATCGACATCCCCGGCACTGCGAATCGCCTGAAGGTCGTCCCGGAAGCCGGCATCGGCTTCGTGCACACGGGCTTCCGCAACGATGACACCTCCTGGCTCATCGTGCTCGGTGCCGGCGCCGACTACAGACTGAACAACCAGATGAGCGTGACCGGCACGCTCCTCCTCAACTTCACCAATCTCGACACCGACCGCGCCACCGGCGCCGACGTCATGCCGGGGTTCACGGTCGGCGTGCGGTTCTGACGAGTCCCGCTCGGGATCAGGAGGTCCTCGCGGTCATCACGGCGTAGTTGGTGCCGAAGCGGGGACTCGAACCCCGACACCCTTGCGGGCACTAGACCCTGAATCTAGCGCGTCTGCCAATTCCGCCACTTCGGCGCACGCGGCGTCAGTCATAATACCGTCCGACGATGGCAAGTCAAGCCAGCGCCCGTGCGAGTGACCGCACCGTCGCCACCAACCGGCGAGCGCGGCACGAGTACGAGATCCTCGAGACCGCCGAGGCGGGCCTCGTGCTGCGCGGCACCGAGGTGAAAGCGCTCCGCGCCGGGCAGGTGACCTTCAAGGATTCCTACGCGACGGTCCGCAACGAGGAGGCGTGGCTCGTCGGGTGCCACATCAGCCAGTACAGCCACGGCAGCGACGCCAACCACGACCCGGAGCGCGACCGAAAGCTCCTCCTGCACCGGCGCGAGATCACCCGGCTCGTCGGCAAGATCGCGGAGCGGGGTTTGACCCTCGTCCCCCTTCGTCTATACTTTAAGGACGGTCGCGCGAAGGTGGAGCTCGGCCTGGCGCGCGGTCGCAAACTTCACGACAAGCGGGCGGCCATTCGGGAGCGCGAAGTCCGGCGCGAGATGGACAAGGCCGCGCGAGCCGGCCGTCGGGGCCAATGGTGAGCCCTGCGGTTCCGAGAGGAGGGGGCGACAGGTTTCGACGGGGATCAGTGAGGCTCAGGCTGCGTCTCGAGGTTTCTCTCCCCTCGTTAAATAGAGAGAACGGTATAGCTGCCGACACTCAGCTAGCTCTGGCGGCCTAACACCCGTCAGCGCCCGCCGGATCGGGCCATCAGGATTCGGGAACGGGCGTCATACTCTGGTGGCTGGCCCCGAACCTGGCCTCAGGGCAGGGGCGAGACCAGTGAGGCTGGTTCTGCGGCGATCCTGCCGACCGGAGTGCCGCGGAACGAGACGCCGTAGAGTAGATCGGCTATCGACGTAGACGCCTGCGGCTGAGGGTTTCCGGACGTGGGTTCGATTCCCACCGCCTCCACCAACTCACGTACGCGTTAAGGATGGACACGGCCGGGATATCCGCAGTGCTGTTCGACTTCGGCGGAACGCTCGACGCCGACGGGCTCGCCTGGAAGGAGCGCGTGTACCGGCTCTTCCGGGACGAGGGCGTCGCGGTCGGGCGGGAACGCTTCGACCCCCTGTTCCATGCGGCCGACGACGCGCTCGTCGGGACGATCCCGCCGACGACCTCCTTCGACGCGACGGTGGCGCGTCTCGTCGCCGCCGTGGCGGAGGCCCTCGGGCTCGCCGATCGGGGGGTGGCCGCGCGCGTCGCCCGGCGCTTCGTCGACGACGCGCTCGGGCACCTCGGCGACAACGCGCCCTTGCTCGCGCGCCTCGCGCGCCGGGCCCGCCTCGGGATCGTGTCCAACTTCTACGGCAACCTCGCGCGCGTGTGCGAGGACGCGAGGATCCGCCCGCTCTTCAGCGTCCTCGTCGACTCGGCCCAGGTCGGCTGCGCGAAGCCGGAGCCCCGCATCTTCCTCCACGCGCTCGAGGCGCTCGGGCTCGGGCCCGCCGACGCGACGTTCGTCGGCGACTCGCTCCCGCGCGACATGGCCGGGGCGCGGGCGGTCGGGATGCGCCACATCTGGCTGGTCGGCGGGGCGGCCCCGGCCGGGGATCCCTGCTGCCGGGGCGACCGGGTGATCCACTCGCTGAAGGACGTGGAGGGGCTCCTGTGAGCGGGCCGCCGCTCCTCGGCGGCATCATCGCGGCCGGCGAGGGCAGCCGGCTCCGCGCGGCGGGCTTCGCGGTGCCGAAGCCGATGGTGCCCATCGCGGGCGTGCCGTTGATCGAGTCGGTGATGGGGAACTTCCGTGCTGCCGGCGTCAGGTCGCTCGTCGTGATCGTCAACGAAGCGGAGCGCTCGGTCGTGGAGTGGGCGCGCGCCCGCTTCACCGACCTCGACGTCGAGTTCATCGTGAAGACGACGCCGTCGTCGCTCGCGAGCTTTCGCGAGGTCACGGCCCGGCGGCCCGGAGGCCGGATGCTGGTCTCGACGGTGGACGCGTGGTGCCGTCAGACCGACTTCGCGCGCTTCGTCGAGGCCGCGTCGCGGCGGCCCGCGGCGGCGACCGTGCTCGCCGTGACGCCGCTCGTCGCCGACGAGAAGCCGGTGCGCGTCCAGGTGGACGCCGGCGGCCGCGTCCTCCGTCTGGGCGGGGCGTCGGGCGACGTCGTGACCGCCGGGATGTACCTCGTGTCGGAGCGCGTGCGGACCCTGGTCCCGCCGCCGGGGCTCGGACGGCTCCGCGAGTTCCTGGCCTGGCTCTGCCAGGCAGGGGAGCCGCTCTACGCGGAGGTCATCGAGACCGTCGTGGACGTGGACCGGGCCGACGACGTTGCGATCGCCGAAGCGCTCGCCTTGGCGGGCCGGGTATCATAGGTCCTTTGAGGAGGGCACGCGTGGAGCACTCGTCTTGCTGGGGCATCTTCAGGGAAGTCGCGCACTCACCGGGACGGGAGTCGGACGACACCGAGATCCTGCGTCTGACGGGCAAGCAGCTGGAAGCCCGAGGGCTCCAGGTGATTCTCAAGACCCCGGACGAGGTCAACGGCGTGGACGACGTCCCGCCCCGCTTCGTTTTCCTCATGTGCGAGCGGGTCGAGGTGCTTGGGAGGCTCCGCGCGCTCGAGACCCGTGGGGTGCCGCACGTGAATACCCCGCTGGCCGTCCTCAATACCTATCGTGAGCGGATGATCGAGGTGTTCGCCGAGGCGAACGTGCCCTTCATCGAGAGCCGCGTCGTGTCCACGCGGGACCGGCGCGTCGAGACCGCGGCGCCCGTGTGGGTGAAGCGCGCCGACGTCCACAACACCCAGGACGGCGACGTCGTCTTCGCGCCCACGGCCGACGCCCTGCGCGCGGCGCTCGCGGGCCTCGCCGCGCGGGGGATCGCGCGCGCGGTCCTCCAGCCGGACGTGCGGGGCGATCTCGTCAAGTTCTACGGTGTCGGCGTCGGCGCTGGCGCGAACGGCGCGCCGCCGTGGTTTCGCTGGTTCTATCACAAGGAGCAGCGCCTGGGCGGCCACTCGTTCGACAAGGCGCGCCTCGCGCGCCTCGTGCGCAGCGCGGCCGCGGCGCTCGGCCTTGAGGTGTACGGGGGGGACGCGATCATCTCGCCCTCGGGCGCGCCCGTGCTGTTGGACGTGAACGCCTGGCCGAGCTTCGCGCTCTACCGCGACGAGGCGGCGGCGCGCATCGCGACCCACCTGGCGCTCCGGTTCCTGGACCCCGGCCTGCTGTGAAATGAGTAGTGCCATGAGGGACGGAGCCAGGTCGCGCCTTGTCTCAGGCCACCCACGGAGTCTTCCGGGCGCGCGGCCCCCGCTACCATGACCGAGCGGCGGGAGGTCGGTCCGCGGTCGCAGCGCATCGTGGCCCAGGAGCGGCGGCACGTCGCGCCGGGGAGCCAGTCCTTTGCCCTCATGGCCGGGCTGGCGATGGCCCGCGGCACGGGCTCGACCCTCATCGACGAGGACGGCAACGAGTACATCGACTTCATCGCCGGGATCGGGGTCGGGAGCGTCGGCCACTGCCATCCGCACTACGTCGAGGCCCTCAAGCGGCAGGTCGAGCGGCTGACCTTCGGGAGCTTCACCACCGAGACACGGGCCAAGTTCCTCGAGCTGCTCGCCTCGGTCACGCCGGACGGCCTCACGCGCATCCAGATGTTCTCCGGCGGCGCGGAGGCCGTCGAGGCGGCCCTGCGGCTCAGCCGTGCCGCCACCGGCAAGGCGGAGGTCGTCGGGTTTTGGGGCGGGTTCCACGGCAAGACCGCCGGCGTGCTCCCCCTCCTCGGGAGCGAGTTCAAGCACCACCTGGGACCCTTCACGCCGGGCCGGTACCTGTCGCCGTACGCCGACTGCTACCGCTGCCCGCTCAAGCTCCGCTATCCGGACTGTGGGATCGCGTGCGCCGAGTTCCTCCGCGAGGTCATCCGCTACCAGACCGCCGGCGAGGTCGGCGCGATCATCGTCGAGCCCGTCCAGGGCACGGCCGGCAACGTGGTGCCGCCCGAGGGGTTCCTTCGCGCGATCCAGGCGATCGCGCGCGAGCACGGGGCGCTCCTGATCGCCGACGAGATGCTGACGGGATTCGGCCGGACCGGTACCATGTGGGGCTCGGAGCACGACGGCGTGGTTCCGGACATCATGACCGTCGGCAAGGGCATGGGCGGGGGATTTCCGCTCTCCGGCGTGATCGCCACGGACGCGATCGCCACTAGCAAGCCCTGGTCCAACCCGAGTGCCAGCTCCTCGAGCTATGGCGGCAACCCGCTCGCCTCCGCGGCGGGGCTCGCCGCGCTCGAGATCATCCTCAAAGAGGACCTCGTCACCCACGCCGAGCGCGTCGGCAAGGTCATGCTCACCCGGCTCGAGGCGTTGAAGGAAAAATACCGGTGCGTGGGCGAGGTGCGCGGCCGCGGGCTGATGCTCGGCATCGAGCTCGTCCGCGACCGGACGACGAAGGAACCGCTCCCGAAGACCGTCACCCAGACGCTCTACCAGGAGTGCCTGCGGCGCGGCCTGGTCGCGATGACGTACTCGCCCTCGATCCGCATCAACCCGCCGCTCGTGATCCGCGAAGAGCAGGCACTGGCCGGGCTCGCGATCCTCGACGAGGCGCTCGGCGCCGCCGTCCGCGAGCACGGGCTCCAGTAGAATGCTCCGCGGCGCGATCATCGGGTTCGGCAACATCGCCATCCAGGGGCATGTGCCCGCCTGGCGCCGCCGGCACGACGTCGAGATCGTCGCCGGGACGGACGCGCGCCCGGCGCAGCGCGCTGCGCTCGCGACACACATGCCCGGTGCGCGATGGTACGACTCCTCCGACGCGCTCCTGGCCGACGCCGGTCTGGACTTCGTGGACATCGCGACGCCGCCGTCGAGTCACGCGCCGCTGATCCGTGGCGCGCTCGAGCGGGGCCTCCACGTGCTCTGCGAGAAGCCGTTGGTCCACTCCCTGGACGAGCTCGGTGCGCTGCGGGCCCTGGCGGAGGAGCACGGACGAGTGCTCCACACGGTCCACAACTGGCATCACGCCCCGATCGTCCGGCGCACGGCCACGCTCGTGCGCGAGGGGGCGATCGGCCAGGTGACGCGGGTCGACTGGCACACGCTTCGTACCCGCCCGGCGGTGGCGGGCGGCGGCGACGGGGAGAACTGGCGGCTCGATCCGCAGATCGCTGGCGGCGGCGTCCTGGCCGATCACGGCTGGCACGTCTTCTACGTCGTCCAGCGCTGGATCGGGGAGGCTCCGCGGTCGGTGAGCGCGCACCTCGAGACGCGACGGCACACCCGCTGGGCCGTGGAGGACACGGCGACCGTGCGGCTCACCTACGCGCACGCGACGGCCGAGATCCTCCTGACGTGGGCCGCCGACGAGCGGCGCAACTGGGCCGCGGTGACGGGCACCGGCGGCACGATCGAGCTCCAGGACGACACGCTCGTGGTCACCCGCGCCGGCGACGGCGCGCGCCGCTGGCTCTGCCCGCCGGCGTTGTCCGGCGGCGGGTACCATCCGGACTGGTTCGACGCGGTGGCGGACCAGTTCCTCGCCGAGGTCGCCGGCAAGGCGCCGCGCGGCGCGAACCTCGACGAGGCGTCCCTCTGCGTCGCGCTGGAGAGCTCGGCGCGCGCGTCGAGCCTCGCGGGCGGCCGCGGCGTCGCGCTCAGCGAGGTGTCGGGCTGACGAACGGGCTGCTCCTCGTCATTCCACCCGAGCCGGGCGTGGCCGAGCGCGTCCCGCCGGGGACGGTCGTGGCCGGCCTGCCCCTGCTGCGAAGGATCGTCCTGGCGGGCGCGCGCGCGGGCTTTGTGGACATCCGTGTGCACAAGGCGCTCGCCGGCGCCGAGGACCTGATCGCGGGCACGCGCGCGGCCACGCTCACCGCCGACGAGCCGGACACGCCGCGCGCGTCGCGTCGCATCGTGATCGTGCCGGCGAACATCGTCCCCCAGCCGCGCTGGCTCCGGTCGCTGCTCGAGGCGGAGCTCGACCGGGAGCCGATCTACGTCGATCCGTCGCTGACCGCGGTGATCGAGACCGCGGACGCGGCCGGCATCCTCGCGGCCGCGTCCCGCTGCCGGGGCGCCGGCGAGTTGCTCGCCGAACTCCGCGGCGCCCGGACGCAGCTCGCGGGCACCTTCGAGCTGACAGGCCGGTTCACCTTGACGGCCCGCGGCGACGTGCGGCGCGCGGAAGCCTGGCTCCTGCGTGGGCTCATCAAGCAGCGCGAGGGCTTCATGTCGCGGCATTTCGAGCGGCGAATCTCGCTCGCGCTGACACGGCGGCTCGTCACCACGCGCATCACGCCCGACGCGATGACGCTGGTGAGCGTCGCCGTCGGGCTCGTGGGGGGCGCGTTCTTCCTGTCGGCGTCGCCGGCGTACCAGCTCGCCGGAGCGCTCCTCTTCCTGGCCCACTCGGTCCTCGACGGCTGCGACGGCGAGCTGGCGCGACTCAAGCTCGTCGAGTCGCGCCGCGGTGCCATCCTCGACTTCTGGGGCGACAACCTCGTGCACGCCGCGGTGTTCGGGTGCATCGCCGTCGGGTGGACGCTCGCCACCGGGGCGGTGTGGCCGCTCGCCCTCGGGTCCGTGACGATCGCGAGCGGGCTCGGATCCGCGGCGTGCGTCTTCCGCCGGACCATGCTCGACGTCGTGCCGGGCGCCGGCGCTTCGATGACGGATCGCCTCACCGAGGCCTTTACCCACCGGGACTTCATCTACCTGGTGGTCGTGCTGTCGGCCGTCGGCCGGGCCGACGTCTTCCTGGTCCTCGCCTCCATCGGCACGCCGATCTTCCTGCTGCTCCTGTTGTGGGCCGGCGCCGCGCGCCGCCAGGCCTGAGGCGTCGTGGCCGGCCTCGTCGACGTCGTGCTCCGCGGCCTGGCGCTGTGCGGCCAGGCGGTGGCCCTCGGCGGCGTCCTGTTCGCGCTGCTGGTCCTGCGGCCCGCGGTGCGCGCGCGGCCGCAGCTCCTGCCGCTGCTCGGCCGGAGCCTCGCATTCACCGCGGCGGGCGCGGCGGTCGTGAGCATGGCGCAGCTCTTCTCGCTCGCCGTCGGCCTGGGCTCGCTGGCCCGCGATGACGGCTGGCCGGTTCGTGACCTCCTCGCCACGAGCTACGTCCGGGCGGCCGCCGTCCGCGTCCTCGCCAGCGTCGGGCTCATCGTGGGCGCTCTCCGCCTCCGCCGCGCGGCGGGCACCGGGCGTGGCTGGCTCGCACTGCTCGGGGTGGCGCTGGCGCTCGCCGCGAGCGCGTCGTGGACGAGTCACGCGGCGGCGCGGCTCGGGTCGCGCGGTCTTCTGCTGGCGCTCGATGGTCTCCACCAGGTCGGGGCGGCGGCGTGGATCGGCGGCCTTGCGCATCTCGTCGTGACGGGGCTCGGGCGGAGCGAGCGCGCGTGGCCGGCGCTGCTGCTCAAGCGCTTCTCGGCGCTCGCGCTCACGTCCGTCGCGACCCTCGTCGCCGCGGGGCTCGCGCTCACGCTCGCCTTCGTCGGTGGGCTCGGCGCGTTCCTCGGCACGGCGTACGGCATCATGGTGCTCACCAAGGTGGCGATCCTCGCCGCCCTCCTCACCCTGGGCGCGATGAACTTCTTCGCGGTGCGCCGGCTCCCGGCCGCGGGCGACGTCGGCTCCGCGCGGCTCCGGCGGCTCGTCGAGGTCGAGTTTGGCCTCGGCCTCACGACCCTCTTCATCGCGGCGTCGCTGACCTCGCTGCCGCCGGCGGTCGACGTCGTCGCCGACCGTGCGACGCTCACTGAAGTCGTCGCGCGACTCACGCCCCGGTGGCCCACGCTCTCGTCGCCGGCGATCGACGAGCTGCCGGTGGACGACCGCGACGCCCCGAGGACCGCCGCGGACCGCGCGTGGTCCGAGTTCAACCACAACGTCGCCGGGCTGTTCGTGCTCGCCATGGGGCTCCTCGCGATCCTCCACGCGGCCGGCCGCGCGCGCTGGGCGCGCCACTGGCCGCTGATCTTCCTCGGGCTCGCCGTTTTTCTCATGATCCGCGACGACCCCGGCGCCTGGCCCCTCGGGCCCCTGGGGTTCTGGGAGAGCTGGGCGTATCCCGCCGTGTTCCAGCACCGCGTGTTCGTCCTGCTGGTCATCGTGTTTGCGGCCTTCGAGTGGATGGTCCGCGCGGGTCGCGTGAGCTCCCGGCGGGCGGCGCTCGTCTTCCCGCTCCTCTGCGCGGTCGGCGGCGGCCTCCTCCTGACGCACTCGCACGCGAGCCTGGGCCTCAAGGAAGAGTTCCTGACGGAGGTGACCCACGCGCCCCTGGGCCTGCTCGGGATGCTCGTCGGCTGGGCCCGCTGGCTCGAGCTCCGACTGCCGTCGCCCGAGGCGCGGATTCCGCGGTGGCTCTGGTCGGGCGCGCTCGCGGCGGTCGGCATCCTGCTGATCCTCTACCGGGAGAGCTGACCTGCGCCACGTCCGCGCGGCCCTGCTCGTGCTCGGCGTGGGCCTGCTCGCCGTCCTCGTGGCGACGAACGACCCGGCGGCTATCCTCGCCTCGATCGTCCAGCTCTCCTGGCGCCTCGCGATCGTGGTCTGCTTCCCGGCGGTCCTCGTCATGGTGTTCGACACGCTCGGCTGGCGGTTCGCGTTCCTCCGCGAGGGCGTCGCCTTCCGCACCCTCCTCGGGGTCCGGCTCGCGGGTGAGGCCTTCAACCTCGCGACGCCGACCGCGGCGCTCGGCGGCGAGGCCGTCAAGGCGTGGCTCCTCCGCGGCCGGGTCCCGCTCGACGCGAGCGTGCCCTCCGTGATTGTCGCGAAGACCACGATCACGATCGCGCAGGGCCTCTTCCTGCTGCTCGGCATCGCGCTGGCCTGGACCAGCGCCCTGCCGGGGTCGCCCCTGCTCTACGGGATGCTCTGGCTCCTCGCGCTCGAGACGGTCGCGCTCGCGGGCTTCGTCCTGGCGCAGACGCGCGGCATGCTCACGTGGGGCGGGCGGCTCGTCGCTCAGCTCGGGGTCGAGCACGGGCATGCCGAGGCGCTCGGGCGCATCGACGACGTGCTCGCGCGTTTCTACCAGACCGCCCCCTGGCGGGTCGTCCTCTCGATCGCCTTCCATCTGGTCGCGTGGCTGCTTGGCTCGCTCGAGGCCTGGCTGATCTTGAAGTTCCTGGGCGTCCCCGTCTCGCTGACGACGGCCACCGTGATCGAGTCGTTCGGCACCGCGATCCGCTTCGCCACGTTCCTGATCCCGGCGAGCCTCGGCGCCCTCGAGGGCGGCTATGTGGTCACGTTCGCCGCGCTCGGCCTCGGATCGACGACGGCAGTCTCGTTCAGCCTGGTGCGCCGGGTGCGAGAGGCCGTATGGGTGGGCCTCGGCCTGCTCGTCTTCGCGCTGGCGCGCCCTGCGGCCCGGCCGCTCGCGGATTCGCCTTCGGCGAGGCGAATTTAAAGCGCGCTGGCCGGCGCCGCGCGTTGCTAGAATTGGCCTCGCCGTGGTGCGTCCAGCGAAGCTGCACCGGACCTACGGGTGAGAGTCCCGTCTGAGCAAGCGCCGATGCGCTCAGTAGCAGGCCCCGGTCGTGGCGCGAGAGCGCCACGGCTGAGCGGGGCGTCAAGAGCC
>Ga0209056_10000072_pt1 | contig 101683 bp, 97 predicted proteins | sample GraSoiAngelo_114_FD_185876 | JGI IMG/M metagenome (GOLD analysis project Ga0209056, IMG submission 185876) | Grasslands soil microbial communities from the Angelo Coastal Reserve, California, USA - 14_0903_13_40cm (SPAdes) (version 2) | ecosystem: Environmental > Terrestrial > Soil >... | reverse complement strand
CCTCCCGTAGGAGTCTGGGCCGTGTCTCAGTCCCAATGTGGCTGGCCATCCTCTCAGACCAGCTACCCGTCGTCGCCTTGGTGGGCCGTTACCCCGCCAACTAGCTGATAGGCCGCGAGACCCTCCGCCGGCGCAACTTGCGTTGCTTTCATCGTTCGGGGATGCCCCCAAACGATCGTACGCGGTATTAACCGGCCGTTGGGCCGGCTATCCCCCGCCGATGGACAGGTTTCTCACGTGTTACGCACCCGTCTGCCACTGAACCGGAGTTGCCCCCGGTCCCGTTCGACTTACATGTGTTAGGCACGCCGCCAGCGTTCGTCCTGAGCCAGGATCAAACTCTCCAATGATTTGAGAATTCGAACAGCTCACCGAACGACTGGTACATCTGTCGTCCGAATCACAATCAGAATGAAACCCCTCGCGGCGCGCTTCTGACAACGCATCCGCTCAAATGGGGCCGCACTCCACACACTCGATCATCAATTCTCAAAGAGCGTCCGCGCAAAAAGTTCGCGGAGAGACCCGGATTCTAGCCGCAGGTCCGAGGTGAGTCAAGGGGGTCAATTACTTGAAGATACGGCCGCCGAGCCATCGCGAAGTAGACGCTCGGCAAGACGACCAGCACTAACGCCGTCGCGGTCACCAAGCCTCCAATGATGACGACGGCCAACGGCCGTTGCGTCTCCGAGCCAATCTCATGCGATAGCGCCATCGGGACGAGGCCAAGCGTCGCCAGCAGAGCCGTCATCAAGACGGTGCGCATGCGGAGCAATGCCCCCTGCTTGACGGCCGCGTATGGATCGAGACCCTTCTCTTCCAGCTGTGTGAAGACCGTGATCATCACGACGCCGTTGAGCACACATTGTCCGAACAAGGCAATGAACCCGATCGCCGCCGACACGCTCAGCGGAATCCCGGTGATCAACAGCGCCAAAATGCCGCCGATCAAGGCGAACGGCACATTCAGCAGGATCACCAGCGTCTTCGGAAGCGACTTGAACGCATCGAAGAGCAGCACGAGAATGATGAATACGCTGACCGGGACAATCACGGCGAGACGCTTCATCGCCCGCTGCTGATTTTCGAATTCTCCGCTCCACGTGACGTACCATCCGGCGGGCAGCGCCAGACGGCGGATCCGCGCCTGCATGTCATGCACCACGCCGCCCATATCCCGGCCGCGAATGAAGACGCCGACGGCGACCACCTGCTTGCCGTTCTCGCGGCTGATGTTCATGCTGCCGCTGGCGACGCGAATCGTGGCGACTTCGGACAGCGGGATCGGCTGGCCGTCCGGTGTGTCCACCAAAATGCGGCCGAGGTCGCCGAGCGCTCGATCGGCCGGGGCGAGCCGTGCGACCACGCTCAAATGACGCTCGCCCTCCCACAGCTCCGTCGCGGCCTTACCACCTAATCCGATCTCGATGTCGTCCTCGAGATCGCCGACATTCAGTCCGAAGCGCGCGGCGCGCGCGCGATCGATCTCGACACGGACCTGCGGCACTTCGCCGGCCCGGTCCACAAATGCGCGTGTGACACCGCGAACGTCCGCCACGCGGGCCAACACCGTTTCCGCCTTCGCACGCAACACGGCAGGGTCATCGCCGAACACCTTGATGACGATCTGGCCGTCGATCTGCGAAATGCTTTCGAGCACGTTGTCACGGATGGGCTGCGAGAAGCTGACGTCCAGGCCGGGGATCGCATCGAGGGCCCGCTCCATCTCGTCGATGATACGCTCCTTCGTGACGTGCCGCTTCCACTGTGAGCGCGGCAGCAGCCCTACGAAGATCTCGGCCATGTTGAGCGGCTTGGGGTCCGTGCCGTCCTCGGGCCGTCCGGCCTTGGAGACGGTGGTCGTCACTTCGGGGATACGGGCCAGCGCGGCGCGGATGCGCGCCAGCTGCGCAATCGTCTGCGTGATCGAGATTCCTGGCGGCAGGTTCACGTTAATCCAGATCGTGCCCTCGTTGAGCTCGGGGAGGAATTCCGTTCCCAACCGGGGCGCAAGTCCGAGCGCGAGGATCAGGAAGACGACCGCAACGGCGAGAACGCGACGCGGCGCGCCCAGAGCGAAATCGAGCACGGGCTCGTATACGCGCTTGCAGGCCCGTACCACGCTGTTTTCCTCGCGCGGCAGGGGACGCCGGAGCAGGAATAGACAAAGGAGAGGCACCAACGTGAGCGACAGAAGCAATGAGCCGACCAACGCCGAGGTGACGGTCCACGCCATCGGCGCGAAGATCCGGCCCTCGTGGCGCTGCAGGGTGAAAATCGGGATGTTGGCCGCGATGATGATGAGCATCGAGAAGAACGTGGGCCGGCCAACTTCGGTTGTCGCCTCGAGGACCGCCTCCCTCGCTGCGGTCCGGTCATCTTCGGAAAGTCGCCGGAAGACGTTCTCGACCACGATCACGGCGCCGTCGACAATGATGCCAAAGTCCATGGCGCCCAGCGACAGCAGGTTCGCCGGGATCCCGCGGATGGTGAGTCCCAGGAACGTCGCCAGAAGCGACAGCGGGATGATGACGGCGACGATCGCGGCGGCGCGGAGATTGCCGAGGAAGACCAGCAGCACGAACGTGACCAGCAGCGCGCCTTCGGTCAGGTTCTTGAACACGGTGTGCAGCGTCGTGCCGATGAGCCAGGTCCGATCGTAGAAACTTGCGACCCGCACGCCGGGCGGCAGGATCGATCCGTTCAGCTCGGCGACGCGCTCCCTGATGGCCTGCAGCACGCGCGACGGGTTCTCACCTTTGCGCATGAGCACGATGCCGGTCACGACGTCATCGTCCTGATCCTGGCCGTCCACCCCCTGCCGCGGCACGGCGCTCACGTGCACCTGCGCCAAGTCCTTCACGAGAATCGGGGTCGTTCCGCGTTCGGCCACCACGATGTCGCCGATGTCGTCGGCAGACTGCAGCATGCCGATGCCGCGCACCAGGTACTGCTGCGCGCCCCGCTCGATATAGCTGCCGCCGGCGTTGGCATTGCCCCGGGACAACGCGCCGTACAGCTGCACGAGCGTGATGTTGTAATAGCGCAGCCGCGAGAGGTCGGGATTGACTTCGTACTGCTTGATCAGCCCGCCCTGCGTCACGACGTCGGCCACCCCCGGCGTCATTTTGAGATAGCGCACGACGGTCCAGTCCTGCAGCGTGCGCAGGTCGGTGGGACTGCGTCCCGGGCCCTCGAGTCGATAGCGGTACACTTCTCCGATCGGCGTCGATAGCGGCGCCAACGCCGGCTGCACGCCGTTCGGCAGATCGGCGGTTTGCAGACGCTCGAGCACCTGCTGCCGCGCGAAATAGTCCGACGCGCCATCATCGAACGTCAGGACGATGAACGACAATCCGAATTGGGTGTGCGAGAACATCCGCACGCTGTGCGGGAGACCGGCGAGGCTGATTTCGAGCGGGATGGTGACCTGCTTTTCAACCTCCTCGGCCGCTCGGCCTGGAAAGAGAGCGATGACGTTGACCTGGATGTCGGAGACATCGGGGAATGCTTCGATCGGGAGCGACGCGAAGGCCACGACGCCCGCGCCGACGAACAACACCGTCAACAGAAGGATGAACAGCGGCTGGCCCAGCGCGAAGGCGACGACTCGCCGAATCACTCGATCAAGAGCCTCGCGCCAATTGGAACAGCCGCTCCACGAGCAGGCTGCCCGATGCTACGACGCGCTCACCGCCGGACAGGCCGTGGCGAATCGCGACGATACCGTGCTGCTCCGCCCCGACTTGCACGACGGTTCGGCGATACCGGCCGGGCCCCTCCTCGACAAAGACCACGTGCGTCTCACCGGCGAGCACGACCGCGTCGGCGGGGACGCCGATCGCCGGCTCACGTACACCCGCAGCAGCTACGTCGGCCAGCATCTCGGCTTTGAGAAGGTTCCAGGGGTTGGGGACCGTGGCGCGCACTCTCACGGTGCGTGTCGTGGGATCCACCGCGCTGCCGATGAGCACGATTCGGCCGGGAAAGACGCGATCGGGCCAGGCGCGCGTGTGTATCCGCAACGCCGTCCCGACAGCCAAACTGCCGACGTCCTGCTCCGGCAGATCGACCACCATCCACAAGACCGAGGGATCGGTGACCACGAACAGCGGGCGGAACAGCTGCGGATCGTTCGCGAGCATCTGATCCGGACGGACTTCCTGTCCCGGCGTGATACCGCGCTCCACGACGAACCCACGAAGGGGCGTGCGGAGCCGGAACTCCTGATTCACTGACACCGAGTCGTCGCCGTACAGCGCGAGACGACCCGCGGCGCGCTGCTGCTCGGCCCGCGCGCGCGCCAGATCGGCTTCGGCCGCCTCCACGTCCTTTTGCGCGACCACGCCGTGCGCAAGCAAATCGCGTTGCCGCACCAGCGTCCGCTCGGCCATTGCCAAATCCGTCGCGGCGCGGCGGGCGTCGGCTTGCGCCTGACCGAAATCGGGCGCGGCCAGCGTCGCGAGCACATCGCCGGCGGCGACTCGCTGGCCGGCATCCGCCGCGACCGAGACGACGCGTCCCGCGAACGGCGAAAAGATCCGTACGGTGACGTCCTCGTCCCAGACGAGCCGGCCCGCCAAGTGCAACGTTTCAGGAGCGGCCGGTCTTGCCGGCACGATCTGGAGCGCACTGCGTTGCGGGCTCTCAACGGCGAGGATGAGCCGATCGCCTTCAACCCGAGGCTCGACGACCGGCTCCCCGGCTGCCTGAGCTTCCCTTGCTCTCCGTCAGCTGAGCAGCGTGAGGCCCGCGGCTATCACCACGGCAAACGACGCTCTCACGGCACCCACTCGCGACCTGTCGCGCGCGTCAGCCCGTAAACAGCCACCCAGTAATCGTGCACCGCCCGGTCATAGTCGGACCGCGTGTCGGAGTACGTCGCGATAGCATCGAGGAGCTCGAGCAGCGAGACCGCACCAATGCCGTACGCGTAGCGCGCCGTTTCAAGCACCGTCTGCGCGCGCGCGAGCAATCCGGATTCGTATCGTTCGCACAGCGTACGCATCGAGCGGTAGGCATCGAGCGCCGTCGCGACGTCATTGGCTACTTCGGCGTCGAGGCGCTGAATCGTGATTCGAGACTGATCGAGCGCGGCACGGGCCAGCTTCCGTTCGCCCCCATTGAAGTAGAAGAGCGGGAACGTGAACCCGATGCCGACAGAGTTCCGTGTCCCGAACGAGAACACGTCACCCTTTGGGAAGACCTGGGTACTGTGCGAGAAGGTCAACACCGGCAACGGAAAGAGCGACGCGGTCGCCAGCGCGCCGTTTGCTCGACCTTGTTCGAGCCGCTCGCCGGCCGCGCGGAGATCCGGGCGGCTTCGCATGGCAAATTGTCCGAGCGAGTCTGCGGGAACATCCACCGCCCTGTAGGTCAGGTCGCCCGCGATCTGAAAGCCGGTGTCCGGCGTCGCGGTCCCCATGAGCAGCTGCAACGCCAGCCTCGCGGCGTGAACCTGTCCCACGGCGCGCAGGAAATCGGCGTCAGCGCGCGCTTCCTCGAGCTCCGCCTTTGTCAGCTCGCGCTGCGGGATGTCGCCCGCGTGCAGCCGCGCGGAATCAGCCGCGAGAAGCCGTCGAAAGATCTCTCGACGCTCGCCCGCCAGATCCTGCTGGCGCTCTGCCAGAAGCACGTCCAGAAACGCCTGTCGGACACCGAATTTCACCTGCCGCTCCACGTCGGTCGCGTCGTCGACCGCGGCGTCCGTGCCACGTGATGCCGCGCGCGTGCGGAACAGCCGCTGCGGCGTGACGTCGAGCGGCAACGTCAGCGTGTACTGCCACGGCTGGTTCGGCGCGGAGCCGAGCAGCGGATTGGGAAGCGCCCGCGCGATACGCTGCTCGCCGTGCGCACTGTCGACCCGCGCGCGCGCCGCCTCGATATCCGGATTGCGGCGGAGCGCGATCTCGAGGACCTCGCGCAGCGTGGGGGGCGCAGGGGGAGCCGCCTGCGCGAAAAGGCCGCCCGGCCCGCCGAGGAGGAGGGCGGCAGTCCACGCGATGGTTCGAGGATTCATGGGACCGCAAGAACATCATCGCGCGACCGCTAAGATTCGATGAGGAAGATGCGGTTGGACGCTAAGAAATTACAAAGTCGACGTTGGCAGCTCGACCTCCGCCAGCTGGAGCCGCAGCGTAAAGACGCTGCCCCCGCCGGGGTTCGGCGCGTAGGTCAACGTGCCACCTTGCAGCTCCGCGAGGTTGCGCGAGATGGCCAAGCCAAGACCGGCCCGACCAGCGTCGGGCGGTGATCCCTCGGGCCGGTAGAACGGCTCGAAAATGCGATCGGCCTCGGCCTCGGGTACGCCGGTCCCGCGATCTCGTACCGTGAAAAGGAGCGCCAGCCCATCCCGCTGCGCCTCCAGTTCCACCTGCACGCCTGGGGGCGAGACCCGCAGCGCGTTTTCCACCAGGTTGCTGAGGACTCGCAGTGCTTGGACGAAGTCGAACACGCCGACGAGCGCGGGCTGATCGAGGTGCGCGACGGTCTTGAGCTGCCCTCCTGCCACGGCGGCGAACTGGCCGCTCACGGCGCCCAGGAGATCCTCCGCCGTGTTGATCTCCATCTGAAGCGGAAAGGCGCCTGCCCGGACGCGCGACAGATCGAGGAGATTGGCGACCATGTTACTCAGCCGATCGGCCTGTTCCTCGATGATCCGCGCGCGCGGGTCACCCCCGGCGGCGACGTCCTGTGCGAGAGCCTTGATCGTGGTCAGAGGTGTCCGCAGGTCGTGGGAGACGGAGGCGAGCAGCATGTCCTTCAGGTGGTTGGCTTCGCGCAGGGCCTCGGCATGCTCAGCGACGCTCGACAGCTCCTCCACTTCCCGAGCGCGGCGCTCTGCTTCCCGAGCTTCGTCCTGGGCGCGGGTCAGCAGCTGCGTCGCGACGGTCGCTGTCGCAAGAAACGCGACGAGGATGACCCAATCGAGCGGCTTTGCGACGGACAACGTGTCAAAGGGGATCTGGAAGTAGTAGTCAATCAGCAAGAAGCTGAGGACGGCGAGCGTAAAGCCGAGGGTACGACCGCCGGTCGAGCTGCCACCCAGAACCACGAGAAGGTACGGGATGACCACGTGCGCCTCCTCGATTTCGCCGCGCACGCCGTGCATGACACCGGTCAGGATGATGAGCGTCGCCAGCCAGAACGGCCAGGCCATGGTGCCGCGGATGCCGATCCTCACCGATCAAACCGATACCCCACACCGGGCTCCGTGACGATGAACCGCGGCGTCGCCGGGTCTTGCTCGATCTTACGACGCAGGTTCGTGATATGGACGCGCAGGTACTGGTGGGCGTTCCCCGCGGTGTTGCCCCATACGGCATCGAAGATTTGACGATGGGTGAGCGTCCGTCCAGCCTGGGAAGCGAGCACGCGCAGGATTTCGAACTCGATAGGCGTCAGATGGAGGGACTCGCCGGCGCGCTCCACCCGGCGGGAGGCCAGGTCGATCGTGACATCTCCGACGCTGACGACGGCATCGGCCGGGATGGGCGAGGACAGCGCGCGCCGGAGCTGCGCGCGGACGCGGGCCGCGAATTCTCTGGTGCTGAACGGCTTGGTCACGTAGTCGTCGGCGCCCGCGTCGAGCAATGCGACCTTTTCATCTTCCGCGTGCCGGGCGGTCAGCACGACGAGCGGCATTTTGCCCCAGGTGCGGATCTCCCGGCACACGGTGATACCCGGAATGTCGGGCAGGCCAAGATCGAGGACGACCAGATCCGGTCGCCAGGACGCCGCCAGGGCGAGCCCTTCACGCCCGCTGGCCGCCTCCACGATCCGATCGGCTGAGCCCGCGAGGGCGTTCTTGACCGCGCGCCGGATCTGGATGTCGTCTTCAATGACGAGCAGTGTGCGGGCGACGGTGGCGCCCTCGACGCCGACTCGCACGTCTTACTCCACCAACCGCTTTGGGGCGCCGCCGCTCTCGCCCGGCGGCGGGCGTGGCGCTTCGTCGCCCGCGCGGTCGATGTCACTCAGGCTGCGCTTGAACTCCCGGATTCCCTTTCCAAGCGAGGACCCTACTTCAGGAATTCGTTTCGCACCGAAGAGCAACAGCACGACCAGCGCAAGAATGAGCCAGTGCGTGATACTGAATTCGCCCACCGTCCCCTCCTCTCGGATCAGCGCGCCTACTGTTCATTAGACTCCCAGGGCGTGCGTGCGTCACGGATCCGCCGGGGATCCAACACGGCTAACGCTTTTCAATCTGCGGACGGACGTACTTCTCGTAGCAGTCGGGACAATACCCGTGACTGAACTGCGCCTCCGAGCGCTCCTCGACGTAGCGTTCGATCGATTCCCACTTTTCCGAGGCATCACGGATGCGTTTGCAGTACGCGCACATGGGCAATAAGCCCTCGAGCTGCTGCACATGCTGGCGCAGGCCGAGGATCCTCTCCGCGGCTTTGAGCCGGGCGCGGAGCTCGTCCATGTCGATCGGTTTGGTGATGAAGTCGTCGGCGCCGGCCTCCATGCCCTCGAGGTAGCGTTTCTTCCCCCCCGTCGCGGTCACCAAGAGGAAATAGCTATAGCGATCGGTCGCGCGCGCGCGCATCCGGCGGCAGAGCTCCGGGCCATCGACCTCGGGCATCTGCCAATCAGAAATGACCATCGGGAAGTAGCCGAGCTGGAGGTTGGCCCAGGCTTCGCCGCCGTGCTCGGCTTGGGTTACCTCGTAGCCGAGACCTTTCAGCACCGCGCTGAGCGTCCGGCGCGCGACGGCGTCGTCTTCGGCGAGCAGGAGATTCATCCGAGTGCGCCCGGGAGGATTCGAACCTCCGACCAACAGCTTAGAAGGCTGCTGCTCTATCCACCTGAGCTACGGGCGCCCGAATGCCAAACTTAATGCTCCGCTGCCGCGCGAACCATTCGCATGCGGTTCTAGCGTCCCGATATACGGCACCCTTACTTTTTGCGTCCCAAATGTGCGCGCACGCCTCTGCCATGCGGGTACTCGCCCTGCTGGCCTTCGCTCCCATCGCCGTACCTCAAATGGTCTCCGGCCAGACCGACGAGATCCAGGTGTACGACGGCAGACTGGCGGCGAAGGGCCGGTTCAATCTCACGCTGCACAACAATTTCATTCCTGAGGGCCTGAGGACTCCGGCATTTGCCGGCGCCCTCCTAGCCGACCGGTCGCTCAACGGCGTGCCCGAATGGGCCTACGGCGTAAGCTCGTGGTTCGAGGCGGGGCTGTATTTGCCCCTGTACAGCATCGGCAAGACAACCGCTCATCGCAGCGTGATGCTTAACGGCGTCAAGCTGCGCCTGCTGTTCGCGGTGCCGCGTGCGGATGATCGTACCTTCTTCTACGGCGTGAATTTCGAATTCAGCTACAACGCCAAGCATTGGGACCCGAGGCGCTTCACCTCGGAGGTTCGACCAATCATCGGTTGGCACCTGCATCCGGTGGACATCATCGTCAATCCGATTTTCGACACCGCGTACGACGGCCTGGAGAATCTGGACTTTGCGCCAGCGACGCGAGTCGCCTGCGAGCTCTCTCGTACGTGGAGACTGGCCATCGAGGAGTACGACGATTTCGGACCGCTACACCAGTTCTCCGCCGGAAACCAGCAGGCCCATCAGCTCTACGGGGTGGTCGATCATACCACGAAGTCCCTGGAGATCGAGGCTGGTGCGGGGATCGGACTGACCGACGCGTCGGACAGAATGACCCTGAAGCTGATCCTGTCGCGCGATCTCAACTGACAACACCCTGGTCCGTTTTTCCGCCATATCGTAGCATGTAGCACCCATGGCCGCCGCTCAACTGATAGAAGCGAGTCCTGAGGACGCCGTCGCGACGGACGAGCGCATCCGCGCCGACCTCGCCCGCCTCCTGCAGGCGCGGCTGGTGCGCGAAAGCACCCTCGGCGTCTGGGTGCATCCCATCCTCATCGCGGTCGTCGTCGCGCTCGCCTGGCCCGATGCGCCGCACGACCTGCTGCTCGGCTGGGGCAGCGCCGTGGTGCTCACCGCGCTGGTCCGGGGTGCGTGGTTATATGTCTCCTCGCGCGGGCGGCTGACCGAGCGAGCGGTGCGCAACGGCGTCCGCATCACCGTCACCTTGCTCGCCATCACCTGGGGTGTGGGCGGCGCGCTGGTGCTGCCGGTCGTGCCCTTTGAGACCACCTCCCTTCTCCTCGTAATCCTGGCAGGCCTCATCGCCAGTGCGCTGACGACGCTCGCGGCCGATCCGTTGAGCATCCGCGGATTCCTCGCGGGCATCGCACTCCCTGTCTTCGTAGCGCTGGCGACGAGCGATCAAAGCCACCATCTCGCGGCCGCAATCGTCGTGGCCGTGTTCACCCTGGGGATGGCGATTGTGGCGCGGCGCGCGCACCTCACGCTGGTCGAACACCTCCGCGTGACGGCGCGTCTGGCGGTGAGCGAAGAGGCTGCGAAGCGTGCCGAAGCGGTTATGCGCGAGGCCCGCGACCTGGCCGAGCGGGTTGCCCGTGCGCGGTCAGCGTTCCTCGCCAACATGAGTCACGAGATCCGCACCCCGATGAACGCCGTGCTCGGCTTCGTCGAGCTGATTCTCGACACCGAGCTGTCGGTCGAGCAGCGCCGAGCGCTCGAGCTGGTGCGCTCCTCATCCGAAGCTTTGCTCATGATCCTCAACGACATCCTCGATTACTCGAAGATCGAGGCGGAGCACCTGGAGCTCGAGTCGATTCCGTTCGACATCTCGAAGGTCGTGCACGCCACAGCGAGCCTCCTCGCCGTCCGGGCACGCGAAAAGCACCTCGAGTTGCTGGCCGAAGTCGCGCCCGATGTGCCGCGGATCGTACGCGGCGATCCCACCCGGCTGCGACAGGTGCTCATGAACCTGATCGGCAACGCGATCAAGTTCACCGAGCAGGGCGAAGTCGTCGTGTCCGTGTCCGCGGCGGCGACCAATGGCAGCGTGGGGCTCCGCTTCGCCGTCCGGGACACGGGCATCGGCATCGCCTCTGAGCATATCGGCACGGTTTTCAAGGAATTCACGCAGGCCGATTCGACGATGACGCGCCGCTACGGGGGCACGGGCCTCGGCCTCGCGATCTCGCAGCGGCTGGTGCGGCTCATGGGCGGAGCAATCACCGTGCGCAGCGAATTGGGCCGCGGGAGCGAATTCTCCTTTACGATCTCGCTCCCCGTCGAGACCGCTCCGGCGTCGCGCAGTACCGGCCTCGCCGCCCTGGGCGGCCGCCGCATGCTGATCGTCGACGACAACCAGACGAACCGGCGGATTCTGCGCGAAATGCTGGCGGCCGAGGGGGTCAACGTCGATGAGGCGTCCTCGGCGGCCGAGGGGCTGGACGCGCTGCGGCGCATCCGCTACGACCTCGCGATTCTCGACGTGCAGATGCCGGACATGGACGGCTTCCAGCTCGTGACGGCGGTGCGTGGCGAGAAGAAAATCGCGCGCACCAGATTGCTGATGCTGACCTCCGCCGGGCAACGCGGCGACGGCGAGCGGTGCCGGGAGCTCGGGATTCGCGCCTACCTGACGAAACCGCTCTCTCGCGCGGATCTGCTCGAGGCCCTGGGAACGGTGCTCGAAGCGCCGGACGACGGTGGAGGATCCGAGGTCATCACCCGCCACACCATCGCGGAATCACGGAAGTCGCTGCGCGTATTGCTCGCCGAAGACAACCCGGTGAACCAGCAGGTCGCGGTCGCGATGCTCGTCAAGCGGGGTCACGAAGTCCACGTCTCGAGCAACGGCCGCGAAGCCGTCGACGCCGTGACGGAGCGCGACTACGACGTCGTGCTGATGGACATCCAGATGCCGGAAATGGACGGCTTCGAAGCCACGCACGTGATTCGCGAGCTGCCCAAGGGAAAGGATCTGCCGATTATCGGCCTCACCGCTCACGCGCTTTCGGGCGAGCGCGACCGCTGCCTGTCGCACGGCATGACCGACTACCTCGCCAAGCCATTCAAGGCACACGAGCTGTTCGCGCTGGTCGAGGGCAGCGCCGAGGGGAAGCCGGCTCCCGCGCCGACGTCCCCGGCGGCAGCGCCCCCAGTCGACCTGGAGGGATTCCGGACGACGCTGCGCGAGGCGGGCGCCGAACAAGCGCTGTACTCCATTGTCGACACGTTCGTGCGCCAGGCACCCGACCGCCTGGCGGCGCTCGCGACGGCGGTGGCAAGCGGCGCGGGCGCAGAAATCGCGAAGGCGGCGCATGTCTATCGCGGTGCCGCGGCGACGATCGGCGCGCGGGAGCTCGCCGAGCTGCTCGAGATTGTCGAAACATCGGCGCGCGCGGGCGATATTGAGCAGGCGCGGGAAACGTTCGAACGCGTCAGCCCTGTCGCGCACGCCGTCACCGAGTACCTTCGCCAGCAGCGCGCCGCGTTGCCGGAGGAATGATGCGGATTCTCCTCGCCGAAGACGACGCCGTTGCCGGACGCACGTTGACCGCCATCCTGACCGCGCAGGGCCACGAGGTCTCGGCGGTCGAAAACGGCGTCGACGCGTGGGGACTCTGGAAAGTCTCGCGGCACCGCGTGATCGTCTCTGACTGGCTGATGCCGGCGATGGACGGCATCGAGCTGTGCCGGAAAATCCGCGCCCAGCCCCCTGGCCCTTACACGTATTTCATGATGCAGACGATCCGTACCGGTCTCGGCAACTTCCTCGAGGCGATGAAGGCCGGCGTGGACGACTTCATCACGAAGCCGATCATCCCCGAGGAGCTGGTGGCCCGCCTGGAGGTCGCCGAGCGGATCCTCGGCCTGCGCGAAGAGTTGATGACCCTGGAAGGCCTGCTGGCGATGTGCAGCTACTGCAAGCGCATCCGCGACACCGACGGTGTCTGGACACCGCTCGAGCGCTATGTCGAGGCGCGGTCTGCGGCGCGTTTCAGCCACGGCGTGTGCGACGATTGCTACGAGAAGTACCTGAAACCGCAGGTCGACGGCTGACTATCGGAGGAAGTGCATTACTCCGGCGGCCCGCCGCCGCCGCCGGGGCTGCCGGGCCGCAGCACCTTGATGCCCTCGATCGCCAGAAACGCCGCGGCGCCCGCGATGGCGAGGGCAACGGCGACGGTCTTGCTGCGCTGCAAGCGACGGATGTCAACGCGCACCACGTCCCGCGGGGTCACGCCGATGCGCTGGTAGAGCGGTTGCGAGCCGAGCGTCCGGGAGCCGACACCGGTGCGCACCGACAACAGCAGCCGATCGTTCTGACGGTCGACGAGCGTCCCGTGCAGCGGCCTGAGCTCGAGCCCGAGGGAATCCCGGAGGGCCATCTCGGCATCGGCCGAGAGCAACGCCCGGACCTCGGCGCCGACGGGCACGACGTCGACCTTTGCCGGGACGTAGGCATAGCATCCCAGCGTGAGGGCCGCGCCGGTGGCGACGAGCACGGCCCTCGATCGCGACATCATGGCACGTTCGGGTTTGTCTCGCGCTCGTTCCGGCCGACCGGGAAGCACAGCGCGCGCGCCGCAGGCGCGGTCATCGTTTCGAGCGGCGCCGCGTGTAGGGTGTCCGCCACCGAGCCCCGGTAGGTGCCATCGATGTACCCTCCGGGAACGTTGTTGTCGATCCAGCGACGCAAGTCGCCGAGCCGTCGGGCCTCGAGCCACAGCTCGATGGCGCGCTCGGTCTTGAGCGCGGTCCACGCCTCCGTGAGGTTCGTGAAGGTGACGCCCGGAAGAGTCAGCGCCGTGCGACGGAGATTCATCTTGGCGCGGGCGGTGGCGGTGTCGCCCGCGACGAGCGCCGCCTCGGCCTCGAGGAGGCGCATCTCCCAACCGCTCGACAGACGAACGGGCGCGGACGTGGTCGCGTACTTCGCTTCGGGCCAGAACGGTACGCGCCCGCCGAACTTCGCCACGGCCGCGTCGCCTTGCAGTCCGGTCGTGTCCCACCGCACGCGAGGATCCCGCGTGGTCCGATAGTAGCCCTCGTAGAATGTTCCCCACTGCGTATGCGCGCGGAACGACTGATTGGCCCGCGCCCAGTAGAGGTAGTTGTACTGGTCGGGGGAGGTCGCTGCGTAGGGCGCTTGGAACACCGCCGTGTTAGGGACAAGCGCCGCGTCAGTGAGCACATCGGCCCACTGCGCGAGGCCGTACGTGGCGAGGTCCGCGCGCACCGACGCACGTCCCGCGTAGGCAGCCCGCAGGAGGCTCGTCGTCCCAGTATCCGTCAACCCACTCGCGATGAACACCGCGATCGCATTCGTGAAGGCCGTGTCCGCCCGTTGGAAATACAACGTCTGGGGACCCAAGCTCCCGGGACTGAGTCGGTATTGGGTGGGGTCGGGGGTCTCGACGGGAATCACCGATTGGCAGAAGTTCTCCCCCAGCAGTCGGTTCGCGAAGCCGGCGTAGAGGTAGGCTTGCCCGACGAACAGCGACTTGGCGAACAGCGTGTCGGGCATCACGCGCCGGAAGCGATGCACTGCGGCTTCAGGCGCGTACCGCGCGATGTTCGACGACGTCCAGTCGGCGTTCATGGTCGCGTCGGTCGGAAGCCCCGTCTGCACGTCCGTGGGAATGCCAAAGCTGCCGGTGGACCCCGCGGGGTTGATCTCGAAGCTCACCGCGGCGCCCCAGTAGAGCAGCTGCCCGCCCGTGGTCCCGCTGGAGCCGATGGCGTCAGCCAGCGCGCGGCGCGCACCGAGCGCCACGGCGGACCAGGACTCAGGTTTGTCGAGGGCATCGTCGCCAATGAGGCCCGGGTTCGTGACGCTTGTATCGCAAGCCGCGATGAGGAGGAGCGTCGCCGCTGTCGCTACCGTTGTGCTACGCATTGCTGGGCTCCTTTCCTCAGAAGGTCACGCGGAGGTTGACGGTGATCACCGCGGGCGGGGGGATGTGCTCGGAAATGTCGCGATTCTGTGAATCCAGCGCGTCCCGGCCCACCATCTCGGGGTCGAAGAGACGCAGCTGGTCGTTCACCCACTTCAGGTAGTTTTGCGCCGTAATGATGAGCGTGGCCGACGTTGCCCGACGGATGGCCCAGCCAACGGGAATCGTGAGCGTCACGTCGCGGAGCTTCCAGAAGTCCTGGGGGAACCAGAACGTGTCCGCGTTCGTATTCGACGGCACGCACTCCTTGCGCTCGCGCGCGGTGAGCTGCGGGATGTTGCCGAAATGCAGCGAGTCCGTGGGCCCGCCAGGGTAGAGAATCGGGTAGGCGTGGGCGCAGGTCGGCCACCGCACGGACCGACTCAGGGCGTTGAAGGACGCTCCGTCCTGAATCCACCCGCCGCCCTGATACTCGCCGCGCGCCGAGAGGGTTACGCCTTTCGGGAGCCGAACCGTCAGCACCTGACCGAGAACGAGGGTGGGCTGCTGCGGGCCGAAGATGTGGAATCCGTCGGCGGTGCACGACGACCGGCATACCGTATCGGGTGCCGCGATTTCGTTCGGGTTGTTGATGATGATGCCACGTGCCGCCATCGGCGCGAAACCGACCTGCACCCATCCCCCGCCCGCGGCGAACGGCACGGCGCCACCCAAATCGCGCACGATGCCGTGGTTGGTGTACACGGTGCCGCCGATGTCGATGCCCCAATCGGGCTTGTTGACTACAATGGCGTCGAGGGATATCTCAAAGCCCGTATTGGACATATTGCCCACGTTGGACCGCTGCTGGAACGGCCAGCCGTCCGAGGGGATTTGGCGGATCGCGAACAACGCGTCGGTCGTGAGGCGATGGTACCAGGTGGCTTCCACCGTGACGCGATTGTTGACCAGCGCCGCATCGAAACCCAGCTCCGCCTCGCGCGTCCGTTCCGGACCCACCAGCGTGTCCCCCACCTGACCGGGCAGGAAACAGGACTGCGCCGCCGAGACGCACGGCCGCCAGCTGCGCACTGCGTCGAACGCGCCGGGCGCCCGCCCCGACCAACCGAGCGCGCCACGCAGCTTCACCTCACCCCAACTGGCCGGCCAGAAGGGCTCGTCCGAGATCACGTACGACCCGCTGATTTTGGGGTACACCTGCAGCCCCAGGGACCGCCCGAACGCGCTGTTCCCATCGAAGCGGGCGCCGCCGGTCAGAAAGTACCGGTCGCGGAACTTGAAGACGTCCTGTACGAAGAACCCCGCGTTGATCACGCGAAGGCTTGTATCGCCCGCGAGTTGCACACGGGCCGCGCTGACGACCGGTATACCGGGCCCGGGGAAGCCCTCGCCGTATGCGGTCGCGCGGCCTTCCTCCGACGTCACCGCCTGCCCACCGACGGAGAGAGTCGAGGTGAGTTGCGGGGCCAGCCGGACATCCAGACTCCCGACATAATCCGCGGTCAGGAGTGAGTAGCGGAGCTGCTCCTCGACCAGGATGCCTTGCGGCGCCGCCACGAAGCCGAACGGCCGCAGGTTGTGGTTTTGCTGCTGGGCGAGGTCGTACCCGAGCGTGAACCGGTTCGAGAAGCCGGCAAACGGTGTGTACGTAACTGTCGCGCCCGTGATGAGCCGCTGGATGCCCGTGGTGAGCGATTGATTGAGCAAGGAATCGATCACCGCAGGGTCGCTGGACGACCGATAATTGCGCTCGGCGCGATAGACGTTGAGCACGAGCCCGTGGGCGTTGTTCCCCGCCGGCGTGTTGGACAGATTGGTGTTGGAGTATGCCGTGTTCCACTCGACCCGCAGGTTGTCCGACAGGGTGATGCCGATATTGCCACGGGTGGAGAGCTTCTTTTCGTTGTCGAGCGGCAGGACACCGTCGTTGTCCTCAGACGTCGCGGAGAGGAAATACTGGAGCCCGTTCGGTCCAGCCGAGCCGCCGGCGACGGACCCACCGTAGTGCTGCCGGTATGCGTTCCGGATCCACGAGCAGCCGGTCACCGGCGCCTCGTGACACTGGCCGTGGACCTGTCCCGCCGGCCGGAGGTTGAGGTAGGGTACGGAGTCGGTCCCGAACGGCCGCAGCTGCGAGAAGCCCTGCCCCACCTGGAACGTCCAGCGTGGCGTCCCAGCCAAGCCGTGCTTGGTGAAGATCTGAATGACTCCGGCCGCCGCCTCCGTGCCATACAGCGTGCTCGCCGCCGCACCCTTGATGATCTCGACACGGTCGACGTCCGCCGGATTGATGTCGTTGAGCGGGCTCGCCTGATAGTTGCCACCGCGGAAACCATTGGAGTCGTTGAAGGGGGGCCGGTTACGCCGGTACCCCTCGCTCCGCACGCGGACGCCATCCACATAGATGATGGGCTGATTACTCTGGCTGACGCTCACCGCGCCCCGCAGGCGGATCTGCGCACCCTCGCCGGCCATGCCGCTCGTTTGCATCACGCTCAGCCCGGGGGCCCGCGCCTGCAACAGCTGATCCATGTTCGCTGGCGGATCCTTGACCTGCGACAGATTGACCTGCGCGATCGAGTTGCCCACCTCTCTCACCCGCGCCTGGCCGGGCGTTCCGGTCACGATGATCGCATCGAGCTGCAGCACACTGGGCGCGAGTTGTACGGTCGTCGTCGTGCTCAGATCAGGGAGCACGACCAGGTGCGCCGACGCGACTTTGTAGCCGATGGCGAGCACGCGCACCTCGCGCGGGCCGACGGGCACGTTCAGCAGCGTGAATGTTCCCCCGGGCCCGGTCCGCGTGCCGATGGTGATGCCGACGAGCGAAACTTCCGCACCAATGATCGGCTCCCCGGTCGTCACCGAGGTGACTTTTCCTTCGATGGTTCCGGTTTGCGCGGCCAGTCGGGATGCGGCAGGGAGGCACAGCACGGACACAGCGACCGTGAGTGGGACGGAGATAACACGCATCATAAGCGGCTCCTCGTGAATGCAGGAACGATGCGGAATGCGGGGTACCGCGTTTCAGGAGGAAATGCTACGGGGGTGAGACGCTGTCAAGATGACGATCGAATCGGGGCGGCGGGATTCGAACCCGCGACCTCCTGGTCCCAAACCAGGCGCGCTACCGGACTGCGCCACACCCCGGCAACTACCAAGAACGTTGAAAAAGACGTCGCAAAAACTACGTCAAGATAACTACGTCAAGAAAACTACGTAGAACGGCGTAACAACACTTCCACAAGCGCGCGGAAGGCCCGTCCGCGATGTGACACGCGGTGCTTCGCCGAAGCCGGCGCCTCACCAAAGCTCATCTGCAGCTCCGGGGAGTAGAACAGCGGATCGTACCCGAACCCCCCGCTCCCGCGCGGCTCCGTCAGAATAAACCCCTCGCACGTCGCCTCGACGATCTCCGGCACGCCGCTCGGCGTGGCGAGAAACGCGACCACGCACCGATAGCGCGCGCCGCGGCGCTCCTCAGGCACACCCGCGAGCTGCTCGAGCAGCAGCTTGTTATTGGCGGCATCCACATTCCCTTCGACCCCCGCCCAGCGTGCCGAGCGCGGACCCGGGGCTCCGCCTAACGCCTCCACTTCGATCCCGGAATCGTCGGCGACGGTCGGCAGGCCGCCGCGCGTCGCGAAGTACCGGGCCTTCGCGACCGCGTTTTCGACGTAGCTCGCCGTCCGTTCGAGATCGGCTTCTTCCGGAAGCGGCTGGAGCATCCGGTCGGCGGGGAACGACAGCTCGAACGGCAGGCCGGTGAACAGCTCGCGAATTTCGCGGGTCTTGCCGGCGCTGCGCGTGCCGACGAGTAGCTTCATGCGCCGCGCCCCCCCCGCAGGCGGTCGAGCAACTCCGTCGTCGACTTGCCCTGCACGAGCGGCACGCGGACGACCCGCCCACCCCAGGCTTCCACTTCCTTCGCCCCGACGATCGCCTCCGCGGCGTAGTCGGCGCCCTTCACGAGCACGTCGGGCTTGAGGGCCCGGATCAACGCGAGTGGGGTGTCCTCAGCAAAGAGCACGACGCAGTCTACGGCGGCGAGGGCCGCGACCAGACGGGTCCGTTCGTCCTCGGGGACAACAGGACGGTCCGGTCCCTTCGCGAGGCGCCGCGCGGAGCTATCGCGGTTGATGCCGACGATGAGTGCGTCGCCTTCGGAGCGGGCCGCCTCGAGCAAGGCGACATGCCCCGCGTGCAGCAGGTCGAAGACGCCATTGGTGAAGACGACGCGGCGTTGCGCGGCGCGCCAGGTGGCGGCCGCCTCGACCGTCCGGATCTTCGCGGCGGTGTTCAGAGCGGCTGGCTGGTCCTGGGATGGAACGAGAAGCTGTGGTTGAAGAACGGCAGCGACACGGTTTCGCTGTAGCGCGTCTCGATGACGATCTCCCGCGGCGAGGAACTGCGGTAGACCTGCAGCTGGCGGTTGCCGGCGGAATCGGGCAGACCGATTTCCTCGATTGCGGCTTGAATCCGGCGGCGGATCGTCCCGTCGTCGAGCCCGGCCGCCAGGTGGGCTTCCGTCTGCATTTCATCCAGCAGCCGGTAATAGCGGAAGAACACCTCGCCGATGTTGACGGCGTAGTAGAGCGCCGCGACAAAAATCAGCAGCGACAGCAAACAGCCGAAGGAGCTGGCGCCGCGGCGCGACGTGATCACCATTGCGACTGCGCCCCGTCGACGATTTGTTGCACCAGTTTGTCCCAGGCGAGCTTGCGCCCGTCTTTTTCCGCGGGCGGATCGTAGTCGCCGTCAACCATGAGGCCTTGCCGTTTCCACACGGTCTTGCCTTCGCGCTGATTCAGGATTTCGACGTCGACGGTGATCTGCACCTTGCGCTTCGTCACGTTCACCGCCCCCACGCCGGCCTGGAGCGAGATCGGAATGTACGGATCGTACCGCACGACCCGGCCGCGGACGATCGCGTCGGCGGTGGCTTCGGTCGCGACGCGCAATCCGAGCCGGCCTTCGAGCGCCTGCCGCACCGCTTCACTGACTTCCTGGGTCAGCGCGGGCTCGGGGGTGTCATTGTCGAACGGAAGAATCGCGACGGTCTTGACGTTGGGCAGCGTGCCGCCGGCGAAGCCATACGGGCAGGCGGCCAGCACGACGCCCGAGGCACTAACGGCGAGTGCGCCAAACATTCGGCGGAATGAGCGCCGCAGTATCCACCGCGCTGACCGTGAGCTCAAATCTGGCCGGGGCCTCGGGAAAGTCGACGCGCGCGCTCGCGGGGCGCCGCATAGCGTCGAGTTGGGAACGGCTCCGCGCCACCACTGCTCCACGCCGCCGCCATTCGGCCTCCAGCAAGGACTCGCGGCCCGCGCTGTCGGTCACGACGTAGTCGAGGGTATCCTCGGCTTGCGCGAACCGCCAGATGACCCGGCGCCTGTGCGTCAGCGAGTCCAGTGCCTGTCCGCCGAACACGGCGGCATCCGCCGCGGGCGGCCGCACCATCGCGAACGTTGCCCAAAGCAACGGAATCGCGCGAACCAGCGAGCGGAAATTCTTTTCGGGATCCGCCCACGCGACCGAGTCGCCGATGACGACCGCCGCGCCGTTGCCAAGGTTGAACGGTCCCGCGAAATCAAATCGGAGCGAATCCGGCGGTGCAATTCGCGTCGACCCACGTCCCGCGTACTTCACTTGCTCGTCCTGATAGCGCCACCGAAACCGGATCAACGTCGGCTCGAGCGGCAGCGTCGTTCGCGTCCATGCCACCGCGCTGTCGCGACTCGCGGGTGCCAGCCCCAGCGTCAGCGGGACGAGCGGTCCCGGCGGGCTGGGACATGCCGTGAGCAGCGTACAGGCGGCAATGTAGGAAAGAGCACGTTGTCGGGTCAATAGTTAAACCCGAAGAAGAAGTCGACGAAGCGGCGATTGCGCGTGCTCGCGGGCAGACCATATCGCTCCACATCGGTGGTCCCCAGCCGGTAGCCGAAATCGAGGCGCAGCACGAGCGGTGGTCCGACCGGCATGCGCAAGCCGAGGCCGCTCGCCCCGAGCACGCCCCGACCGGTCGTCGTCTTCGACCACGCCCGGCCGTAATCCACGAAGAGCGCGCCCTGCACACCGGGGAATCGCGCGGCGCCGAATGGAAAACCGATCGTGAGGAAGTCGAGGATCGGGAAACGGTACTCCGCGTTGACGAGCCACGCGCGCGTGCCCGCGACGTATCCATACTGAGGATAGCCGCGCAATCCCCAGGAGCCCCCGATGCTGATCGGCCGCGGCCGCTCGCCGCCCGAGCTGTACCCTTGCACCCGCAACGCGAGCGCGCTGTGCAACGACGTGCGCAAGTATTTCCGGACGTCCGCCGACACCAGCCACGAATCGAAGCGGCCGTGGCTCAGATCGTTGACGAGCCCGCCGGTGAAGTTGTAGCGCTCGCCATCGATCGGTCCGGTCGGCAGCCAGAGGGTGTTGTCCTTGACGTACGTGAGGTAGTTCGACGCGAGCCAGCCAACACGATGCGGCTCAGCGACGCCGGCGGTCGTGAGATCGAGCCGGTCCGAGCGTTCGATCCGGTACTCGCCGACGATGCGGCGGAACCGGTTGATCGGGTATCGCACCTGCGCAAACGCGCCGTACGACCGCTCTTCGAACAGCGTATTGAAATCGCCCTCGTAGAACAGGCCGCGCTGGCGAAACGCGCCGACGCCCCAATTGATGCGGCGCGATTGATTGAGATACAACGCCGACCCACTGACGTTGTCGAGCAGCGTGCCGAATCCGGCGCCCTGGAAGGACGAGAGCGAGAGATACACCAGATGATCGGAGAGCAGGTCGCTGAACACGAAGACCGCGCCCTGCGCCGAGCCGAGCCCGGGCGCAACGGCGGCGTCGCCGGCCGCGAAGTCGAGGCTGAACTTGCGTTCGTACGGTGCACCATCCGCGCGGGCATACTGCGGATGGGACAGCTCGCCCCACGTCCACGCCGGCGTCGGCAAACTGTCCGCCCGCGCGAGTGTGAAGCTGGTGGCGCTGTCGTTCAACGGCGGCGCGACATAGATATTGAAGCTCAAATCGGCAAAGCCGCCAAACAGCAGTCCGCCGTCCGGTCCCCCCCCCGCCCCCCCCGCCCCGCCCGCAACCCATTGGGGATCGAACGCGCCGTTCAGGGTGCGGATCTCGCGGCGGCCGGTCCCCCGGAGGTCGATCGAATACACCTGGAACGTGCCATCGCGGTCCGAGGCGAAGTAGATGCGACCTCCGCCCCAGCGCGGCGCCTCGTCGCGCCAATCGCCATACGTCAGGTAGCGGATCGCGCCGCTGCCGAGATCGAGGGCGAAGAGATTGTGCGCGCCTGTTGTCCCGAACGGCGTTCGGTCGGAGGAAAACACGACGGTTCCCCCGTCCGAGCTCACCGTCGGATCGAGATCCTCATAGCGATCCGATGTCAGCCGCTCGAGACGCCCCGCGCTCAACGAATCGCCCGGACCCCCAAGCCAGAGGCGATAGAGGTCGGAGTACCCGGAAACCGACAGGCCGCTGAACACGACGCTCTTGCCGTCTGGGACCCAGGCGGGCGACAGAATCGAGACGAGCTCCGGGAACTGATAGCGGCCCACGACTTTTGATTTTCGCAGGTCCCAGAAGAACAGCGCATCGCGCTCGGCGTACTTGCTGCTGAACGCGGCGATGCCTAGCGGACTGACGTCGATGCGCGACTCGAAGAAGTGGAACGATTCGAACTGCTCGTTCCGCTCCCCCTGCACCACTGCACGCCGGCCGCGTCCCGCCAGATCCTCCGCGTAGATCGTCGTGTAGCCGCTGCGGGGCGAAAAAAAGAGGAAGGACGGCGCCGTGTCTCCGGGGAGCTGAAAGGCCGTGGGCTTGATCGCGAGCTCGGTGAGTTTGCGCGCCGTGATCGCGAGCGGCGGCTGGCTGGAGACCGCCGGATAGTAGTGCTGCCGCATCCAGTACTGCCATTCCTCGGACAGCTGCTCGATGGTGCGACCGTAGACGCCGAGCAGCGCGGACTCGAAGCCGCTGTACTTCCAGATGTCGTTGTACAGCTCGAGAATGCGCCATTCACCGTACCGCTCGGCCAGGAACCGATGGATGCTGCCGCCCACCGGATACACCAGCCCCCCGTACGCGTACGCCAGGTCCGGAAGCGTGGGGAGATGACCGTCGATCGTCATGTCCCGCAGCACCATCTCGTCGCGGGAGTCTTCACCGGCCGAAAAGAATTCGGCGAGCCCCTCGGTCCACCACAACGGCATGCCGACTTGGCGGAAGCGCGGGTAACGCCCGAACGTCTGCGAGGCGAGGCTGAGCTGGAAGACGTGCACCAGCTCATGGCGAATCGTGTGCCGGAATTCGGCATAGCTGCCGCGGAACGGCAGCGCGACCCTACGCCTCAGAAACTCGGTGACCCCGAGCAGGCCCTCCGGCGGGATGAACGGGAGGATGTTGGTCTGCTCGAAATCAGTGTGCGACGCGTAGACGATCAGCGGGATGCGGCGCGTGACGGCGTGATTGAAGCGACGCTCGAGCGTGTCGTAGCTCGCTTCGGCGTACGCCAGCGCCACGCGGCCGAGCTCTTCCTCTTCTGGATAGTAGTAGAGATCGACATGCTCGCCGCGCAGCACGCGCCAATCGAAGCGGCGGTACTGAATCTTGTTTTGGCCGAAGTAGCCGTATTGGGAGGCCAGCGGCGCCGCGACGCCCAGCGCCAGTCCGATGGCACAGACCAACACCCGCTTCATCTATGAATGGTCCGGATGCGGTCGCCCATACCGATCGCGTTCAACACATCAGCGCCACCGACGACGCGCCCAAAGATCGTGTAAATGCCGTCGAGGTGCGGCTGCGCGGAGTGCGTGATGAAATACTGGCTCCCGCCGGTGTTGGGGCCGGAGAGCGCCATGCCGACGGTGCCGACGTCGTACCGCACGGGATTGATCTCGTCGCGGAGGACGAACCCCGCCCCGGGTCCACCCCACCCGTCGCCCCGCGGATCGCCGTCCTGTATCACGAAATTGGGCACGACCCGATGCCAGCGCGTCCCGTCGAAGAAGCGCCGGTCGACCAGGCCCAGGAATTCCGCGACTGTGACGGGCGCCTCGGCCGGCAGCAGCTCGATGTCGAGCCGGCCGCGATCCGTTTCCAGAAAGGCGTGCGGGTTGGTGCCGGCGAGCGCCGGCGCCAGCCAGCGGCGCGCGATTTCCCGATAGTCGGCGATCGTGCGCCCCGTCGCGATCGGCAGCACCGGCCCCCACGCGTCCCGCGTATCGGGCAGCGTGTCGGCCGCGAGCCGGCGCACGAGATAGTCAGCGGGGCGCGGCGTTGCCGCAATGAACTGGGTCGCCACGCGGACGCGACCGGCCGACGACGACGCCGCGATCGCGCCCAGCGCCGAGACGGCGGAGAGCCGGGCGTCGTTGAACGGGTCGCCCTCGGCGCGCCGATACGCGGCGACCAGCAGGTCCACGTCGTCGCCGCTGGGGTGGCGGGCAAGCAGATCAGCCGCCAGGCTGCGCACGGCGGGGTCGGCATGCGTGAGCAAGGCGCGCGCGCGCGCGTCGAACGTCGAATCCGACGCGGGCACGATCCGCTGCAACGCCTGCAGCGCCTGCGCGACGACGCGCCCGTCGGCGTCAGCCAGCTGCGTCTCCAGACGGTCACGCGCATGCGCCGCGCCGAATGCTTCGGCGGCAACGCTGCGCCAGCGCCAGTCGGCGTCGCCACTGACCGCCGCAGCCGCGGCGACCCCCGCCGCGCTGTCGGCCTGCGCCAGCGCGATGATGGCCTGCCGTCTGAGAGCAAAGACGCTGCTGGTGAGACGGGGCCGTAGCGCCGCGAGCGCGGCGCTGCCGCGCAGGACGCCCAGCGTCGTTTCCGCCTGCACCGCGACGCCGATGTCGCGGTCGGCGGCGAGCGGCACGACCGTGCGCGCCAGGCTGGAGTCACGAAATGACGCGAGCGCGCGCGCGGCGTTGATACGGACGTGCGCATCGCCATCGCCGAGTAGCCGGGTCAAACCCGCAATCGCGTCCCGCGAGTCGAGCCGGGCGCTGTCGACCAAGGCCCGGCTGACGCCGCGGGCAGCGACCGTGCGGATCTGTGGATCCGGATCGCTGAGCCCACGAATCAGCGGAGCGGCGCCCTCCTTTGCGCGCAGGCGGGCCAACGCATACAGCGCGCGCCACCGCGTCGCGGCCTCGCTGGCATCGGTGAAGCGAACCAGCTGCGCGAGCGGCGTGCGTGTGCCGAGCCGCCAGCTTTCGAGCAAGGCGGCATTCAGGACAGGGCCCGGCGCGGCCGGCGAGCCGGCGGCGAGGATGTCGCTCAGCGCTCGCGCACCGTCGTCGCCGCCGATCTTGGCGATGGCGGTCACCGCTTCGAGCTGCGGCGCTGCCGGGTCGGTCGATGGCGCGGCACGAATCGTTTGCAACAGCGCCGGAATCGCGCGCGCATCCTTGAGCAATCCCAGCGCGAAGGCGGCCGCGGCCTGGACGACCGGCACGGAATCGTTCAGCACCGGGAGCAGCAGCTCGATGGCAGCGCTGTCACCGATCCGCCCGGCCGCGAGCGCCCCCTGGCGGCGAACCGCGGGATTGGCGTGGCTCAGGGCCTCGCGCAGCGGCGCCGGATCGAACCGGCGCGCATCGGCCGCCGCGAGCACAGCGGCGAGGATGCCGACCGTCGCTTCATCCGGCCGCTGCGCAACCGCGAGGACGGTAGCGGGGGGGGCTGCGAGCAGCGCCCCGAGGAAGGCGAGGCTAGAGACGAACCGGGTCGGCCGCGGGCTCGAGCAGCTCACACACGTGCTCCGGAATGCGCGACAGCGTTTGTTGTGAGTTCAACGCGATCAGCGATGTTTCGCCGGTGGCGAGCAGCTCATCCGTCTCCGCCCGCTCGATCGCGTAGCCGAAAATCACGCGCCGTGAGGCCAGGTCCCGCACCCAGCAACGGACGCGAATCATATCATCATAGCGGGCCGGCTGGCGGTAGCGGACGTGAACGTCGGTCACGGTGAGGTAGGTCCCCTGCCGCTCCATGTCGCGGTACGACATGCCCCGCTCCCGGAGGTGCTCCGTGCGTGCCATGTCCATCCAGATCAGATAGTTCGCGTGATAGACGAACCCCATCTGATCGGTTTCGGAGTAATTGACGCGGTGGAAGACCGCGTTGATCACCGGCGGCGGTGAGTTGCCTTTACTCGCCGTACGGAATCCAGATGTTCTTCACTTCCGAGGCATGCCGCAGGAATTCGCGGCCTTCCCCCTGTCGGGGATCGAGCCAATCGCGGCTGCGCGCGAACGCCCACGTCCGCTTCATGTTCGCCGCGGACGCAAGCTCGACCGCTTTCACGCCCGCCGCGGTGCCGAAGTACCAGATCCCATCCACATCGTCATGGTCGGCGAGCACTTTCGCCAACGGATCCTTCGCGCCCGTGATCACGTTGATCACGCCGTCTGGCACGTCGGAAGTCTCGAGCACAGTGTAGAACTCCGTCGCCGCGAGCGGACTGGGCTCGGAGGGAATGACGATCGTCGTGTTGCCGACGGCGATCGCGGGCGCGACCAGCGAGACGAAGCCGAGCAGTGGGAAATCGTCCGGGGTGGCGATGCCGAGGACGCCGACAGGCTCGTTCATCGCAAGGGTGACGCCGCGAATCGGCGTGTGATGGACCGCACCGTCCCATTTGTCGGCCCAGGCGGCATACGTGAAGAGCCGCGCGATGCTCGCGGCCACTTCCTCCCGTCCCACGCGTGCGGCGAACTCCTCGGCGCGGGTCGCGAGATTCTCGGCGACGAAGTAGAGAATTTGCGCGCGCATATGCCCGCTGCCGCGTCCCCAGCCGGTAGCGGCGTGTGCCGCTTCGACCGCATTGCGGACATCCTTGCGATTCCCCTCGGCGACTTCGCCGAGGACGCGGCCGTCCGGGCCGACGATCTTGCGGGAGTAGCCCTGGTCGGGACGCGCTTGTTTGCCGCCGATGAAGAGCTTGTAGGTCCGATCGATGGGCGGCAGGGCCTGGGGCTTGGGGCCTGGGGCCTGGGGTGCGCTCGCGTTGGCCACCGGTACCGCCCTGGTCACGCCCGAGGCCCCAGGCCCCAGGCCCTTCTCCCAGTCGGATTTCAGATACTCATACATCCCTTCCCTGCCGCCTTCTCTTCCGAAGCCGGACTCGCGATATCCACCGAATCCCGATGCGGCATCGAACAGGTTGGTTGAGTTGATCCAGACCACCCCGGCCTTCAGCTTCGGCGCTACGTCGAGCGCGAGATTGATGTTCTCCGACCATACGCTGGCCGCGAGGCCGTACGGCGTGTTGTTCGCCAGCTCGACCGCCTCCTGCGGCGTGCGGAACGTCATGCTGACGAGCACCGGGCCGAAGATCTCGACTTGCGCGATCGTCGCCGCGGGCGACACCTCGGTGAACAGCGTCGGCGGGTAGAAGTAGCCCTCGGTGGGGCACGCCCAGGACGGCTGCCACATCTTCGCCCCTTCTTCGACTCCCTTCTCCACCAGCCCGCGAATGCGCTCGAGCTGGACCGGCGCGACAATGGCGCCCATGTCCACCGCCTTGTCGAGCGGCGAGCCGACCCGCAGCTTCTCCATCCGCGCGCGCAGCTTCTGCGTCAGCCGGTCGGCGACGCCTTCCTGGACGAGCAGGCGAGAGCCGGCGCAGCACACCTGCCCCTGATTGAACCAGATCGCATCCACGACGCCTTCGACCACACTGTCGAGGTCGGCGTCGTCGAACACGATGAATGGACTCTTGCCGCCCAGCTCGAGCGTGAGCTTCTTGCCGCTGCCGGCCGTCGCTTTGCGAATGATGCGCCCGACTTCGGTCGAGCCGGTGAAGGCGATCTTCTGCACGTCGGGATGCTCGACCAGGACCGTTCCGGTCGCGCCATCGCCGGTGACGACATTGAACACGCCCGGCGGCAAACCGGCCGCCTGCGCGATCTCGGCAAAACAGAGCGCGGTGAGCGGGGTGAATTCGGCGGGCTTCATGATCACGGTGTTCCCCGCCGCGAGTGCCGGCGCAACCTTCCACGCGACCATCAGGAGTGGGAAGTTCCACGGAATGATTTGCCCGACGACGCCGATGGGCACGTAGCCCGGAAACTCGGTGTCGCGCAGCTGCGCCCAGCCGGCGTGATGGTAGAAGTGCCGGGCGACGAGCGGGATGTCGAGGTCGCGCGTCTCGCGAATCGGTTTGCCGTTGTCGAGACTTTCGAGCACCGCCAGGAGCCGGGAATGGCGTTGCACTTCGCGCGCGAGGGCGTACAGGTAGCGGGCGCGCGCGTGCCCTGGGAGCGCGGCCCAGGCGGGCGCCGCGGCATTGGCGGCGGCGACGGCGGCGGCGACGTCCGCCTTGCTGCCCTGCGCCACGCGCGCCAGGACGGCTTTCGTCGCGGGATTGATCGTCTCGAAGTACTGGCCTTCGGTGGGTTGGACCCAGCGGCCGTTGACGAAGTGGCCGAAGCGTCCGTTGTCGTGTTGCCGGAGCCACTCCAGCGCCGGCGCGTCGCTCTCGGGCGCCGGCCCATACTCCATCGTTTCGAACAGTTTGGCGACGGTCGCCATCACACCATCGGATGGCGGTGCGCGGCAGCGTAGCGCCCCGTCACGAAGTGCTCGAGCTGGCGCTCGATATCGGTCAGCAAGGAACTTGCGCCCAACCGGAACAACGCGCGGCGCAGCCAGCGATCCCCCAGCTCTTCCTTCATAAGGATCAGCCAGTCGAGCGCCTGCTTCGCCGTGCGAATGCCGCCGGCCGGCTTGAAACCGATCGCCGATCCGGTCCGCATCTCATACTCGCGGATCATGCGGACCATCACGACGCCGACCGGCAGCACCGCGTTCACCGACTCCTTCCCGGTGGACGTTTTGATGAAGTCGGCACCCGCCATCATCGCGACCATGCTCGCCCGCGCGACGTTGGTCAGCGTCGCGAGATCGCCGGTGCCGAGGATCGCCTTCATGTGGGCGCGCCCGCAGGCGTCCCGGAACGCCCGGACCTCGGCATACAGGGCGGGCCAGTCGCCGGTCAGCGCGTGCGCGCGCGTAATGACGATGTCGATCTCTTGCGCGCCCGCCGCGACGGAGGCCTGCACCTCTTCGAGCCGCTGCGCGAAGGGACTGAGTCCCGCGGGAAAGCCGGTCGAGACCGCGGCGACGGGAATGCCCGAGCCTTCGAGCGCGGCCACCGCGGTCGGCACCAGCGCGTGGTACACGCACACGGCGCCGACCTTGATGTCGAGGTGACCGACGCCGAGCGCGTCGACCAGGTCGGGTCTGAGCGGGCGGCGCGCCTTGGCGCAGAGCCGCAGCACGTTCCCCGGCGTGTCGTCGCCCTGCAGCGTCGTCAGATCCATACACGTGATCGCCCGCAGCAGCCAGGCCGCCTGCCATTCCTTCTTTACCGTGCGCCGCGTGGGGATGGTCGCCGCGCGCCGCTCCACGGCGCTCCGATTCACCCGCAGGCCGCGGATGACATCGAGATCGAGCGGCACGCCCGGATTGCGGTCGTCCGTGAGGACTGGACGAACGATGCCGACGGTACGCAGCCGTTCCGACGTGACCTTCATGATGGCGGGAGAATGCGAATCGCTGCTGGAAAAGTCAACGCGAGACGGGAATTCCCGCGCCCTGACGGCACGCATCGATGGCCTTCGGCTCTCCCGCGCGCACGCACTGCTGCTCGCGCTCCGGCAGCGACGCCAGCAGCGTGGCGATCTCTTCGCCGAGGGCGTGATAACAGGTCGGCCCGCCGGCCTCGGTGACCACGAGCTGGCAGAAGGCGAACGCCGCGCCCGTCGTCGCGGTCCAATCGACGAGCGCTTTCACCGCGCCGAAGTAACAGGCGGGCCGGTACGGTTCTGCCGCCTTGTGACAGAGATCGGCCGTTTTTTGTGGATCGCGCGACGTGTAGGAGGTAATGTCGCGACCGAGGCTCTGGAAGCAGACGGGCCGGACGCGCACCGGCGCGCGTTCGCACGATTTCGCCGCGTCCCCGATGTTGCCGTGATTCAGATTGAGCATGACCGACGTCTGCATCTGATAGCAGGCATTCAGGTACCGCTCGGCCATGATGGAGCAAGGATACAGTGGATCCGCCGCATCCATGGCCTTGAACGTCGTGCCGCCCATCATGTGGTGATGACTCTGCGCGGCGAGCATCGTCGCGGGATGGTGCGGAGCGGTCGCGTTGATCACGCTCTCCATGAACGCCCCGCCGTAGCACGATTCGCGATCCCAGCCGTCGGAGAGCAGATCGCAGTCGGTGAGCGCCCGCGGCAAGTCGTGCGCGTACAGCATTGTCAGGCCGTGCCCCATGCCGTGCACGCACTGAAACAGCACCCAGCGGCTCGCGCCCGGCTGCTTGAACGGTTGGCACAGGGCCTCGACCTCGGGCTGCGTCACCTTGTCGCGCGATTCGAAATACGCCTGGATGACGCCATGACGACAACCGGACGAAAAGCCGTCGCCGCAGGCGGTAAACGTGGCGGGAATGTCGGTCGAGATACCGAACGCCTCGATGCCGATGCCATGCGCGTACTCGTGCGCGTGCTCCGCCGCCTCGGGGTCGGCGGCGGCGAGCGCGTCGAGGGTCGCCACGGCATCGGCCACGCCCTGCCGCTTGAGACGCTCGGACAGCAGCTGGGAGTAACAGGTGCGCCGTGCCTCATCCGCGAAGCGCCGGCACGCGTCGCCGGGTCCGCCCTTCGCGACGCCCGGTGCCAGGCGATTCGCCGCGATGCCGGCGACGGCGAGCACGCCGATGGCGACGAGCAGCTTTTGTGTTTGCGTCATCCTAGAACAGTAATGCGCTTGCGTGCCCGGTTCCAGATTCCTAAGCTTGGGCCGTGTCTCACGTGATTGTCGTAGCGGACGCCCATCTCGGTCAGGTGCCGCCCGCCGTCGGAACGGCATTTCACGCCTTTCTGGATCAGGTGCCTCAGGCCGGCGATCACCTGGTGCTGACCGGCGATCTCTTCGACTTCTGGTTCGAGTATCACAGCGTCATTCCCCGCAAGCATTTCGCCACGGTCGCCAAGCTCCAGGAGGTCCGCGCCCGCGGCGTTCCGATCACCTTTGTCGGCGGCAACCACGATCGGTGGGGCGGCTCGTTTTTCACGCGGGATCTGGGCATCGCCTTCTTCGGCGGCGAAGCCGAGCTGAACCTGAACGGGCGACGCGCCTTCGTTGTCCACGGGGACGGACTGACCGAGCAGCACTGGAGCGGCGCGCTGATGCACCGCGTGCTGCGTCACTCGATCACCGTGGCGATGTTTCGCGTGTTGCACCCCACGATCGGCTTCTGGATCGCAGACCTGTTCTCGCGCCATCTCGCCGACAACACGAAGGATCGGGCGGTGCTCGATCGCGCCGCCGTCGCCCAGCGGAAGTGGGCGGCCGACTTCCTCGGCCGGCATCCCGAGGTGCAGCTCGTCATCATGGCGCACACGCATCGGCCGGTGGTGGATCGTCTGCCCGATGGACGGGTGTATCTGAATCCGGGCGCGTTTCTGGATGGCGGGCGTTACGCCGTGATCAACGGCGACCACGTCGAGTTGAAACAGTTCACAGCGGCACCACCTCGACCTGCTTGAGCTGCTCTCCCAAAAACAGGGCGCCCACTTTACGAAAATGCGACTCGTCGTCGGACACCACGAAGCGATGATCGTGTGCGCCGCCGTTCGCGAGTAAACTCAGCCGCTCCAATTCGCGCGACACCGCCGTCGCGGTCTCTTCCGCAGAATCGACCAACGTCACGTCCGAACCCATCACCCGTGCGAGCAGCGGCTTGAGCAAGGGGTAGTGGGTGCAGCCGAGGACGAGGACATCGACGTTGGCGCGTTTCAGCGGCTCGAGATACTCGCGCGCGATCAGCTCCGCCGCCGGATGCTCGAACCAACCTTCTTCCACCAGCGGGACGAACAGCGGGCAGGGCTGGCTGTGCACGCGCGCCTCGGGGCGGAGCGCCTTGATGGCGCGCTCGTACGCGCCGCTCGCGATCGTGCCGGCCGTCCCGATGACACCGATCGTCCCCGTCTTCGTCGCTCGGACGGCCGCGCGGGCGCCCGGCTCGATCACGCCGACGACCGGCACCGACGAGTGCTCTTGCAGGTACCCCAGCGCGTGTGCCGTGCTCGTGTTGCATGCCACGACCACGGCTTTCACGCCGCGACGCAGCAGATAGGCGAGGATCTCGGCGCTATAGCGCCGGACGGTGTCCGGCGATTTCGGGCCGTAGGGGACCCGCGCGGTATCGCCGAAGTAGATGACGGACTCCTTCGGCAGGCGCTCGAAGAGGGCGCGCGCCACAGTGAGCCCGCCGATCCCCGAATCGAAGACGCCGAGCGGGGCGTTATTCATGCACCGGTACGCTCACGCCGATGCCGCCTGGGAACGCGCGGATTTTGAGATCGGGCGGGAAATCGCGCAGGTGGGCCGAGACGTAGGCCTCGGCGCCGGAAAAGAGGTGATTGAAGATCCACAGCACCAGCCAGTCCTGTACCTCCTGTCGCTTCAGCTGGAGGTTTTTCGAGTGAATCGCCTTCAGGTAGTTCGCTTCCTGTTGCGCCTTGAACGTCATCATGGCGGTGATGCCTTCCCACGCCACGAACGCCGCCCCGGTCATCGGACGATCGGTCGCCGCCTGGCCCCAGCCGGGAAGGATGAACGAGCGCAGGAACGCGCCCATCGGTCGAACGCCGCGATGCATGGTGTCGGCGGGGAGGATGATGCGGCTGGTACCTCGAGTACTGGTCGTATCCTGAGCGGAAAGTGGGAATGTTGGAAGGTTGGAAAGTGCAGTCGCCAGAGCGACCACCTTCCAACATTCCAACCGTCCAACTTTCCGTGTCATCTCGCCACCAACACGTTCAATCGTCCCGGCTGCAACTCGACCGTGCATTCGTTTACCCCTGGTTCCCGCAATTCGCCGTCCACGTGCAGGATGAGCGGCTGCTCCGGCGCGCGCACGATGAGCTTGGCGGTCTTGATCATTGCCACCTCGCGCATCTTCACATGCGTTCCGCGCATGACACGAGGAATAGCCAGAAGAAATCGCGGCAGCGATACGCGCCGGATTAAGCAAACATCCAGCTTGCCGTCGGCGGGGTCCGCATCAGGAGCGAAGCGATAGCTGCCCCCGGCGGTCGTGCCGTTGCACACCTCGACCATCATCATATACCCGCGCTCCCGAAACCCGGAGGCGGCGGGGGCGGCGACGTCGAGCAGGATCGGCTCGAACCGGAAGAAGGTCTGCACGACGGGCACGAGATATGATAGAAAGCCTCGCAGGTGCTGCATTCGATTCCGGGTTTTCACGACCGCCGGTCCGAATCCGAATCCCACGCTATTGACGAACCACTCACCTGCTACCCGGCCCGCGTCGAACCGGCGGCAGCGGGCAGTGACGAGCCGGGCCACGGCGCGAAGCGGGTCGTGGCCGTACACACCGACGAGCTTGGCGAAATCATTGCCCGAGCCGATCGGGACCACGCCCAGCGCGGCGTCCGCGTCGCTGCAGAGCAGTCCGTTCGCCACTTCATGCACGGTACCGTCGCCGCCGACCGCCACGACATGCCTGGCTCCCTGCTGCACGGCCTGCGCCGCGAGCTGCTGCGCGTGACCGGGACCCTCGGTGCGCACGACATCGACCGCCCATCCCTGCGCCCGGAACGCGCGCGCCACGACCGACTCGACGCGGCGTGCCGCGCCTCGTCCCGCCGCGGGATTGAGGATGACATGGGCATGAAGCACGCGGCAGACAAGATACCATCTGGTCTGCCGCGTCAGGGGGCTACGGAGCTACACGCTAAAGCTGTTGCGCGAGATAGTGCTCGTCCCAATCGACGGCGAACTCGATGCCGCAACGGCCACACATCATGCGGCTCGGCTTGCCACGCACCGTCACGCGATCCCGGCACGATGGGCATACCAGATACCGCTCACCCATCTCGACCGAGCGCGGAACATTTCGCGGCCGCGGTACGACGGTCCATTTGCGGGGCGGCGTGTTCGACATCTGGAGGAAGGCACGGACGACCGCGACGGGCGTCCCTTTCACATCGACCACGGCCGACAGCCCTTGGGCCTTGATGAGCCGGTACCAGGCGCCGCGCCGCAGGTTGCAGTTCACATCAGCTTGAAGACGAGCCCACACCATCAGTCACACTCGGGCAACGAAGGGGCGATAAGAGTAATGCGCTGCGACCGAATGGGAAGTGATGGTTGTCACCCTATATCTTGACGCCGGCTTCCGCCCAGTTGATCTCGAATTCCCCACGACACTTCGCACACTCGTGTGCCTTGGCGCGCTTGGGGAGAGGCGCGCGAGCCCGACAGTTGGGACAGACGCCGTACGTTCCCCGAAGGTGCGGCGGCGCCTTCCGATTGTCCTTCGCGCCTTCCACGACGCTCCAGCGCTGCGGCGGTCGTTGCTGGATCTCGAGCCACGCCCGGAGCACGCCAAAGCGGCGGTGGTTCACTTCGATAACTGCTTGGAGGTCATTGAGTTCGAGGACGCGGTACCACGCACCCTTGCGAAGCTTGAGCGGGACATCGTCTTGCACGCGGGCAAATAACAGCGCCATCACCGCTCCTTGTGGGGGAGACGAGAATGGGCGCGGGCACAATATACGACGAGCCGGTAAACGCAACAGTCAGGAGTTGTCCCAGCCGATGTCGAAGACTCCATTGCATTTCGGACAGCGCATGCTCGTGGCGTGCTCCTCGAGGCGGGCGCGCTCGCGGCAATTGGGGCAGACACCGTAGCGAGCGCCCCACGTCATGGGCATACGCGGTGAGCGAGAGAGTCGTGGCACCACCGCCCACAGCTTCGGTCGTTCCGGCAGAATCTCAAGCGATTGGCGCGGGTAGGGAGTCGGCTTCCCGTTGACGTCGAGCACGACTTCCGCTGCCGACAATTTGACGACGCGATACCACGCGCCACGCCGCAAGTGTCCTTCTTCCGATGGACGGATGCGGGCCCATTGTGCGGTAGCCATGCTCCCTCCGAGAGTCAGCCTGTATACGATTGGGCAACAGCAAGGAGAAGGCAACGGCAGGCCGAGGTGGCGGGAGCGTGTAGGAATCGAACCTACCGAGCCCCTTGCGGGGCCCAAACAGTTTTGAAGACTGGTCAGGCCACCAGACCCAATCCGCTCCCGAGCGCTGCGTGTCAACGTGTGACCGCGATCACCTCGATCTCGACGCGCGCGTTCCTCGGCAAACCCGCTGCCTGCACCGTGGACCGTGCAGGTTTGTGCGTGCCGAAATGCTTGGCGTACACCTCATTCATTTGCGCGAAATCCGCCATGTCCGCCAGATAGACAGTCGTCTTCACGACATGCGCGAGCGCCGTTCCAGCGGCAGACAGTACCGCCTTCAAGTTGGCGAATACCTGCTCCGTCTGCTCGGCCGTCGTGCGCCCGACGAGCTCGCCGCTCTTGGGATCGAGTGCGACCTGCCCGGCCGTGAACACGAGCGTATCGGTCGCAATCGCCTGGCTGTACGGCCCGATCGCCTTGGGCGCTGCATCGGTCGCGATGACACGCATCAGAACAGTCCCTCGATGGTCCCGTCAGGAAGGAGCCGGATCCGCTCGGCGGCCGGACTCCTGCCGAGTCCCGGCATCGTCAGGACGTCGCCCGCGAGCGCCACGACGAAGCCGGCGCCGGCCGAGGGCAGAATGTCGCGCACGTGGAGCGTGAACCCGCTCGGCGCGCCGAGCTGGGTCGCATCGTCGGTGAGGGAATACTGCGTCTTGGCCATGCAGACGGGTGTCTCACCGAGCCCCAGCTTGGGCAAGAGCTCGAGCGCACGCTCGGCCGCGGGCGCGAACTCGACTCCCGCCGCTCCGTAAATCTCTCGCGCAATCGTCTCGATTTTCTCGCGAATGGGCCGGCGCTCGTCATACAGCGGCTTGAAGGCCGCTTTGCTGGTCTTCAGCAACCCCAGCAGCGACTCGGCGACCGCCAGGCCACCCTCCCCGCCCTTCTCCCAGACATCGCACCGCACGACCTCCACCCCTTCGGCGGCGCCGACCGCGCGGACGGCCTCCACTTCCTCATCCGTATCCGTGGTAAACCGGTTGAGCGCGACAAGCGCATCTAGACCGAATTTCTTCACAATCCGAATATGACGACGGAGATTCTCAGCCCCCCGCTGCACCGCGGCGGGATCGGCGGCTGCCAGGCGATCTTTCTTCACACCTCCGTGCATTTTCAGGGCCCGAACCGTGACGACGATGATCGCCGCCTCCGGCTTGAGTCCCGCAAACCGGCACTTGATGTCGAAGAATTTTTCGCCGCCAAGATCGGCGCCGAAGCCGGCCTCAGTCAGCACGAGATCGGACAGCGCCAGTCCCAGCTTCGTCGCCGCGACCGAATTGCAGCCGTGCGCGATGTTGCCGAACGGCCCACAGTGCACGAGGGCCGGCCCGCCCTCGAGCGTCTGGACAAGATTCGGGTTGATCGCGTCTTTGAGCAGCAACGTCATGGCCCCTTGGGCCTTGAGATCGCTGGCCCGGACGGGGGTTTTGTCCCCACGCAGCCCGACGATGACGCGTGCCAGCCGCGCTTCGAGATCCGCGACCCCGCTGGCCAGCGCGAGAATCGCCATGACCTCCGAGCCCGGGATGATAACGAAGCGCTCTTCCCGGGTCGGGCCGCCATTCACGCCGCCCAGTCCCACGATGATGCTGCGCAGCGCACGGTCGTTCATGTCGATCGTGCGCGGCCAGATGATGCGGCGAACGTCGAGTCCGAGCGTATTGCCGTGATGGAGCTGCGCGTCGAGCATCGCGGAGAGGAGGTTGTGCGCGGTCGCGATCGCGTGGAAGTCGCCGGTGAAATGCAGGTTGATGTCTTCCATCGGCACGACCTGCGCGTACCCTCCGCCCGCCGCGCCGCCTTTCACCCCGAAGACCGGGCCGAGCGACGGCTCCCGGATGGCGAGAATCGCGTTCTTGCCGAGCTTCCGGAGCGCCTGCGTGACGCCGACGGTGACCGTGGACTTGCCTTCGCCCGCCGGCGTGGGGTTGATCCCGGTCACGAGCACGAGCCGGCCTTTGGTCGAGCGGCGCTCGAGGGCGCGGAACGAGATCTTGGCTTTGTACTTGCCGTAAACCTCGAGCTCGTCGTCCGTGATTCCGAGCTCCGCGGCCACGTCGCGAATCGGCCGCAGCTTGGCGGCCTGTGCGATGGCGATGTCGGACGGGATTTTCGTGGCGGTAGCGGTCATAGGAGGGAGTCGATGCGAGCACCGAAACAGCGGCGCGCGTTCGCGGTGGTGCGCTGCAGCAGGCTTTCGAGAGTCTCCCCGCGCAGCGCAGCCGCCCGCTCGGCGACGTCGCGGACGAACCCCGGCTCGTTGCGCCGCCCGCGATGCGGGACGGGCGCCAGGTAGGGCGAATCCGTCTCGACCAACAGTCGGTCCGTCGGACAGTCGGATAGTCGGTCTGTCAGACCCCAACTCTTGAAGGTGATCATGCCGCTGAACGAGAAATATGCATCGATCGCCATGCCGGCATCCCAGACCGCGTCGCCGGATGAAAAGCTGTGGAGCACCACCACCGGTGAGCCGGGCCGCAGCGACTTCAGCATCGCGGCCATGTCTGCATCGGCGTCCCGGGCATGCACGATGACGGGTTTGTCGAGGTCCGCCGCGAGCTCGAGCTGCGCCTCGAAGGCGTTGCGCTGCATGTCGCGCGGCGAATGCATATAGTGGTAATCGAGCCCCGTTTCCCCCACTGCCACCATTTCCGGTGCCGCGAGCAGCGCGCGCACGCCGTCCCGCGCTGCATCCGACCACTCGCGCGCCTCATGCGGATGGACGCCGGCGGTCGCGGAGAGGCCGCTTGTCCCGCGGGTAAGCGCCGCGGCGCGCTCGCTCCCCGCCAGCGATTCGCCGATCACCACGACGTGGGACACGCCCACGTCGCGTGCTCGCGCGATTACGGCGTCCCGATCCGCGTCGAACGCGGCGTCACCGAGGTGACAGTGGGTGTCGACTAGCGTGCGGGCTGCGGCGCGCGAGGCGAGGGCGAAGACGGTGGAGTCGTCGGCGGGGCGGACATCGCCGGCGTCGCCGGCGCTCTCACCCCGAACGTCCGCGCGCCGCGCGCGTCCTCACCAGGCCAGCGTTTCTCGATCCAGAGCAGCACGGGCGCGGCGATGTAGATAGAGGAGAACGTGCCCGTGAAGATTCCGAACGACATGACCCAGGCGAACGGCCGGATCACCTCACCCGCCAGGATCAGCAGCGCGAGCGTCGTGGCGATCGTGGTTCCGTGCGTCAGCACCGAACGGGGCAACGTTTCGTTGATCGAGAGGTTGAGAATCTCGTAGAGATTCTGGCGGCGATATTTGCGCAAGTTTTCGCGCACACGATCGAAGATGATGATCGTGTCGTTCAGCGAGTAGCCGACCACCGTGAGCACCGCGCCGACGACGACGAGACTAACTTCGAGATGCATGACGCTGATGAACGCAATCGTGGCCACGACGTCGTGCGCCGTCGCCACGACGGCGGCCAGGCCGAAGCGCCACTCGAACCGGAACGCCAGATAGACGAGCGTGACCACAAAGCTGACGAGGATTGCCGCGAGCGCTTTCCCTTGGAGCTCGCGTCCCACTTTGGGGCCCACCGCCTCGCGCCGCAGGATCTGGTACTGCCCGGGCCCGGCGCTCTGGTCGAGCGCCCGCGCGACGGCGTCCGCGACGGCCTGGGTCCCGGCCTCGCCCTGCGCCGCCTCGGCGCCAAGCCGCGCGCGCACCACATACGAAGTGTCGGAGCCGAAATTCTGAATGTCGGCGCCTTGCAGCCCCACGTTATCGAGCGCCGTGCGGATGTTCGCCGTCGGCACCCTGTGGGCCAGCTCGACTTGCACGAGCGTGCCGCCCGTGAACTCGATGCTGTAGTTGAGGCCCCGGGCCACGAGGAAGCCGAGCCCGACGAGCATGATCGCGCCGGTGAGCGAGAACGCCCAGCGCCGCCATTTAATGAAGTCGTAGTTCGCGTTCGCGAAGAGTCTGATCATCAGATACTCAGGGTGACCATGTCGGGCCGCCGATTCAGCCAGATGAGGAACAAGGTTTTCACGACGAAAATCGCCGAGATCATCGATGCGATGATGCCGATGATCAGCGTGATGGCGAAGCCTTGCACCGGGCCGGTGCCGACGGCATAGAGAATGAGCGCCGTCAGGATCGTACTCACGTTGGAGTCGACGATAGCGTTCATCGCATGCAGGAAGCCGTCATCGACGGCGAGCCGCAGCGATTTGCCGTGCACCAGCTCCTCGCGGATCCGCTCGAAGATCAGCACGTTCGCGTCCACGGCGATGCCGATCGACAACACGAATCCCGCGAGGCCGGGCAGCGTCAGGGTGAAGCCGAACGACGCCAGGCCCGCGAGGGTGAAGAGGCAGTACAGCGTGAGCGCCGCGACGGCCAGGGCGCCGGATAGCCGGTAGTAGCCGATCATGATGACGACGACAAGCACCACGCCGACGACGCCTGCCAGCACGCCGTCGTGAATCGAGTCGGCGCCCAGGGATGCGCTGATCGTGCGTTCGTCGACGATGGTGAGCGGCGCGGGCAGCGCACCCGCGCGCAACACCAGCGCCAGATCACTCGCTTCCTGCAGCGACTTGTTCCCCAACTCGATCTGCCCGTTGGCGCCGATCTGGCCCCGGATGACGGGCGGCTGGCCCTGCACGCGCCCGTCGAGGATGATCGCCATGTAATCGTTGATGTGCCGCGCGGTTTCGTCCGAGAACCTGCGGGCGCCGCGGTGGCTGAGCTGGAAAGGAACAATCGACTGATTGGTCACCGGATCGCGCCGGGCGACCGCCTTGACCAGCTCCTCCCCGGTAATGATCGGCTTCGATTCCACCGCGTAGAGCGCGCGATAAGCGCGGGCGCCGCGCGACTCGGTCTGCGCGCCCCAGCGCAGCTCGATGCCGCGTGGCATCGCTGCTCTGACGTCGGGCCGCTGGATCAGACTGTCGACCAGGGGCCACTGCTCTTCGGGCACGAGATACTCGCCGGGCAGCTGGCCCTGAAACAACAGCGAGGACAGGACCCCGGGCGCATTCGCGTCGGCCGCGGAGTCGCGTGCCGCCTTGCTGGTATCACCACCGAAGAGCTGCGCAACGGCGGAGGGCGCCGCGGCCCCGCGCGCCTTCACGCCGGCCCGTCGCAACGCGGCGTCCATTTGCGGCAGCGCGTCCTTGAACAGGTTCTTCATGTCGGTGATGCGGAATTCGAGGAAGGCGGTCCGCTGAATCACGCTCCTGGCGCGCGCGGGATCCTTCTCGCCCGCGAGCTCGACGATCAGCCGGCAGCGACCCTGGATCTGCACGACGGGCTCGGTGGTGCCGAACTCGTCGATGCGCGTGCGGACGACGCGTTCGGCGCGCTGGATCGCGTCGGCGCAATCCGGGATCGGACCCTTGGACTGGTCCACTTCGAGCGCGAGGTGAATGCCGCCCTGGAGATCGAGGCCAAGATTGATCGGCAGGCGCCGGATCGTCGTGTCCTTCATCCGGCCGGTCGTCTGATCGACGACGCGCTGCCGCGTGTTCCGGGGCACGAGCGAAGCGACGCTGGCTGCGATCAGCACGCCGATGGTGATGAGGCGGTTGCGAATGCGCTTGTCCATCTCGTCTCTCTATCGGTTGAGGGTCGCCCGGGCCGCCTGGCGGTCTCGTTCGAGCTGCGCCACCAGCGCGTCGCGGGACGCAAACGCCTGCACGGCACGCAGGCGACGGACCCATGCCACGTTTACCGTTTCGCCGTACACCTCGCCGTCGAAATCGAACAGATGGACCTCGAGCGTGCGAGTTTCTTCACCGAATGTCGGCCGGGGGCCCTGATTCATCATCCCACCGAAGAGCGCCCCGTCCCCCGTCCCACGTCCCTGCAGTTTTACCTGTACCGCATACACCCCGTCGGGCGGGAGCAATTTTCTCGCGTCGGGCGGCTCGAGGTTGATCGTCGGGATCCCGATCGTCCGACCTCGTCCCGCCCCACGCACCACGCGTCCGCGAATACCGTACGGCCGGCCCAGCCAGCGAGCCGCGGACTCCAGGTCGCCGTGCGCGATCGCCGTCCGAATCACGGTCGACGAAATCGGCTGACCATTGTCGCGTACCGCATCCACGACCGCCACCGCAAAGTCCCGGGTTCGCGCCAGGCGTTGCACCAGCTCCACGTCCCCGGCCCGCCCCCGCCCAAACCCGTGATCGTACCCCATCACGAGCTCGCGCATCGCGTACTCGTCACACAGCCGCCGGACGAATGCCTCCGCGTCGAGCTGCGCCACCACCGGCGTGAACGGCATCACGACGAACCGCTCGATGCCCTGCGCCGTCACGAGATCTTCCTTCTCCGCCGGCAACGTCAACAGCTTCGGAGCCGCCGCCGGATTCACGACCGCGAGCGGATGCGGATCGAACGTCACAAGCACGCTCGTCAGACTTCCAGCCCGGGCCCGCCGCGTCACCTCCGCGAGCACCGCCTGGTGACCGCGGTGCATGCCATCGAACGTGCCCAGCGTGAGGACGGCGCCGCTCATGAGTCCGCGGCCACCACCACGCGCGGCTTCAGAAGCTCGCCCACCTGTTCCGCGACCGCCAGCAACTCATCCCCCGAAAACACGGCTATCGGGGATCCCCCACCGGCGAGCGCGTCAACCGGTACCGGCCGGCCGTGGACCACCGCATCCCGTTCCTTCTTATCTACCTGACACCGCGGCAGGTGCGCGACCAGAATCGCCGCATCCTGCAACCCCGCCGGCGTTACGGCCTCAGGCGCGATCGCGTCCGCCACACGGAACGGCCCCACCGCCGTCCGTTGCAGGGCCGCGAGGTGACCGCCGCATCCCAGCTTCGCCCCGATGTCCCGCGCCAGCGAGCGCAGATACGTGCCGGCACTCACCGTCGCCCGAAATTGCAGATCGGGCACCGCCGCTTCTACGATCTCCAGCTCGCGGATCTCCACGGGCCGCGGCTCGGGCGCGACCGTCTCGCCGCGGCGCGCGCGCCGGTAGGCGCGCTCGCCCGCGATCTTCACGGCCGAATACGCGGGCGGCCGCTGCGCGTAACCGCCGCGGAAGCTCGCGATCACGTCGGCCAGCTGCGCCGGCGTGATGCCCGTCCACGGCGCCGTCGCCACGACGGCGCCGGTCAGGTCATCCGTATCCGTCGAGACGCCGAGCCGGATGACGCCTTCGTACGCCTTGGGCCAATCCGCGGCGAACGGCGCCAGCCGCGTCGCCCGCCCCACCACCAGCACGAGCAGCCCTTTGGCGAACGGGTCGAGCGTGCCCAGATGGCCCACGCGCTGCTCGCCGAGCGCGCGACGCACGATGTCGACGACGTCATGCGACGTGGGACCGGCTGGCTTCGCGACCAGGACCAGTCCGCCGTTTTTCAGTCGTCCGACTCCTTCAGCTCCTTCAAGACGCGGTCGATGTGCTGCGCGTGCTCGAGTCCGCGATCCAGATGAAAATGCAGCTCCGGACTCGTGCGCAGATGCAGCTCTTTCGAGAGCTGCGCCCGCAAAAAGCGCGCGGCACTCGCGAGTCCCTCCAACGACTTCGCCTTTTCCTCTTCGGAGCCCATGACGCTGACGCGCACATTCGCGTGCGACAAGTCGGCCGAGACGTCGACGCCGATCACCGTAACGAAGCCGATCCGGGGATCGCGGACGTGGCCCGTGAGAAATGCGCCGACGGCCTGACGAATCAGCTCGCTCACGCGCTCGGGACGATGATTGTGCCGTTTCATCTCAGAGATAGCTCGTGCTCGTGTCCACGATGCGCGTCCCATCGGCGCCCGCCACGAGCTGGTCGGCCTCGCGTAACACATTCGCGGCGTGCCGCCGGTCGGTGCTCACCACGGCCGCCGTCAGCTCGGCGCGCTGCCACAGATCGTGGTGGGCCGTCTCCGCGACCGAGACGTTGAACCGGTTGTGCATGCGATCCTTGAGACTTTTCACGATCGTGCGCTTGTCTTTCAGCGATTGACACGCCGGCAAATGCAGCTCCCACACCATCACGCCGACAATCACGTCTCAGTGGCGCTGAGCGAGCGCGCGACCTCCTCGATGCGATACGACTCGATCAGATCGCCGACCTTCACGTCGTTGAAATTCTCGATCCCGATGCCGCACTCGAACCCCTCACGGACTTCCCGCACGTCGTCCTTGAAGCGCTTCAGCGAGGCCAGCGTGCCGTCGTACACCTCGACGCCGTTGCGGATCACGCGCACCCGCCCCGTTCGCGGAATCACGCCGCTCCGCACGAAGCAACCGGCGATGGTCCCGATCTTCGCAATCTTGAAGATCTGCCGCACTTCCGCCTCACCCAGCACGACTTCCTTCTTTTCGGGGGCGAGCAGGCCTTCCATCGCCAGCTTCACCTCTTCCACCGCTTCGTAAATGATGCGGTAGGTGCGGATCTCCACGCGCTCGCGATCCGCCGCGGCGCGCGCATTGGAATCGGGGCGCACATGGAAGCCGACGATGATCGCGCCGGAAGCGCGGGCGAGCAGCACGTCCGATTCGGTAATCGCGCCCACGCCACGGTGCACCACTTCGACCTTCACCTCGGCCGTCGAGAGCTGCGCCAGCGCGTCCGCGAGCGCTTCGGCGGGACCGCCCTGGTCGGCCTTGATGATGATCCGCAAGGTCGCCACGCCGCCCGCCGCCGCTTCAGCCATGAAGTCTTCCAGCGTCTTCACCCGGCCGGAGCGGCGATGCTGCGCCTCCCGCTCGAGCCGCTGACGCTTCTGTGCGATGTCGCGCGCCGCGGCGGCGTCGTCCATTGCGAGGAAACTGTCACCCGCTTCGGGGACGCCCTCAAGGCCGAGGATCTGCACCGGCGTCGACGGGCCGGCTTCGGCTTCGGTGCCGCCGCGCTCGTCATACATCGCGCGGACACGGCCGGAGTACTGGCCACAGATGAAGTCGTCGCCCAGACGCAGCGTGCCGTTCTGCACCAGGATCGTGGCGAGCGCGCCCTTCCCAGGATCGAGCTGCGCCTCGAGCACCGTTCCTTGCGCCTTCCGGTCCGGGTTCGCTTTGAGATCGAGCAGCTCCGCCTGGAGCAGGATCTGATCCAGCAGCGCGTCGACGTTAGTGCCCTTCTTGGCCGAGATCGGGGTCATCAACGTGGTGCCGCCGAATTCTTCGAGCACGACACCATGCGTCAACAGGTCCTGCTTCACCTTCTGCACGTTGGCCGTCGGGAGATCGATCTTGTTGATGGCGACGACGAGCGGAACGCCGGCGTTCTTGGCGTGCGAAATCGCCTCGATCGTCTGCGGCATGATCGCGTCGTCGGCGGCCACGACCAGCACGACGATGTCCGTGACCTGCGCGCCGCGGGCGCGCATGGCCGTGAACGCTTCGTGACCCGGCGTGTCGAGGAACGTGATCTTGCGGCTGTCCTTCAGCGTGACCTGGTAGGCGCCGATGTGCTGCGTGATGCCGCCCGCCTCCCCCGCGACGACGTTGGCTTTGCGGACGTAGTCGAGTAGCGAAGTTTTGCCGTGGTCGACGTGACCCATGATCGTCACGACCGGCGGCCGCGGCTTCAGTGTTTCAGCGGCGTCCTTGGTCTCCTCGGTCTGGGTGGTGGCGTACTCCTCTTCGCGCACCGCCTGGAATCCGAAGGCCGACGCGATCAGCTCGATCATGTCGAAGTCGAGGCGCTGGTTGATCGTCACCATCTGGCCCAGCTCTTTGAACGCGAAGGTGACGATTTGCGTCGGCGGCACTTTGAGCGTGTTGGCGAGCTCGGAGACCGTGATGAATTCCGTCACGCGCACCAGCGTCTTCTCGCGCTCGCGCTCCTCGCGCCGTCGCTCTTCCTGAACCTCGCGGAACGTCGGTCCCTCCTCACGGCGATGCACGCCCTTCTTGCCAACGGGCGCCTTCAACGTGGCGAGGGTGCGCGAGATGTTTTGCGCGACCGCTTCCTGATCGACCAGCGATTTCTTGCCTTTCTTCCGCTTCTTGCCCTTCTCCCGCCGGCGCTCATCGAGCGGCTGCGCGCCCGGCGCCGCCGAGGCGACGGGACGCGGCGGCGAGGATACGGGAGTGCCGGGGCCGGACGACGCCCCGCGTGCGACGGGCCGCGGACGAACCGGCATCGGAATGAAGGGCCGTGGCGGCGCCGTGGGAGGCGCCGTGACCGTGGGAGTCGATGCCAGTGGAGGCTCGACGACTTCGGTTGTCTGCGCGGTCGCCGGGGCCAGGTCCTTGAACAGCGCCGCGGCCCGCTCCTCGAGCGAAGGCGCCGCCTTCTCCTCTTCCTGCTCGCGAACGGCCGTCTCGAGCACCAGGCGCGCCCGCTCCGCCTCGGCGGCTTCCGCCGCCGCGGCTTCTGCGGCAGCCGCATCGGCAGCGGCGACTTCGGCCGCGGTGCGACGACGACGCCTGGGACGGCTATCGGTCGCCGCGACCGGTTCTGGTGCGGGCTCGGCGGCCCTTGCGACACGACGCCGCTTGGGGGGCGCCGACGGCTGCTTCTGCTTGCGCTTGTCGCGCTCCCAGCGCGCACGCGTCAGCGACACCTGCTCGTCCTTCAGCGGCGTCAGATGACTGCGCACGAAGATGTCCATCTCCTTGAGCATGCCCATCAACTGCTCGCTGGAGATCCCGAATTCCGCTGCTAGATCATGGATCCGCGTTGTTGCCACTTACTTCCCTCGCTATCGGCTATTGGCTATCGGCTATCAGCCCACGCGCGAGATTTGGATCTGTGACGCCAACCGCCTGCACAGGCGCCTTCCCCAGTCCCGCACCCAATTCCCTCGCTACCGGCCCGCGCAGCACGGGGATTCTCCGAGCGTCTGCGAGCCGCGCCACCTTCTCGATCGTCCGCGGGCCGGCATCCTGCGCCAGCACCACGCACGCCAACTTTCCTCGCTGTAATCCTGCCCTGACACCCGCCACTCCGACCACGACGTTCCCGGCGCGCAGCCCCAAGCCGAGCAAGCGGGTGATCCGCGTGTTCACGCCGCGGTCGGCGCTCCTGCACCGGGACTCGCTGGCCCCCCTCCCCCTCCCGGCTCTTCCTCTTCCCCGCCCTCCTCGGTCATTTCATTGAGGAAGGCCATGAGCTTGTCGGCCAGGTCGGGGGTCATCCCGGGCAGCTGATCGACTTCTTCGCGCTCGAGATCGAGAATGTCCTGGAGCGTCTTCTTGCCGGCCTGCTCCAGCACGGCGACGAGCTCGGGGGACAGTCCCTTCATCTCGGTCAGCGCGACTTGCGTCACCGCCTCATCGGTGGCCGGCAACGGCGCGAACAACGGGCCTTCCCCACCGCGCTCCAGCCACTCGCGGCTCGAATACAGGTCCACCTTCCAGCCCGTCAGCTCCGATGCCAGCCGCACGTTCTGGCCGTTGCGCCCGATCGCGAGCGACAGCTGGTCCTCGTCGACGATTGCCTGGATGGTCTTGGACTCGGGATCGGAGAACACGCGCGCCACACGCGCCGGCGCGAGCGCCAGCTTGGCGAATCGCTCCGGATCGGACGACCAGGGCACGATATCAATGCGCTCGCCGTTCAGCTCGTTCACGACGGCCTGAACCCGCGAGCCCTTGAGCCCGACGCACGCACCGACCGGATCGATCCCGTCGTCGCGTGACCACACGGCGATCTTCGTGCGGCTCCCCGCTTCCCGCGCGGTGGCGCGGATCTCGACGATCTGCTGCTGGATCTCCGGGACCTCGAGCTTGAACAGCGCCTTGACGAACAGGGGATCGGCACGGGAGAGAATAAGCCGCGGGCCTTTCGGAGTCTCCTCGATGCGCTTCAGCACCGCGCGGATCGTATCGCCCTGATGGAAGTGCTCGCGATGGTTCTGGTCGCGATAGGGAATGATCGCTTCGGCCTCGCGGAACTTGTTCAACATGACGACGATCTTGCCGCGCTCGATCTGCTGGACCTCGCCGGAGAGTAGCTCGCCGACCTTGCCGGAGAACTCCTCGCGGATGCGGCTGCGCTCGCCTTCGCGCACCCGTTGAATGATCCGCTGCTTGGCGGCCTGCACCGCCGTCCGCCCGAACTGCTCGAAGGGGACTTCCTCTTCGAGGACATCCCCGGGCGCAAACTCGGGATCCTCGTAGCGCGCTTCCTCGAGCGAGACTTGTGTGCCCGGATCTTCCACCGCTTCGACGACGGTCTTGAGAACGACGATGCGGATCGACCCCTTCATCTCGTCGATCCCGATCTCGGCCCGGACATTCGGCCCGTACCGTTTGACGAGGGCGGCGTGCAGGCCGTCCTTGAGCAGGTCGATCAGCTCATTCCGCTCGAGCTGTTTCGTGTTGGTCAGTTCTCGGATCGCCGAGATTACGTCAGTTGCGTTTGCCATCACTTGTCCTCGGTATCACCCGCCAATCGGGCATCCTTGACGTCGGAAAGTCGATATTCGCGCTCCGCGCCACCCTGCGGTTGCAGCACGACGGTTTCTTCGGTCGGCACGGCGACAATCCGCGCGCGCACCCGGCCCATGCCCGCCAGTTTCACATTGACATCGCGTCCCACAAAGCGGGCCCAATGCCGGTGCCAGCGCACGGGCCGCTCGATCCCCGGGCTCGACACTTCCAAGACATACCGATTGCCCAGGGGGCCGCCACCGTCCGCGTCGAGCCACTGTTCGAGCGCCCGGGAGACCCGACTGCAATCTTCGACCGTGACGTTCCGTGGCGGACAGTCAATGCGGACTTGGACGAGCGGTCGGTTCGGTGTACCGCCGATGCGCAGGTCGGCCAGGTCGAACCCCAACGCGTCCAACCGGGTTCGGAAGGCCTCGACAAGACTCTCAGTGAGCATGAAAAAAAAGCGCGGGCCGAACTTCGCCCGCATCACGTTGGGAATGTAGCCGGGGTGCCTTCGATGTCAACCGAGCGGCCGGCCCAGGTACGCCACCATGCGACCGTCCCGTCCGCGCGAGCCCCGATGGGAGAAGAAGCGGTCGCGTCCCTCGGCGCTGCACCAGGGCGAGATCGTGATCTCGTCGATGCCGAGGTTCCGGGCTTGCCGCGTCAGGACTTCGCGCAGGTCGAGCTGGACTGTGCCGGTTAATCCGAAACGCACGGCAACTTCAGAACCTACTTCATAGCAGCGACCACAAATTCCCACGCCGCAATGCATTACAATATCGCCCCCCTTCGCAAACCCGCGCCACTTCAAGAGCTCGACCGCTTGCTCCAGAATGCCGTCGGCAGTCCCGCGCCAGCCGGCATGGACGAGCGCCATCGCCCCCTTCTGCGGCACGGCGAGATATACCGGGATGCAGTCGGCGACCGTGACCGTGAGCAACACGCCGCGCTCGGCGGTCGCATGGCCATCGATGCCATCGAGGATCAGCCAGCCTTCGGGTAGCGACTCGTGCCAATGCACGTCCCTGCCATGCACCTGATGCGCCAGGGCGATCGACGGAAACCGCGCGCCGAATGCGGCGCGGAACGCGCGCCAGCGGCCGATCACCTGTCCCACGGGCTCGTCGCTCCAGAGACCGAGACTCAGCGGGCGCGTGGTAATGCCGGCGACCAGGCCGTAGGCCTTGGCCCACTCCGTCAGCTCGAGGCGGGGGACGGCGGCGTCGCCGGCGGGGATCTCGGCCAATGAATGTAGGAGCGCAGCATGCTGCGCCCCTACCCCATGCGCGCCCGCTCTAGGATCGACGCTCAATCTGCGCCCCGAGCGCTTTCAACCGCTCGTCGATGTGTTCGTACCCGCGCTCGATCTGGCCGATGTTCTGAATGACCGAATCGCCCTGCGCGGCGAGCGCCGCGAGCAGCATCGCCATGCCGGCCCGGATGTCCGGACTCTCGACCACCTGCCCCCGCAATCCGGACGGCCCCGCAATCACGGCACGGTGGGGATCACACAGCACGATGCGGGCACCCATGCCGATCAGTTTGTCCACAAAGAACAGCCGCGATTCGAACAGCTTCTCGAATACCAGCAGCAGCCCTTCGCACTGGGTCGCCACGACGATTGCAATCGACATCAGATCGGCCGGAAACGCGGGCCACGGTCCGTCTTCGAGCTTCGGGACGTGCCCGCCCAGATCCGGACGGATGCGCCGCTCCTGGTCCGCATCGACGACCAGCTTTGCGCCGTCGAGTCGCGGCCGGACGCCGAGCCGCTCGAACGCGAGGAGGGTGGAGCGCAGGTCATCCCCCCGAACGCCGTCGATCGTAATCGCGCCACCCGTCACGGCGGCGAGGCCGATGAATGAGCCGATTTCGATGTGATCGGGACCGACCGTGTGCGGCGACGCGGTGAGGGGGCGGTCCCCTTCGATGGTGAGTGTGTTGCTCCCGATACCATCGATCGCGGCACCCAACGACACGAGAAACCGCGCCAGATCCTGGACGTGCGGCTCCGACGCGGCATTGCGGAGGACGGTTGTGCCCGGTGCCCGCACCGCCGCCATCAGCGCGTTCTCGGTTCCGGTGACGCTCGGCTCGTCGAGAAAAATGTCGGCGGCCTTGAGTTTGCCTTCGAGCTTGTACGCGTCGCCAACGGTGACTTCGGCGCCGAGTCGCTCGAGCGCGAGAAAGTGCGTATCGACGCGACGGCGCCCAATGACGTCGCCCCCCGGCGGGGGCAACGTGACGCGCCCGAAACGCGCCAGCATCGGACCGGCAAGCAAGATCGACGCGCGGATCTCCTTGCACAGCGCCGGGTCGAGCGGCTTCGGCTCGGTGCCGCTCGGATCCACTTCGACCGTGTTCGTGCCGTACCATTGAACCTTGGCGCCGACGTGCTGCAGCAGCGCCAGCAGCGTTTCCACATCGCGAATGCGGGGCACGTTGTCGATGCGACAGGGGCCGTCGGCGAGAAGCGTCGCTGCGAGAATCGGGAGAGCCGCGTTCTTGTTGCCGGCGGGGCGAATCGTGCCGGAGAGCGGGCGCCCGCCCGTGACACGGAACGACGGTGGCATAAGTCCGCCCAAGCTACGAAGACGCTTGCGCCTGCGTCAAGCGTTCGCGAACGTTGGGCCTCGTGCATCCCGCGCTAGCGCTGGCGCTCGTCCTCGTCGCCGGCATTGGTCTGACGCGCCTCTCGCGTCCGTCGTTCCGGCATCCCTCCTTGCTCGACGATCTCGTCGCGACGGGTGTCCCCTTCCTGCTGCTGGGTCTGTTGCTCGGACCCGGGCTCGGGGTCATCGACGGCGCGGGACTGCGGCTGCTGCAACCCGTGATCGCGCTCGGCATCGGGTGGTGCGGAGCATTGTTCGGCGCGCGGCTCGAATGGCGGATGGTGCGGCGCGTATCGGCTCGCACCTGGCTGATCGGCGCGACGCTCGCGCTCCCCGTCCTGGTGGTGACGGCCGCAACCGCCTGGGTGCTGGCGCGCGCGCTCCCGCCCCTGGCCGAATCGTGGGGCCGCCCGTCGCTTGCCGTCGCGCTCGTCCTCGGCGGCGCATTGACGACCGCGGCGAGCCAGCGCGGACCGCGACTCGGTCGCCGCAACGCCCTCTTCGATACCGCCTTCGGCGCGGCAGCGGTGATCATCGGAGTCGCGCTGTATCATCCGCATGTGGCCGTGCGCACCATCGTGGTGACGCTGCTCGTCGGTGGAGGCCTCGGGAGCCTGTTTGTCGCATTGGCACGCGGGGGCATGCTGAATGAGCAGCGCGATGCCGGGCTCGCGGCGTTCGCGGTGATTCTGTGGGGCGCCGGCTTCAGTTACGCGGCGGGTCTCTCCCCCTTCGTCGTGTGCGCGCTGGAGGCCGCGGTGTTCATGAGCTTCTCACCGATCGCGGTGCACCGCGCGGTCACGGGATTGCTCGGCCGCTGGGAGCTGCCGCTCTATGCCGCCTTCCTTATAGTGGCGGGCGCGCTGCTCCGTCCCCTCACCGCGTGGGTCGTCCTGGCGGCGCTGGTGCTGGCGTTGATCCGCGTCCTGGTGCGTTGGGTGACCGTGCGGTTTGGGCTCGACCAGGTGGATCCCGTCTGGCGGTCGCTCCCCTTCGAGCCGCCGCGGGAGTTTGCCTACTCGGCGATCCGGCAGGGCGCGGGGGCGGTCGCGTTGGCGGCCGGCTTCGACCTCGTGCGCGGCGCACCGGGTGGCGGCGGAGTGCTGGTCACGATCTTGCTGTGCGTGATGGCGGCTGAGGCGCTCGCCGCGCTCACCCCGTTGACAGCACGCCCGAGCCAGGCAGAGGTTTCGTGATGCTTCCGAGCTGGGTCGGCGTCGTGTCGGCGATCAGCCTCGCGCTTATCGCCCTCGCCGCCCTGGTTGCCGCCGGCGGCATCGTCGCTGCGGCGCTCGGCGTGCGTGGCGCGGTCAAGACGTTGAAAGGGTTCGCCGGGCCGGCGATTGCCGATGTGCGCCAGCTGATAGGCTCCATCAAGACCGAAGCGGATGCGCTCGTGGGCGCGTCGCGCGATGTCCGCCAGCGCATCGTGCGTGCGGCGGATGCCGCCGAAGACCGGCTCACCGACCTCGATACGCTCGCCGCGGTGATGCAACAGGAGCTTGAGGAGACGGCGCTCGACGCGGCGGCGACCATGCGCGACGTCCGGCGGGGCCTGTCGGTCTGGCGGTGGAGCCGCAAGCTCCTGAAGGGCAAAAAGCGACGGTGAAACGACTGGGATCGGCAGCCCTGCTTGCTGTCGTCGGGTTGGTGCTGTTCCCCGGCACCGCTCACGCGTGGACACCGGGCACGCACATCTTCCTGGGCGAATCGGTGCTCGCCAACTTGCACCAACTGCCCACCCTCGTCGCCGACCTCCTGCGCGCGTTCCCGTACGACTTCCTCTACGGCAACATTGCAGCCGATACATCGATGGCCAAGAAGTACGCGCCCGTGGGCCGGCATTGTCACGCCTGGCATGTCGGCCAGGAGATTTTCGACCTCGCTCCGAGCGATCCGCTGCGCGCCTTCGGACTTGGCTACCTCTCGCACCTCGCGGCGGACACGATCGCGCACAATTTCTTCGTGCCGCGCCAACTCGTGCTGACGTCCAGCACGGTCGCCCTCGGCCACTCGTATTGGGAGAGCCGGTTTGAGACGCACCTGGGCGACGCGTACGCCCGCGAAGCGCGCGACGTCATCCTCAAGGATCATACGGCGAGCGACGCGCACCTCGATGAAATCCTGTCGCCCACGCTGTTCAGCGTGCGCACCAATCGCCGGCTGTTCCGCGGCATGGTGCATCTCACCGAGAGTCAGAGCTGGCAGTGGGTGTTTCAGGTGATCGCGGGCACGAGCCGGTGGGATCTGGCCGATAGCGACATTGAAAAGCACATGGCGGTGGCGTTCGAGTACGTCATGGAGACGCTGGGTGCGGATGCCGCTGACGCCGCCGCGCGGCGCCTGGATCCGGCGGGCGAAAAAGCGCTGGGCCTGGCAAAGCGGATGCGGCGGCAGGCGCTGCAGGAAGGAGGACGTCACGAGCCCGCGCGCGTCGAAGAGACCGCGCAGCAGCATTTCGGATTGCCCTCACCATCGCTCGACTACTGGAAACAGTCGCGGGCACAGCGCCCGTGGCGGGAAGGCTAGGCCGAGGCGGCGAGCTTCTCTTCGAGGACGCGCTGCGCCAATTTCGGATCTGCCTTCCCCTTCGACGCGCGCATCACCTGCCCCACGAAGAACGCCATCAATTTCGTCTCGCCGTTCCTGTACCGTCCGACTTCCGGCGCGTGCGCGCCGAGCACGTCCGTCACCCAGCCTGCGACGACGTTCGTGTCCGCCACCTGGATCAGGCCGAGCGCCTCGGCGATGTTGCGCGGTTCGCCGCCCTTCGCCGCCACCTCGCCGAAAACCTTCTTCGCGGCTTGATGACTCAAGGTGCCGCCTTTGACCAGCGCGATGACCTGCGCCAGCGCACCAGGCGCGACGCGGAGCTGCTCCTGATGGTCGTTGGCATCGGCTAAGGCTTCGGTCATCACCCAGTTCGCGGCGGCTTGCGGCTCGGCACCGGCACGGACGACGCTCTCGTAATAATCGGCGACCGCCCGGTTGCTCGTCACCACGGTGGCGTGCTCGCGGCTGAGCGCATAGGCCGCGACGAACCGATCGCGCTTGGCCGCGGGGAGCTCGGGCAGCGCACTCTGCTGTTCCGCGACGAACTCCGCCGTCAGCACGAGCGGCGGCAAGTCGGGCTCCGGGAAATAGCGGTAGTCGTGACTCTCTTCTTTGGAGCGTTGCGGCCGGACCGCGTTCTCCTTGGCATCGTACAGCATCGTCTGCTGCGTCACCGTCCCGCCGGATTCGATCAGGGCGATCTGCCGGTCACGTTCGACGGTCAACGCTTTTTCGACATACGCGAACGAGTTGATGTTCTTTACCTCGGTGCGCGTATTGAACGCGGTCTCGCCGGCTCGCCTCACCGAGACGTTGGCATCGACGCGCAAGCTGCCCTTCTCCATGTCGCAATCAGAGATGCCGATGTACTCGAGCAGCTGCTTCAGCGTCTGGAGGTAGGCGCGCGCCTCCGCGGGTGAGCGGAGGTCCGGCCCACCGACGATCTCGATGAGTGGCACGCCCGAACGATTGAGATCGATCCCGGTGCCCTTCGCGAAGCGGTCGTGAATCGATTTGCCCGCGTCCTCCTCCAGATGCAACCGCACGATCGTCGCCGTCACGACGCTCCGCTCGGGAGAGACGAACGACAACGTCCCGCTTGTCGCCAGCGGCTGATCGAACTGCGAGATCTGATAGCCCTTGGGGAGATCGGGATAGAAATAGTTCTTGCGCGCAAAGATGCTCTTGGGATGAACCGTGCAACCCAGCGCGAGCGCGCCACGCACCGCGAGTCCAATCGCGGCGCCGTTGGCGGCGGGCAGTGCGCCCGGCAACCCCAGGCACACCGGACAGACCTGCGTGTTGGGCGGCGCCCCGAACGCCGTCGAGCAGCCGCAGAACATCTTGGACTTGGTCCGCAGCTGGACGTGCGTCTCGAGCCCGATGACCGTCTCCCAATTCATGCTTCGTCCGTCTCGGGGACGACCCGCTCGAGCGCGTACGCGGCCTCGATCATTTCATCCTCGAGGAACGCCTGGCCGATCAGCTGCCCGCCGATCGGCAGTCCTTTGATCCGTCCAATCGGCAGCGACATCGCGGGAAGGCCGGCGAGGTTCGCTGTCACCGTGAAGATGTCGGACATGTACATCGCGATCGGATCGCCGAGCTTCTCTCCCGCCTTGAAGGCGGGACTGGGCACGGTCGGGGTGAACAGCAGATCCACGCCGCGGTCGAACGCGTTGCGGAAGTCCTGCGCGATCAGCGCGCGCATTTGTTGGGCGCGCTTGTAATAGGCGTCGTAGTAGCCCGCCGACAGCACGTACGTGCCGACCAGAATCCGGCGCCGGACCTCGGGCCCGAATCCCTGCCCGCGAGTCGACCGGTACAGGCCTCGCAGGTCAACCGCGCCGTTGAATCGCGGCCCGTAGCGCACCCCGTCATAGCGAGCCAGGTTGGAGGACGCCTCGGCCGGCGCGATGACGTAGTAGGTCGGAACCGCATACGGTGTATGAGGTAACGACACTTCACGCACCGCCGCGCCCAACTCCTTCATCAATCTGATGGCCCGATCGCACGCGCGTCGCACCGCGGGATCGAGCTCCGGCGGGAAGTACTCCCGCGGCAGGCCGATGACGAACCCCTGCAGCGATTCCGGCACCGTCGGTAGGCGCAGCGAATCCCGATCTTCGCACGTGGAGTCGCGCGGATCCCGTCCACTGATCACCGACAGCACGCGCGCCGCATCGTGCACGCTGCGGCCGAACACACCGATTTGATCGAGTGAGGAGCCGAACGCGACCAGGCCGTAGCGGCTCACGCGGCCGTATGTCGGCTTGATGCCGACGACACCGCAGAACGAGGCCGGTTGGCGGACCGAGCCGCCCGTTTCAGAGCCGAGGGCGGCGGGCACCGCGCCGGCGGCGACCAGGGCGGCTGAGCCGCCGGACGAGCCGCCCGGCACGCGCGCCTTGTCGAGCGGATGGAGCACGCGGCCATACGCCGAGTGCTCCGTCGACGATCCCATCGCGAACTCGTCGCAATTCGTTTTCCCGGCGATCAGCGCGCCGGCGGCTTTGAGTTTCGCCACCGCGGTCGCTTCGTACGGCGAGCGATAGCCTTCCAGAATGCGCGAGCCGCACGTCGTCGTGAACTCCAACGTGCAGATGTTGTCCTTCACGGCGACCGGCATGCCGTAGAGCACGCCGGTCGGACGTGCCGCGGCAGCCTGGGCGTTGAGCGACTTACGGAGATCCTTGGGAGGGGTGAGCAGCGCGTTGAGGCGCTTCGCTTTCACCAGGCGGTCGGCGACCGCTTTGGCGTCACTCACTCGAACTGGCCAAGCTTCGGCACGACGAAGAAGCCCTCCTTGAAGTCAGGCGCGAACTCCTCAGGACCAAACGCGAGTTGGGACGGAGTGACTTCGTCCGTGCGGAAGCGGATGGCGTCGGGTCCGGGCACGACCGGCTTCACGCTGCCGTTCGCCGGGACGGCGCTGAGCTGCGCGACGTAATCGATGATGCGCGACATCTGCGCGACGAGGTCCGCCAGCGCCTGTTCCTGCACATCCAGCTCGGCGAGCTGCGCGATGCGGAGCACTTCCTCTCGCGAAACACTCATGCCCCTTCTCCTTCCCAGTCCCGCTCGAGCCCGGCGTAGGCCACGAGCAGTTGCTTGGTCCCGATGTCCGGATCGTCGAAGTCGATGCTCACGCGCAGGTCACGTCCCTCGCCCGACACCGCGCGGACCGTGCCACCGCCGAATTTTCGGTGGCGAACCCGTTCTCCTGTGACGTAGCGCGGCGCGTCCTGCGAAACATCTTCCGGAAATCCGAGCTCCGGCAACAGCCGCCGCGCCGCCGCGCCGCGCGGTCGCGACGGCCGGGGCGGCATCGCACCTGACGTCCCGCGCAGCGGCCGCCACGACGGCGTCGTGCTCCGCTCCTCGACGACGTGCGGTGGCAGCGCGTCCAAGAAACGCGACGGCTCCGCGAGCTCGAGACGACCGTTGCGGTAGCGCGTACGCGCCCATGAGAGATACAACTTTTCGCGCGCGCGCGTGAGACCCACGTAACAGAGTCGTCGCTCCTCTTCGACGCCGCCCGGCTGCTCGGTCGAGCGACCGAGTGGGAAGAGCCCGTCTTCGAGACCCGCGAGCGCCACGATCGGCCACTCGAGTCCCTTCGCCATATGCGCCGTGAGCAGCGTGACGCCCGGTTCGTCGCGGTCGTCGTCGGCCGGGGTCACGAGCGCAGCCTGGGTGAGGTAGCGCTCGACCGGGCTTCCGGTACCTTCGGCGGCGGCGGCGTCTTGCACCTCGGCCCACGCTGCGGCTCCGGCCACCAGCTCCCGCACGTTCTCGATCCGCTCCAACCCCTCCGCCGCTTCTTCGGCCAGGTACTGCTCGTAGCCGGTGGTGGCGACGATCGTCTCGAGCGCCGTGGCCGGATCGGCCCGCCCGACCGCTTCGCGCAGGCGATCGAGCAGCGACGCCACGCCGCTGAGCGCCTCCCGCACGTTGGGGCGCAGCTCGGTCACGGCTCCGGCGCGGCGCGCCGCCTCGAGCAACGGCTTCTGCCACCCGGCAGCCGTCCGGACGAGCACGGCCAGGGACGCGTCGCCAATGCCGCGCCTGGGGACGTTCACGACGCGGAGAAAGGCCTCATCGTCGGCCGGATTGGCGATCAGGCGGAGATACGCGAGGAGATCCTTCACCTCGCGCCGCTCGTAGAAGCTGATCGCGCCGATGAGCCGATACGGGATGCCACGGAAGCGGAAAGCTTCTTCCAGCGGCCGGGACTGCGCGTTCGTGCGGTAGAGGATCGCCATGCCCTCATAGGCGATATCGTCTTCCGCGGCGCGGCGGGCGAACTCGGTGGCCAGCCACTCGGCCTCGTCCCGCTCGTCGGCGGTGCTCAGCAGGATCACCGGCTCCCCGCCCTTTTTCTCCGTGAAGAGCGTCTTGCCGAGTCGCGCCGTATTCTCGGCGATGATGCCGTTCGCGGCATCCAGGATGATCTGGGTGGAGCGGTAGTTCTGCTCGAGCCGCACGAGCTTGGTGCCGGGGAAATCGTTCTGAAACGAGAGCATGTGCCGCACGTCGGCACCGCGCCAACCGTAGATCGCCTGATCGTCGTCGCCCACGACGCAGAGATTCCCGTGTCGCTGGGCCAGCTGCTTCACAAGCAGATACTGAGCGGCGTTCGTGTCCTGGAACTCGTCCACGAGCACGTGCTGGAACCGGTCCTGCCAATACGCGAGCCGCTCCGGATGTTCGCGGAACAGCGCCAGGGGATGCAGCAGCAGGTCATCGAAGTCCATCGCGTTGGCCTGCTTGAGCGCGGGGCCGAGCGCGGCGAAGATCTCTCCGGCGACCTTCACGAGCGGCGTGTCGGCCTGTTGCCCCAACTCCTCGGGGGTGAGCATCCGATTCTTGGCACTCGAGATCACCGCGTGGACGGTGCGCGGCGGGTAGACCTTGGTGGACAGCTGCCGCGCTTCGAGCAGGCGCTTGACCAGGGCTTCCGAGTCGTCTGCGTCGTAGATGGTGAAGTTCGGCCCGAACCCCAGCAGGGGCGCTTCGCGGCGCAGCAGCCGAGCCGACAGCGAATGGAATGTGCCGATCCAGAGTCCCCGCGGGTCCCCACCCAGCAGCTGGGCGATGCGCGAGCGCATTTCGCCGGCTGCCTTGTTCGTGAATGTCACGGCGAAGATTCGCTGCGGTGCCACGCCGAGCTTCGTGATCAGATGTGCGATTCGCGCGGTCAGCACGCGCGTCTTTCCCGAGCCGGCGCCTGCCAGGACCAGCAACGCCCCGCCGGGATGCTCGACCGCGTCCCGTTGCGCGGGATTCAACGGCAATGGATGCGGCGAGGTCATGTCGTCAGCGGAAATTCAAGCACAAACACCGAGCCCCGGCCCTCCGCCCCCGGCCGGAAGGTCACGCGGCCGCCGTGCTGCTGCTCGACGATACGACGGGCGAGGGCCAGCCCCATCCCCCAGCCGCCCGTCTTGTTGGAAACGCCAGGCTCGAAGAGCTGACCCTGCACGTCGGGCGCGACTCCGGGCCCATCATCCCGGACGCTGACCCGACCCACCGAGTCGCTGCTCTCGACCTCGACCTCGACCTCGATCCGGCCTCCGCGGCCGCTCAACGCGTCGACCGCATTTTTCACGACGACCTCGAGCGCCCATTCGATGAGCACGGGATCACCGGTCGCCACCGGCCCGGCGCCGGGCGACGTGAGGGTGATCGTTACCGAATGCGCCAGCGTTGGCAGCCGCGGCCGGAAGTACGCCACGACGCGCTCGGCGACCGTGCCCAGTCCGACCGGCTCGCGTCGCGCCGGCCGGCCGATGCGCTCGAACCGCTTGGCGACGCGCTGCAGGCGCTCGGCGTCCGATTCAAGATGGGGGATGAGCTCGCTCCCCGGGGTATCCGGATTCTCGCGGAGGTAATCAATCCACCCCGTGAGGCTCATCAGCGGCGTCCCGAGCTGATGCGCCGACTCGCGGGCCATCGCGACCCAGAGCCGGTCGCGTGCCGCCGTGACGCGTTCCCGCATCGCCCACGCCGCGAGCAACACGAGACAGAGAAACATCGCGCCTTGCAGGACGGCGAGCCCGGCGAACGCCCTGGCCGCCGGCAGTGCGCCGTAGTGGATCGTGCCCACGCCCGGCTGGATCAACGGCGGCTGGATGCGGTCCAGCTCCGCGATCCAGTTGCGACGCGTGACCTCGTCCGCGTTCGCGCCGAATGGCGCGTTGTCGAGCGCCGTGACGCGGCCGGCCGTGTCGGTCACCGCAATGGGAATGCCGAGCCGCCGGACCTCGTCGGCGAGGGCGAGCAGCGCGTCGGCGGCGGCGCCCTCGCGCGGATCGTTCAAGCCGGCGAAGACGTGCCCCAGCAGCCGGCTGGTCTCGCGGGCGTCGTTGCGGAGGTGCCGCGCGACGATCCAGGCATACCCGACCGACAGCACGCCGAACAGCAGTGCGGCGGCGATGAGCGCGGGCGGACCCGCGCGGCGCAACGAGCCCTTAGGCAATTCGGTCAGTGCCGACATACGGCACTAACGCCGGAGGGATGACGACCGAGCCGTCAGGCTGCTGGTTGGTCTCGAGCAATGCGGCGATCGTCCGCGGCAGCGCCACGCCTGACGCGTTCAGCGTGTGCACGAACTCCGGCTTCTCGCCCGGACGTGAGCGACAGCGGATGTTGGCGCGGCGCGCCTGAAAGTCGGTGAACGTGCTCGAGCTCGAGACCTCGAGCCACTGGCCGACCCCCGGCGCCCACGCCTCAAGATCGTAGGTCTTCGCGGCCGCGAACCCGAAGTCGTTGACCGCCAACACCGCCACGCGATACGGCAGCTCCAGGCGTCGCAGCACCGCTTCGGCGTGCCCGGTGAGCTTCTCGTGCTCTGCCGGCGAATCGCTCGCGCGGCAGAAGCGTACCAACTCCACCTTATCGAACTGATGGACGCGCAGCAGCCCGCGCGTGTCTTTGCCCGCCGCGCCCGCTTCGCGCCGGAAACAGGGCGTGTACGCGGCGTAGCCCACCGGCAGCGTCGTGCCGTCGAGGATCTCGTCGCGGTGGAGGTTCGTCACTGGAACCTCCGCGGTCGGGATGAGAAACAGATCGTCCGTGGTGCGATACACGTCGGCTTCGAACTTGGGCAGCTGGCCGGTGCCGATCATGACTTCACGCCGCACCAGAAACGGCGGCTCGACCTCGGTGTAGCCATGTTCGCGGGTGTGGAGGTCGAGCATGAAGTTGATGAGCGCGCGCGCCAGCCGAGCACCCTGTCCCTTGAGCACTGGGAATCCCGAACCCGCGAGCTTCGCGCCAGCGGGCAAGTCCAGGATCCCGAGCTTCTCCGCGATTTCCCAATGCGGCTTGCCGCCTTTCGGCGCCGGGGTTCCCCAACTTCGTAACACAGTGACTTCATCAGGCACATCGCTGAGTGGTGAGTTGGGAACGAAAAGAGCCTTCGCTTCGAGCGTCGTCTCGATCTGGCGCAGCTCGGACTCGAGAGCGGTGATGCGGTCGCCGAGCTTCTTGCGCTCGGCGACGATCGCGGCCGGCAGTCCGCCCTGCGACTTCGCGGCGAGCGCATCCGCTTTCGCCGCGTCGTTGCGCTCGGCCTTGAGCGTGTCGAGCTGCGCCGTCAGCGTGCGCCGTTTCATGTCGAGCGCTTCGATCTCGTCGAGCAGCCGCGTCAATGCCGGATCGCCGCGACGGGCGAGCGCCGCTCGCACCTGACCGGGCGAGGCGCGCAGCAACTTCAGGTCGATCACGTGTTATTGCGTCGGCAGGCCTGGTTCGAGCCCGCGAAAGCCGCAGTTGAGGTCGGCGAGAATTGCGAAGTCGATGCGCCGCCCGTTGGGCGTCGAGGTCGTGTCGATGGCCAGGATGTGCAGCTTCGCGTAGAAGGCGCTCAAGAAACCGTTCCCGCAGGCCACTTGGGCCGAGTGCGCGAGCACGACGCTGCTGTCTTGCACGACGACAGCGCTGTCGAGCTGGTACTTATCCGTGGGCGCGATCCGAATCGAGTCGAACGCCAGCTTGCTGATTTGGAGACCGGACTGCTGGCCGAGCTTCAACGCGCCAGTCGGGAGAAACACCGCCCGGCCGGCGGTATCGATGTCGAACGCGAAGTCGAAGGACACGACCTGCTCGGTTCGGACCGGCCCGTTCAGGATCGCGTAGCCCGAGGGTTTGCTGACCAGAGTTCCACTCAGGGCATACAGCGAGACGGTGTCGACCACGTTGGTCCGAAATGCCTGCAAGCCGGTGGAATTGCCACACGCGGCAGCCGCGACGCCGGCACAGGCAAGCAACAGCAGTGTGAGGTAACGCATGGAAGTGTGGAGAACTTACAGGGCCAGCTTCGAGTGGGTCAACCCACAGTGGCTGCTTGACTTCGACTTCCCGAAAACCTACGTTGCCCGCGCGTATGGCGACCATCCGCGATGTGGTTGAAGTCCTGAGCCTTTCCCACGGCGTGGACGCCGTGGTGGTGGTGGGCCGCGACGGGCTGCCCATCGATTCGCGTGTGGCCAACGGCGTGGACGCCGAAAGCGTCGCTGCCATCCTGCCCACCGTGATCACGCACATGGGACAGCTCGGCGATGCGGGTGGACGCGGCGATTTCAGCACCGCCGTCCTCGAGTTCGGCCAGGGACTGGCGATTGTTGCGGTTCTCAACGCCGATGCGCTCCTCATCGTGCTGGTGCAGCCGGCGACGAACGTGGGCGCGCTGCTGTTCGATCTTCGCCGGCACCGGACCGCGATCGCCGGCCTGTTGTAAGAGGAAGGACGGCCGGTGGCTTCCCCTCCCATTTCCGCAAGGCACCTCCTTGTTGTGGATGACGAGCCCCATATCGGGTTCGTGCTGCGTCCGTTTCTCGAGCAGCTCGGCTACCGCGTGAGCTTCGCGCGCACCCTCGACGAGGCGCGCAACGCGCTCCGCGCCTCGCCGCCGACCGACGGACTGCTGCTCGATCTCCATCTCCCCGACGGCTCGGGACTCGACCTCCTGCGGGATCTGCGTAAAGAGCGCGCCACTGCCCGGCTGCCGGTGCTCGTCCTTACCGCCGAGGGAGAGGACCGCATTCTGCGCGAAGCCCGCCGGCTCGGTGCCGTCCTCGTGACCAAGCCCTTCAGCCCGACGAAGCTCACCCAGCGCATCGCCATGATGTTCGGCGACTCGCAGCCGGAGACGCCGTGAGCACGTGGGCCGCGATCCTCGCCGGCGGATCCGGAACGCGATTTTGGCCGCTCTCCACCCCTGAGCAACCAAAACAGTTTCTGCCGCTGGCGGGCAATCGACCGCTGCTCGCGCAGGCCGTGTCCCGCCTCCAGGGGCTCGTGCCGCCTGAACGGACCCTGATCCTCACCGCGCCGACGTTGGTGGACCGCGTAGCCGAGACCGTACCTGAGGTTCCGCACGCGAACATTTTCGCCGAGCCACGCACCGCCTCGACCGCCCCGGCGCTCGCCTGGGCGGCGCACTGGATCGCCAAACACGACCCCGGCGGCCAGATGCTGTCGCTGCACGCGGATTGGGCCGTAGGGGACGATTCCGCATTCCGCGCCGCCGCTACCCAGGCACTCGGGGTTGCGGCCGAACAGGATGTCCTCGTCACGGTAGGCATCAAACCGACACGGAACGAAACCGCATACGGCTACATCGTGCCGGGCAGGGCATCAGGCAGCGCGCGCAAGGTGAAACGGTTCATCGAAAAACCGAGTCCCACCCGGGCCGCCCTGCTCCGACGGGGTGGCGCACTCTGGAACAGTGGATTGTTCGCGTGGAGCGCCGCCCGCTTTCTCGGGGAAGCCGGCGCGTACGCCGAAGAGCTGGCCCCCGGGTGGGCGGCCCTGACGAACGGCGATGCGCCGCGCTTTTTCGCCGCCGTGACGCCTGTGGCGGTGGACGTCGCCGTGCTGGAACGGACGCCGCGGCTCGCCGTAGTAACCGGCACCTTTGCCTGGGATGATATCGGGTCATGGGACGCGCTGCTGCGGGTCCGCCGGCGGGATGCGCACGGCAACGTCACGGTCGGAAAGGTGACGCTCGGTGACGACGTCAAGAATTCGGTGATCTGGGCAGAAAGTGAAGAGCTCGCTGTGGTCGGCATCGAGGACATGGTGGTCGTGCGCGCCAACGGGCACACGCTGGTCATGCCGACCGGCCGGCCGGACAAGCTGAAAGCCTTGGTGCAGAGCCTGTGACACACGCGCTCTATCTGCTCGATCCCGATCCCGGTCCGCCGTGGATGCCGTTCGCCGGGATCCGGCCGTTCTGCGAGCTCAGGGCCGGCGCGCATCTGGTGCGGGAGCGATGGGAGATGTTCGTCGGCACCGAGGCAGCAGCAATCTTTGCGCTGCCCCATCTCGCCGGTTTCCCCGAGGCCGGAGTACCGCCCGTCGAGGCACGGCGGCCCGTGGCGGGACCCGCGGTCATCGGATCCTCCACCTTTGCGCCGCGCGGACTCGCGGGACCATTGCCCGATGCCCCCGCCCGGCTCACGCACGATGGCATCACGGTCGGGTGGTGGGTGCCGGCGGGAACGACCTGGACCGGCCCGGTTGCGAACGCGCAGGCGATGAACGTGGAAGGCGTATTGCTCCGCGGTGTACATGATCTGATCAGCGCGCTGGAGCAGCTGCTGCGTGACGACCTGCTCAAATTGCTCGGCGACTCCGACGCGGTGCCGAAAGGCTCGGTCGTGCTGGGCGACCCCGCGTGGATCGCGCTGCGCGAAGCGTCGATCGAACCCGGCGTCGTGTTCGACACGCGCAAGGGGCCAATCGTCCTCGAGAGTGGCGTCGAGGTCCAGTCCGGCATGCGGCTCGAAGGCCCCCTCTGGATAGGCGCGAACACCCGGCTCGTGGGTGGCGTCATCCGCAATTCCGCGATCGGGCCGTGGTGCGTCGTGCATGGCGAGGTATCCACCACGGCATTCCTCGGCTACTCGAACAAGAGCCATCACGGGTACCTCGGGCACTCCGTCCTGGGCCGCTGGGTGAACCTTGGCGCGGGCACGACGACATCAAATCTCAAAAGCACCTACGGCTCCGTCCGGCTGGAGGTGGCGGGCACGAAGCTGGAAACCGGCCACCAGTTCCTGGGGAGCCTGTTCGGCGACCACGCCAAGACCGCCATCGGGATGATGTTCGATGCCGGATCGGTCATTGGCGCCGGTGCCAGCGTGTTCGACGGGGTGCGCGCGCCGAAATTCATCGCGCCCTTCGCCTGGGGAGGCTCGTCCGCGACGCGGATGACGCTGGAGGGATTCCTGGCAACCGTCGAGCGCGTCCTGCCTCGGCGCAACGTGCAAGTGACGGACGCGACGCGATCCTATCTGCGCCGCGCCTTCGACTGGCTGACCCGCTCGCCATGACCGACATCCCACAGCGCTACCGCCGGCTCGGCAAGTACGAGCTCCATCAGCTCCTCGGCGAAGGGGCGATGGGCATCGTATGGAAGGCCTACGACACCGTGCTGCGGCGCTACGTCGCGCTGAAGCTGCTGAGCGCGAGCTTCCGCAAGACCAAAGACATGCAGGAGCGCTTCCTGCGCGAAGCACGCGCGGCCGGCGCCATCCAGCATGCCAACATCGTCACCGTCTACGACCTCGGTGAGTCGGAAGGGCAGCTCTACATCGCGATGGAGCTGGTCGAAGGCCGCGATCTCTCCGACATGATCGCGCTCCGCGATCCGCTCGCGCTCGAGCGCAAGCTCGACATCACGATCGAAGTGCTGGCCGGACTCCACTTCGCGCACCAACGCGGCGTGATCCACCGCGACGTCAAACCGTCCAACGTCCGCGTCATGCCCGACGGCCGCATCAAGATCATGGATTTCGGGATCGCGCGGCTGCAGAAGGCCGATGCAACCGGCTCCGGTGCGATCGTCGGGACACCGACGTATATGGCGCCCGAGCAAATCACCAACGGCGCCATCACTCCCGCCACCGATGTGTTCTCGGTCGGTTGCCTCTTGTACGAGCTGCTGTGCTACCAACGGCCGTTCGAGGCCGAGTCGGTGCACGGCGTGCTATATCAGGTGCTCACGACTGAGCCACGGCCGCTGCGTACGGTGGCGCCGTCCATTCCCGCGGCGCTCGAGCGCGTCGTGGCGAAGGCGATGAACAAGGTGCCGCACGAGCGCTACGAGTCGGCGGGCCAGATGATGTCGACGCTGCAGCAAATCCGGGCCGCGCTCTCGGGCGCGGACGAAGAAGCGACCCAACCGCTCGGACGCTGGACGCCGCTGCCCCGGCCGATGTTGAAGCTGATCACCCATGCGTCGATTCGGGCGCGGCTGGCCGTACTCGGCGCGCTGGCGGCGGTCGTCGTGCTCCTGCTGTACGCGCCGGGCCCTCAGGGGGAGCAACCGGGCGCCGTGGCGGCCACCCCGCCAGCGCCGATACCACCGGCCGGTGGATCGGGAGGGCTCGCGGCGCCACCGACACCCCCCAACGCCGCGCCCGTTTCTCTGGCGGTGAGCTCGCGGCGCGATTCGGCGCTGGCAGCCCGGGATCGCGCCATCGCCGCCGGCGCGCAGAAGAACAGCGTGCCGTCCTTGCTCCTGGCGGAGTCGATGCTCGAGACTTCGGACCGGGCGTTGCAGCGTGGCGATCAGTCGCTCGCGCTCCGCGGCTACGTCGAGTCCGCGCAGCGTTACGCGCAGGCGCGCGAAGAGGCCCGCGCCATGGAACGGGAAGCGCAACATATGATCCAGCGCGTGACGCCGGTCGTCCAGGCGCTGCCCGCCGGGCGAGCCGCGGCGAACGCCGGCGTCTTCCTGTCGCGCGCCGAGTCGCTGCTCCACGAGCAGGATTTCACGCTCGCCAAAGTCGCCGCGCAGAGCGCGGAGCAGATCGGGATCGAAGCGGGGATCGCGCCGCCGAGCACCCAGCCCCCCGATACCCGCAGCGCGATCGACGTGTTATTGGACGATCTCGGCCGGGCGCTCTCCAGTCAGCGGATCGCGAATCTGCGCGTGCTCTACCCCGGTCTGACGGAGGACGAGCGGCGCAGCTGGGACGCGTTCTTCCGCGAATGGAATCAGATCACCGCGAAGTTTACGATGGAGGATTTCAAGACACAGGGCGCGACCGCCACGGGCAACGTGCGCGCCATGTTCCAATATGTGCCTGCGCGGGGGGGCGCGCCCCGGGTGGACCGGCGGCGATTCGCGATGCGGTTTGAAAAGAAAGACGTCGGCTGGCGGTTGGCGGCCGTTACAGAATTGAAGTAGTCACCACGCGCGTTGATTCGGCGCCGGCGGATCCGGAATCGTGAGGGTATCCGGCCGCGCAGTCGGCGGGCCCACGCGGCGCAGCGTGACGGGCCTCTCTAAGTCCCCACCACTGATCGTGAGCTTGTCGCCGGCGAGCTTCATGCCGTAGACCTGCCAGACGCCGTCCCCCAGCGTAATCCACAAGCTGTCGCCCACGACGCGCCAGCGCGCGAGATCCTGGCCGAACTGCGCCGAGCTGTCGCTGCGCACCATGATGTGGCGGATCTCATCCCCCGCGCGCGCCTGCCAGTCGCCCGTAAGTCGCGCCGGCGCTTGGGCGGCGGCGACAGCTCCCGCGACGGCCCACATCGCTTTCATCATGGCACACATCTTAGCGGGATCTATTGCGGTTTTGCAGCGGGCTCCGTCACTAAAGCCACCTGGCCTTCCCATTGGTTCATCATTCGCACGAACGCCCCGCAGAGCTCCGGATCGAACTCGAGGCCTCTGCGCTCCTCCAGATACCCGAGCGTCTTCTCGAATGACCACGCCTCACGGTACGGCCGCCGAGTGCGCAGCGCATCATAGACATCGCACACATGCACGAGCTTGCTGGCCTGATGGCAGTCACGCGCATAATGCAGCGTCGGATATCCTCCGCCATTGATCATGATGTGATGCTCGTAGGCCACGACGATGGCGAGATCGAGATCTTGTTCGGCATCGAGCAGCATGCGCGCACCGGCCACGGGGTGCTCGTTCATGAGCGCGCGCTCCTCATCGGTCAGTTTCCCGGGCTTCGTGAGCACGTCCAGGGGAATCTTGATCTTCCCGATGTCGTGCAGCAGCCCCGCGACGCCGAACGTGCGCACCGTTGTGGCGGACAGGCCGAGAAACTCCGCCAGCGCCATCGAGAGGACGGCCACGTTGAGGGAGTGCGTCGTCGTGTATTGGTCGAACTCTTTCAGCTGCAGGAGCGGCATGATGATCTGCTGGCCGCCATGCATCGCCACCGCGAGCGAGCGCACGACGGCTTCCGCCTCAGCCAGCGGGATGGCCCCCGTGGACTGCACCTCGCCCTGCAACCAGCGCAGGGTATCCACTTCGTCGCCGAGCGAGAAGCTGATGGTCGCCGTCGGCAGCGGCTCGGGGGCGATTTCCGTCTCGCCCTTCAAGCCGACGGCGCCGAAGCGAATGCTGCTGCGCCGCATCTGCCGCGCTTCCGTGCTGATGGCCGACAGCGTGAGACGTGCCAGCACTTCCTCGAGGAAGCCTTCGAAGTCCTCGCGGCTCACCCGATCCTCGAACTCGAGGCGTTGAATGCCGGCCTGCGCGAGCCGTTTGCCCCAGTCCCACGCCTTCAGGTCGCGGAGCGGCAGCCGGCCGAACACGACCTCGTCACCGAGGAAGGTAAAGAGGGGCCGTTGCGTGTCGCCCTGAAGGTCCTGGATCTGCTGGTACGCGACATCGAGGGCACGCTCCCGCGCCGGATGCCCGTCGCGATACAACGCCATGGCGGCGAGCGCTTGGGCGAACGCATTCAGGAAGCGAGCCGGGTCGCCGCTCATCGCCTGATCACGGCACTGCGGATGTCGGGGTCTTTGGAGGCCGCGGCGAGCGCCAGCACGGCGGCTGCGCGACCATCGTTGCGCCAACTCGCGGCGAGTGCCATCAGCGCGGCGAGCAGCTCCAGCGACCGGACCGCGAGCTTCGGGCGGCCCAGCCAGCTGGTGCCCCCGTCCGCCAGCTGCAGCAGCGTGTTCAGGGCGGCGGTGCTGCGAACCCGGCTCAGCACTTTGATGGCCAGGACGCGCAGCTCGGACGTCATCGCCTGATCCAGCGCGATCTGGGTGATCAGTGGTAACGCCGGTGGCGGGCAGTCCTCAAGCGCGTGCGTGAGCGCCAGTCGCACGGTCCGCGGATCGTCGTCTCGCAGGGCGCCGATCAGCGCACGCTCCCGCTCGGCTGGAACCTTCAAGGAAACCTTCAAGGCCTCACGCCGAACGCGCGCGTCCTGATGCGCGATGAACGCGGCCGTCGAGAATCCGTCGGGCAGCGCCGGCAAACCGTCGAGGATCAGGAGCAGATTTCGCGTGACGTACCACGGCATCTCGCGCGCGAGCCGCGTGGCGATCACGGGACCGAGCTCGCGGGGGGCACGCGTGAGACGATCGAGCAGCCCCCGGCGTGTCGTCCGCGACTCCGAGGCACCCAGCACGTCGAGCAATGGCTCGAATGCGTCGACATGGAGCCGCGGCAGCACGCGATCGAGTGTGATGAAGTCGGGCGGTTCGTTGGTCGCCAGCTGACGCACGACGTCCGGCGAGGTCACGCGCGTCCAGAGGGGGGCCATATCGGCCCGGACGGGCGCGCGCTCGGAGGACGCATCGGCGGAGGCGGCGAGCACATCTACCAGCTCGCCGATGTGGTGCTCGGCCACGAGTCGTTCGACCGCGCGCCAGGCAGCGAACCCCAGCGCTCCGGCTTCAACTGCCGTCTGGACGATGCGCAACGGCTCGGCGGCCTGTTGCCCGTCGTTGCGCGGGATCGCACCGGGCGAAGCGGCGGCCATTTTCTGCAGCGCGCGCCCGTAGCCGTCGGGATTGGGATCGTCCAGCGTCCAGCCGTGCAGCAGATCGCGCACCTGATCGCGCAATGCCTCGTCCGCCCGCGCGCGCTTCTCGGCGGGTCCCTGCTCCGCATGTTGCGCCAGTTTCGACAACATCCGCACCAGTGGATCGGAGATGGTCCTGTGGGATGCATCCGCCATCGCGCGCACGATGTCGAGGACCGCATCGACCGCCAGTCCGTGCGTCGCATCGATCGCGAACTTCGTACGCTGCGCGCTATCGCCTCCCATTTCGATCAAGCGGCGCAGGGTCGCCGGTTGCAGCGCACCGACCAGCTTAGACGTGCGGCGTCGCAGCGCCACCGCCTCCGCGCCGCCGGTGTGCTTCAATTCATCCGCAATCTGGAGGAGGTATCCGACGATGACCTGATCGTACGCGGCGCCATGCTGATTCTCATCGATCGCCTTGGCAATGACGGCCGGCTCGGTTGGCGGTGGGGGCGCATCATCTGCGGCAAGCGCGTCCGCCATGAGTGCGGCGCGCGCGAGTCCTACCCAGAGCTGCGAGCCGCGGAGTCCCCGCTCCTTGGCTCCCTTGGCATCCGAGGACGGGGCTTGTTCGTCTTCCTCCAGCAGCTCGAGCCGCTCGTACGTGACCGGATGCAACCGGATGTGATCCCACGCACGGAGCTGCTCCGGTGGTCCGAGTCCCAGCGGCTCGCCCGAGCGATCGGCCTCGATGGCCAACGTCTTCAGCACGTCGCCGACTTCACTGACCCGGAGCCCGCGCTGGAATGTGATGGCGCCGAGGTGATGGCGATGCAGCCGACCAGCGAGCTCGGCAAGGAGCGGATTCTTCACATCCGTCGCCACGCCTTCGATGACGAGTTGTTGCCGGGCAACACCGAGCGCGAGGGTGCTCCGACCTTCGAAAAGATGCTCGGCGCGGCGGGCGACACCGGCCGCGGCCGGGGCAAGCGAGGGGTGCCCCTCCGGATACATCGCGTGCTTGTGGAGGGCAATGGAGAGCTCGATAAGGAAATCAGCCAACTCTCGAGAGAGAGCGGCCTTTTCCGCCGGGACGGTCATGGACCAAAATAAGGCTCCCCCCCGTGCCGAACCTCACACGGGAGGGAGCATGCGACGTAAGTCGTTACAACCTAGACGTCTAGGTCTTTTAGTACATCCCACCCATTCCACCGCCCGGCATCGGCGGAGCCTTTTCCTTCTCCTTCTTCTCCACCACGACGCACTCGGTCGTGAGGAGCAGGCTCGCGATGGATGCGGCATTCTGCAAAGCGGTCCGGGTGACCTTGGTCGGGTCGATGACGCCGGACGCGACCAGGTCCTCGAACTTATCGGTCTGCGCGTTGTAGCCGAAGTTCTTGTCCTTCGACTCCTTCACCTTACCGACCACGATAGCGCCTTCCGCGCCCGCGTTCTGGGCGATGATGCGGATCGGCTCCTCGAGGGCCCGGCGCACGATCTCGATGCCGGTCTTCTCATCGTCATCGTGACCCTTGGTCTTGTCGAGCGACTTCTGACACCACAGCAGCGCCACACCGCCGCCCGGCACGATGCCCTCCTCGACCGCCGCGCGGGTCGCATGCAGCGCGTCCTCGACACGGGCCTTCTTCTCCTTCATCTCGGTCTCGGTCGCCGCGCCGACATTCAGCACGGCCACGCCGCCGGCGAGCTTCGCCAGCCGCTCCTGGAGCTTTTCCTTGTCGTAATCGGACGTGGACTTCTCGATCTGGGCCTTGATCTCCGCCTTGCGGCCCTCGATCTGGTCGTCCTTGCCCTTGCCGTCTACGAGCGTGGTGTTGTCCTTATCCACGATGACGCGCTTGGCGCGGCCGAGATCGTTGAGCGTGGTGTTCTCGAGCTTGAGACCCAGCTCCTCCGAAATCACCTGGCCACCTGTAAGAATGGCGATGTCGCGCAGCATCTCCTTGCGACGGTCACCGAAGCCCGGCGCCTTAACGGCGCAGACTTTGAGCGTGCCGCGGAGCTTGTTGACGACGAGCGTCGCCAGCGCCTCACCCTCGACGTCCTCGGCGACGATCAGCATCGGACGACCTGACTGTGCCACCTTCTCGAGCACGGGCAAGAGGTCTTTCATCGTGGAGATTTTCTTGTCGTAGATGAGGATGTAGGCATCCTCGATAATGCACTCCATCTTCTCGGGATCGGTAATGAAGTAGGGCGAGAGATAACCGCGGTCGAACTGCATCCCATCTACCGTCTCCAGCGTGGTCTCGAGGCTCTTGGCTTCCTCGACCGTGATCACGCCGTCCTTACCGACCTTGTCCATCGCGTCGGCGATCTTATCGCCGATCTCAGCATCGCCGTTGGCAGAGATCGTGGCGACCTGCTTGATGTCCTTCCGGCCCGAGGTTGGGACGGAGATTTTCTTGAGCTCGGTGACGACGGTCTCGACGGCGCTCTCGATGCCGCGCTTGAGCGCCATCGGATTGGCACCGGCCGTGACCGACTTCAGACCTTCACGATAGATCGCCTGCGCGAGCACGGTTGCCGTGGTGGTCCCGTCGCCGGCGAGATCGGAGGTCTTGGTCGCCACTTCCTTCACCATCTGGGCGCCCATGTTCTCGATCTCGTCGTCGAGCTCGACTTCCTTCGCGACTGTCACGCCGTCCTTGGTGACGGTCGGGCTGCCGAACTTCTTGTCGATGACCACATTCCGGCCCTTCGGACCGAGGGTCACCTTCACCGCATCGGCCAGCTGGTCCACGCCGCGCTTCAGGCGGGCCCGGGCCTCGGTGCTGAACTCCAAAAACTTGGCTGCCATGTCTGTGCGTCCTCCCTGGGGCTGCTTACGCGAGCTTCGCGATGACGTCGGATTCTTTGATCAGGATGATCTCTTCGTTGTCCAACTCGACCTGCGTGCCACTGTACTTCCCGTAGATGACCCGGTCCCCAACTTTCAGCTCCATCGGGATCGTCTCACCCTTCTCCCGCCGCCCCGGACCCACGGCGATGATTTCGCCCTGGATTGGCTTCTCTTTGGCGGTGTCGGGGATGTACAGCCCACCCTTCATCGTTTCGGTCTCTTCCATCGGCCGGATCGCGACGCGATCGGCCAACGGATAGACCTTGTACTTCGGGGTCGTCTTGGTTGCCGTTGGCATGATACCCTGAACCTCCGTAACTCTTTGAATTGATTAGCCGTTAGCACTCGCGGATGGTGAGTGCTAATTGACGACGGGGGGGAATCTGCGCAGGCGGCTAGGGCAGTGTCAAGGGGCGAGCGCTTTGATCGCGGCGACGGCCCGAGCGCGAGGCGTGACCGTCAGCGAGTCGAGCGGAATTGTCGCGGCACCAACGATTTCGCCCGACCGCGTATCGGCGAGCCGGATATGGAACCAGAGGGGCTGCCCGGGGCCGGGATCGCTGAACGTGAAGTAGATCAGGACCGCCGTCGGTCCACTGCCGCCCCGGACCCTGGGCCGGACCTTGATCCCCTGCTCTCGCATCGCGCGGGCGAGCTCGATGCTTTGCGTATCCTTCTCTTCGACGACGACGGCGTAACCGTGCAGCTGGGCTGGGAGATGACCGCTGGCACAGCCGAGGGCGACGAGCATACACGTCGGCACGATGGCGCGTCGGGTCATTGAACGATCCGTCGCACACCCACCCATCGCGTAACCCACCAAGCCCCGTCGGTGTCCAGCCCATCAAGGCGCGACAGCTTCACGCCGCTGTTCGAGCTGTGGATGAATTTCTGTTCACCGACGTACATCCCCACGTGGGTGACACCGCCACCGGGTTGCGCCGCGAAGAGCAGAATGTCCCCAGGCTGGAGCGCGTCGAGGAGGGGAGGCACTTCGGCGCCCGCGTGCGCCTGATCGCGACTCATACGTGGCAGCCGGATGCCATGCTGGCTGTAGGCCCACTGGACGAGCCCCGAGCAATCAAAGCCGTTCGCCGCAGTCCCGCCCCACACGTAGGGAGTCCCGAGCGCATCGAGCGCGGTCTTCACGACACCGGAGGCGTTGCCGATGATCATGAGCGGCGGCTGGGGCGGCGGCGCCTGGGGAGGCGGTAGCTCGCCAGGCCCCCGTCTTGGCCAGCGGCGGTCCACCGCCCTGCCAATGGTCACCGATAAACCGATCGAGGCGGCGATTCCATCGCGTGCGTTCGCGCTCGTGCGCCAGAAGCCGCGCGGCCCGACGTCTTGGAGCCGGTACACGGTTTCCAGGCCGAGTGCCGCCCAGCGAATCGGGCGCCATTCGACTCCCCCACCCAGGGTCCAGAGCGCCGCCAGCTCCTGCGACGATGTATCCGTAGAGACGCCGAGCGAAACGCCGGCGAGGGCGTATGGGCTGACCGTCGAGCGACGCCGAAAGGCGTGCAGCTGCCAGCCCGCGCCGTAGAAGGCGTGATGTCGTCCGAGACTGTCGTGGATCAGAATCTGTGCGGCGAGTCCCTGCGAGAAGATCCCGGCGATGGGGGCGTCCGTCCGAAGCTCGTAGCTCTTGGATTGATTCCCCGAATACCAACGCCCGAGGCGCAGATCGACGTCACGTCCCCCTCCCCCTCCCCCTCCCCCCCCTTGGGCGGAGAGCTGGGAGACTGCGGCAATTAGAAGGAAGGGCTCAATCCGCGGCCGCAATCGCGGCATGCTCCTCGGAGGCGCGCGGGGCCATGTGGTGCGAGAGCAAGTGCGGCAGATGACGCATGAAGCGCACCCAGGTCCAGAGCACCGCAAACCCGAACAGGAAGGCCCCGGAGCCGGCGATGACGAGCATGACGACAGGATTCACGAATCGCAGCGCGACGAGCGCTCCAAGCCACAATCCCACATGCGATGCCGCCCACGCCCAGATCGGGGTCATCAGCCACCCCACGACCACGAGCAAGTGCGCCATCCATCTCGGCACGGTGCGTTATCCTCTGCGGGCCAGAACCACGAGGGCGAATATGACGAGCGTGAGCACAAACCCGGCGCCCGCGGCGACCGGCATGAACAGGATGCCCGCCAACCCGAGGCCGAGACCGGCACTCAGACCACCCAGGACCGCAGGGGTCGCGAGCGACCGGATCGCCGTATCGCCACCACGCGCGCCGCGGCCGGCTGTCACGATCGCCCCCATCCACCCCACGAACGTTCCCAGCATCCACCAGATCGGCAGATACCACCACGTGCTCCCGCCACCGATGGCGTCCCAGGTCCACGGGAACGCCTTGAACGGCCGCAGCAGGATGATATCGATCGCCATAAAGATGATCGTACCCCACAACGCGATCGCCGCCGCACTCGCCACACCCTGGACGGTGCGCGACGCCGCGAAGAACCCCGGCAGGAATGCCGCTGCGACACCACCCGCGAGCACGATGAGCATCAAGAGGAACGAGGTGACGACTCCCGTTGGAAGGAGACCGGATCTCGATACGAAGAGAAACAGGACGACGGCCGCCCCGGTCACCGCGCCGACGATGGTTCCACTCTGCAGTATGTGCCGGAATTCGGAGCGATCGACAGTCGCGGAAGTCATCTGGTGCAATCTCCTCGAGGGTGATCCTGCTAATCTAAACGACGCACATTACGAGGCAAACACAAACAGCACTGTAAGGTCGGTCACGGCCCAGGCGGCGAGTGCGCGATACATCCCCCGCTGGTGTTGCTTCGGACTCCACGTCGCGTAATCGAGTAGCCACGGGAGCAACACCACAAGCCAGAGTACCAGCGGCACCAGCAGCGTGAAGCCTTTCGCTGCGACGTTCAGGAGCAGCATTGCCCAGGCGAGTAATCCGAACGCCAAGAGCGTGGAGAGGGTGGCTACGACGAGGCTCGCCCGCATCCCCAGGATCAGCGCGAGGGTGCGGTCGCCGCGCCGGCGGTCCTCGTCGAACTGATACAGCTGCGTGAGCGGATACAGCCCGGCAAACAGCGGACAGAACGCCAGCAGGACCAGGCCGTGCCCGATATCGAGGGGACGTCCGGTGCCCGCCCACGCGGCATAGGGCGTGAGCGTACCGAACCCCCACATGTTGATGACCCAGTCTACACCGGCGACCGCCTTGAAGCGAAACGGCGGAACGGAATACAGGATCGAGAGGACGAAACAGATCGCATACGCGACGCGGAATCCGACCGGGAGCAGCAACGCGAGTGCCTGCCCCACCACGAGCAATCCCCAGCTGAAATGGAGCAGATAGCGCGGCAACGCGGGCGGGGAGTTCAAATAGCCGATGTCACCCTCGTCCTTGTCGAACACGCTGTTGATCGCGAGCGTGCCGCCGTTCAGAAACACGACCCAGATGACGAGCACGAGCAGCGCCGAGCCGATGTGCTCTCCGCGCATCACGCCCGCTACGCCGACCGCCAGGACATAGCCGAGGAGCGTGTGCCCCGCCATGATGGGCCACTCGGCGGGACGCATGTGCAGGATGTAGGAGTAGACGTCGCCGGGGAGGACGCGATATCCCCAGCGCCGCCACGCGCTCAGCGTGCGTGCGTCGGTCACCACTTCAGGCCGAGCGCCGCCGCCGCGATCCGTAAGCCGACCAGCGTGAGATCGGGGTGAACCGATTCGATTTCCTTGCACAATGGCGCGACGAGTCCGGCGAGTCCGCCCGTCGCGACGACGATCGGCTTAGTCTTCGATGGCCATTCGGCCCTGATGCGGCGCACCAGACCGTCCACCGCGTCGGCGGTGCCCCACAACACGCCGGCACGAATGCAGTCCTCCGTCCGGCGACCGATCGCGCGCGTGGGCGGCGTCAGCTCAGTGGCCGGCAGCTTCGCCGTCTTGCGCACCAGCTCATCCGACGCGGTGCGCAGGCCGGGCATGATCACTCCACCAATGAAGCGGACCCCCCCATCCACGGTGATGCAATCGAACGTGGTCGCAGTCCCGAAGTCCACGACGATCGTGTCTTTCTTGAAGAGCTGCGCCGCGGCGAGCGTGTTGACGATCCGATCGGCGCCGACCGTCAGCGGCTCTTCCACATCGAGCACCAAGGGCAGTTTCGATCGCCCGTCCACGCGCGTGGGCTTGCGGGTCGTGGCGGCCTCGATCCCGTCGCTGAGATTCTCGGTGATCTGCGGCGCGACGGATGCGAGAATCGCGGCGCGAATCTCTTGCGTCGAATGACCGGACTGCGTCAGCTGTGCGGTAAGCGCATACGCCCACTCGTCGGGTGTACGGTTTGGAGTCGAGTGCAGGCGCCAATGTGCCTCGAGCCGGTCGCTCGCAAAGAGCCCGACGGTCGTCTCGGTGTTGCCGATGTCGAACGCGAGGAGCATGGGGCGGCTAAGATAGCTCGACGTGGCCGTCGCGCACCATCGTAGTGCCTGCACCGGTGTCCACGAGCAGCGCCCCGTCGGGGCGGATACCCGCGGCGCGACCCGCGAGCGGCGTGCGAATCTGGCGGCCGCGGAGCCAGTCGCGCCGTGCGAACGCGGCGCATTCAAACTGCGTGAGCTGTGCGCCGTGCGCCGTGAGCCGTAACAGCGCGGGCACCAATTGATCTAATACGTCGATCCGGCGGACAATGGGCCGGAATTCGCGCAACGCAACGGCGCGATCGGCGAGCTCGGCCGGGATGTCGTTCGCCACGTTGACGCCGATCCCGACCGCGAGCCACTGCAATGACTCCCCCTGCCAGCGACTCTCGCACAAGATTCCCGCAACCTTGCGATCGTCGACGAGGACGTCGTTCGGCCATTTGAGTCCCGCGCGCGGTCGCGAGAGCGACGTCGGCCGGACGCCGAGGACGGCTTCGACCACGTCGGCGAGCACGAGTCCCACCCGCAGCGACAACACGCCCGATGCGGGAAGTGCCGGTGGCGGCCGCAGCAACATGCCGAGCCACACGCCACCGGGAGGCGATCGCCAGGTGCGGCCGTCGCGCCCCCGCCCTGCGGTCTGTTCTTCGGAGAGCACGACCGTGCCCGACGGCGCACCCTGCGCGCCGAGGTCGTGAATGGCATCGAGACTGGAAGTGAGGGTCCGGAACACGCCGCATTGCGGCACGCCCCAACGGCGCGCGAGGACCGCCGCAGGTATGTCGTCGATCGCTAGCCGTGCCACAGGGCGTACGCCAGGGTGAACAGTCCGATCGCAAAGCAGTAGGGCGCGAATGCGAAGAAGCGCCCGCGCCGGAGCATCGCCACCAGGAAGCGAATCGCGAACACGCCGGAAAGAAACGCGACGAGACACCCGACGAGTAGCGGCACGCCACCCACCTGGGCGATGTCCACCGAGGCGTGCCGCGCTTCGAACAGGCCCGCACCGGCGATGAGCGGGATCGCCATCAAGAAACTGAAATCCGCCGCAGCCACGGCGCCGAGGCCGACCCAGAGGCCCGATGCAATCGTGGTCCCCGAGCGTGAGACGCCGGGCAGCGGGGCGAACGCCTGCGCCAGTCCGATGATCAGGGCCCCTTTGGGTGTCGGCTGCATCGCGCCTTCCGGCGACAGCTTCTTCGTGGACCACAGCAAGAGTCCGGTGACGAGGAAGCCGATGCCCGCGGCCCACAGCGATTCGAATGCCCGCTCGATCTGATGCTCCAGAAAGACGCCTACCAGGCCGGCCGGAATCATCCCGATGATCAGCAGTCCCGCATAGCGCAACGCGTCAGGCTGGCGGCGCACGACACCCACGGCGAGCCGCCAGAAGCGCGCGCCGTAGACGACCAGGATCGACCCGAGCGTCGCGACGTGCAGCGCGACTTCCACGAAGATCCCGGGCGTGTGCACGCCGGCCACATGGCCGATGACCGCGAGATGCCCATCGCTCGAGACCGGCAGGAACTCGGTGAGTCCCTGCACCAGTCCGAGCAAAATGCCTTGCCAGAGCGTCATGCAACCTTTCCCGCGACCAGCGCGATCAGCCCGATGACCATGGCGCCCTTGAGCAGCGCACTCACGCGTTCGACTTTCCCGAGCAGCAGCCATGTCGCGGCAACGAGCACCGCCATTTGCGCGACGAGGGCGATCACAAAGTACGCGCCGCCGTATCCCGCGTTCCGCGGCAACAACAGACTGGCCGGCACGAACAGCAGGCCCACGCCCGCGGCCAACACCATTGCGGGCCGCCGCCCCAACGCGATCGGCAGCGTGCGGCGCCCAATCGTCCGGTCGCCGGGTTCGTCCTCGACGTCTTTGACGACCTCGCGCACGAGGTGCAGCAACGCCGCCAACACCCACGGGACAATACCCGCCGCGGCAGCGCCCGCCGCAAGTGCGCCGTAGAACGGCGGCGATCCCGCCACCACCGCAACCGCCACGTTGCCGAGCAGCGGCCTCCGCTTGAGGAGCGGCGAGTAGGCGAACATGACGGCAAGGGCGGCAAGGGCGGCAAGGAATAGCCACCCGCTGACCAATCCAGCGAATGCGAGTCCGATCACCGAACCGTCGAAGACAATCCCGTCCGCGACACGACGCGAGCTCTGCCCCGCCGCCAGCGGCCGCGTCCCAGGACGATTGACGCGATCGGCCGCGACGTCCCGGATGTCGTTCCACGTGTTGCCGACGGCGCCGATGGCGATCGCGGAGATCGCCGCGAACAGCAATTCCTTGGGAAGCGCGATCCGGCCTAACGCGATCCAGCCGCCCGCGAGCACGCCCGCGGCGGCGATGAGGAGATTGGGGGCGCGAATCAGTCGCAGCAGCGGCCGCATTACGCGAGGACCTCTTCGTACAGCTCCTCGTAGCGCGGCACGACCCGGTCGGCGGAGAACTCGAGCGCGTGTGCCGCCGCGGCGCGCTTCAAGTTTTCGTGCTCGGCTGGATTCTCGAGCAGGCGCAACGCCCGGTCGGCCATCGTCGCGACGTCGCCGGGCGGCGCGAGGAACCCGGTCTTGCCGTCCTCGACGACTTCGGGAATGCCGCCGGCGGCACTGGCGATGACCGGCACCGCGCAGGCCATCGCCTCGAGGGCGGCGAGCCCGAAGGACTCGGTCGCGGATGGCAGCAGAAACAGATCGGCCCCGCGCAGCACGTCACCCACGTTCTCCACCTTGCCGAGGAATCGCACATCCTTGTGCAGCCCGAGCTCATCGACCTGGTGCTCGGCTGCGTCGCGATCGGGTCCATCGCCGACGAGCACCAGGGTGGCGGGAATCTTCTTGCGCACCGCCGCGAAGACCTTCACGACATCTCCGACGCGCTTCACCGGCCGGAAGTTGGAGACGTGCACCAGCACCCGATGCCCCTTCGGCGCGAGCCGCTTGCGGTCGGAGTCGTCAGCCGGCGGATGGTAGTCCGCGGTGGAAATGAAATTCGGAATCACGCGCACGTCGCATTGCCCGCAACCGAAGGCGCGATAGGTCTCGTCGCGCAGGTAGGCCGAAACCGCGGTCACCTTGTCCGACTGCTCGATGGAGAATTTGGTGAGCGTGTAGTACGACGGGTCCTGGCCAACGAGTGTGATGTCCGTGCCGTGCAGCGTCGTGACGATCTTGAGGTCGAGCTTTTCGTGCAGCAGCATCTGCTTCGCCAGCCACGCGGTCGCGGCGTGTGGGATGGCGTAGTGCACGTGCATCAGATCGAGCTGCTCGCGCTTGGCGACCTCGTGTTGCTTCACGGCGAGCGCCAGCGCATACGGGGACGACTGCTCGAACAGCGGATACTCGAGCTGCGTGACTTCGTGGAACGTCACGCGCTCCGCGTACCCGCGCAGGCGGAACGGGCTCGCATAGGAGATGAAGTGAATCTCGTGGCCGCGGCGCGCGAGCTCGAGGCCGAGCTCGGTGGCGACGGCGCCCGAGCCACCATACGTTGGGTAACACGTGATTCCGATGCGCATCTAATCGTGCGCCGTGATCGTATTCCAGCGCTCGCGGATCTTCATCGCCAAGGCCTCGGGAGTCTCGGTGGCATCGAGTGACCAGACTTCCGGCGCACGGCGCACGGCGTACGGCGTACGCAGTTGATTTCGAAACCAGGTGTCTTGGCGTTTCGCGTAACGCCGAGTAGACACCAGTATGGAGTCACGCAACGCACTCTCGGACAACTGTCCGTTCAACATCGCGACCACCTCCCGATACCCGATTCCATCGAGTCCCGCCGCATCCGGTGCGACCCCGGCATCCAGCTGGCGCTGCACTTCGGCCACGAGCCCGGCGGCAAGCATCTGATCGACGCGGGTCGCGAGCCGGCGATGCAGGACTTCACGCGGCACGGTGAGGTGAATGTACCAAGGCCGGAGCGTTCCGCTTTCAAGGGCTTCCCGTTGCCACCACGACAGGGCGTGCCCCGTCAGCAACGCCACCTCGACCGCCCGGGCCGCACGCTGCCGGCCCCCGCCGAGAAACGCCGGGTCGAGCCGTCCCGCCCACCGTGCCAGATCGGCGCCCTCCAGCGATTCGGACCAGCGGCGCAGCTGCTCGCGCCGCTCCGGATCGAACGGGGGCTCACGAAACAGGCCTTCGGCGAGGGCGCGGATGTACAGCCCCGTGCCGCCGACGACGATCGGCTCGACGCCCTGCCCCGCCGAGCGCGTTTCCGCAATCCAACCAGCGGCGTCACGGGCGAACCGTCCGGCGCTGTAACGCTCGCCGGGCGCCACGAGGTCCAGCCCGCGATGCGGGACCCGCGCCTGCGTCTCGCGATCCGGCTTCGCGGTGCCGATGTCGAGGCCGCGATACACCTGGCGCGCGTCGGCCGAGATAACGGTGATGGGCGTGAGGGCAGCGAGTGCGACGGCGACGGCGGTTTTGCCGACGCCGGTGGGGCCTACGATGACTGGTGTCTGGTGTCTGGTGTCAGGTACGGCCAAACCGCCGTTCCAATTCCTCTTTGGGGAGCTGCACCATGCTGGGGCGGCCGTGCACGTCATGGGCGGGGAGCGTTGCCGTGAGTAAGCGCACCACCAGCTCGCGCATCTCGCCGGCGTCCAGCGTCTGTCCGGCCTTGATCGCCGCCCGACACGCGTACGTCGCCGCAAAGCGCTCCAAGCGATTTTGCCAGCCACCAAACCGGCCGCCGGCCAGATCGGCGACGAGCTCCTGCAGGCAGCGAGCGGCCTCGAAACGTGGATGGGGGTTCGGCGCGGTATGCACGACGATGCTGCGGCCGGAGAACGGCTCGATCTCGTAGCCGATGCGCGCCAGCAGCTCGCGATGCGCGTCGATCGCATCGAGCTCGGCGGGCGCGAAGTCGAGGGTGAGCGGCAGCAAGAGGCGCTGCGCGGGTGCGCCGTCACCCGACAACTGGCGCATCACGTCCTCGTACAGCACACGCTCGTGGGCTGAATGCTGGTCGACGATGCTGACCGCCTGGCTGGTTTGGAAAACGATATACGTATCGAAGAGCTGAAGAAGAGGCGGTGTCGGCTGTCGGCCATCAGCCATCGGCTGTCCCCCGCCGAAGAGCTCCAATGGCACGCCGAGGCCACCGAAGGCCGATGGCTGATAGCTGACGGCTCCCAAGGGCGCGGCTGCCTCCAGCGGCGCCAGCGCTTCTCTCACAGCCTCCTCAACCACCCTTTCGACGAAGAACTTGTCGCGAAACCGCGCTTCGAGTTTTGCCGGGTGGACGTTCACATCGACCGCGTCGCCGGGTAGGTCGAGAAACAAGAGCAGCGACGGCCGGTCGCCGGGCGCGATCGTTGAGCGATAGCCTGCCTCAGCGGCGCGCAGGATGAACGGATCGCGAATGGGGCGGCCGCGGACGAACACGTAGCCCTTCCGGCCTGCCGGGCGGGCCTGCGCCGGACGCTGCACGAGTCCCGTGACCTCCAGCGGCCCCGCGCGGTGCGAGACCGCGAGCAGCGTGTCCGCCAGCTCGCCGCCCCAGAGGGCGTGTACGCGATCGATGAGCCGCGCTGCCGGAGGACAGTCGACCAACCCGCGACCGTCGCTCGTCAGCGAGAACGCCACGTCGGGGCGCGTGAGCGCGAGGACCGTGAGCGCTTCGACCGCCGCCCGCGTCTCCGTGGCCGTCGCGCGCAGGAATTTCCGCCGCGCCGGCGTGTTGTAGAACAGGCCGCGCACCGTGACCGTGGTGCCGCGCTGGCGCGCGGTCTCCTCCGCGCTTTCACCGTCGAGCTTCCCGCCGGTCACGCGCAGGCGCGTCGCCGCATCACCGTCGGCGCACGTTTCCAGCTCGAAGCGCGACACGGAAGCGATCGCCGGCAGCGCCTCACCGCGAAATCCGAACGTCCCAACGCCGATCAAGTCGGTGGCCGTGCGAATCTTGCTCGTCGCGTGGCGTTGCAGAGCGAGCTGTGCGTCTTCCCGATCCATCCCCGAGCCGTCGTCGCTCACGCGGATCAGGTTCTTGCCGCCATCCTCCAGCTCCACCCGGATCGCGTGCGCGCCGGCATCGAGCGCGTTCTCGACCAGCTCCTTCACGACCGACGCGGGGCGCTCGACGACCTCGCCGGCCGCGATCTGGTCGGCGACGTTCCCGGCAAGCACGTGGACGCGCGCACGCGCGAGCACACTCACAATCCCGTGATCTCCCCTCCGAGCACCCAGCCGTGGATTCCGTCACTGCGATGGACTTCGATCCACGGACCATAGCCGCGGCCGACGAGGAGCGCACCACCCGCTTGCACCGTGGCCGCCGCACTCGCGCCGCCGTAGGGCGCGGCGCGCACCGGCGCCGCGTCGGCGATCACCACCGCGACCGGCTGAGCGCGGCGCCGCCATTCGAGCGCGCCAAGGACCGACGCCCCGATCGCAACGGCCCCAAACAGGAGCAAGACGATCCGCTGGCGCCCGCCAACAGCCACCGTCAGCCAGAGCAGCACCCACCCCACCGCGGCGATCAACCCCCACTCGGCCGGCGTCGCCCACCCCACGCTCAGCATCTGCTCGGTCACCGGATCCGGCGCCGGCAACAACCGCAGCGCCCGTCGAATCGTGGCATCGCGCGGCGCGAGGCGCGCCGCCCGAATCCATGCCGCCGTCGCCTTGCCGTCCGCCCCCGCGCGAAACAGTGTCGCGCCGAGGTTGTACCAGTGTGCCGGATCGCGCGGCTCGCGCGCGGCCCGTGCGGCGAAGGAATCGGCCGCGGCGCGCAGGGCTCCCGCTTCGAACAGCGCTTCCGCGCTCGGCGTCTGCGATTGCTGGGCCCAAACATTCCCTGCGATCACCAGGAGAATCCCGACCACGGTCAGCGTCGCATGCGGCCGCCGCACCCCGCCCGAACGCTCGGCGCCCAATACGCCCAGCACCTGCTCGATTTCTGCGGCGAGTTCCGTGGCGTCCCCCAGACCGCGCGGGCCGTAGCGCGCGGCGCGCAGGCGGTCGCGCAACCGCTTCACGTGATCGGCCACGGCGCTGTCCACACCAGCCGCGCGGAGCGCCTGGGCCAGCCCGTCGCCGTCGCGCGCGAACGGGTCCGAGACGTGGCTCGACAGCACGGCGAGGAAGTCCCGTTCCAGCTTGCCCAGCGGCGTCAGCTCGGGCCCGGCGGCCACGACAGCGGCGGCGGGCGCGCGCTGTCGGCGGCGGCTCGCGAGCAACGCGATAAACGGCGGCACGACGAGCAGCGCGACCCACCCTTGCCACCCGAAACGCCAGGTCAGGCGATCGACCGGGAGGTCACCTCGCGCAGGCAGCAACGGAGGCAGGACCCGCGCCGCGCGTGGCTCCGCACCCGGTGCGACCGCGAGTGCGCGCGCGGGGGCCGCCGCCATCTCGTAGCGACCGGCCGTTGCATTGAAGTACGGGTACCGGACCTCTGGCAGCACGAAATTGCCGGACGAATCGGGCACGGCGAGGAAATGAAACGTCTTGCTGCCGGCGATGCGCCCGGCGTCTGTCGCCAGCCGCATTTCTGTTTGCGCCGGATAGGAGCGGAAGCCGGTCGGCCATCGCAGCCCGGGCTCTGGAGCGGGCCACAACGCGACGTTGCCGATGCCGCTGATCGTGAGCTCCGCCTCGACCGGCTCGCCGACCCGCGTGCTGGTCTGATCGATCTGCAGATCCAGACTCAGCTTTTCTCCGACGACGTTCGTCGGGGCATTGGGTGGATTGGCGGGCGGCAGGGGCAACACGGTGATCGCAATCGAGTCACTGCGCAGGGTGTAGCGTTCTTCGCGGCTGAAAAACGAGAATGTGACCGGGAGCGCGTACTCGACCGACGCCGGCGGCACAATGAGTCGGCCGGATACGAGCGGGAAGACGACCTGGTGCGCGATGAACAGATCCATCCAGCGCCCGTTCACCTGTCGCGACAGCGCCGCGCCGGACGATGCCGCCGTGGGATAGGCCCACACTCCCTCCGGCGTCACGAGCGTCAGCAGCGGCGGCCGTCGCATGCGCTCGCCCAGGTCGCGCGGAATCCACGCCGCGGCGATCAGGTCCACCTGCTGGCCGGCGAAAACGGTATCGCTCGGCACGAGCATCGTGAGGGCGACTTTATCGGCGCGCCGCGAGACCGGCGCCGGCGTGGCTTCGAGCAGTGAGCGGGCCAGCGGACTCAGGGTGGACGTCATCCGATCGGCGGCGCTGTCAACGGTGATGAGAATCGGATCCGTTGCGACAATGCTGCCGCCCTGACGCGCGCGCACCGGTCCGATGAGCAACGCCCCCGGCTGCTGCGCGCGCAGCGTCAGCTCGCGCACCGTCGTGCGGATCGACCCGGCGCCGCCGCTGATCGCGACTTCCGTCATATCGCGAGAACCGACGATCGCAAATCCGTTCAGCGTGGGCAGCGTGATGTCGACGGGATCTGCCGCACGGGTGTGCGCGCGAATCGTCAGCATGAGCTCCTCGCCGACACGCAGGCGGGTGCGATCCACACTGGCGGTCACCTCCGCCCCCTGAACGACGAGTAGTGCCGTGACGAACGGGAGGATCCCGGTCACCAGTCTTTCACTCCCGCCGGCGCGGCGCGCCGCGTGCGGCCCGTACGATCGCGACGCGTCCGCAGCTCTTCCTGGCCGATCGAGCGCAAGACTTGATCGGCCTGCGATTCGCTCATCCCGCCTCCGCCTGCGCTGGGAGGCGGCGGTGGCTGCTGTGGCTGGCCACCTCCTCCGCCCGACGGCGGAGGGGGCGGATTTGGTTTGTTCGCCTGGCCACCGCCGCCGCGCCGTTGGCGGTTGACCAGCTCCAGATTCCATTTCGCGCGGACGTGATACGGCTTGAGCAACAGCGCCTCGCGATAGGCGCGCTCGGCATCGGCGAGGTGCGCCTCGCGGCTGGCCGTGTCCGCCTTCGCCTGGAGCAGCGCGAGCAGGCCCATGTTGTAGAGCGCGCGAAACCGCAACTCGGGATCGAGCGAGGTCGAGGCGTGCGCGAGGGTCGAGCGCGCGAGTGTGGGATCGCCGGCGGCGAGTGCCGCGGTCCCCGCGTTGTACCAGGCTGTGTCGTCGTCCTCGTGGGCCTTCAAGTCCGCGAGATAGGCAGTCGCGGCCGCCCGCACGTCCCCTTTGTCCCACGCTTTCTCCGCCGGAGAGCGAGGCCGCTGGGCGTGGAGGGCGCTTGGGGCCCCGATACACCCGAGCAGACCGATGAGCGCGGCGGTGCGACGCGTGAGCGTCTGTGACCCCAGCACGAGCGCCGCCAGCAGGAGCGGGATCCAGGCGCGCGGCCGCCCCCGCTGCGTGCGGCTCTCGATCGCGGTCGCCCGCTTGTACGACGCCACGAGATCGCGCACGGCACCGGCCTGGTCGGGCAACTCCGCGGCAACAATCGTCCCCTGCGCGGCGTCGGCCACCGCTCCGAGCACATCTTCGCGTCTGCTGGTAAGGACCGGATTCCCCGTTTCATCCTGCTGCCACGAAACCAGGGTCCCGCGATCGTCGCGCACGGGAATCTTGGTGGGCTGGCGCCCGCCTTCGGCTACGAGGATCAGATGAATGCCGAGCACCGCGAGACGACGCGCCTCCTGCACCGACTGTGTGAGGGAGTCGTGGGCTTCGCCGTCCGTGAACACGACGAGCACGCGGTCGGCGATCTCCGGGCTGGCATGCAGCAGGTCGATCCCCTGCGCCAGCGCCGGCGCCAGCGACGTACCGCCCTCCGATGCAACGTCGGGATCGAGGGCATCGAGATAGAGTGTGAGCGCCGAGCCATCCACCGACAGCGGCGACAGGATGTAGCTCGTGCCCGCGAATGCCGATAGGCCGAGGCGATCGCCATCGAGGTCTTGCACGAGGCGCCGCGCTTCGCGCAACGCCCTGCCCAACCGGCTCGGCTTGACGTCTTCGGCCAGCATCGAGCGCGAGATGTCGATGGCGATGACGAGGTTGAGCCCGCGCGTTTCGGTGACGATCCGCTCTTCGCCCCAGCGCGGCCCCGACAGCGCGACCGCGGCCAACCCGGCGGCGAGGCCCAGCGCGGGCGCCCCGAGCTTCCCCGCCGCCCGCGCGATGCGCGCGGTGCTCTCCGACCACGCGGCTGCCCGCCGGACTCGCACACGGCGCGCCCACGCAGCCGCGCCCCAGACAGCGCCGGCGACCACGGGAGCGAGGATAATGACGACCGGCGCGTCGAACGTGATCATGGCACGCGCACCGCGAATGTGCCGGCAAGGACGAGCTCGAGGGCCAGGGCCAGCAGCCCGATTCCGAGCGGGACGCGATACGCCTCTTCGAAACGATGGTAGACGAGATGCTGCACCGGGGTCTTCTCGAGCCGGTTGATCTCCGCAAAGATGTTCGAGAGCGAGGCGGCGTCCGTGGCGCGGAAGTATCGGCCGCCCGTCGTATGCGCGATCTCGCCGAGCAGTTGCTCATCGATCTTTACCGGCATCGTCTCGTAGCGCAGGCCCAGCGGTCCCTGCCCCGTTGGGACAGGCGCCTCGCCCTGCGTCCCGACGCCGATCGTATAGATCTTGATGCCGAACGCCGCGGCCGCCTGTGCCGCCGTGCGCGGATCCACCGTGCCCTTGTTGTTCTCTCCATCGGTGAGCAAGACGACGACTTTGCTCTTCCCCGGCGCGCGACGCAGGCGGTTGGCGCTCGTCGCGATCGCGGTGCCGATCGCGGTGCCGTCTTCCAGGATGCCGACGCGCATCTGACGGATCGCTTCTTCGAGCACTTCATAGTCGGTGGTGATCGGCACCTGGGTGAGCGCCTGTCCCGCGAACGCGACAAGCCCGATTCGATCCGAGGAGCGCGCGCGAACGAATTCCGTCGCGGTACGGCGTGCGACGTCGAGCCGATTGTTCGGCGAGAAGTCTTCCGCGAGCATGCTGCTGGAGATATCCAGCGCCAGGACGATCGAGATGCCTTCGCTGCGCAGCTCGGCGCGCGCCGAACCGAGGCGCGGCCCGGCCGCGGCGACGATCCATGCCGCCAGACAGAACGACCGGAGCGACACCGGCAGGCGCGCGATCCACAGCCGTTCCGCGGGACCGACCGCGGGACGCACGTCGCTCATCGGCGCGCCGGCGAGACGGGAAAGCCGCTGCTTGCGCCACCACCACCACAACGGCAAGCCGAGGAGCAGGACGAGCAGGACTGGCCGCGCGAACGTCATCGCGGTGCCCCCCCTCCTCCCCCTCCGCCGTTGGTGCTCAGCTCCCGCGCGAGCGCGCGCGCTCGCGCCGCGAGTGGGGCGACTTCCACGCCGTGCGCGGTCGCAAACGCGACCTGATCGAGTCCGAGCAACAGCTCGCGCAGATCGCGCAGCGGCGCAGTGGGCCGCGCGCGTTCGACGGCGGCCAGGCACTCTTCCGTGCTGAGTGCCTCGTGGGCATCCGGGATGGCGTGCGACAGCGCACGGCGCAGGCGTTGTGCGGCGCGCGCAGCCACCGCCTTCGGCTCGCCTGCCGCCAACCACCGCGCATCCGAAACCTCGGCAGCGACTGCCAGATCCGGACCGGCGAGGACGCGCCGTGGCGCGCGACGCCGCCAGAGCATGAGCAGGAGCAAGCTGCCAGCGGCCAGCAGAACGGCGGCAATCACCGGGAAGGGGCTGGACCGGTCGAGCCGCAGCGGGCCGAGGGATGGCTGTGGAGCCGGCGACCGCACGCTATCCGGGATGACGCTCGCGACGTGGAACGTCGCAGTCCCGCCGGACAGGGAGTCCGCGGAACCGTCGGGACCGAGGCGCCACAGCGGCGGCATATCCAGGTTGATCTCGCCCGGCGTCCAGGCGACGACTGTGTAGCGCACGACCCACCCGCCCGGAGCCGCCAGCACCACCGGATCGCCAAGCGGCTCCGCGACGGTCGCCGACGCGAGCTTGCCCACGCGGACGCGCCAGCCGGCGGACGTCGCGACCGCGCGCTCGAGCTGAATCGTGTCGCCGACGGTCGGCTGACTCGGTGCGGCGACCCAGCCGTTTGCCTGGACAACGAGCAGCAGGAGCGCTGGTGCGATCATCGGCTCAGTCGCCGGGCGCGCTCCGCAAACGCGCGCCGGAGCGGGACAGCGTAGGGCACCGTCGTCAGCAGCGAGACGCGATCCACCCCGGCCTGCACCAACCTGCGGCTGCGCTCTTGCTGCATCTTTTCCGCCGCGACACGGATGCGGGTGCGCGTGGGTGCGTGGCTCGTGTCCACCAGGAGACGTTGGCCGGTCTCGCCGTCTTCGAGCTCCACCCATCCCGCATCGGGGAGATCGTACTCGCGCGGATCGTCGACCGTGATCGCCACGACTTCGTGGCGCGCGGTCAGTTGGCGAAGCGCCTCTTCCCAGCCTTCGGCGCGAAAATCCGACAGCACGACGATGATCGCGCGGTGGCGCAGCAGCTTCCCCGCATAGGCCAGCGCGCCCGCGAGGTTCGTGCCGCGCCCCCGTGGAGCGAACGCCACCAGGTCGCGAATCACTCGCAGCGCGTGAGCGCGCCCTTTGGCGGGCCGCACGACGTACTCCGGCATGTCGGCGAAGAGCAACGCGCCGACGCGGTCGTTGTGCCGCGCGGCAGCGAGCGCGAGGACGGCAGCGACCTCGACGGCGAGGCCCGCCTTGGTGTAGGGGCGGCCGAAATGCAGTGAACCCGATTGGTCGACGATGAGGAGCAGCGTCAGCTCGCGCTCCTCCATGAAGGTCTTGACGAACGGGTGACCCATCCGCGCCGACACGTTCCAGTCGATGGCGCGGAAGTCGTCGCCCTGCTGGTAGGCGCGCACCTCCGCGAACTCGATACCCTGGCCTCGAAAGACGGAGCGGTACTCGCCCGTGAACAGCGTGTTGACCAGGTTGCGGGCGCGCAGCTCGATCCCCTTCACCTGTTTGAGCACTTCGGCGGGCACGGCCCGCCGACGGGCGCGGACCGGGGATGTTACGGCACGCCGGCGCTCTTGTCCCGCATACGTCACGGCACGCCCACCGCCTCCAGGATCCTCGCGATGACGCGGTCGGTGTCCATGTCTTCGGCTTCGGCCTCGAACGTGAGCAGCACGCGGTGCCGGAGCACGTCGAACGCCATCGCCTTGACGTCCTCGGGCACCACAAACGCGCGTCCGCGCAGATACGCGTGTGCGCGCGCGGCCTGCGCCAGGTAGATCGAGGCGCGCGGCGAGGCGCCGAACGCGATCAGCGGCTTGAGCTCCGCCAGGCCGATGGCCTGCGGCTCGCGGGTCGCGCGGACGGTATCGACGATGTAATCGACGACCTTCTGATCCATGAACAGCTCGGCGATGGCGCTGCGCGCCGCCAGGATGTCGTCCGCCTCGGCGACGCGCTGGACCTCGATGGGCCGGCCCCCCGCCATGCGCCCGACGATCTCCTTTTCCGCGTCGCGGGTCGGGTAGCCGACGCGGACCTTGAGCATGAAGCGGTCGAGCTGCGCTTCGGGCAGCGGATACGTGCCTTCGTGCTCGATCGGGTTCTGCGTCGCGAGCACGAGGAACGGCTCGCCCAGGAAGAACGTCTCGCCGCCGATCGTCACCTGCTTTTCCTGCATCGCCTCGAGCAGTGCCGACTGCACCTTGGCCGGCGCGCGGTTGATTTCGTCGGCGAGAACGAGGTTGGCGAACAGCGGCCCCTTCTTGGGATAGAACTCCTGCGACCGTTGATCGTAGACCATCGTGCCGATCACGTCGGCCGGCAGCAGATCGGGCGTGAATTGGATCCGCGAGAAGCTGATCTTCAGGCATTCCGCGACGGTCTTCACCGCGAGCGTCTTGGCCAGTCCCGGCACGCCCTCGAGCAGGATGTGGCCGCCGGTGAGCAGGCCGATCAGCAGGCGCTCGACCATGACTTCCTGGCCGACCACACGCTTCGCGACTTCGCGCGTGATGGTCTGCGTCAGCACTGCGTCGTTCGTCTTCGCCGTGCGTGTGGTCATCTCAGAGACGCTTCCGCTGCCCGCTTCACCGTTGGCTCCTTGTCTCGTGCGTAGAGTTCCAGCAACGCCTTCGCCTCCACTCGATCCAGCTGCGCCAATCCTTCAATTGCTGCGGCGCGCACGAACGGCGTGCGGCGCGGCCGTCCCCCGGGCTCGGCGAACTTCGCCAACACCTCCAGCGCTTCGGGAGCGCCGAGGTGCCCGATCGCTTTGAGCAACGCAGCCAATACCCCTTCGTCTTTCTCCTGCTCCAGCCGCCGTACCAGAACGGTGGTGGCCCCTACGTCGCCCGCCGCCGCGACTGCCCGCGCGGCCGCGGTACGCACCAGCACCGATTCATCCTTGAGCGCCGGCATCGCGGGTCGCGAGATCTCGCGTCCACCCAGCTCGGCGAGACCGAGCAGTGCCGCTTCCCGCACCCGCTCGTCGGCGTGACGCGTCAGATTAATGAGCAGCTCGGCGACGTGCGGGTCACCGCTCAGCCCGAGAAACTCCGCCGCGGCCGCGACCACTTCCGGCACTTTGCTCTCGACTCGGGCTTGCAGCAGCTCCACGGCACGCTCGCCCGCGGCCCGCATGGCTGCCCGATAGGCTTCGCGCAGCTCCGGCGCCGCGTGCAGATACGCGTCCACCACCGACCCGGCGGACACCGCCCCGAGCGCGCCGACCGCATTCACCAGATGCGCGCGCTCGGCCGGCGGGACACGCGGCTCACCGAGGCGCGCGACCATACGCTCCACAATAGCCTCGTCCGCAAGCGCCCCCGCCACCTCCCCGATCGCCTCTTGAATGTCAGGATCCTGGATCTTGCCCAGGGAGCGATCGAGCCCGGCGACGACCTCGGCGACCGCGCCAATATCGCGGAGCGCAATGACCTGCGGTGTGAGCTGGCGCAACTTCCCGATGATCACGCGTTGGTCTTCCGGGCGCGAGGCAGCCAGCAACGCCGCGACCGCGCGCCGCGCTTCCACGTCCGCCGGGAGGACATCTGGACGGAACACGCCGCTTTGCCGCGGGGGACTGACCGCCTCTGACGGCGGCGGCGAAGGGGCGGCGACAAACACCGGCTCCGACGGGGCGGCGACTGACGGCGGCGGCGATTCAACTGGCGCCGGAGGCACGTCGCCGAGCGAACGGGATGCAGAAAGGCGCTGGCTCGCGCGGCGACCCAGGTGCAGCGTGATACGGCCGAGGACGGCGTCATCAGGCGAGACGTTCCCCACGGCGACGCCGAACAGGCCGAGCCAATGCTCGGACGTGACGCCAGGATTGACTTGAATTGACCGGATGCCGCGCGCGAAAAGCAGCCCGGCGAGCTCGGCGACCTGCGTGTTGCGAGGCAGGAGGTGCTGGCCGTGCCACAGCAGACCGGTCGCGCCGATCTTCCACTCCACGGTGCCGAGCGACGCGAGCGCCGGCAGCGCGCCCGTGATCTGGCGCATCGCTTCGAGCACCGCCGGATGAGACGGCGGATAGAGGCGCGTCAGCCGAAATGTCGTGCCGATCGCGCCGAGCGCACGGTCCAATGCTCCAGTGTCGATCGCCATCATCAGCGCTTAATGCGCGTCCCCTTGTCTTCGACGGTAAAGACCCACGTGGCGAAGCGCGACGGCTCGATCGTATCATCGGGATCGATCGCGTTCCAGTCGACGTCGCTGCCGGAGCTCTGCGGCCCGCTCGCGCGCACCTCCGCGTCTCGCACCATCGCCCCCGCGCGCGTGATCCACACCCCGAACTGCTCCGGCCGCAGGTCTACCCAGCCGCGCGGCGCCACGCTCAACGGGTCACGGTCCGGCTCGGGGGCCACGACCACGATGCTCCCCCGGTACACAGTCTTTCCATCCGGCGCGACGATGGGCAATCCCACCGAGATAATTTGCTGCCGCAGCGCCGCGTCGGCTTCCAGGAGGCGCCACGCGGCATCGGCGAGCGCGCGCGGCTTGCTGCCCGCGAGCACCCGGACGTTGCGGCACAGCTGCCGGCAGAGATAGGCTTCGTACAACAATTTGGTGAGCCGCGGCGGCCCCAGCATCTCGTAGGCCACCCCGCGGGACTTGCGGCTGTCCTCGAGCGCCCGCAGACGGCCAACGGCGTTGCGGCGCAGCACCCCGGCGCGATAGGTCGGCCCCGCGGTCGACGCGTCGAGGGCCGCAACGATGTCCTTGCCGGTGGGCCGGCCCTGCAGCTCCAGGATCACGTAGTCGGCGACCTCTTCGGGCGTGATGAACTCCATCTGTCCCAGCGCGGTAACGGTTTCGAACTCGTCACGCGCGAACAAGCCGTTTTCGCCGACGTCGATGTACACGCCGTCGAGCGGCCGGCCGAGGTCACGCCACGGTGTCGCGCCCGGGGCGAACGCCTCCTGCAACCGCACCGGCGTGTCGCAGTCTACGAGCGGGATCGGCTTGCCTTTGCGGCGCACCGGACCGTGCGCCACTTCGCGCCATGCGATCGTCGCGGTCGGCTTGATTTCGACGGTGACCGGTGCGTCGGGCGTGCGTCCCAACAGGAACAGCAGCATCGTATGCGCGCCGGCGATCGCCGACTTCGTCAGCAAGGTGGCGCTCGGCCGCTCCTCCGAGTGCGTGTACGGAATGTTGAACCCCATCCCCCCCGTGCCGCTGGTCCCGATCTTCACGTAGGCCTGCGTGCCGGCGCGCCGCAGCGCCTCGGTGATGATCTGCGCGTGGCGAATCAGCGGCGGCATCGGCAGGCGCAGCAGATGCTGCTCGATCGCCGCGCGATCGAGCGGCGCGCCGCCATTTTTGGCTCGGTCGAGCAAGTCCCGCGCGCTTTGAAAGACGTCCTGATACGCGAACGCGGTCGCGGTATTGATGCTGTCCACGACCGCGTCGGGCTTGTAGCGAACCAGCAGTTGAAACAGGAGGTTGCGTTCCAGGACCGCATCGGTGAGATCACCGAGCAAGTCGCCGAGCACGAGAGCGCGGTGCTCGGCCTTGGCCATAACGGTCGCCATGTCGAGTCGCGCGACGGGCGCCGGCATGAAGACGTTGCCCCATTCGACGTCGATCGTCACGCCGCCGCGGTAGGGCTCGAGCGCGCGCGCGGCGGCTCGCACTTCGTCTTCGAACAACGCCACGAGCACGAGGCGGCGCGGCGGCGGCGACGCCGCCAGGACTCGCCGCGCCACGGCGTGGCCGACGAGACCGCTCCCGCCGAGCAGCATTACCGTCCGATCAGCGAGCTCCATGTAGTCGCTCGATTGCTCCGATCTCCTGCCGGGTGAGCTCCCGCCAATGGCCTTCGGCCAGCTTGCCGAGCCGGACCGGGCCGTAGGACACGCGGTGCAACCATTCGACTTTGAGCCCCAGCGCTTCCGCGATACGGCGCACGATCCGCTGCCGCCCTTCGGCGAGCGTCAGCTCGATCTCCACCGACTTCCCCTGCGGCCGCACGCGCGACTCGACGATGCGGACCGCGCGACCATCGATCACGATCCGTTGCGCGAGCGCGGTCCGGATCGCGCCGGCGTCGGCGCCGTGCACGCCCAGCCAATAGGTGCGGGGCACCTCATAGCGCGGATGCATCAGCCGGTGGGCCGCGCCGCCATCCGTGGTCAGGAGCAGCAGCCCCGACGTCATCACGTCCAGCCGCCCAACGTACGTGAGACCGGGCACCTTGGGGAGAAGCCCGAAGACCGTGCGGCGTCCCTCCGGATCAGCGCGGCTCACGACGTAGCCGAGCGGTTTGTTGAGGGCGAGCCAGGTCGTGCGGGTCGCGGCGCGGACCGGACGGCCGTCAACGGTGACCTTCTGCGTATCGGGATCGACGCTCATCCCGATCGTCGCGGTCTCGCCATCCACTCGCACGCGGCCGGCGCGGATCAGGTCTTCCGCCTTGCGGCGTGACGTGACGCCCGCACGCGCCAGAGCGCGCTGCAGGCGCATGAGGGTCATTCGGGTTCGTCGACGGGGGTCGGACGCCGGAGCGCAACCGACAGCTCGTCGAGCCGCGGCAGATCCTCCAGGTCTTTCAAGCCGAGAATCTCCAGAAACGGCGGCGTCGTGCCGTAGAGCAGTGGGCGGCCGAGACCTTCGCCGCGCGTGACGACTTCGATGAGGCCGCGCTCCACCAGCTTGTCCATCACAGCGCCCGAATCGACACCGCGGATCTCGTCCACTTCCAGGCGTCCGACGGGCTGCCGGTACGCGATGATCGCCAGCGTCTCGAGCGCGGCCGGCGACAACCGGCGCGGCCGCAGCGCGAACTGCGCGCGCTCGATCGTCTCGGCATACTCGCGCCGCGTGAGGAACTGCCATCCCTCCGCGATCTCAACTAGTTCGACGCCGTGGTCCTCTTGATAGTTCTGGCGTATCTCGTCGAGCGCGGCTCTGACATTCCCCTCCGACGGCGCGAGGGACTCGAGCTCCTCCAGCGTCAGGGGGCGCGACGCCGCAAACAGCGCGGCTTCAAGCAGCTTCGCGAGAGATTCCACGCGTGATCACCATCGGGCCGAACGGTTCGGGCTGCGACAACGTGAGCACGCTGCGCTTGGCGAGCTCGAGGAGCGCGATGAACGTGGACAGCACGTCCACCAGCGTGGCCTGGGGGCCCCCCCCGACGGCGTCGCGCCAGCCGAACGTCTCGCGCTCGGCCAGCAACGCCAGGATGCGCGCCGTCGCACCCTCGACGTCGAGCGGGCGCGGCACGACGCGGTGGTGCAAGTTCGGATCGGGCATGAGCGCGATGACGCGCTCCGCGGCCGCGAGCAGGTCGTTCAGGTCGATCTGCAGCGGCGCGGGCGGCGCATCGGGCGGCGGCGCTTCGTAGCCACGGCCGAACCGCTCCGCGCGCGCGTCAGCGGCGTGGCCGAGCCACTCCACGAGCTCGCGAATCTGCTGGTACTCGAGCAGCCGGCGCACCAGCTCCGCGCGCGGGTCCTCCCATTCGTCGTCGCCGAGCCGGCGCGGCAGCAGCATTTGCGCCTTGATGCGCAGCAGCCGCGCCGCCATTTCGAGGTAGTCCGCCGCCTGATTGAGCCCCAGCTCGTTGATCACCGACAGGAACTGAACCGCGATCTTCGCGATCGGCAGATCGGTGATATCGACTTCGTCTTCCTTGATCAGATGCAGCAGCAGGTCGAGCGGGCCGGAAAACTTCTCCAGCTCGACGACGAAGCCGCTGTTACCGGGATCGCGCAGGATGGGACTGGTCACGTGGGGAGACCGCCCGGAAGCGCGACGGGGACGACGAGTCCTAGGGCGAGCCGCAGGAGCTGGAATGCGGGCCACAGAAAGAACTGAATAACCCCTGGCAGCATGTAGCTCACCAGGAGGATCGGGAGAAAGCCGAATCGCTGGAACTGGCGGTATTGCATCCCTGCCCCGGGCGGCAAGAGATGATAGAACACGTGGCTGCCATCGAGCGGAGGAATCGGAATCAGGTTGAAGAATGCGAGTACCAGATTCCATTGCATCCCGTAGAAGGTCATCCGCTGGAGGACCCCCAACGTCGAACTAAGCGAGGGCAACGCCTCCGCGATCGTTCCCACCGTCGCAAACAGCGCCGTAAAAATGACGAACAACACGAGGTTTACCGCGATGCCGGCGAGGGACACGATGATGTCTCCCCGCACATAATGCCGATAATTCCGTGGGTTGACGGGAACGGGTTTCGCGCCGCCGAAAGTGTATCTCCCTCCGGTACTGTACCAGAGCAGGATCGGAAGGAGCACCGTCATGAAGGGATCGATGTGCTTCAGGGGATTGAACGTCAGCCGCCCGAGCATATACGCAGTGGAGTCGCCCTGCCGATACGCGGCCTCGGCGTGGGCGTACTCGTGGGCCACCATCGAAAACAGCAACACCGGTGCCGAGAGAAGGAATTCGAACCAGATAGGGCGTACCCGGGTAGGTGACGGCCAAAGATATGTATACGCTTGACCCCACGCAACTTACCGTCTACTTTCCGCTCCATGCCGAAGATCAAATCCGCGAAGAAAGCGATGCGCCAGGCGCGCTCGCGCACCATCCGTAACAAAGCCCAACGCTCCTCGCTGCGCACCGCGCTGAAGCACGTGCGCGCCGCCGCGACCGCCGACGCCGCCGCGGTCGCCTACGCGCTCGCCGCGCGCGTCCTCGACCGCGCTGCCCGCAAAGGACTGATCCACAAAAACAACGCCGCTCGGCAGAAGTCGCGCCTCGCGGCATTGGTCAAACGGTTACGGGAGAAGGCCTCGGCGTAGCTACATTGCCGCCAATTCCCCGCCGCATTTCTCGCAGTACCACTCCGTCGCCACGTTCATCGTTCCGCATTCTTTGCACTTGAGCGTCTTCTCGACCGGCGCGTTTTCGTCGATCGGCGCGAGCGGCGTTCCATCGAGTACCTCGTCGGGCTGATACTGCGCCCCACTTGCCCGCCCCGGCGACGGTGTCCGATCATCTTCCGTGACTGATTTCAGGAAGGCCAGCTCGTCGATTGGCGTCTTCCGTCGTTCTGGAGGCTTCTCGGGTGGTCTGGGTGGCGCTGCGGCACGCGCCGCGGCTGGAGCGGGTTTTGACTTGACCAGCTCGTCCAGCTCTTCAAGCCGAGTGATGTCGCGCTCGACATCCATCAGCTCGTCGCGCACGGCGCCGAGGTCCGCCAGCGCGTCCTTGTGGACCTGGCTCCACTGCCCTTCGTCGTATTCGCCCACCTCGTGCCGCAGCTCGGTTTCGGCCAGGCGCTCGGCAGCCGCCTTTTCCTTCCTCTGGAGCTCGACGAGGTTTTCCTTGCGCTGCGCGATCAGCTGCCGCGCCTCCTGGGCGTGTGCTTTCAACTCCTCGGTGACCGCCTTCAGCCGCGCCTCATAATCGGCGCGGACGCGGGTACGCACGTGTTCGGGCGCCGAGTCCGCGGTCGCGGTGATGCGCGCGAGCCACGCCTCGTACTGGCGACGCTCTTCCAGTAGCCGCTCAATCGCGGCGGCACTTTTCGAAGGTCCCTTAGGCATCCTTCTCCCGTTGCTGCACCAACGCGCGGACTGCTTCGGCGCTCAGCGGCTGCGGTTGACCGACCTGGCGCGCGGCCAGGATAATGCGCGCGCTGTGTTCCAGACTTTCCATACGGATCCAGGCCTCATCGAGCGACCGGCCCATGGTCACGGCACCGTGGTTAGCGAGCAGCAGCGCGTCGTGCCCGTCGAGATAGGGGACAACCTGGTCGCCCAGCTCCCTCGTCCCCGACATCCCAAAGGGCACGAGCGCCACCGGTCCCACCACGAAAATAAGCTCCGGCAACAAATTGCCCGGAATCGTCTGGCCCGCAACGGCAAAACCTGTAGCGGCAGGGGGATGCGCATGCACGACGGCCTGCACGTCGGGCCGGTGCCGGAGGATGCGTAAGTGTAACTCCAACTCGCTGGTAGGTTTGCGGGAGCCGCGCCGGCGCACCTTGCCTGAGAAATCGACTTCCACCATGTCGGCAGGATCCACGAGCGATTTGAGGACTCCGCTGGGTGTCACGAGCGCGCGTTCCGGCCCGAGACGCACCGAGAGATTGCCGTCCCGCCCGGCGATCAGGCCCCGCGCCGCGAGCTGGCGGCAGCACAGCGCCATGCGCCGGGCCACCGCGCTCCGGTTCATCGCGTGCCGGTGCTATCCAGGTCGTGGACGATGGCGCCCGCGACGATCGTCAGCACGGCGCGGCCCGTGAGCGCCCGGCCGGCGAACGGGGTGTTGTGACTCTTGGAATGGAAGGTCGTCGGATCCACCGACCACTTCGCGGCGGGGTCGAATACGGCGACATCCGCGACGGCGCCCGGCGCGAGTGAGCCACCCGCCAGATGGAATACGCGCGCCGGCTCGGTGCTCATGCGGCGGATCAGCTCCGGCAGGGTGAACACGCCGCTTTCGACGAGCTCGGTGTGTGCGACGGCGAACGCGGTCTCCAATCCGACGACGCCGAACGGCGCGTCATCGAACGCCGCTTCCTTCTCGTCGTAGGCGTGTGGCGCGTGATCGGAGGCGATGCAGTCGATGACGCCGTCTTTCAGTGCGCCGCGGAGCGCGGCGACGTCGGCCGCCTCGCGGAGCGGTGGATTCATCTTCGCGTGCGTGTCGTACTCTTCGCACGCGTAGTCGGTCAACGTGAGATGATGCGGTGTCACCTCGGCGGTCACGCGAATGCCGCGCTCCTTCCCCTCGCGGATAATGGCGACCGACCCGCGCGCCGACATGTGACAGAGATGGACATGGCCACCGGTCAGCTCGGCGAGCAGCACGTCGCGCGCGACGATGATCTCTTCGGCCGCCGCGGGAATCCCCTTCAAACCGAGTCGCGTCGCGACGAGACCTTCGTGCATCACGCCGCCGCCGGCCAGGGTCGGATCCTCGCAATGATCGGCGACGGGAATGTTGAACGTGCGCGCGTACTCGAGCGCGGTGCGCATCAGGTGACTGGAAACGACGGGCTTGCCGTCGTCCGAGACCGCGACCGCGCCGGCGCTCACCATCTCCCCGAACTCGGCGAGGCGCTCGCCTTTCTGACCGATCGACACGGCCCCGATCGGATGCACGCGTGCCAGTCCCGCGCGGCCGGACTGGCGCACGATGAATCCCACCGCCGCCTGGTTATCGGTGACCGGGTCGGTGTTCGGCATCGCGCAGATCGCGGTAAAGCCGCCCGCCGCCGCGGCCCGCGCGCCGCTCGCCACCGTCTCTTCATCTTCGTTGCCCGGCTCACGCAGATGCACGTGCAAGTCCACGAGGCCCGGGGTGACGACCTTGCCCTTCACGTTGCGCACGATGGCGCCATCGGGGGCCGCCAGCCCGCGGCCGACGCTGGCGATCTTGCCGTCCTGGATCAGTACGTCGGCAGCCCCGTCCAGGTCGCGGCTGGGGTCGATGACGCGCCCGCCCTGCAGCAGGATGGGCGGGATCATTCGCTGCCTCGTTTCGCGGCGTCGGCGAGCTCGGCTCGGCCGCCGGCGAGCAGATACAGCACGGCCATTCGCACCGCCACGCCGTTCGTCACCTGATCGAGTATCACGCTGTGCGGCCCATCGGCGACACGCGAGTCGATCTCGACGCCGCGGTTCATGGGGCCGGGATGCATGATCGTGATCGCTTTCGGTGAGCGCTCGAGGCGCTCCGGCGTGACGCCGAAGACGCGATAGTATTCGCGCAGGCTCGGGATGAAGCCCTTTTCCATCCGCTCGAGCTGGAGCCGCAGTACGTTCAGCACGTCGGCCCACTCGATCGCTTCTTCGATGCGGCCGAAGACCTTCACGCCCAGCTCTTCGATGCCCCGCGGCAGCAGCGTCCACGGTCCGCACACGGCGACCTCGGCGCCAAGCTTCGTCAGGCCCCACAGATTCGACCGGGCGACGCGTGAGTGCAGCACATCGCCCACCAGGCAGACCTTCAGACCTTCGATCTTTCCATGCTTGTCGCGGATCGTCAGCAGGTCGAGCAGCGCCTGGGTGGGGTGTTCGTGCTTGCCGTCGCCCGCGTTGATCACGTTCGAAGCGATGCGGTTGCCAAGGAATTCGGCCGCGCCGGACGACGGATGGCGAATGACCACCATGTCGATCCGCATCGCTTCGAGATTGCGCGCGGTGTCCACCAGCGTTTCGCCCTTGGAGACGGATGACCCGGTTGCCGCGACGTTGACCGTGTCGGCGGAGAGGCGCTTTTCCGCGAATTCGAACGACACGCGCGTCCGGGTCGAGGCTTCAAAGAAGAGGTTGACGATCGTCTTGCCGCGCAGCGCGGGCACCTTCTTGATCGGCCGCTCCGACACCTCCTTGAACGGCTCGGCGGTGTCGAGGATGAGCCGGATCTGGTCCGGCGTCATGTGCTCGAGCCCGGTCAGGTCCTTGCCGAGGGTCGAGGAGGCGTTCATCGGATCACGTCCACCTGATCGCGGCCGTCGAGCTCCTCCACCTGGACGTCCACCCGCTCATCCCGCCCTGTCTTGACCGATTTGCCCACGATATCGGCCTGAATCGGGAGCTCCCGCCCGCCGCGGTCCACCAGCACGCAAAGCGAGATGCGCTTGGGACGACCGAAATCCGTCAGCTCATCGAGCGCCGCGCGCACGGTGCGGCCGGTGTACAGGACGTCGTCCACGATCACCGCGTGCTTGTCCGTGAGATCGCCCGGAATATGGGTTTCGCCGATGACCGGCTTCGGCCCCACCGTCCCCAGATCATCCCGGTACAGCGTGATGTCGAGCGCGCCGCGCGGCACGGCGGCGCCTTCCGATTGTTCGATGAGTTTGGCGATGCGAGCGGCGAGTTCGACGCCGCGGCGCTGGATCCCGATCAGGACGAGATCATCCGTGCCGTGCGCTAACTCGAGGATTTCGACTGCCATACGCTGCAACGCCCGCGACATCGCGCGGGCGTCAAGGAGCGTGGTGCGTTCTTCTGCTTTGGGGGGCCGAGGCATCTCGAAGCTGAAAAGTACTACGGCGGCGAGGGGCGGCAAAGGCCGCCGATTTCCTTTAGATTCCAGGAGCGCCGCCAGGGCGGCCCACGGTCCGCGTAAAGGGTTTCTAGCCCCCCTAAGCTTTGCCAGACATGACCTGACTTCCTCGCCCCACGACGCGGACAACGGGCGGTTCTAGGAAGGAAGGTTCGCGTCGTGAAGCCCAACCTCGAGTGGCTCCGTAAGCAGGCCAAGCATCACCTCGACGAGCTCCGCAAAACCGATCCGCAGGCCAAACTCGCCGATGCGCAGCTCGCGATCGCCAGGCAGAACGGGTTTCCGAGCTGGCGCGCCCTCAAAGCCCACGTCGACTCTCTGAGCGTCGAGGGCCAGCTGTTTGACGCCGCCCGCCGCGGCGACGTGGAGACGTTGACCGCGCTGCTCGATCAGCATCCCGAGAAGCTGCAGGCGCGCGACGAACCGTACGAATGGACCCTGCTCCATAAGGCGGCGAGTGAGGGGCAGCTCGCGACCGTGGACCTCTTGTTACGCCGGGGACTCGATCCGAACTCACGCGAAAAAGGCGACAACACCTACCCGATGCACTGGGCGGCGGCGGCCGGCAAGCTGGACGTGGTGCGCCGCCTGGCCGACGCGGGTGGTGACGTGGTCGGGCATGGCGACGATCACGAGCTGGAGATCATCGGCTGGGCAACGTGCTGGGATGGAACCGACGACGCCGACCATCGCGCGGTCGTCGCGTTTCTGCTCAGTCGCGGTGCGCGCCACCACATTTTCTCCGCCATCGCCAGCAATCTGGGCGACGAAATCCGCCGTATCGTGGCGACAAGTCCAGCGACGCTGACCAGCCGGATGAGCCGCAACGAAAATCATCAGACACCGCTGCACTTTGCCGTCCGACGCAACCGCCCCGACATAGTCCGTCTACTCCTCGATCTCGGCGCCGATCCGCTGATCGCGGACGGGTTTGGTTTTCCGCCCGCGCTGTATGCGACGGCGCCCGAGATCGACCGCCCGGTAATGGAAGCGATCCGGAAAATGACGGCGGGCGAGCTCGTGAGCGCCGACCGCGGGCACCGTCCGACTCGCGCCGGCACGATGGATCTCCTCGCGAGCGTCGCGCTGGGCGACTGGGACGCGGCTGCGCGCCTCGCGCACGACAACCCCGAGCTGCTCAACACGGGCGCTCTCCATCTGGCCGCCAAACGGGGCGACCTGCAGGCGGTGCGCTGGCTGCTCGCGCATGACGCGAGCCCCGATGCGCGGTGGAACCATGTCGATGCCTACGTCACTCCCCTGCACCTTGCGATTCTGAACAACCACACGGAGGTCGCTCGCGCGTTGGTGGACGCCGGCGCCGATCCGACCATTCGCGACAGCAAACACGACAGCGACGCAGTGGGCTGGGCCGGGTTTTTCCATCGCGACGCGATTGTGGACCTGCTGAAGCGCCGCTAGGAGTACACCGGCGTCAAGGGAGGTTTGCCGCTCAGCACCGCCTGCACATTGGCGAGCGCGATCGCCGCCATCTTACGCCGCGTCTCTTCCGTCGCGCTGCCGATGTGCGGCAGCAGCACGGTGCGCGGCGCGGCCAGCAGGCGCGGATGGATCGCAGGCTCGTCGGTGTAGACGTCGAGGCCGGCCGCGCCGAGGTGTCCTAGCTCAAGCGACATCGCGAGCGCTTCTTCGCGGACCAGATCGCCGCGCGAGGTGTTGATGAGAATCGCGCCGGGCTTCATGCGCGCGAGCGTCTCCCCGTTGATAATCCCTTTGGTCTCCGGGGTGGACGGCACATGCAGGCTCACGATGTCGCTCTCGGCGAGTAACCGGGTCGCATCGACCCGCGTGGCGCCCGTCTCACGCTCAAAGTCGGGCTTGGCGGTTCGCGCCGTGTACAAGATGCAGAGCCCGAACGGCGGCGCACGGCGTCCTACTGCCTGGCCGATCCTGCCCGCGCCGAACAGGCCGAGCGTCCGGCCACGCAGCTCGAGGCCGAGCAACTGTTCCGGATGCCAGCCGGTCCATTGCCCGCTGCGGACCAGGTCCACCCCCTCGATCAGG
>Ga0209056_10000071_pt1 | contig 102384 bp, 93 predicted proteins | sample GraSoiAngelo_114_FD_185876 | JGI IMG/M metagenome (GOLD analysis project Ga0209056, IMG submission 185876) | Grasslands soil microbial communities from the Angelo Coastal Reserve, California, USA - 14_0903_13_40cm (SPAdes) (version 2) | ecosystem: Environmental > Terrestrial > Soil >... | reverse complement strand
CTCGCAGTGGATGAGTCCCCGGGCTGAGAGCACGGGCTGGGCGGAATGTGCGCCCTCTAAAAAGGGCGCACCCCCCGGCCGAGCGCGCCCTCTTAGGGCGCGAACGCCACGAAGAGAGAGTCTCGTGGTGGCCTTACAGGGCGCACAGTGGCGCGGAGCCTAGGCTCTCAGCTCCGCGGTGATCATCGTGCAACGCCGCGCGGAGCTGCAAACCCGACTCGCGTGCCATGGATCACCCGCCCGGCGTGGCCGCGGCCGAGCCACGGCACTCGAGCGACGGCGTCTGGCCACACCTCGCGGCGCGTGGGCCACGGTTCCTCCGCGCGCAACTGCACGATCTGAACGGTACGCCCTTTGCCGAGCCCCCGCCCGGAGCAACCAACGCTCCGCTCTGGGAGATTCACCCTCAGCAAGGGAGGTTTCGTATGAGAACACTGCTTGGCATCCTGGCCGTGGCCGGTCTGGTCGGCCTCACCGCGTGCGACGGAACGCGCGCGGTCACAGGCCCGAGCTTCGACACCATGCAGTCCAACAGCGCCAACCCCGAGGTGCCGGCGGGGCAACACCCGCAGCCCAATCCCAACAAGGCCAAGAGCACTCACGGTCATCATTGATCGATCGGCTGCGGACGACGCGCGGTGCTCCTCTTCCTCCGGGGGCGCCGCGTGTCGCGTTTCAGCCCGCCGGAACGTCGGGCGCGCCTTCCACGGTCCCGGTGAGCATGAGCCGTCCTACGGTGGCGTCGTGGTCCAACACCTCGGCGTACCGCCCCCACTCGACGATCGTCTGGAACAGCGAGTCCGCGGGAATGAAGGGGAAGTAGATGGTGAGGTCCGCCAGCACCTCCTCGTCTTCCATTGACCCTTCGCTCTCCACCAGCATCGCAATCACGCGCCCGAACAGCGGATGCTTCTTGAGCCGCGCCCGGGTGGCGTCCTTTCGGGCCGGGTCGTCCATCGCCATGACCTCGCGCCCCACCAGCGTGAGCTGCACGACCTCGCCGGGCGTCGTCACCCAGCCGAGCTGCTCCGCCCCCCGCACCACGGCCGACATCCGGTCATAGTCCACGCCCAGGTCCTCGGCGAGCTCGAACACGTGGCCCTTCCCGTCGGGCCGCGACAGCAGGTGGTCGAGCAGCCCGGTGACCTCGGAGACGTGCACCCGCGGGAACGGAATGAGCCGCTGCGGCGCCGCCGGCGCCGGCTCGGGCAAGAGCGTCGCGGTGAGGATGGCGTGCAGCCGGTCCACCATCCCGTCGAACTCGGGGCTCCGCTCCTGCCGGGGATAGGGGAGCGGATTCACCAGCTCTTCGCGCACGTGCCCGGGATGGGAGCCGAACACCACGATCCGCCCGGCGAGGAACACCGCTTCCTGGACGCTGTGCGTCACGACCACGAGCGTGTTCACCCCGGTCGACGCGTCGCGCCACAGATCCACGACCTGGCTGCGCAGGTTTTCGGCGGTGAGCGGATCGAGCGCGCCGAACGGCTCGTCCATGAGCAGGATCTCGGGCGCGACCGCGAGCGCCCGCGCGAACCCGACGCGCTGCTTCATCCCGCCCGACAGCTCCTTCGGGTACGCCTGCTCGAACCCGTCGAGGCCGACGAGGTTGATGGCACGCGCCACGGCATCCCGGCGGGCTGCGCCGTTCACGCCGCGGGCTTCGAGACCCATCGCCACGTTCTCCGCCACCGTGAGCCACGGCAGTAGCGCGAACGATTGAAACACCATCGCCGCGGCGCCGAGCACACCCTTGAGCGGACGGCCGCGGTACTGCACCGACCCATCGGCGGGACGCGCCAGACCGGCGAACAGGCGGAGCAGGGTGCTCTTGCCGCACCCCGACGGCCCGACCAGCGCCACGACCTCTTGCTCGCACACGCTGAGCGACACGTCGCGCAGCGCCTCGATCACCTGTCCGTTCGGCAGGCGAAAGCGCTGCGTCACGTGACGCGCCTCGAGCAGTAGCGGGCCCGGCGTCATTGCGCCACCACGAAGCGGGTCTGGGCCCAGCCTGCGAGCGCCCGCCAGACGAACCGGTTCCAGCCGACCACGATCAGGCTCATCAAGGCGATCCCTCCCGCCAGCAGCGGAAAATTGGCGTGGGCCGTGGCGTCGCTGATCAGGCTCCCCAGGCCCGCCGTGGTGCGGAGCCGCCCGCCCGCCTGGAGGTATTCGGCGACGATGGAGCCGTTCCACGCCCCCCCCGCCGCCGTGATCCACCCCGTGACGAGCGCGGGGAACGCCGCCGGCAGGTAGAGCGAGCGCCAGCGGGCACGCCACGACAGCTGAAACGCGGTGGCCGCGTCTTTGAGCTGCTGCGGGATCGCGGCCACGGCCGAGATGACGTTGAACAGGATATACCATTGCCCGGCGAGCACCATCAGGGCGACCGCGCCCAGCCCGAGCCCCACGCCGGCCCGTTCGAACGCCAGCACCACGAGCGGGAACAGCATGGGCGCCGGAAACGATGCCACCACCTGGATGACCGGCTGCAGCAACCGCGCGACGAGCGGCGAGCGGCCGATCACGATGCCGGCCGGCAGCGCCCAGGCCGTGGACACGATCACGGCGCCCATCACGCGCGCGAACGTGAGGGCCGCCGACCCGATCAGCGTCCCCCAGTCGCGCGCGCCGAGCTGCCGCAGCAGCAGCCAGATGTGCCAGGCCCCCACGGCAGCCGCCAGCGCCACGCCGGCGACGAGCAGCGAGCCCCCGACCCACCGCGCCAGCGGGTGCGCGAATGCGAAGCGCGGCCCGCTCAGGATCACCGGCCGGGCGATAGCGAGCGGGCGTTCGAGCGGCCGCGCCGCCCGCAGCGCCGTGCGGTACGCCTGCCGCCGCAGCACCGCGGCGCGCCGCGGCAACCGCGCGTGCCGCAGGAACTCGAGCACCCACGAGGTCGCTGGCGCCGCACCGCCCTCGCCGCCCGCGGTCTCGTCCAGCCGGAACTTTTCCACCCACACCACGAGCGGTCGCCAGAGGAGCTGGTCCACGCACACGATCATCGCTACCATCGCGAGGATGGCGAGTGCCATCGCGGGTCCGTTCCCCTGATCGAGCGCCACGCTCATGTAGGAGCCGACGCCGGGGAGGCGGAAGTCCCGGTCCCCCAGACGGAACGCTTCGTTGACCATGAGAAAGAACCAGCCGCCGGCCATGGAGAGCATCCCGTTCCAGACGAGCCCCTGCGCCGCGGCCGGCACCTCGAGCTGCCAAAAGGTCCGCGACGCCCGCCACCCCGCGACTTTGCAGGCGTCACGCAGCGGGTCGGGGAGGCTCTTCAGCGAACTGTAGAACGAGAGTGCCAGATTCCACGCCTGAGCCGTGAAGATCATCAGGATCGCCGCGAGCTCGAGGCCGACGTTGCGGGTGGGGAAGAGCGACATCAGGCCCAGCACCAGCCCGGGGAGGAAGCCGAGCACGGGGATGCTCTGGAGGATGTCGAGCATCGGCAACAGCAGGCGCTCGGCGGCGCGCGACTTCGCGGCCGCCCAGCCGAAGCCGAGCGCGAAGACGTACGAGATGGCCAGCGCGATCACGCCGCGGGCGAGCGAATACAGCGTGTACTTCGGGAGCGCGCTGGGACGCAGGTCGATTTGCACCACCTGTCGGAGCGGGGCCTCGAACTCGCGCGCGAACGCGACCACCGCCGCGATCGCCCCCCCGAGCAGGCAGAGGATCGCGACGTCGGCGAGCCCGAGTCGCCGGATCGCCGGTGGCGTCAGAGCGGGCGGAAGACGCAGTGGTTTCATGACCGTGTAACTTGTGACTCCATGACCGGCACCGAGCAAATCCGGGCGGCCGAGGCGCTGGTGGACGCGAGCGGCGTCCGCCTGTACACCCGGCGCGTGGGGAGCGGGTCCCCGGTCGTCGTGCTGCACGGCGGGCCCGGCGCCCACCACGACTACCTCCTGCCGCAATACGACCGGCTGGCGCGCGGCCGCGCCCTGCTGTTCTATGACCAGCGGGGCGGCGGACGCTCCCCGGTCCCCCGCGACACGCCGGTCGGCTGGCAGGAGCACGTCGCCGACCTCGAGTCGCTACGCAAGCAGTGGGCCATCGACCACCTCACCCTGCTCGGCTACTCCTGGGGCGGCTTGCTCGCCGTGTTGTACGCGTTGGAGCACCCCGAGCGCGCGGGGCGATTGGCGCTCGTCGCGCCGGCACCCCTGACCGCGCAATGGCGCGAGCAGTTCGACCGCCGCCTCGCCGCCCGTATGGCCGACCCGTGGATCGCGCGCGCACGCGCCGAGCTGACCGCCTCCGGGCTCGCGCAGCGCGATCCCGAAAAGTATCGCCGCCTAGCATTCGCGCTATCCGTCGCGGGCTACTTCCGCGACCCGAGCCGCGCCAGGGAGATGACCCCGTTCCGCGTCACGGCCCGGACCCAACAGGCGGTGTGGCAGAGCCTGGGGGACTACGATCTGCGCGACCGGGTCCGCAAGACGTTTCCAAAAGGCAAGGCCCCGCGCGCCCTGCTCGTCCACGGGGTGTTCGACCCCATGCCGATCGAATCGGCTCGGGAGACCGCCGCCCTGCTCGATACCGGTGTCATCGAGCTGGCGACCGGTCACGCGCCCCACGTCGAGGCAACAGAGGACTTCGTGCGGGCGTTGGACCGTTTCCTGCCCCGCCGTTGAGGGGTTAGCTTCAGCGCTCGGATGCCGACAAAGACACGAGCCAAGCAGCGCCGCGCGGCCGAGACCCCGGCCCGGCTGCGCGCGCGGCTGAAGACGATCATCGCGCGCCTCGAGCAGGCCTACCCGGACGCGACATGCGCGCTGGACCACCGCAACCCGCTCGAGCTGCTCGTGGCCACGATCCTCTCGGCCCAATCCACCGACGCGCGCGTGAACATGGTGACCCCGGCACTGTTCACGAAGTACCGCACCGCGCGCGATTACGCCGCCGCGGATCCCACCCTGTTCGAGCAAGAGATCCACAGCACCGGATTCTTCCGCAACAAGACGAAGTCGATCCTCGGCATGGCGCAGGCGCTGGAGGAGCGGCACGGCGGCGCCGTGCCGGCCACCATGGAGGAGCTCGTACAGCTCCCGGGGGTCGGCCGCAAGACGGCCAACGTCGTGCTCGGCACGGCGTTCGGCAAGAACGAAGGCGTGGTGGTGGACACCCACGTGCAGCGCCTCGCGACCCTGCTCGGTCTCACACACGAGAAGGACCCCGTGAAGATCGAGCGCGACCTGATGGCGCTCGTCCCGCGGGCCAAGTGGACCTGGTTCTCCCATACGCTCATCCAGCACGGGCGCCGCGTGTGCATCGCCCGGCGGCCGAAATGCGTGGAGTGCGTGGTGAACCGGTGGTGCCCCAGCTCGCGCGTGTGACCGTGACGTTGCCCCCCGTCGACCGTGCCGCGCTCGTCGCCACCCGCCGCGACCTCCACCAGCACCCCGAGCTCGGTTTCGAGGAGCAGCGGACGAGCACCCTCATCGCGGAGCGGCTGCGGCAGCTCGGCTACGCGGTGAGAACGGCCGTCGGCAAGACGGGCGTGCTCGCGCAGCGGGACGGCGCCGCGGGTCGATGCGTCTTGCTCCGTGCCGACATGGACGCGCTCCCCGTCGAAGAAGCGAACGACGTCCCCTATCGCTCGAAGCATCCGGGTCGGATGCACGCGTGCGGGCACGACGGGCACGTGGCCATCGGCCTGGAGGTGGCGCGGCGGCTGCACGCCGCGTACCTGCCGGGATCCCTCAAGCTCGCCTTCCAGCCCGCCGAAGAGATCTCCTACGGCGCGGAGGCCATGATCCGGGACGGCGCGCTGGACGGCCCCACGGTCGACGCCGCGTTCGGCATTCATCTCTGGAACGACCTGCCGACGGGAACGATCGGCGTCATGCCGGGTGCCGTCATGGCGTCGGTGGACGAGTTCGAGATCACGATCCTCGGCCGCGGCGGCCACGCAGCGGCGCCGCACCAGACGACCGATCCGGTGCTGATCGCGGCGCACATCGTGACCGGACTGCAAAGTCTCGTCAGCCGCCGGCGCAATCCGTTCGAGGAGGGTGTCGTCTCGGTGACCCAACTGAACGCAGGCCACGCGTTCAACGTGATTCCCGGACGCGCGGAGCTGCGCGGCACCGTCCGCACCTTCGGCGGGCAATTCTTCGAGCACGCACCACGGCTGGTGGAGCAGACGACCCAGGGCATCGCGGCCGCCTTCGGCGCCACGGCGGAGGTCCGCTACCGGCGGCTCACAGCCCCCCTCGTCAATGACGAGCGGATGACGCTGCTGATGACCGGCGTAGCACGAAACATCGTCGGGCGCGAGCGTGTGATTGCCGGCGTTCGCACGATGGGCGGAGAGGACATGTCCTTCTTCCTCGCGAAGGTCCCCGGCACGTTTGCATTCGTCGGCTCGGCGCCTCCCGGGAAGCCGGCCTCGCCGCATCACAGCCCGACATTCGACATCGATGAGGAAGCGCTGGTGATCGGGGCGGAGCTGTTGACGCGCACGGTGGTGGAGTATCTGGAGAGCGGCCGATAGATTTCACGTTCCGATGTCCAATCTCCTCGCCTCCGAACCCTCCGCCTATTTGAGGTCCGCCGCCCACCAGCCAGTGCACTGGCACCCCTGGGGCGAGGCGGCGTTCCAGCGCGCCCGAGCTGAGGACAAGCCCGTCCTGCTCGACATCGGCGCGGTGTGGTGCCACTGGTGCCACGTCATGGACGGCGAGTCGTACGAGGATCCCGAGGTCGCCGGGCTCCTCAATCGCGAGTTCGTGTGCGTCAAGGTCGATCGCGACGAGCGGCCCGACGTGGACGCGCGCTACCAGCGCGCCGTGCAGGCGCTCACCGGCCAGGGCGGCTGGCCGCTCACCGCGTTCCTCACTCCCGCAGGCGAGGTGTTCTTCGGGGGGACCTACTTTCCACCGGAAGACAACCACTACGGGCGCCCCGGCTTCATTTCCGTCCTGAAGCAGGTCGCCGAGCTGTACCGGCGGGACCGCGCGCGTGTGTCGAAAAGCGCCACGGCGATCCGCCAGCAGGTCACGGAGTCTCTGGACGAGGCGAAGGCCGGGCAAGTCACAGCGGCGATTCTGGACGAGGCAGCGGGGCAGATGGCTCGCCTCTTCGACATCCGCTACGGCGGCTTCGGGACGGCGCCCAAGTTTCCTCACCCCGCGGGCTGCGATTTCCTGCTCGCCCGCTGGCACGACACGCGCGAGGGCTGGATGCGCGAGGTGGTCGAGAAGAGCCTCACCGGGATGGCGCGGGGCGGCATCCGCGACCATGTGGGCGGCGGGTTCCACCGCTACTCGGTGGACGAGCGCTGGATCGTGCCGCACTTCGAGAAGATGTCGTACGACAACTCGGAGCTGCTGCGCGCCTACCTGAACGGCTACGCCGCCGGCGGGACGCCGCTCTTCCGCGAAGTGGCGCAGGGGATCGTGACCTGGGTGCTGGAGACGCTGTCCGATCACGCGCACGGCGCGTTCTACACGTCGCAAGACGCGGACGTGGAGTTCGGCGACGACGGTGACTACTGGACGTGGACGCCCGATGAACTGCGAGCGGCGTTGAACGACGAGAAGGCGTTCCAAGTGATCCGTCGCGTCTACGACGTCGAGGTCCCGGGCGAAATGCAGCACGACCATGAGAAGAACGTGCTGTGGTGGAAGCAGGACCCGGCCGACGCCGCGGAGTGGCAGGTCCTCCGGGAGGCGCTCGGCAGGCTCAAGGCGGCCCGCGGCCGGCGCAAGGCTCCCTACGTCGACACGACGCCGTACGTGAACTGGAACGCCATGATGGCGGCGGCGTTCCTCCAGGCGGGCGCGGTACTGGACCGCCCCCAGTGCAACACGCTGGCGCTGAAGGTGCTGAGTCGGATCTGGGCTGAAGCCTGGGACGACGCGCGCGGCATGGCCCACGTGATCGGCCGGCCGGAGCCGCAGGGCCTGTTGGACGACAACGTTCAGGCGGCTGCCGCGTTCCTCGACGCCTACGAGGCGACGGGAGACGACGCCTGGCTCACCCGCGCCCTCGCGGTCGCGCACCATTGTGGCCGCGTCCACTGGGACGAGGCGACCGGCGGGTTCTTCGACGTCGCCCGGGATCGCAGCGGCGCCGCCTACCTCGCGACGCCGGCGAAGCCGATTCAGGACGCGCCGACCCCGTCGGCGAACGGCGTCGCGGCGCTGGTGCTCGCGCGCCTGGCGGCGATTACCGACGATCGGGAGTGGCGCCGTCTGCTCGACCGCCAGCTTGCCACATTCGCGGGCGCGGCGGCCCAGCTTGCACTGTACGGCGCTACCCTGCTGCGCGCGATCGATTGGGCGCTGAACCCCGGCACGCGGATCGAGGTGGCGGGACCGCGGGGTGAGGGTCCGGCGTGCGCAATGCACCTCCTCGCGCTGCAGACCTACCGGCCGCGCAAGGTCGTGATCCGGAAGACCGCGGCGCAGCCCGCCGCCACCGTGTGCGTCGGCACGACGTGCTCCCTGCCGGTTGCGACCGCTGATGACCTGAGGAAACTTCTCATCTAGCCGCGGAGACCAGATGCCGAACAAGAAGGCCATCGTCGAGACCGTCAAAGGCACCATCGAGCTGGAGCTGTTCGGCGACGAGGTGCCCGACACCGTCGCCAACTTCGAGAAGCTCGCGAACTCGCGTTTCTATGACGGCACCAAGTTCCACCGCGTGATCCCGAACTTCATGATCCAGGGCGGCGATCCCTACTCGAAGAGCGGGAAAGGACGGGTCGGTAGCGGCGGCCCGGGATACACGATCAAGTGCGAGACCCACAAGAACGTCCACAAGCACGTCGCGGGGACGCTCTCCATGGCCCACGCCGGCAAGGACACCGGGGGCAGCCAATTCTTCATCTGCCACTCCCCGCAACGCCATCTGGATGGAGTCCACACCGTTTTTGGACAGGTCACCAAGGGCATGGACGTCGTCAACAAGATTGCGCAGAACGACGAAGTCAAGTCGATTCGAGTGACATGACCCAATCGGGAGACCAGCTCATGACCCGCACCGCGTCCCGCCTGCTCATCGCTTGTATCGTCGCGGCCCCCCCGCCGGCTCTCGCCGGACAGAGCGGCGCCTTTATCGTGCGCCTCGGAACCGACACCCTGGCGCTCGAGCGGTATACCCGCAGCGCCGGCCGGCTCGAGGGCGAGCAGGTCGTGCGCGCACCGCGCACCGTGCACCGCCTCTACAGCGCGACGTTCGGCCGGGACGGGGCGATCGAGCGGTTCGAGCTGGTCACGCACAACGTCTCCGGCGGACCGGGCCCGGCCGAGACGAAGGCCACGATGGAGTTCGCGGGCGACTCTGTGTTTTCCGCCGTTCCCGACCGCGACTCCATGGCTCACTTGCGCGTGAAGGTCGCTCTGGGCACGCTCCCCTGGCATTTCCAGAATTACGCCCTGCTGGAAGAGATCGCCCGCCGGGCCCGCGCGGCAGGCGGCGACCGCTACACCACGACCGTGCTGCAGCCCGGCGACACCGAGGTCTGGACGGTCGAGGTCGCGCGCGTCGGTCGCGACTCGATGACGATGGTGCTCGGCCCGCTCGGCACGCTGCGCCTGCGCGTGGACGAGGCAGGCACGCTCCTCGGGCTCTCCGGGATCGGCAGCACGATGCAGGTGACGGTCGAGCGCGTGCGCGGCACGCTGGACTTCGGCGCCCTCGGCAAGTCGTTCGCGGCGCGGTCGCTCGGCCCCCTCTCCCCCGCCGATTCCGTGCGGGCGAGCGTGGCGGGCGCCGTGCTCGCCGTCCGCTACAGCCGGCCCTCGATGCGGGGCCGCGTCATCTTCGGCAGCATGGTGCCCTGGAACAAAGTGTGGCGCACCGGAGCGAACCAGGCCACCGTGCTCGAGACCAGCGCCGACCTCGTGGTCGCCGGCACCCCCGTCCCGGCCGGCAAGTACAGCCTGTGGACGATCCCCTCCCCGGACGGATGGAAGCTCATCCTCAACAGCAACACGGGACAGTGGGGCACAGACTACGCCGCGAAGTACGACTTCGCCCGGCTCGACATGAAGGTCGAGCGGCTGGCGCAGCCGGTCGAGCAGTTCACGATCGCGATCGCGCCGCAGGGCGACGGGCAGAGCGGCTTGTTGACGCTCGCGTGGGAGAGGACGCGGGCGTCGGTGCCGTTCGCGAAGCAGTAGTTTGCACCTCGACTTCGCGGTCATCGCGGACTACGCGCTCGTCGATCAGGCGGGAAAGCTTTCCGTCCTCGGCATCTTTCAGCACATCTGGGTGCAGCAGTTTCCGGCCATGCACCCGCGGCTGCACCTGGTGCTGCGACTCAAGGGGAAGCGGACCGAGGTGGGCGAGCATCACGTGCAGATCCGGCTGCTCGACGAGCAGGACACCGAGATCCTCGGGGGCAACGGCAACGTCACCTTCGCCGAGCCGCCTGCAGGAGTGACCGAGATCGAGGCCGGCGCCATTCTGGTGTTCGACGTGCCGTTTCCGCATCCCGGGCCGTATCGCTTCGAGATCACGGTCGACGCGGAGCGGAAGACCTCGGTGCCCGTGACGGTGTCGCAATTGCCCGCTCAGCCGGCCGGCGGACAGTCGCTGCATTGAGCGCGGCTCTGGTGCCGAGCCGACCGTTCGCGGACCCGCGGTTGCTCCTGTTTCTCGCGGCCGTCGCGCTCGGCTGGAACCTCGACGGGTACCGCCTGCTCGATCCCGACGAAGGCCGCAATGCCGAGGTGGCGCGCGAGATGGCGCAGACCAACGACTATCTCGTGCCGCACCTGGACGGGCTTCCCTACCTCGACAAGCCGATCGTCTACTTCGCCGCCGCCGCCGCGTTGATGGAGCTGCTCGGACCCACTGAGACGGCGGCGCGCCTGCCGGCCTACGCGGCGACGCTCGCGACCATTGCCCTCCTGCTCGGCTTCGCCCGGCGGCGCTGGGGCTCGGAGGCGGGCTGGCTCGCCGGCATCGCCTACGCCACGACGCTGCTCCCGCTGGTGTATGCGCGCACCGCGATCTTCGACAGCACGCTCACGCTGTGCACCACCGCGGCGGTGCTCGGGTTCTTCGAAGCGCGCCCCATCGTCGCGTGGGCGGCGATGGGCGCCGGCGCGCTGACGAAGGGGCCGATCGCGATCGTGCTCCCCCTGCTCGTCGTGATCCCCTACACCCTTGCCACCGAAGGGAGGACGGCGGTACGCGCGCTGTTTCCGCGGCGCGCCGTCGGCGTCTTCGCCCTGATTGCGCTGCCGTGGTTCATCGCCGTCTCGATCCGCGTCCCCGTGTTCCCGTATTACGTGTTCGTGCGCGAGACGCTCCAGCGGATCGCCACGGCCAGCTTCCACCGCACCGCCCCTTTCTGGTACTACTTCCCGATCGTCCCCCTGGCCGCGTTCCCGTGGATCGTCCCGGCACTGGCGCGCGTGCGGGGCTGGCGGACGACCTGGCTCGCACGCCGCACGCCAGAGGCGCGTGAGCCCCTACTGCTCGCGAGCTGGGTGATCGTGCCGCTCGCCTTTTTCACGCTCAATCAGTCGAAGTTGCCGCAGTACGTGCTGCCGCTGATGCCGGCGTTCGCGCTCGCGGCGGCGCGCAACATGGTGGCCCACGACGCGGCGGCGGGGGGGGCGGGGGGGGCGGGGGGGGCGGGGGGGCGCGTCTACACCGCCCTGGCGCTGGTGACAGGCAGCGCGCTCGTGGCTCTCACGCACTGGTTACCCGTTCCGATCGACCTGACGGCGGCCGAGAAGGCGGCCATCCCCCCGACGGCGCTCGTCCTCGGCCTGGTGCTGTTCGCCTCCGCCGCGCTCGTCGCGCTCGGCATGCTGCGCCGGCGGCCGCGTACGGCGATTGTCGGATACGCGATCGTGGTGATGGCCGTCCCGCTCGCGAGCGGCCGGCTGCTCGCCGCCGTCGGCGACGACCGCTCGTCGGCCGCGCTGGCGCGTGCCACGGCCGCTGCGCTCAGCGAGGCGAGCAGGTCCGGCGCCGCGAGCGCCGTGTTGGGCGTCTTGGCGTATCCGCCGTCGCTTGCCTTCTACCTCGGACGACCCGTAGCCGTGGCGACGACGACGGGTGCGGAGCTCACGAGCAACTATATCGCCGACTACCAAGACCGTTACCGGGACGTGCGCGGCTCGCCGCTCTTGCCCGAGGGGTACTGGCGCGAGGCGCTCGCTCATTGCCCCATTCCCACGGTGTTCGTCACGACCGTCGCGAATCGCAAAGCGCGGGCCGAGCTCGCCGTATTGCCGCTGGTCGCCGACGATGGCCGCTACGCGGCGTACGGGCCCTGCCAACCTCCCCGACCCCCACACCCTCCACAACCTCCCCAACGTGGTGGGGAGGGCGGGTGAGGTAATGTGCGGAATCTTCGGCGCCGTCTCGCTTCGCGGCGCGCCGCTCAAGCATGCCGACTGTCTCCCGGCGATGGCCGCGGCGCTGGCGCATCGCGGACCCGACGGCGAGCAGATCGTCGGCCACGATTGCGCCCGGATCGGCGCGCGCCGCCTCGCGATCATGGACCTGACGACCGGCGATCAGCCGTTTCTCAGCCCAAACCGCTCTGTGTGGATGGTGTGCAACGGCGAGATCTACAACGCGCCCGCGCTGCGCCGGGAGTTCGCCCAGGCCGGCTACCCGTTCCGCTCCACGGGCGACATCGAGACGATCGTGCCGTTGTACGAGCGCGTCGGGCCGGATGCGGTGGGGCGGCTCGAGGGGATGTTCGGGCTCGCCGTGTGGGACGACCAGCGGCGGCGCCTGGTGCTCGCGCGCGATCGCGCCGGCGAGAAGCCGCTGTTCTGGGCCCAAGTCGCGGGGGAACTGCGCTTCGCCTCGGAGATCCAGGCACTGCTGGTCTTCCCCGACCAGCCGCGGCGCGTGAATCCCGTCGCGGCGGGGCTGTACGCCGCGCTCGGATACGTCCCCGCCCCGTACACCATGCTCACCGGCATTTCCAAGCTGGCGCCGGCGCACCTCCTGGTCGCCGACCGGGACGGCGTGACGCTGCGATGCTACTGGGACGCGGCAGCGGCCGCGGCACGCCCGTCGCGTCTCGACGCCCCCACGCTGCGCGCCGCGTTGCTGCGGGCGGTCGAGCGAGAGCTCATGTCCGACGTGCCGGTCGGGGTGTTCACGAGCGGGGGCCTCGACTCATCGCTGCTCGCGGCCGGTGCCGCCCGCGTGATGTCCGGCGAGCAGATCCACACGTATGCCGTGCGCTTCGTCGAGCCTGGGTACGACGAGAGCCCAAACGCCGAAGCGGTGACGCACCACATCCGCACCAACCATCATGTCGTCACCGCGGACGAGCCGGCGCTGGAGCGCGCCCTCGCCGCGGTCACCCGCGGGCTCGCCGAGCCGATCGGCGACCCGGCGATCCTGCCGACCTACCTCCTCGCCGAGGCGGCACGGGAGCACGTGAAGGTCGTATTGTCGGGGGAGGGAGCAGACGAGCTGTTCGGCGGCTACCCGACCTACCTGGGCCATCGGGCAGCCGGGCTGTACCGCAGGGTCCCTCTCCCCGGAAGAGCGGTGCTGCGCTGGCTCGTGAACCGCCTGCCGACGTCGACAGGGAAGGTCACGATCGAATTCATGCTTAAGCAGCTCGTCGCTGCCGCGGAGCTCCCGATGCTCGAGCGTCACCTCACGTGGTTCGGTGCGCTGGGGCCGGACCCGCGCGCGCTCGGGTGGGCGACTGCCCTGCTGGAGCCGTTTCCCTCTGATCCGTCGCTCAACCGCCTGCTGTGGCTCGACTTTCTCTCCTACCTGCCCGACAACCTGCTCGTGAAGGTCGATCGCGGTACCATGCTGGCGTCGCTGGAGGCGCGCGCGCCTTACCTCGACCGCGAGCTCTTGGAGCTCGTGCTCCCGGCGCCCGCCACGCTGAAGGTGCGAGGCCTCACCACCAAGGCGATATTAAAGGAAGCGGCGCGCGGGCTGGTGCCGGGCGACGTGATCCGACGGCGCAAGCGGGGGTTGTCCGTGCCCGTGGCGCGGTGGCTCAACACGGGGCTCGCGCCGCTCGCGGATCGGTATCTCGCCGCGCCCCGGCTGTATCCGGCCGCCCCGACCGGGCGGTTGCTCGCTGAGCACCGCGCCGGGATCGGCAACAACGCCCGCAAGCTCTGGCCTATCCTCATCGCCGAGCTGTGGGCGGAACGGTGGAATGTGGACACTGAGTCCGTGCGGCTCGGCTGACCCCGGGCCGGCGGCCCGGGGGTCAGGACAACTGCGGTTGGTTGTGGTGGTCGACCCCGGGGCATCGCCTCAGGGTCAGCCGCCCTGAAAGATAACGGGGCTGACATGACGCGCGACGAAGCGCTGCAGCTCATGCACGAGCACACGCTGTCTCCTTCGCTCCGCCAGCACATGCTCGCGGTGGAGGCGGCGATGCGCGCGTACGCGTCCAAATCGGGAGCGGACCCGGAGACGTGGGGCATCGTGGGTCTGCTGCACGATTTCGACTACGAGAAGTTCCCCAACAGCGAGCACTCGCCGACCGAGGGCCATCCCGCCTGGGGCGTCCGGCTGCTGCGCGAGCGGGGCCTCCCCGACGCGCTGTGCCGCGCGATTCTCGGTCACGCGACCTATTCGGGCGTGCCCCGCGACACGCGGCTCGCGCAGACCTTGTTCGCCGTGGACGAGCTGTGCGGCTTTCTCGTGGCGTGTGCGCTGGTCCGTCCGTCGCGCAGCTTCGCGGACCTGGAGGTGTCCTCGGTCAAGAAGAAGCTCAAGGACAAGGCGTTCGCGCGCGGCGTGAACCGCGACGAGGTGCGGCAGGGGGCGGAGGAGTTAGGTGTGCCGCTCGACGACCACATCGCGTACGTGATCCAGGCGCTCCGCCCCGTGGAACGAGCCCTCGGGTTGGGGGGGGAAGCGGGGGAGGCGCCGCCGGTGGCGTCAGTGGGGTGAGGGCTCAAGCCTCCCGGGTCGCGGGGCGCTCGGTTGCCGACCAGGCGACCGATGCGCTGGGCCTCGCGATCGACCGCGCGGCGGGTGCGCGTGCGGTCGACGGCAACCGGCTCGAGCATCATCCCGACAGCCCCCGCGCGCTCGAGGTGATGCTCGAGCTTATCGCCCGGGCGGGCCATTGGATCCACTTCGAGAACTACATCATCCGGGACGACCGCACCGGGCGACGCTTCGCCGCCGCCCTCGCCGAGCGCGCGCGGGCGGGGGTGTCGGTCCGCGTGTTGTACGACGCGTTCGGCTCGCTCGGCACGTCGCGCGGCTACTGGCGCGGGTTGGCGCAGGCGGGGGCCGAGGTGCGCGCGTTCCACCCGATTGTCTCGCGGTATCCGCTGCAGTTCATTCAGCGCGACCACCGCAAACTGCTGGTCACCGACGGCATCCAAGCGATGGTCGGCGGGCTGTGCATCGGCGACGAATGGGCAGGCGATCCAACGCGGCGGCGCCGCCCCTGGCGCGACACGATGGTCCACGTGTGTGGCCCCGCGGCCGCCGCGTTAGACCGGGCCTTCGGTCGGATCTGGGGCCGTGCCGGCGAGCCGCTGCCAGCCGGCGAGCTCACCGCCGACCCGGCGCCGTGCGGCAGCTCCACCGTGCGCGTCGTGGAAGGGGCACCGCGCCGCGCGCGGGTGTACCGCACGGTGGAGCTGCTCGCCGCCAGCGCGGCGGAGCGACTGTGGATCACGGACGCGTACTTGATCGCGCCGGCGACGCTCTACGCCGGCTTGCTCGACGCCGCGAAGGGGGGCGTCGACGTCCGCATTCTCGTTCCGGGGACGAGCGACCTGCCGGTGCTGCGCAACTTCACGCGCATCGGCTACCGCGAGCTGCTGCGCGCGGGCGTGCGCATCTTCGAGTATCAGGGTCCGATGGTCCACGCTAAAACGATGCTCGTGGACCGGCGCTGGGCCCGCGTCGGCTCGACCAACCTCAACGTGTCGAGCCTGCTCACCAACTACGAGCTCGATCTGGTGGCGGAGTGTGAACAACTCGCGGAAGAGCTGGCGGCTCAGTTCCGCCGCGATCTCGCCTCCAGCCGCGAGATCGTGCTGGAGCCGCGCCGTCTGCGCTTGCCACCGCGGCTCGTCGGCACGCCCGCCGCGGCGGACGCGCTGATGCAAGACACCGACGCGGCGCACAAGCGCTCCGGGTACGAGCTCGGCACCGTGGCCGTCGTCGCGCTGCGACGTGTGGCGGGAGGCTTGCGGCGCTCCATCGCCGCAGCGGGGGCGCTCACCTTCGCCGGAATCGGCGTCCTGCTACTCCTGTTCCCGAGGGTGATGAGCATCACGCTCGCAGCGGGCGCCTTCTCGCTCGCGCTCGGCTTCGCCCTGTACGTCTTTGGGCAGCGGCGTCGGTCGCGGGAAGACTCCGATGAAGCCTGATTCCCAACCCCCGGACCCGGCTGCGCGTATACCCGAGCAGGACGAAGCCGCCCTCGTTGCGCGTGTCCGGGCTGGGGACCGGGCCGCCTTCGGCGTGCTGGCGGAGCGATACGCGGGCGTCGCGCGGCGGGTGGCGCGGGCCGTGCTAGGAGACCCGGACGACGCCGACGACGCGGCACAGGACGCGCTGCTGTCGGCCCTCGTGAAGCTCGACCAGTACGATCCCCGCCGACCGTTCGGGCCGTGGCTCCTGCGCATCGTCGCGAACGCGGCGACTGACCGACGGCGGCGACGCAAGGTGCGCCGGGCCGAGTCGCTCGATCCCGCGCTGGTGGCGGGCGGCACGCGTCCCGATGCGGCGGCCGAACAACGCGCCCTGGCGGAGCGGCTGCGGGGCGCGCTCGCGGAGCTGTCCGAGCGGCGCCGCCTGGCGGTCGTGCTGTTCGATGTGGAAGGGTACTCGCACGCCGAGATCGCCCGGATCCTGGGGATTCCCGAGGGGACCGTGCGCTCGGAGGTGTTCCACGCGCGCCGCCGGTTGCGCGTGTTGCTGGCGGACTGGAAGGAGGACGGATGATGCAGGAACCGCTGCCGTTCGATCACCGGCCCGATCCGGTACTGGGCGCCGCCCTGCGGCAGGCGCTCGCCCCGGAGAGTGAGGGAGGAGGGGGGAGCCACGCGGCGTTCGTCGCGCGGCTCTTGGCCCGAGCCGACGACCTGCGCACCACGGCCTCGTGGGACGCGGTGCTTGCCCGCTGGGCGCGGGTGGGCGTCGCCGCAGCGGTGCTCGTCTCGCTTGCGGCGGGGTATCTCGTCGGCCGCGCGACGGCGGCATCCGCGCGCCCGTCGGTCGCGGAGGCGCTGCTCGCGCCGCAGACGCCGGTCGTCGAGGTCGTCCTGGCCTCTGTGCTCGGCAACTAGAAAGGAAGCGTCGGGATGCTGAACCGTTCTACCGCGTGGGCCACGCTGCTGCTCGTGGCGACATTCGCCGCGGGGATTGTGGTGGGCGTCGGCGGTCGGGCCCTCTGGGTCCGTGCCGCCTACGGCAGTGCGCCGGAGCGCGCCCGCGGCGTCGACCGGTTGATGGCCGAATTGAGCGACGAGCTGGCCTTGACGTCGCCGCAGCGCGTCGCCGTCCACGCCATCCTGCAGCGCCACTCGACGCGGATGAGCGCGCTCTGGGATTCGGTCCGGCCGCGCTTCGACTCGATGCGCGCCGCAATGGACTCGGAGGTGGCGGCGCAGCTCTCGCCGGACCAGCAGGCAAAGTACCGCGACCATATGGCCCGGCATCGGCATCAGAGGGAGAAGACCGACTCGAGCGGGAAGAAGCAATGAGCGCAGTCCGTCACCACCTAGTGGCCGCCGCCGCGGCGGTCGTGTTGCACGCGCCCGACGCCCTGGCGGCCCAGGGGCAGCCGCTCGCAGTGACGCTCGGTGACGCGATCCGGCGCGCGCTCGACGTGCAACCCGCCATGGTCCAGGCGCGCGGCACCGCGCGCAACGCGGGTGCCGGCGAACGCTCCGCCTGGGGAGCCTTTCTGCCGACGGTGAACACGAGCGCCTCGGCCTCGCGCAGCAACCAGACGCGGTTCGATCCCAACAGCACCAATACGCTACCACCCGTCTATTCGTACGCGGGCGGCCTGTCCGCGAGCGTCGTCTTGTTCGACGGCTTCAACAGGTTCGCCAATCTGCGCGCCTCGTCGGCGACGCAGGACGCCGCGGCCGCCGGCCTCGTGAATCAGCGGTACCAGACGACGCTCGCGACCCAGCAGGCGTTCTTCACGGCGCTGGCCGACGAGGAGCTGGTGCGCGTCGCGCAGGCGCAGGTGCAGCGTGCTCGGCAACAGCTCCAGATCTCGGTTAACAAATTCCAAGCCGGGGCCGCCACTCGCTCCGACACGCTCACCTCCACGGTGGAGCTGGGCAGCGCCCAGCTCGCGTTGCTCCAGGCGCAGGCGAACCTGGCCACGGCCCAGGCCGCCCTCGGCCGGCAGATCGGCGTGGACCAGCTGGTCCGCGCCGTGCCCGACACCACCCTGCCGCCGCTCCCCGACACGACCGCAGTGCGCGCCTCGGCGCTCGAGACCGCGCCCGTCGTGACGCAAGCCGAGGCGGCGGGCCGCGCGGCAAGCGCACAGGTCTGGAGCGCGCGCGCCCAGTACTGGCCGTCCGTCACCGTCTCCTACAGCACCAATCGAACCGGCGTCGGATCCCCGGACCTGCCGCTGTTCAGCAACTACCCCGAGACATTCGCGTGGCGGTTCGGGCTCTCCTGGACGCTGTTCAACGGGTTCCAGCGCGAGCAGTCCCAGGTGTCGGCGAGCGTCGCGCGCGACGTCGCGGCGGCCCAGGCGGCGGACGCGCGCCGCCAGGTGAACGCCCAGCTCACTCAGCAGGTCGCTGCGCTGTTTACCGCCTACGCGCAGATCGGGATCGCCGCGGCCAACGTGGTCGCCGCGACCGAAGCGCTGCGCGTGCAGCAAGAGCGCTATCGCGTGGGCGCGGGGACACAGCTCGACGAAATCACGGCCGAGGCGAATCTGACCCAGGCCGAGGTCAACCAGGTCCAGGCGCGCTACAACTATCTGATCGCCCGCGCCCAGCTCGAGGCGCTCGTGGGGCACGCCCTATGACCACCGCCCAGGCGGTGACGTTCCGGACTGGCGACACGCCCCAGCCGGACATCGTGATCCTGACGCACAAGCTCGCCCGCGACTACGACATGGGCGGCGAAATCGTGCACGCGCTGCGCGGCGTCGACTTCCAGATCCGCCGCAACGAGTTTGTGGCCATCATGGGCCCGTCGGGATCCGGGAAGTCCACGCTGATGAACCTGATCGGCTGTCTCGACACGCCGACGGCGGGAGAGTATTGGCTCAACGCCCAGAAGGTGAGCGATTTGTCGGACGACGAATTGGCCCGCATCCGGAACAAGGAGATCGGCTTCGTGTTCCAGACGTTCAATCTGCTGCCGCGGGCCAACGCGCTGCACAACGTCGAGCTGCCGCTCATCTACGCCGGTCAGGCGGCGCAGGCCCGGCGCGCGCAGGCTGCCCGGGCGCTCGAGCGTGTCGGGCTGGGAGACCGCATGGACCACCGGCCGAACGAGCTGTCCGGCGGCCAGCGCCAGCGCGTGGCGATCGCGCGCGCCCTCGTGAACGAGCCCTCGATCCTGCTCGCTGACGAGCCCACCGGTAACCTGGATTCGGCCACCGGGGAAGAGATCATGCGGCTGTTCGAAGAGCTGCACGACGGCGGGCAGACGATCGTCCTGGTCACCCATGAGCACGACATCGCGGCGCACGCGCGCCGCCAGATCCACCTGCGCGACGGGCTCATCGAGCGCGACGAGAGGATGGAACGACCATCGTGAAGCGGTACATCCGCATCGCCGCCGTCGCCGCAGCGCTGGCCCTGGGCGTCGCCGCCTGCAAGCAGGCGGAGTCCGCGCCCCTGTACGAAAAGGTCCCCGTCGAGCGGCGTGATATCGTCGTCGCGGCCGTCGCCGACGGCGTGATCCAGCCGGCGCTCACCTTTACGGTGAAGTCGAAAGCCTGGGGTGAGATCGTCGCGATGCCGGTCCAGACGGGAGACGAAGTCCAGAAGGGGCAGCTCTTGGCGAAAATCGACCCGCGGATTCCGCGCGACAACCTGACCCAGGCCCAGGCGAACCTCGACAAGGCGCGGGCACAGCTGGACAACGCAGCAGCGCAGCTCAAGCGCAGCGAGGACCTCTTCCGGAGCAATTCGATCGCCGAAACCGACTACGAGGCCGCCAAGCTCGCCGCCGCGACGGCGCAAGCGGCCGTCGTGACCGCCACGGCGAACCTCCAAACCGCCCAAGACGCCATGGAGGACACACAAGTCCGGGCCCCGATCACCGGCACCATTCTCGAGCTCGACGCCGTGCTCGGCACTGTGATCTCGAGCCCGACGTTGGGGGGAGGCACGGTCATCCTGAAGATGGCCAACCTCGACGCGGTGCAGGACTCGGCGCTCGTCAACGAGACCGACGTGGGCAAGGTGCAGTCGGGGATGCCGGCGACGATCACCGTTGACGCATTTCCGAACCGGCAATTCGCGGGCGAGGTCGTGAAGATCAAGCCGCAGGCGCAGGTGGTCCAGAATGCCACAATGTTCACGGTGCTCGTCAGCATCCCGAACCCCGGGCACCGGCTCAAGCCGGGGATGAACACCGAAGTCAAGATCCACACGGGGCAGCGCCAGGGCGTGCTGGCGGTGCCGAACGCCGCGTTGCGCACCCAGCGAGACGTCGGCTCGGCGGCGAGCGTACTCGGCCTGGACCCCGATCTGGTGCTGCAGCAGCTCGCCACGGCGCCGACGCCACCGCGGCCTCCGCACGACAGCGCGACGCGTGGGGACAGCGGGAAGGGCCAGGCCGCCGGGGCGGGCGGTGGCGCCGCGACGTTTACGACACCGAACGGCCGGACGCTGACCCTGCCTCCCGGTGTGACGCCCGAGCAGGTGCGCGCCGCGTTCCAAAAGCGGATGAGCGGTGAGCCGTTGACGCCCGCCGAGCAATCGCTGCTCCAGCAGGTGCGCAGCCAGTTCCAGCGCGCCGGCGGCGCGGTTGGCGACGGAGGTGGCCCGGGTGGCGGCCGAGGGGGGAGGGGGGGCCGGGGCGAGTTCGGGAGTAACTACATCGTGTTCGCGTTGCGTCAGGGAACGCCCGTGCCCGTGTCGATCAGGACCGGGCTCACCGACCAGGACTACATCGAAGTGACGAGCGGCCTGACGGACCGGGACACGGTACTCGTACTGCCGAGCGCCTCGCTCGTGCAGGCGCAGCAGCAGTTCCGCCAGCGGTTCCAGAACGTCACCGGCGGCGGACTGCCCGGCCTGCGCCAGCAACAGTCGCAGGGCGCTCCGGCGACCACGGGGAGGAGGGGCCCACTGTGACCCGATCTCTCCGCGCGGCGATCGCCCCCCTGATCGCGGGCGTCGCCGCCTGCCATAAGGTGGAAACCGCACCCCCTTACACGCTGGTCCCCGTGGCGCGGCGCGACATCGTAGTCACCGCCACCGCCTCCGGCGTGATCCAGCCGATCCTGACGCTGAGCGTGAAATCGAAGGCCTCGGGCGAGATCCTCGAGATGCCGGTCCAGACAGGGGACGAGGTGCGCAAGGGAACGCTCCTGGCGAAGATCGATCCGCGCATTCCACGGAACAACCTGACCCAGGCCCAGGCGAACCTCAACGTGGCCGAGGCGCAGCTCGAGAACGCGACCGCGCAGCTCAAGCGCAGCGACGCGCTCTACCAGAGCAAGTCCATCACCGAGAGCGACTACGAGGCCGCCAAGCTCTCCTACGCGACGGCTAAGGCCGCCGTCGCCACGGCGCAGGCGAACCTCCAGACCGCCAAGGACGCGATGGAAGACACGCAGGTCCGGGCCCCGATCACCGGCACCATCCTCGAGCTGGACGCCGTGCTCGGCACCGTGATCTCGAGCCCCACCAACGACGTCGGTGGAGGAACCGTGATCCTGAAGATGGCGAACCTCGACACCGTACAGGTCTCAGCGCTGGTGGATGAGACCGATGTCGGCAAGGTGCGCCCCGGCGTTCCCGTCACGATCACCGTCGATGCGTACCCCAATCGCCAGTTTGAAGGTCATGTCCTGAAGATCGAGCCCCAGGCACAGGTCAGTCAGAACGTGACGATGTTCCCGGTCGACGTGGACATCCTGAACCCCGACCACGTCCTCAAGCCGGGGATGAACACCGAGGTCGAGATCCACACGGGACAGCGCCAGGGGGTGCTGGCGGTACCGAACGCCGCGCTGCGGACGCCGCGGGACGTCGCATCGGCGGCGAGCGTGCTCGGCCTCGATGCGCGCGTCGTGCAGGGGCTCGCCGACACGCAGGCGACGGCCACGCCTTCGTCCGCCCGAGACGCCACGCCCGCGGCCGGAGCGGGGGGAGGAGACGGGAGTAAGCTTCACGCGGCGGAGCCGTCGCAGGGAGGCGCCACGTTCACGACCCGCGACGGCCGGACCATCACCCTGCCTCCGGGGGTCACGCCCGAGCAGGTCCGGGCCGCGTTCGGCAAGATGCGGAGCGGAGGGACCTTGACGCCCGCAGAGCAAGCGCTGCTCGCCCGGCTGCGCGGTCAGTTCCAGCAGCAATCCGCCGGTGGGTCGCCGACCAGCAATGCGGGTGGCAGCTACATCGTTTTCGTGCGCCGGGGCGGTAAGATCGAGCCGGCCTCGATCCGGACGGGCCTCACCGACCTGGACTACGTCGAGGTCACGAGCGGCCTGAGCGAACAGGACACGGTGCTCGTGCTGTCCGGCAGCACGACGCGGTAACGATGCTCCTGGGCGAGATCGTCATTGTAGCGCTCGAGGCGCTGCGAGCCAACAAGCTGCGCTCGCTGCTCACCATGCTGGGCATCATCATCGGCGTGGGCGCGGTGATCACGATGGTCGCGCTCGGGTCGGGAGCCCAGAAATCGGTGCAGGACCGCATTCAGGCGCTCGGGCCGACCCTGCTGAGCGTGTATCCGGGTCAGAGCTTCATGCGGGGGGTGGCGAGCGGCGCGCGCGTCAGCCTCACGCTGGACGACGATACCGCGCTCGCGAACAACGCGCGATACATCACCGCCGTCGTGCCCGAGCTGAGCGCCAACCTCCAGGTCCAGCAGGGCAACCAGAACGTCAACGTGAACATCGTGGGCACCACCCCTGCTTACGCGTCGATGCACGCCTACACCATCACGGCCGGCCGGATGTTCACCGCAGGTGACGACGCCGCGCGGCGCCGGGTCGCCGTTGTCGGATCCGCGATCCCCCAGATGTTCAACTCGAACCGCGACGCGATGATCGGCCAGGAGATCCTGATCCGCGGGATCTCGTTCGAGATCATCGGGGTGCTCTCGGAGAAGGGCTCGCAGGGATCGTTCTTCAACCCGGACGAGCAGATTCTCGTCCCACTGCAGACCGCCCGCTATCGCCTCATCGGCACCGACCGGTTGCGCAGCATCACCGCCCAGGCCACGGACCTGAACTCCATGAACCTGGCGATGATCGAGATCGAGCGTGTGTTGCGGCGCCAGCACAAGATCCGCCCCGGCCAGGACAACGACTTCCAGATCCGCAATCAGACGGACATTCTGGCGACCTTCCAGCAGACGACGGAGACGTTCAAATACCTGCTCGCCGGCATCGCCGCGGTGAGCCTGCTGGTCGGCGGCATCGGCATCATGAACATCATGCTCGTGTCCGTCACCGAGCGCACGCGAGAGATCGGCGTGCGGAAGGCGCTGGGCGCGACGCGGTTCAACATCATGTTTCAGTTCCTCGTCGAAGCGCTCGTGCTGTGTCTCGCGGGAGGGTTAATCGGCGTGCTGCTCGGCTCGCTCGGTGCCATCGTGCTGTCCCAGCTGGCGCACTGGAACACCCTGATTTCACCGCTCGCCATCCTCCTGGCCTTCGTGTTCAGCGCAGCGGTGGGGTTGTTCTTCGGGATCTGGCCCGCGCGGCGGGCGGCGGCGCTCGATCCGATAATCGCCCTGAGATACGAATAGAAGGCGGAACGCGGAACAGCAGGTCGGGCTGACGATTCGTAAGTCCGGCCCTCGATGCTCGCCGGCTGTTCCGCGTTCCGCCTTCCGCGTTCCGACTTGTATCTTTCATCCCATGCTCGCCCTGCTGCTCATGCTCCAGTCGGGCGTTCCCGATCCGCCCACCTACGACGGCCTGAAGCAGCAGCTCGCCGTCGCGGTCCCGCGGTTCGAGACCGGCGCGCGCGTGGACGGCGCGCTCGACGAGGCGGTGTGGGCCCGCGCCGCGCGTCTGGTCGGCTTCTCGCAGTACCGGCCCGTCGACGGGCGGCCGGCCGAAGATTCGACAGCGGTGCTGGTGTGGTACGCGCCCGACGCCATCTGGTTCGGCGTCCGCGCCTACGAGCCGCACGGTAAGGTGGTCCGCGCGACCCTCGCGAACCGCGACAACATCGACGCCGACGACAACATCCAGATCCTGCTCGACACCTACAACGACCACCGCCGGGCACTGTTGTTCGCGGTGAATCCGCTGGGGGTGCAAGAGGACGGCGTGCGCAGCGAAGGGCAAGACGCGGGCGCCGCGGGCGGGGGGGCATCGGCCACGGGGCGGTTCGACGGCGTCGTCGACCTGAGCCCCGACTTCGTCTACCAGTCGCACGGCCACCTCACCGACTGGGGGTACGAGGTCGAGGTGCGCATCCCGTTCAAGAGCCTGCGCTACCAGAGCGTCGATCCCCAGTCGTGGGGCCTGCAGGTGGTGCGCGTGGTGCAGCACTCGGGCTACGAGGACACCTGGACCCCGGTGTTCCGCGCCAGCGCGAGCTTTCTGATCCAATCCGGGCGCCTCACGGGGCTGACCGCGCTGAAGCGCGGCCTCGTGGTCGATCTCACCCCGGAGTTCACGTCCAAGGTGAACGGCACCCCGGCGGCCGCCGGATACGACTACCGCGGCACTCCCGAGCTGGGCGGCAATCTGCGCTGGGGGATCACCCAGAACCTCGGCCTCGCCGCCACCGCCCACCCCGACTTCTCCCAGGTCGAGGCCGACGTGGGCCAGGTGACAGTGAACGAGCGGTTCGCGCTGTTCTACCCGGAGAAGCGGCCGTTCTTCCTCGAGGGGCTCGAGCAGTTCGACACACCGAACCGACTGATTTACACGCGCCAGATCGTCCAGCCCGTCGCCGGCGCGAAGCTCACGGGTAAGCTGGGAAGTACGGCGGTCGCCTACCTCGGTGCGGTGGACGACCGCGGGCAGTCGGCCTCCGGGAATAATCCGGTGTTCAACCTGCTGCGGTTGCGCCGCGACCTGGGTACCGCCTCGACGGCGGGCCTCGTGTACACCGATCGGATCGAGGGGGACGACTACAACCGCGTGCTTGGCGGGGACGCGATGGTGGTCTGGAAGAAAATCTGGTTCTCCCAGGCGCAGGTCGTGAGCTCGTGGACGAGCGACGCGGGCGGCGCGCGGGCGGGACAATTCTGGGCGGTGACGTTCGCCGACGGGACCGGGCGCAACTACGGCAACCACTTCGAGCTGCTCGGCGCTACACCGGAGTTCGCGACGCGGAGCGGCTTCATCAACCGCGTCGACTTCGTGCAAGCGCGCGCCGCCAACCGGTTCACCTGGTACGGGCGGCCCGGGGCGCTGGTGGAGCAAGTGACCACGTTCATCGTCCTGCTGCCGCTGTGGCGTTACGACGACTTCTTCCGGCTGCGGGGCATCTTCGAGGGCGGGCCCCAGAACACGTGGATCGCGACGTTGCGAGGCGGCTGGAACGTGAACGCCTTGATCAGGAACAGCGCGCAACGCTTCGACCCCGACGCCTACGCGGGCTACAGCGTGAACCGCACGGTGGACACGATCCCGTTCGCGGTGCCGCACGGGCTGTACAACCTGTGGAGCATGAACGGCGGTGTGGGGACGCCGAATCGGGCCTTCACTTTCAACACGAACTTCGGTTACGGCGCGACGGCCATCTTCGCGGAAGCGGCAGCGGGGCGTCAGTTCTTCATCCAGGCGACCGCTGGCTGGAAGCCAACGCCGGGCGTGCGGATCGAGGCGCGCTGGACCCACGTGCGACTCACCCGGGCACGGGACGGCAGTCGCTTCTCGACGGCGAACATCCCGCGCCTGAAGCTCGAGTACCAGCTGTCGCGCGCCATCTTCTTCCGGTACGTAGGCCAGTACTTCGCGCAGGACCAGGTCGCGCTCCAGGATCCGCGCACCGCGCAGCCGATCCTGGCGGGCGGGGCTCCGGCGGCGGCCGTGGTGACCAACGACTTCCGCAACGACCTGCTGTTCTCCTACAAGCCGCTGCCCGGGACGCTGGTCTTCCTGGGCTATGGCACGTCGCTCACGGAGCCCGAGGCGTTTCGATTCCAGAACCTGAGCCGCGCGTCGGACGGGTTCTTCCTGAAGGTGAGCTACCTGTTCCGGATGTAGCCCACTACCCCCCGGCACGGGCGCCGCTCATCTTGTCCGCATGCCCACGCCCGCCGCCCTGGAAGCGCAGTTGGCGGAAGAGACCGGCGCCAAACAGCGCCACTACGTCCTCTCGCACACCCGAGCGCGCTGGACCGCCCTGGGCGTCGGGGTGGCGCTGCTGGCGGGCGTACGCCTCGGGCGTCTCGTGCCCATCTCGTGGTGGTTCATCGTCGGGTTCGCAGCCACATTCTCGGCTGCGAACTACGCGATGCACCGGATCGCCCGCGACCAGCCGTTCCGATCCTGGTACGTCCACCTCGACTTCGCGATCGGCGCCGCGCTGATCTCGGCCGTGCTGTACGCCCTCGGGCCCACTGGGCACGTGGTGTACGCCGCCTATCTGATCACGCCCCTGCAGGCGGCGTTGTACCTCGGCCCCACCGAGGCGTGGCAGGCGCTGGCGCTCAATCTGACGGGCTTCGGGCTCGTCAGCGCGATCCGCGCTGCCGCGGGTGAGGGGAGTGGGAGCCTCTTTTTCCAGGAAGCGCTCGTCCTGGCATTCACCTGCGTCGCCCTCGTCCCCATGCTGACGCGGATCGTGAGCCGGCTGCGGACGACGCGCGAGACGCTGGCACAGGTGGAGGGCGGCGATCTCACCGTGCAGGTGGGGGACCAGGAGCTCGACGACCTGGGCTACCTCGGGCTCAGCGTGAACCGCACCACCGCGGCGATCGCGCAGATCATCCGACAGGTGCTGCGGCAGGCGCAAGATCTCGCGGCGCTGGCTCGGCAGCTCGCCGGCTCGGCCCAGCAGCTGCAGACGGCGTCGCAGCAGATCTCAGGCAATGCGCAGCAGCTTTCGAGCGGCACGGCGCGGCAGCGCCAGCTCATCGGCCACGGACGAGCGGACTCCGAAGCGGCGGCGAGTATCGCGGCGCAGCTCCACGGCCGGGCTCAAGAGGCCGAGCGGCAGATCAACGCGGTGGCGCAGCAGGCGCGGCGCCACGGCGAAGAGATCGCGCGGGCGAGCGAGCTGCTCGTGAGCCTGGTCGCGCATTTGGATCAGGTGTCGCATGCCGCGGGCACCCTCGAGCAGGGGTCGCGCGAGATCGGGAAGCTCGTGGACTCGATCACGCGCATCGCGAGTCAGACCGATCTCCTGGCCTTGAACGCCGCCATCGAGGCCGCGCGGGCGGGACCGCACGGGCTCGGATTCCGCGTCGTCGCGGACGAGGTGCGCAAGCTGTCCGAGCAGAGCGCGCGTTCGGCCGAGGAGGTGCGCGCCCGGGTGCGTCAGACCCAGGCGCAGATCACTGAGGTCATCGCGGCGATGGACGAGGGCCGGCGCACCGCGCAGGGTGTGGACGCGGTCTCGAGCGCTGTGCGCCAGGCGCTCGACGCGATCTTCGCGGACTTGAACGCGACCGTGCAGTTCACCACGGGCTTCGCGAGTGAGACCGAAGGGCAGATGCGCCGCATGCGCGAAGTGGTGCAGCGGATGGAAGAGGTGGCTGGGATCGCGGACAGCGCCGCCCACGGCGCCGAGCAGACCTCCGCCGCGACCGAGCAGCAGATCGCCTCGCTGGGCGAGCTCACGACGACGTCGCAACAGCTCGCGGTGGCGGCGGCCAGGCTCACCGAGACGATTCAGCGGTTCAACGTCGATGGCGCGAAGCTACCACCCCCGCAATAGCCCCGCGTCCCCGTAATCCCACAGCACGAACCCGATGAGCCGCGGGTGGCGCGGCTCGGGGCCCACGGCGGGCAGGTCGGCGCCGAGCGATGCTGCCACGTGACCCAGCCGGGACAATTGCACCCACATCTGCGGATAGAGGGCCAGCGTGCGCTCCCCTCCCAGGGGCACCGTCCACCCGGCCTCGAGCATCGGCACGACCCGGCCGACCTCCCGCCCCACGCCCAGCCGGTAGGAGAACGCGGCGATCCCTTCGGTCTCCTCCCAGCTCGCCACGATCTCGCCTTGCACGAATAGCGCCCGACCCGGCTGCGCTCCGAAAGCGAGAAACGGCTCGATCTCCCAGTTGTCCTGCCGGCCGAGCGGGGGGGTCACCTCCAAGCCTAGGCTCGCGAGCGCGCGGCGCTCGAGACTGTGCCACAGGTTGTACTTCACGGACGCCGTCACCCCGTCGAATGGCTGGTCGAGCGAATCGAACGCCGTGCGTGCTTCGCCCTCGAGCTGCAGCCGTTTACCGAAGCGGCGCTCGTACGCCACCGCCTGCTGGCGCCCCGCTGCCGTGACCACCCACTCGTTCTCAGGAAACGCCTTTTCGACGAGGAACGGCCGCGGGAAGTTGAGCTCACCGGGAGGCCAGCCGAGCTCCCCGCACAGCGAGCGAGCGTAGCGCACCACCGCGCGGACCTGCGCCGGCGTCCCCGCCTCCCCGAAGGCGGGCATATCGAGCGACAGCCCGAACGCCGCCCCGCCGTGCGTGACGATGCCGATCCAGCGGGCTTCGGGTTCCGCGGTGCTCGCCTTGCACTCCTGCAGGTCCGCAGGGGGCACGGCGAGACGCGCCGTCGCCGCGGCCTTGCCACGCCCGTCGGCTCCGTGACACTTGCTGCACCACGCCTGATACAGCGCGGCGCCGTCTGAGTCGGCGGCCGCTTGGGCGGCGAGCGTGACAAGTACGGCGACGGATGGCAGGAACATGCGTTGGGGTGTTCTCCTCCTTGTCCTGAGTTATGAGGGACTTCAGTCCCTCATAACCCCAATCGACGACATCGGCTCCTCATCGGCATTCACGCGAGCCGCGCCGCCCGCCGCAGCTCCGCGGCGCAACGGCCAGCCTCCCGCGCGATTTCGTCGATTGCGGCGGTCATGAGCTCGTGCCCCAGCACCACCGCCCGACCGTCCACGAACACATCGCGCACGTCGCTCGCGCGCGCGGCGTAGACGAGGCGGGACGCGGGATCCGCGCCGGCGGGCGTGACATGCGGCTCGCGCAGGTCCAGCACGATCAGGTCTGCGCGCTTGCCCACGGCGATCGAGCCGATCTCGTCTTCGAGCCCGAGCGCCCGCGCCCCACCCAGCGTCGCGAGCTCGAGCACCCTCCCGGCGGGGAGCACGTCCGCGCCGAGCCGCGGTTTCTGAATGAGGGCGGCGAGGCGCATCTCCGCGAAGACATCGAGCCGATTGTTGCATGCCGCTCCGTCCGCGCCGAGCGCCACGCGGCAGCCCGCCTCGAGCAGCTCTGGCACCCTCGCCACCCCGCTGCCGAGCTTCAAATTGGACGACGGGCAGTGCACCACGTTCGTCCCCTGGCGCGCCAGCCGCGCCATCTCGTGCTGGTCCACCCAGACGCAGTGCGCCAGCGCGGCGCGCTTCCCCGAGATCCCCACGGAATCGAGGTAGGCGATCTCCTCCAGCCCGGTCGTCCGCAGCACTGTCTCCCGCTCGACGATCGTCTCCGCCGCGTGGGTGTGGAGCTGCGCGCCGAACAGCTCCGCCAGCTCGCTCGCCGCGCGCAGCAGCGGGCCGGAACAGCTCGGCACGAACCGCGGCGCGAAGCAGACGCGCAGCCGACCGCCCGCCGCTCCGTGCCAGCGGCGCGCCAGGCTCTCGGCCTCCGCCAGCGCCGTGTCCGTGGACTCCGCCAGCTCGAGCGGCGCTCCCTCCGGGTGCGCATCCATCAGACACTTCCCCGCCACCGCCCGGAGGCCGACGCGCTGCAGCGCCCGAAAGGCCGCCTCGGTGTGACGCACCGTTTCCATGTCGAGGATCGCGGTCGTGCCCCCGAGCAGCAGCTCGGCGGCACCGAGCATGGCGGACCAGTACACGGTCTCTGGGGTGTGCACCGCCTCGAGCGGCCAGATGCGCCGGGTGAGCCAGTGCTCGAGCCGCAGATCGTCGGCCAGTCCGCGGAACAGCGTCTGGCACAGATGGATGTGGGCCTGGATGAGGCCGGGTGCGACGAGACAGCCGCTGCAGTCGCGCACGAGAACGGGCGTGCGCTTCCCTTTTTCCCCTTCCCCCTTCCCGGGCCGTTCCCCCGCCTTTCCCACCGCCGCGATCCGCCCGCCGGAAACGACGACGTCCGCCCGCATCAGCCGCCAACCGCCCTCGTGCAGCAGCACGTCGCCGCCCGCGAGGACCAGATCGGGAGCCTGCGCTGGGACGGCGCTCAGGTGGTGACCCGGGGCCGCACCGCGGTCGAGTCGTCCGAGATGTCGAAGTAAGCGCGCAGCTCGTCCAGCAGGTCGTCGTCGGCGTACACGCCCGTGAGGATCCGCTCGGGTCCCCCCGGATCGACGAGGAGATACCCGAAGGGATAATCGAGGCCCGACAGCAGGACGGCCCGCCGCTGGCGGTTATTCGGGAGCGCGACATACACCGTCTCCGCGTTGGTCGCGAGCAGCCGAATACCGTTCGTCTGAAGCGTCGCGGCGACCTGCTCGGTATAGTACTTGAGATCGTCGGACGCCTCCGCCTGGTCGTCGGCCCCCAGGGTGTCGGCCGCGGGCAGCCAAAACAGCACCACGCTGGGCTCCGAGATGACTCGCGGCGTGCGGAGCGCGCTGTCGGTCGAGTCCCGCGGCACGAACGCGGCGAGATCCACCGAGTCAGCGGTGTGTGGAGCCTTGGTCACACCGCGCGCCTGGCAGGCCGTGACCCATCCGAGTGCGAGCAGCGTGGCGTACCTCATGAGGTGAAATATATTCGACCTATGAACGACGGCTCGCCTCTCGCACCGGCTGCGGCACCTGCCCGCCCCTCCGTTCGCCGCCACCACTGGATTGTCCGCCTCACCCACTGGGCGACCTTGTTCCTGGTCGCCGGGATGATCACCAGCGGCCTACAGATCTACGAGGCCTACGCCCGCTTTGGGAACCGCGGCGGCCCGTTCTTCCCGAGTCCCTTCGACGACACCCGCTTCCCCCAGTGGAGCCGGCTTGGCGGCTGGCTCGCGGGCGCGTTGAACTGGCACTTCGCCCTGATGTGGCCCCTCGTGACGGTGGGGCTGCTCTACCTCGGCTACCTCGTGGGCAGCGGGGAATGGCGCGCGCTGCTGTTCCACCCGCGCGACGTGCGCGGCGCGATCGCAATGGCGCAGTACTACCTCCACCTCCGCCGGGATCACCCGCCGCAAGGCAAGCACAACCCGCTCCAGAAGCTCGCCTACACCAGCATCTACCTCTTCGGCGTGCTCGCGGTGCTGACGGGCCTGGCCGTTTACAAGCCGGTACAGTTCGGCTGGCTGACCACGCTGCTCGGCGGCTTTCAGGCCGCGCGCTACTGGCACTTCTGGATCGTCTGGATCTTCGTCGCCTTCACGATCACCCACGTGATTCTCGTGTTCGTCGTAGATCCTGCGTCGTTCCGGGCGATGCTCACCGGCCGCTATCGGGGGAGATTCCCGAGTCATGACTGAAGAACAGACGCCAAGACGCCAGGACGCCAAGACGCCAAGGCTCGACCGACGGGCGTTCATGACGCTCGGCCTCGCGGGCGGCGCGGCGACGTTCGCTGCGGCGTGCGGATGGGACGGCGGCAACGTGCTGCGCCCCCGACTGCTCGACATCAGCCGGCTGAACGACTGGGTCGGCGAGCAGGTGCTGTTCTCCTCCACGCGGCTAGCGCGGACCTACGCACCGGCCGCCCGGAGCGCCATGCTCCCGAGCTACTTCATTTCGAACGCGCTGCCGATGCTCGAGAATCCCGACGCCTGGCGGCTGCGCGTGGCAGGGCTGGTGCAGCGGCCCCTCGAGCTCTCGCTGAACGAGTTGATGACGATGCCGCGGGTGACGTACACGGTGAAGCACCATTGTGTCGAGGGGTGGTCCGCGATCGCGACCTGGCACGGCGTGCCGGTGGCGGCGATCGTGGCGCGCTGCCAACCCCTCGCCGCCGCGCGCTACATCCAGTTCGTCTCGTTCGACTCCGACTACTCGAATGGCTGGGACATGGCGAGCGCGCTGCACCCGCAGACGATTCTCGCCTATGGGATGAACGACAACCCGTTGCCGCCGGCCCACGGGGCGCCGCTGCGGCTCTACTCCCCGACGAAACTGGGCTACAAGCTGACGAAGTACCTCGTTGCGATGACATTCACCGACAAGCGCCCGGGCGGTTATTGGGAGGATCAAGGATATCCCTGGTTTGGAGGCATCTAGCCGATCGCCGCCAGGGCGTCGTGCATCTCCGCCGCGGTCTGGTACCTGTCCCCCCGCTCTTTGGCCATCGCCTTGAGAATCACCTGGGCCAGCGCCTCGGGTACGTCCGCGTTGAACTTGCGCGGGTCCGGCGCCGGTTCCTCGAGATGCTTCGCGACGACGGCGTACACGGACTCGCCGTCGAACGGCACGCGGCCGGCGACACACTCGAACAGGACCACGCCAGCGGCGTACAGGTCGCTGCGCGCGTCGAGCTCCATTCCCAACAGCTGCTCCGGCGACATGTAATCGGGCGTCCCGATGGACGCTCCCTCTTGCGTCAGCCCTTTTCCCTGCGGCGGGTTCGCGAGCCGGGCGATCCCGAAGTCCATGACCTTGAGGAACCCGCTCGGCTCCACCACGATGTTCTGCGGCTTGATGTCGCGATGGATTATCCCCTGCTCGTGCGCCACTTCGAGCGCGCGGCACAACTGCTTGCCGATCGTGAGCGTGACCGGGATCGGCAGTCGGCCGCGACTCGAGATGAGCTGGTTGAGCGGCGTCCCCTCGACGTACTCCATGGTGAGGTAGTACATCCCGTTCACCTCGCCCAGGTCGTAAGTGCGGACCACATTGCGATGGGAGATCTTGCGCGCGAGGCGGATCTCCTGCTTGAAGCGCTCCAGCGCGACGCTCTCGCCCGCGAGCGTCTCCGGGCGCAGCGTCTTGATCGCCACCGGCTCCTGCAGCTCGCGGTCGAACGCGCGGTACACGACGCCCATGCCGCCCATGCCGAGCACTTCCTTCACGTCGTAGCGGTTGGCGAACACACTGCCGGGCCGAAGCACGTCGCGGCCCGACATGACCTCGCTCCGGTGGGTGGGCCCCGCTCGGGAGGCAGCCATCATGTACTCCACCAGCGCGGCCTTCTCCTTCAGGTCCTCCACGAGGCTCTTGAACGCTTGCGACAGGACGCCGATCTCGTCGCCCGAAGTCACCGCGATCTCGACGCTGTAGTCGCCGTCCTGTACGCGGCGTGTCGCCAGGGCGAGCCGGCGCACCGGACCCGCGATCTGCCGGGCCAACCCGAAGGCGATCACCAGCGCCAGCCCGATGCCGAGCCCGACCGCAACCACACTGGTGCGCTGTAGCGCCCGGAAAGCCGCGAGCTCGGCGTCCCGCGACCGGAACGAGACGAAGCCCCCGTACACACTGCCGCCGGCCGAGCGGATCGGGCCCGCGAGCCCCACGAGGTGTTCTCCCGCTACCTGCGCCGACAGATCCACCCCCGCCGAGTCCTCCTCCAGCCGGCGCAAGGCCACGGTGTCTGCCACGAGAGCCGGCTCGATTTCCTCGCGGGACAGCGTGCTCCCTACCACGTGCGGGCGCTCCAACGTGTCGAGGGCGAAGAAGACGACATCCGAGCCCGTCGCCTGCTTGATCTCCTGCGCCAGCGTGTCGTTGACCTCGTACGCCGCGACGAGGGTGCCTTGCGGCGTCGCGTCCGGGGACGCCCGGAGGGGAATCGCCACGGCCATATACAGCTTGCGAGCGCGATCGTCGAGCCACGCCCCGCCGGCTTGCTCTCCGGACAGCGCCTGGGCGATGAGCGCGCCGCGGGAGAGATCGATGTCGAATTCCTCAGGGTGGTCCGTGCGCGCGACGAGCAGCCCCCGGTCGGTCGTCACGAGCACCCACGACGCGCCCAGCAGGTGCCGATACTCCTCGGCCTGATCGAGCACGTCCCCGCGCGACCGTTGCAACAGGCGTTCGCGGAACTGCGGGACCTGGAGGCTCACGCCGCTCATCCCGGCGAACGCGGCGGTGCGACCCGCGAGGAACGCCTGGACCCCGCGGCGTCGGCCCACCAGGGCGCGCCGGATGGACTCGTCCGCGGTGCGATGCGCCTGCAGCGACGTCAGTCCGAACGTCAGACCGAGCACGACGACGACGAGCAGCGTCGCGGCGAGGAAGACCTTCGCCGTCAGGCCGAGCCGCGCCGGCCTAATACCGCTCGCGTCCGGCATTCGTAGGGTAGTCTTTGCCGTACTTGTTCTTGTGGGGGACCCAGCGGAAGCCGCGCGCATCGAGCTGGACCTCGAGACCGCTCACGCCCGCGGGGCCGACCGACAGGTCGCGCGCCACGTCCGGGGTCCGCGGGTGCCAGACCCGCAGCGTGTACGCCCCGGGCGGCACGTCCTCCAGTGCGAAGCTCCCGTCCCGACCCGGCTGAGTGTAATGGCGGGTCGCCATCACCTGAACGAACGCGACCATGCGGGGGTGGACGTTGCAGAATACCCGCACCAGCCCGGGCCGCGTGAACGCCCACTCCTTCGCCTCGCCACGGCCGTACTCGCCCAGGTCGAACTGGCTGGGTTCGCTCACCGAGAAGACGTTGTGGTCGAAGGGATCGTGGTTGGTGAACCGCACCGTGGAGCCGACGGGCACGACCACAACGCCCGGCACGAATTGCTTGTCGTTGATGGCGATCTCGGCCACCCCGGGGCGCGCCGGCCCGGGGGCCCGCTCCAGCCAGACGACGGCGGTGCCGAGATCCGGCGACGGCGTGTGGTTCCCTCTCTCCAGCAGGATGATCCGGCCGGCGACACGAGCGCCGCGCACCTGCGCCGCGTCGCCGTGACCCAGGCCCCCCAAGCCCCCCAACCCCCCCGGCCCCACCAGACACACGCCCGCGAGCAGCGCCGTCCCACGCATGCCGTGCGTTCCCTGTTGCGCCTCAGGCCGTGCAGCTTACTGTAGTCCTACCGAAACCGCCAGGAGTGCCCCGTGATGCGAGCCGCCTTGTTGCTCTCGCTCGCTGCCGTCGCCCCGCTCGCGGCGCAGAGCGCTCCGAACTCGAAGCGCACGGTCGAGTTGACCGGCACCGTGCTGGTAAACGGCTTCTTCAACAGCGCCCGCGTGAACAACAGCGACGTGCCACAGTTTGCGGACTCGCTTCCGGCGGCGGGCGCCGGCGGAGGTGCGATCCGGCAGACGCGGCTCGGCATCTCCGTGACGGAGCCCGAGGTGCTGGGCGGGACATTCGCCGGCGAGGTGGACGCCGATTTCTTCGGCGGCCAACAAGCGAGCTCGGGCGGCCGCACGTTCCCGCTGCTGCGTCTGCGCCGGGCGTTCGGAAGCGTCGCGTGGGCCCACGTGCAGCTGCTATTCGGTCAGGAGTCGCCCCTGGTCGCGGAGCGCAGCCCGCGCTCCTTGGCGTCGGTCGGGTTCCCCGACTTCGCCGGCGCCGGGAACCTGTGGCTCTGGCTCCCGCAGTTCCGGGTGACCGCCGAGGCGGGGTACACGCTCCGCCTTGCGGTCCAGGCTGCGCTCCTGGCGCCAACCTCGGGTGCCGCGCAGGGACTGTTCGCCACGCAGCCCGACTCCGCCGAGCGGAGCCGCCGCCCCTACCTGCAGAGCCGGGTGCGGCTCGGCTGGGGCCCGACCGACGACCCGAACGAAATCGCGATCGGCGGCCACCAGGGCTGGCTCGCTTCGGGCGACAGTCTCTTCCAGTCGCAGGCCGTCACCGTCGACACGCGCGTCAAGCTCGGCGTCGTCGAGCTCATCGGGGAGGGCTTCGTCGGGAAGGCGCTGGCGGGCTTGGGCGGCGGCGGCATCGGGCAGAGCCTCGGGCCTCCCCCGCTGGGCGTCCCGGTGCGCACCAAGGGTGGCTGGGGCCAGCTCAACATCCGGCTGCGGCCCGAGGTCATGTTCGGCGGCGGCTGCGGAATCGACGACCCTGACGACCGGGATCTCGAGGACGTGTTGGGAAACCCCCAGGGACGCCTCAAGAACTTCGTGTGCGAGGGGCACGTCGAACTCCGGCCTACGGGGCCGCTTCTCTTCGCACTCGAGTTCCGGCGGTTGAAGACGACGTACCCGAGCGGAGACTTCGCCGCACATCACCTCAACGCAGCCGCGGGGTACCGGTTCTAAAGAACGGCGGCTCTCACTGCGGCAACCGCCCCTTCAGGCCAGCGGCCGTGAACGGCCCGGACTCCGCGATCAGCGCCCGCGCGTGATCCACCTGTCCCCACGTGTTCCACAGCAGGACGCCGCGCACCCGCCCGCCCTTGAGATAGTAGACCACACCTTCCCGAAACGGCGTCTGCCAATCCTCCACCGTTTCCAGCCGCGAGTCCACGTCCCCAACGGCCTCATAACCGAGCTCGAACAGATCCGAGTAAAAGAAGGGTAGGTGGGCGTAGGGCACCGCGCGACCGGCCATGTTTTGCCCGGCGATCTTGCCCATGGTGTTGGCGTTGTCCTCGTGCTCCACTCGGACACGGGAGCCGAGGGCCGGGTTGGGGAAGTTGGCGACGTCGCCCGCGGCATAGACGTCCGGATGACTGGTGCGGCAGAACTCGTCGACGACGATGCCATTCTCCACTAGCAGCCCCGCCTGCTCCGCGAGCTCGACGCTGGGCTGGATGCCGAGGCCGGCCACGACCACGTCCGCGACGAGCTCCTGTCGCGTCGTGGTGCGGATAACGCACTTGCCGCCCTGCCTGCCGAGGCCCGCCATCCCTTCCCCCGTGCGCATTTCGACACCCTTCGTGCGGTAGTAGTCGCCGAGGAAGCGGGAGAGAGCCGGGGGAAACACGCGCGCGCCCAGCCCCGCTTCGGGCACGAGCATCGTCACCTCCCGGTCCTGCATCCGGAGCGCGGCCGCGACTTCGCTCCCGATGAAGCCGCCCCCGATCACCGCGAAGCGCAGGCGCTGCGCAGCGAGCCCGCGCAGACGGCGGTAGTCGTCGAGGGTGCGGAAGTAGATCACCTGGTCCGACTGGAGCGGCAGGCGCCGCGGCGCGCCCCCGGTGGCGAGGAGCAGTTTCTTGAAGCCGTAGGCGGCGCCCCGGTCGTCGGTGACGGTGCGCGTTCGGAGATCGATCCCCACGACGCGGCCCCCGAGGTGCAGCTCGCCGACAGCCGGCGCGGCCTTGCGCCAGATACTGTCCTCCGGCTCTCCCTTCCACAGGCCCTTCGAGAGCGGTGGGCGGTTGTACGGCGGATGCGGCTCGGCGCTGATCAGGCCGAGCGTGCCGGCGGGATCGGCGGCCCGAATACCCTCCGCCGCGGCATCTGCCGTCATCCCGCCACCGACGATGACGTAGGTGTAGTTCCGCATTCGCAGCACCGGCCCCCGGTCTAACGGCAATATACGCTGTGATTACAAGCAACAGATTGGTACATTTGTGCCGTGCACCGATCCGAGCTCGAGCGCCAGATTGCAGCCATCGCGTCGCTGCATGAACCGGTCCGGAGGGGTCTTTATCTCTACATCGCCCGCCGGCGCAGCGACGTGGGCCGGGACGAGGCGGCGCGAGCGCTGCGGATCTCGCGTGCCCTCGCCGCGTTCCATCTCGATAAACTCGTCCAGCAGGGGCTGTTGGAAACGTCCTTCCGCCGCCTGACGGGGCGGCGCGGGCCCGGGGCCGGGCGGCCCGCCAAGCTGTACCGCCGGTCCGCACACCAGCTCGACCTCACGCTCCCGCAGCGCCGCTACGAACTCGCCGGCCGCCTGTTCGCCCGCGCCCTCACGCAGGCTGCCTCTTCCCCTGCCCGGCGGGCGCTGCGCCGGGCCGCGACCGACCTGGGGCGCTGTCTGGGCAGCGACGCGCCGCGTGGCGCGGGCAAGCGGCGCGAGCACCGGGTCGCCCGTGCCCTCGCGCTGCTCGCCGCGTGCGGCTATGAGCCGGCACGGACTAACGGAGATATCCGGCTGCGCAACTGCCCCTTTGAAGCGCTGGCGAACGAGTGCCGGCCACTGGTGTGCGGGATGAACCTTGCGCTGCTCCAAGGCGTGCTGCAGGGTGTGCAGGCGCGGCGCCTGCGCGCTGAGCTCGATCCGCAGCCGGGGTTTTGTTGCGTGACCTTGAGAACCGCCGCGAAGCGCTACTCCGCTTCGGTGAGCGGGCGCTGATGCTTGTCGCGCCGTCGATACTGCTTGGCGTGCCGATGTACCTTGTGCGGCGGCGTCTTCAGCCGCTCCTTGACGGGGGCCCGCGGGTTCGGCACGCGCACGGCGAGCTTCCGCTTCTTCCGACTCACGACGCGAGCCGCGCGCGCATCTGTTTCGCGTGATGCGCGCAGTGGCGCACGTGAAAGCGTAGCCACTCGGGAAGCGTCAGATCCCCGAGCGCGGGGTTCTTGACGAACAGGTCGTCCCGGCGTGCGGGAAGTAGCTCCCGCTCGAGCGACAAGAAGCGGGCTACGCCGTCGCGCAGTTGCCGTTCTACGGCGCGGGCGTCCGGCCGCTCGGCGGGCCGGGTCGCCGAGGGAGCCTCGCGCCCGTTCGGCATCCACCCGAGCTGCAGGGCGAGGAAATAGGCGAGCCGCTCACGCGGGGTGCGGCGTCGCCGCCGCATCGGGGGCTTGTCGCGACGTGCCTCGAACGTGCGGGCGCTGAGTTCGAGCGAGATCGCGAGATGGTGCACGATCTGCGCTGGGCTCCACTTTCCCGGCGGCGCCTTGTACCAGTCGGCCTCCGGACGCCCCGCGAGCGGCCCGAGCACCACGTCCGGAACGCGGGCGAAGTCGCTCACCTGAGCACCGCATCCGCCAGCTGGCGCGCCTGCGCTGCGGCTGGCGACCCCGACCTCAGACGCCCCACCAGCGCGCCGGCACTGTCGGCGACGACGAGGTCGGCCTCTCGAACCGCGGCGCTGTCGGTTCGCACCGACAACGCCCACTGGTGGCGCGCCGCCACCGCCGCCAAGCGGCCCATCAGCTGGTCGACGGCCCGCGGGGGCAGGTAGACGGTCACGACCGTCCCGGCATCGACTGGCGACGTCCGGCTGCGCGGCGATCGCTGGCACGCCACCCCGAGCACCGCGAGGCCGGTCGCGCACAAACGTAAGACCGTAGCTTCCATCGCTCTCATCATCAAGATTGTACGAGTGAATCTCCTGCGCCGCCACCCGATCGCGCTCGTGCTGCTCGCGCTGCTGCTCCTTTCAGCCCTGCAGCCGCTGCCGGCGCTGCTGGACGCCGTCACCGGCACGGTCCCGCCGGGGGCCGATCTAGTGCGGCCCGCCAGCTACACCGTGGTGGCACCGCTGTCGAACGTGCTCGATGCCTTGACGTTCCTCAGCCTGGCGCGCGCCCGGGCATTTTTGGTGGTGTGGGTCATCGGGCTCGCGGCGTGGGGCGCCCTGCGCCGCGCCACCCTCGGGCGGCGGCTGCGTCGCGCGCTCGTCGGACCGCTCGCGCTCGTGCTGATCGGCGTCGCGGCGGTCCTGCTGCCGCGGCCCGTGCCGTCGCTCGTAACCTCCGACTCGACGGTGACGGTGCTCGACTACCACGCCCACACCGCCGTGTCCCACGACGGCCGGCCCGGCTGGCGGGTCGAGGACCTCGCCGCCTGGCACGCCGCGCAAGGGTTCGAGGCGTCCTACGTTACGGACCACAATGTCATCTTCGACCGGCCCGTCGACGCGCCGATTCGGCTGCTCCCCGGCGTCGAGTGGAGCGTCTACGCGCAGCACATCGTCGCGATCGGCGCGGTCGTCCCGATCGACCGCCGCGTCTATGACCGGGACACACGCGCGCTGCTCGGGCTGTTTGCGGAGCTGCACCGGCAAGGGGCACTCGGCCTTGCGTCGCTCCCCGAATACTGGGTCAACCACTGGGGCGATCTCGACGCCTTCGTCGCGGCCGGCGTGGACGGCTTCGAGATAGTGAACTGCGCGCCCAAGGCGATCGGGTTCCCCGCGTCCCTGCGCGCTCGCGTGTTGCAGCTCGCCGCGCAACACGACCTCCTCGTCGTCGGCGCGAGCGACAACCACGGCTGGGGCAAGGTCACCTGCGTCTGGAACTTGTCGAGCCCCAGCGCGCACGGCTATGCCGCGAATCACGTAATCGCCCGCCCGATCGCCCTCGCCCAGGGCGACTGGGAGCCGTGGACCGCCGCCTACACCCAGCCGTGGCTGATGCTCCGCAGCCTCTCGTGGAGCGAGCGATCGAGCTGGATCACCTGGATCCTCGTCATCCTGATCTACCGCGCCGTGCCGCGGCGGGCGGGGGACGCGCGCGGGATCGGGATCCTCGCGCGCTCGCTCCAAGTGTTCAAGGTGCGGCGGCCGCAGGGCTAGGGTCGGATTCCCACAACGCGTTGTCGGATTCCCACAACGCGTCATTGGTAAATCGATCCGAGAGTTATCCCACCCTAAAGGGTGGGCTCGGCGGGCACAACGCTGAAGCGTGGTGTGCTTCAGCACAGTGTTGTGCCGAGCCCAGGCTTCAGCCTGGGGAACAGGGCCGCTGTCTCAAAACACGACCTCCACCCCTAGCCGCGCCAGGCGCGGCGGCCCGTATGCGAACAGCGGCTGCGCGAAGTCGCGGGCCGCCGCGAGGTACAGCGGCAGCAGCTCGCTGGCCCCGGCGACATAGCCGTCCCGGTCGAGGTCCGCCCAGTCCCGGTAACGCGGCGACTCGTACGGAATCGGCTCCGGGTGTGCGGTGTACGCACGCTGCGCCATCGCCTGGAGCGTGGCGTCGGTGATCGTCGGCTCCCCGGTGTCCCGGCGCACGGCGACGATGTTCCGGCGGTTGAACAGATTCCGCACGTCGCAGTAGACCCCGCCGGTGCGGCCGAACAGCCGGAGCGGTCGTCGCAGCAGCAGGTCGAGGGTCGCCTGGGAGGGGAGCCGCTCGCTGTTGGGCAGGCCCAGCAGCGTGTCGCCGGTGACGTTGGTGCGGGTAAACGGGAGCCCCGAGCCGTAGCGCACGATGGCCGCGCCCTCGAGCCCCGCCAGTGCGGACCGCAGCGGCAGGCGGAGGGAGTCGGGAAGCCGCGCTTGGAGAATCACCGTGAGGCTGTGCCGGCGGTCGTAATCGAGCGGGAACTCGACCCGCGCCGGATTGATCGTGTCCCCGGTGAGCGTGTCGATGCGGATCCGGCGGAGCAGCTGGTAGGCGTTCGTTGCGGTGGCGGTGGCCGACTGCAGCGTGTACGCAGCCCGCACGCCCCACCAATCCCGCAACTCCCGCTCGAAGATCAGCTCCGCGCCTTTCACGGAGCCGAAGTCGGCGTTGCCGAAGACGGCGGAGTCGGGATCCACACCGAGCGGCACCGACGCAACCAGTCCGTCCAGCCGTTTGACGTAGACATTGACCCGAAGCGAGGTCTTGGGGGACGGGCGGTCGCGGACCGAGAACTCGTACTGCCACGCGCTCTCAACCCCGAGGTCGGGGTTGCCGCGGCGGAACCGGCCGGTACGACTGGTGTCATCGAAGGCGGCGTCGACGAGGTATTGAAAGTCCGGCGCCTGGCTGAAGCGGCCCCAGCTCGCGACGAAGGTGGCGCCGCGGAGCACGGTCGATACGGCGAGCCGTGGTGACAGGCTGCGCTGCGGGCCGAGCCGCCCGCCCTGGATCCGGGCCCTCGGATCGAACTGGTCGTAGCGCAGGCCGACGGTGATGCCGAGATCGCTCCAGCGCAGCTGCGACTCCGTGTACGCCGCCGCGCTGAGCGGTGAGAAATCGGACGCCACGGCGGGCGGCACCGTGTCGCCCACGGGCAGAAATCCGAGGACCCGCTCGAACGTCTGCACCCGCTGGTCCACGACCGCCCCGCCGAAGTAGAGGTCTGCGCTCGGGCCGAGCCCGAGGTCGGCATCGAGCTGCGCGCGCCGGTCGCTGAACCGGTTCCAGGCCACCTCGCCGCGCGACCCGTCGCTCAGGAAGAACGCCGGCACGCCCCAGGGTGTGTTCGCCGCGAGGTCGGGCGGCGCGAGGCCGGGAATCACGGCCCGGGCGGCCACCGTGTCCCGCGCGCGAGCCATGCTCTCTCCGGCGATATGGAACGATCGCCCGGTGAACGCGCCCAACCGGTACTCCACCGGATCGGCGAGCGTCCCCCGCAGGAACTCGCGCGCGAAGTAGCCCGCGCGCAGATCGAGCAGCAGCGGCCGCTCCGCGCGAGGGCCCGCAACGTGCTGCCAATGAGCGCTCGCCAGCGTCCCCGAAACGCGGACGCCCGGAGCGAACTGGTCGTCATACTTGAACGCCGGGTCGTACAGCAGGCGCTGCTCGAGTGAGCGGAGCGCAAAGAACCGCAGCGTCTCGCGACTCCCGATCGGAACCGTGAGCTTGCCGGCGGCGTCGTAGGTCTCGCCGCTGTTGTGGGGGAGGAGCCACGGGCGCGCGCTGCGAGGATCGCGCGGGTCGCTAGGGGCGGGCGCGTTCACCGGGTCGGCGTCGAGCCGCCCCGTTGCGTCCAGCACGGCGAGCAGGTGGATGCCGCGGCCGAGTGGACCATCCGCCTCCGCCACGGCCCGGTCGAGGCCGTAGTCCCACCCGTCGGGGGCCGGGCGATCGGTCTCGTAGGCCACGCGACCCCGCCACCGCTCCCCCGCCTCCTTGGTCACGACGTTGATCAGGCCCGAGAGGGCCTGCCCGTACCGAGCCGAGAAGCCGTTGGTGACGAGCACTGCCTCTTCGAGGATATCCGGCGGCAGCCGCACGCCCAGCGGACCAGTGGAGGCGTCGAGCTGGTTCTTCATCCCCAGGCCGTCGAGGATGAACGCTTGCTCCCCCAATCTGCCCCCGCGGTAGCTCGCGCCCACGCTCCCCGCGGAGAGGGCGATCCCCTCGTCCACGCTGGAGACGGGAAGCCGCCGGAGCTCCGCACCCGACATCCGCTGCGTCGTGGCCGTGGCCAGCGGGTCGAGCACCACGTCGGGCCGCGCCTGCACGGTCACCGGGGGCACGGCGACAGCCTGCGGCTGGAGCGCGAAGTCGATCGTGACGGTCGCCCCGGCCTGCACCAGCGCGCTGTCGCGCGCGGCGGGCTGATACCCGATCTGCGTTGCCCTGATCCGGTGCCAACCGCTCCGCACCTCGCGGATGCGGTAGGCGCCGGTCGCATCGGTCACCGCTCCCCGAGTGCCGCTGTCGACGGTCACGAGGACGCGCTCGAGCGGCTGGTTGCTCACGGCATCGCGCACGTGCCCGGCGACCGCTCCCCCGGTCTGGGCCGCGAGGCGAGCCGTGGCGAGGACCGCGAGCGCGGGCAGAAGCGCACGCCGAGTCACGGCAGCTCAAACTCCCACAGGTCCGCACTGCGCCCAACTACCGCTTCGGCCACTAGCCGCGTTCCGGAGGCAGACAGGGCGGGCCGGCGGAACAGCTGCGCGCCTGCGGACACCGCGGAATCGAGACCGGAGGACAGGTCCACGAGATGCAGCATCCCACCGCCGTCGCGCTGCACCAGATAGCCGAGGACGGAGTCAAACGCGAACTGGACGTTGCCCCCGACCACAGCCACGAGACGGCGCCCGGCAACCTGCACGTCTCGCGCGATCCCGGCGGACGCGAAGTCGTGTACCACGGAATCGGCGCCCGAGGAGAGCTCGCGCCGGAACACCCGCGAGTCGCCGCCCAGGGTGTAGTAGATCACATCGGGGCTTTCCCCGGTCCCGAGCGAGGACGCATTCTGGGTGCCGGGCAGCACCACCGGGGACGGCGCGGCCGCGCGCAGGTCTAGCGTGGCGAGCTCCACGCCGGTCCGCACGGTGTCGAGCGCGCAGCCCCGACACGGGGCCACGTAGCCCACCCGTTGCGCGACGTAGACCAGCGCGTCGGAACCAAGCCAGCGCAGCTGCGCGACATCACGGAAGGCCTGGTCCGAGCCGAGATACGGCAGCGTCGCGACCACACGATCCGACGTCAGCGCCGGCGCGGTCGCGAGCACCAGGGCGCCCGCCCGCGGGGCGACGTCTCCAACGCGCGAACTCGACGCCACGTAAGCGATCCGCCCCGCTGCGTCGATGGCAGGCTCCGTCCAGGCGTCGGTCGAGTCGTCCGCCGCGGGAATGCGGTCGCACAACATGCGCACGATCCGGCCTCCGTCCGGCGGCAGCAGCGCGAGACAGCGATCGTGGTCGGCGCGATCGACGCGCTCGAAGGAGTACCAGAACCCGGACCCGTCGGGGAGCCACGCGGGGGCGCGATCGTTGCCGAGGTTGAACGTGATGCGTCGGGGCGAGCCGCCGGCGAATGGCCGATCCGACCCGGTCTCCGGGCCGGCAAACGGAGCGCTGTGTTCGCAGCCGGCGAAGGCGAGCGCAACAACGACCGCGGCATTCAAGCGGCGCATGGGAGCGGGTGGAATTGTACGCGGAAACCGCGTGACAAGAAACCGGGCGATCAGTATCGTTGCGGCGTGATGCCGGAATTGCGCGTCCTCCGACCGGGCGACGAGGTGGTGCTGGACGCGTTCCTCGCCCGCCACGCGGACAGCTCGATGTTCCTGCGATCGAATGCACGCGCAGCCGGGCTCGTCGACCGCGGCGAGCCCGGACAGGGGACCTACGTGGCGGCGTTCGAGCACGGTGTGATCGTGGGCGTCGCGGCGCATTGTTGGAACGGCATGGTGCTGGTGCAGGCCCCGGGGCACGTGGCGACCCTCGCCCGCGAGGCGGTACGGCGCTCCGGTCGCACAGTGGCCGGCTTCTCAGGTCCGTGGGACCAGGTCGTCGCCGCGCGGGGCGCGCTGGGGCTCAGTGAAGGGACCACGCGCAAAGACAGCCGCGAAGACCTCTACACCCTCGAGCTGCGGCATCTGGTCGTCCCCGCGGCCCTCGCGGCCGGACAGGTCCGCTGCCGCCACCCCGAGGACGCAGAGCTCGATCTCCTCGTCCAGTGGCGGATCGCCTTCTCGGTCGAGGCGCTGGGCGCGACCGCCACCCCCGCGCTGGAGACGGCGTCCCGGGCGGACGTGCGGCTGATCCACGACCGCGGGGCTGACTGGCTGTTGCTCGACGGCGCCCGGCCTGTCGCGTACTCGGCGTTCAACGCGATGCTCCCCGAAATGGTGCAGATCGGCGGGGTGTGGACGCCGACCCCGCTGCGGGGGCGCGGCTACGCCCGCGCTGTAGTCGCGGGGTCGCTGCTCGCGGCTCGCGAGCGGGGCGTCGAGCGGGCCGTGCTGTTCGCGGATCCCCTGAACCAGGCGGCCCAGCGCGCCTACCTGTCGCTCGGCTTTCGGATCGTCGGAGACTACGGGCTCGTGCTGCTGGACACCCGCTAACCGAGCTACACCACCGCCGATAGATTGAGCAGCGCGCGCCACGCGCGGAACACCTCGCGGTAGTCCTGGTGCGTGAACGCGACGGTCCGGCCCGCCGTCCGGGTGGCTCCGGGGCACAGTTCCGCCATGTCGGCGTGGATCGTCAGCGCGAAATCCACTTCGAGGGTGGTCGGCCGGGGGAGCACGAACGGCGCGTGTTTCCGTTGCAGCGCCGTCGTCACGCCCTCGCGGATCATGCGACAGGCGACCGCCGGCGCGACGCTGCGTGCCGCGTGCCGGCTGACCGCCTCCTTCACGACGACCACGGCCACGTGGTCGCCCAGCAGCTCCCGCGCCTCGGCGGCGAGCGCGGCATCGCCGCTCACGAGCGCCACCGGCACGCCAGTGACACCGGCGAACCCTGCGTTGATGCCGAGCTCGCCGACCGGACGGCCGTTGAGGCGTACTTCATGGATACGGTCGGCGTAGGTGTGGTCGAGGATCGCGTTGCGCGTGCCGGCGCGGGCGTGGTAGCCGATGAACAGCGCCGCGTCGAAGCCCCCGTCTATCCCCTCCACCATAGAGCGCGGCTTGGGGTCGCCCGCCAGGAGCTCGGCCGCCTGATGCAGCTCTTCGGCGAGCAGGTTGCGCATGAACCAGTGGCTGTCGTTCACCACGATCTTGGTGGCGCCGGCCGCCAGCGCGCCCTCGATGGCAGCGTTCGCTTCCGCCGTCATGAGGCGTCGGAAGCGGGCGTACTCGGCGGCGCAGGCGGGATTGGTCGGGTCGGTCTGGGACTCATGCACGACGCCGGCCACACCTTCCATGTCGACGGAGACGTAAACGCGCACGGGTGACTCTCAGGGAAGGTGTGGTGTCGCGACAAGGGCAGCCCTCAAAGCTAGGACACTTTGCATTATAAAGTACTTGACGCAGACGGGTTCGGCGAGTTATCTTGGCACGCATGACCTCCCCCCGTCCCCTGCACGACCGCGCCCTCGACAACCTGCGCTACATCCGGCAGACGATGGAGCGCGCCGGATCGTTCACGGCGGTGCCCGGGTGGGGCCAGATCGCGGTCGGGGCGACCGCGCTCGCCGCGGCGGTGGTCGCGGCACGACAGCCGACGCCCGAACTGTGGCTGGCCACATGGCTGGGTGAAGCCATCGTGGCGCTCACGATCGGCGGGTGGACGATGGTGCGCAAAGCCTACGCCGTGGACGACCCTATCCTCTCGGGACCAGGTCGGCGTTTCTGGCTCAGCTTCCTCACCCCGATGGCCGTGGGCGGACTGCTGACGGTGGTGCTGTACCGTGCCGGTCTGTGGCACGCGCTGCCCGGGACGTGGCTCCTGCTGTACGGCACGGGGTTCGTGACGGGCGGGGCGTTCTCGGTGCGGGTCGTGCCGGTGATGGGGCTGTGCTTCATGATCCTCGGCGCCGTGGCCCTGCTGGGACCGCCCGCCTGGGGAAGTTGGTGTTTGGCGGCCGGATTCGGTGGCCTGCACGTCGCGTTCGGCGGGATCATCGCACGGAGGTACGGTGGCTAAGCCGGGAGCGGTACGCAAGACGGATACGGTCGCACCGCCGCTGCGCGGCGAACGTGCGCTGCGCGCCGCCGAGCTGGACCGGCTGATCCACGAGCGGGTGCGCCTCGGCATCGTGAGTGCGCTGGCGGTGAACGACGCGTTGACGTTCAACGACCTGAAAGCCCTTCTCAGGACAACGGACGGCAATCTGAGCGTGCATGCCCGCAAGCTCGAGGAGGCGCAGTACATCAGCTGCAGCAAATCGTTCGCGGGCCGGATCCCCAAGACCGAGTACCGTTTGACGGCGCTGGGCCGGCGCGCGCTGGAGCGCTACCTCGACCATATGGAAGCCCTGATCCGCGCGACCCGCCAGGGCTGAGGGAATTTTTTTTGAGGCGAGACTTTATGCTGCAAAGCACTTCACTCCACGTCGCGATCATTATGGACGGCAACGGGCGGTGGGCCGCCCGCCGCGGGCTCCCCCGCGCCGCCGGCCACCGCGCGGGCGCCGACGCCGTCCGCCGGGTGGTGGAAGCGGCCCCCGGCCAGGGCGTCGCCGCGCTCACGTTGTTCGCCTTCTCCGCCGACAACTGGAAACGCCCCCCCACCGAGGTGGCGGCGCTGATGCGACTGTTCGCCCGTCACCTGCGCACCGAAACGGCCCGGCTGGTCGCCAACGGCGTCCGCCTCGAAGTGGTCGGCCGGCGCGACCGCCTCCCCGCCCCGCTCGTCGCCGCCATCCAGGCGGCCGAGCTCGCGACCGCCGGCGGAACCGCGCTCCGGTTCCGCCTCGCCGTGGATTACTCGGCGCGCGCCGCGATCCCGGCCGGCCAGCTCCTCCCCGACGTGGATCTCTTGATTCGCACGGGCGGCGAGCAGCGCCTCTCCGACTTTCTGCTGTGGGAATGCGCCTATGCGGAGCTGTACTTCACCGAACTCATGTGGCCCGATTTCGCGGCGGCCGACCTGGCGGACGCGCTGCGCGCGTTTCACGCGCGCCAGCGACGGTTCGGCGGGCTGCCGGAAGCGGCCGCCGGATGAGCGCGCTCACCGAGCGAACGAGGCTCGGCCTGGAGGTATTGGCTACGGGCGTCGTCCTGGGGATCGCGGGCGACGCGCTGCTGCGCGCGACACCGTGGGGGCTGAACGCGTTCCTCTGTACTGTGGCGCTTGCGGCGGCGGCGGCGTGGCTGGTGTATCGCCGGCGGATCGCGGTCGGGCGCGACGCGCCTTGGCTCGCGATGGCCGCCGTGCTGCTGGGCTCGAACTTTGCGATCCGCGACTCTGACGCGCTCCGCGCGCTCGATGCGATGGGCCTCGCGATCCTGCTCGCGCTGGCCGGTTTCAGCCTGCGCGGCGTCGCGCTGCGCGGCCGCGACGCCTGGGAGTACGTGCGTAGCGGAGTTGTCGCCGCCTTGAGCGCGTGGTTCGGCGTCTGGCCGCTCATGGCCCGAGACATCCGGTGGAGCGAGCTGCCGACCGGTGGCGCCCTCCGACACGCGCGAGGCGCGATCGGCGGCGCGCTGCTCGCCTTCCCGCTGCTGCTCGCGTTCGGCGGCCTCTTCGCCGCCGCCGACCCGGTATTCCGCAACGTGGTCGCGACCGCCCTGCACGTCGACTTCAGCGCCGTCGCGTCACACCTGGCGCTCACCGCACTCTGGACGGCCCTCACCGCCGGCTACTTCTGGGGCGCGCTGATCCGAAGGACGCCGGCTCCCGCGGCGGACGCTCAGGCGTTGTCTCTCGGGATCGTCCCGGTTGGCACCGCGCTGGGTCTCGTCAATCTGCTGTTTCTCGTCTTCGTCGTCATCCAGCTCCGTTACTTCTTCGGCGGCGCCGAGCTGGTGCAGAGCGCCACCGACCTGACGTACGCCGAATACGCGCGGCGGGGGTTCTTCGAGCTCGTCGCCGCCAGCGGCCTGGTGCTCCCCATCCTGCTCGGCGCGGACTGGCTGCTGCGCGACGCGTCGCGCGAGCACCAGCGCACGCTGCGCCAGCTGTCGGGGCTGCTGCTCGCCCTGCTGGGCGTCGTCATGGCGTCCGCGCTCCAGCGGATGCGGCTCTACGTCGCGGAGTTCGGACTGTCGGAGACCCGCCTCTACGCCACCGCCTTCATGATCTACCTGGCGGGCGCGTTCGCATGGTTCGCGTTGACCGTGCTGCGCGGGCACTGGCGCCGCTTCGCCTTCGGAGCGCTGGTCCAGGGCTTCGCGGTGCTCGGCGGGCTGCACCTGCTCAATCCCGACGCGTTCATCGTCCGGGCCAATCTCGCCCGCCCGGCGGTCCACCGCCCCTTTGACGCAGGGTACGCGGCTTCGCTGAGCGCCGACGCCGTACCCGATCTGCTCGCGGCCCTCCCGAGCCTCGAGGACGCGGATCAGTGTCGGGCGGCACGGCGGCTGCTGTCACGCTGGACCCCGGGAGGCGCGCGCGCCGTCGAGGACGGCTGGCGCAACTGGAACCTGGCCCGCGCCCGGGCCAGGCGCGCGGTGCGTGAGCAAGCAGCGAGCCTCGGGGCGCTCACCTGCAAGCAGTCACCGCGTTGATCACCGGCGGCCGGAACCCGCCCACATCTCCTGACGTGCCTCGCCCTCTGAGCGTGTAGATTCGTCCAGGCGGGAGAATGGACCTGGGCGCGGTCATTCACAGTTACGGCGGTCCGGTGCTGTTCGTATGGGCGTGGCTCCAGGGCGAAGCCGCTGTGATCGTCGGCGGCTCGCTCGCCCGGCAGGGCTACTGGCCGTGGTGGGCGGTGTCGCTCGTCGCCAGTCTCCCTGCGATAGTCGGACACCAGGTCTACTTCCACATCGGCCGCCGCTACGGCGACGCTCTGCTGGCGCGGCTTCCGGCCCGTAGCCAGCCAGCGATCGCTCGCGCCCGCACGCTGGTCCGGCGGAACGACTCCCGCATCATGCTGGTCATGCGGTTCGCCTACGGCGTGCGGTTGCCGCTCCCCATCCTCTGCGGCGCCGCCGGTATCGGCACGCTGCGATTCCTTGGGTACAACGTCGTCACGGCCCTCGCTTGGGCGCTACTCTTCACATGGGTGGGCTATTCCTACGGCACCGCGGCGACCGCTGCGTTCGGCCGCATCGCCCATTACGAAGCATGGGCCCTCGCGGGCTCCATCGTGCTCGGCCTCGGCGTGCACGCGTTGACTCAACGGTTCGGCAAGCGGCTAATTTAGAGCCATGGGCCTGACGATCGTCCAGGTGGACGCCTTCACGAGCACGCCGTACGCCGGCAACCCGGCGGCGGTGTGCGTGCTCCCGATGGCGCGCGACGAGCGCTGGATGCAAGACGTCGCCCGGGAGATGAATCTCTCCGAAACGGCGTTTCTGCTTGCCGAAGATGACGGCTACCGGCTGCGCTGGTTCACCCCCGCCGTCGAGGTGGCGCTGTGCGGTCACGCCACGCTCGCTAGCGCGCACGTCTTGTGGCAGGACGGGCACCTCGCCACCGGTGCGCCGGCGCGCTTTCACACCAAGAGCGGCCTGCTCACCGCTGAGCAGCGGGGCGACTGGATCGAACTCGACTTTCCCGCTACCCACGCCGCCCCCAGCCCGCTCCCCCCGGGGCTCGCCGAGGCGCTGGGCGTGACTCCGCGCTGGAGCGGTCGCAGCAAGTTCGATTACCTGCTGGAGGTCGAGTCGGAAGCGACCGTACGCGCGCTCGCACCCGACTTCACCTCGCTCAAACGGGTGGAGGCGCGCGGCGTGATGGTCACCAGCCGGGCGGCGACCCCGGGCTACGATTTCGTCTCACGCTTCTTCGCCCCCCGTGTCGGTGTCGACGAGGATCCCGTGACGGGATCGGCCCATTGCGCGCTCACGCCGTTCTGGAGCGAGCGCCTGCAGCGGTCCGAGATGACGGCATTTCAGGCATCGCGCCGCGGCGGCGTGCTCCGCGTGCGCCTGGCGGGCGATCGGGTCGGGCTCGGCGGGCAAGCGGTGACCGTGTTGCGCGGCGAGCTGGTGTGACGGCCGCGGACCCCCCCGCGCCCTCCATCTCTCGCGCTCCACGTCTCGCCGGCTACCTCTTCGCGCTCGCGGCGGGCGCGACGTGGGGCACTACCGGCCCACTCTCCACCGGCTTGTACCGACTCATGCCGGCGACGAGCATCGGGTTCTGGCGCGTGCTCATGGGCACGGTGTGCCTCGCGCTCTGGGGGCTCGGCTTCCGCCGCGAGCTGTTCCGGGTGGACGCACGCGGCTGGCTGCTCGTAGGCGTGGGCGGGGGGTTTCTCGTCGCGCTGTTCGAGATCGCGTACCAGTTCGCGATCGCGGGCGCGGGGGTGGCGGGCGCCGCGGCCATGCTCTACACCGCCCCGGTACTCGTCGCCGTGTTGGCGCGCGTGCTCCTGCAGGAGGCGCTCACGACGACGCGCGTGCTGCTCGCGCTGCTGGTGATGGTGGGCGTCGCCCTCACGGTCACCGGCGGCAGCAACGCCGGGGCGGAAGCGGCCCGGCTTGGAATCGGGGCGGGCATCGCAGGCGGTCTGTTGTCCGCGCTCAGCTATGCATCAACGACGCTCCTGGCCCGCTTCGCCGTGCCGCGCTACGGGGCGGTCCGGGTGCTGTTCCTCGAGGCGTTGGGGGGCATCCTGGTCATGGGCTTCGTGCTGACGGTGTCGGGGCGCACGCCCACGCCGCCGCCCTCGGCCGCCGCCTGGCGCGGCCTGGCCGGCCTGACTGCCGGGTCTGTGCTGGCCGCGAACTTCCTGTTCTTCGCCGCGGTCCAACGGATCGAGGCGGCGCCTGCGGCGGTCGCCGCGACGATCGAGCCCGTTGTGGGCACCCTGCTTGCCCTGTTGCTGTTCAGCCAACAGCTGAGCGCACTCGGCTGGCTCGGGCTGCTCATGGTCGTGGGGGGAGTGGCAACTGGCTATCTCATGGAAGCGAAAGGAGAAAACCATCGATGCTGACTAATGTTCTCGTCGTCGCGGCGCTCCAGCAGCCGGTCCCCACCCTCGCCCGCCCTCCAGCTCCGACGCTTCCCATACAGGTGGGCGACACGTCTCAATTTCGCCGGCTTGCATTGCCGACGCCGACCCTGATCCGCGAAGGCTCGGGCCGGCCGGGGCCGCGCTACTGGCAACAGCGTGCGGATTACACGATCCACGCCTCGCTCGACACGGCCACGCACACGATCGCGGCCAGCGAGACGATCCGCTACACCAACAACTCGCCCGATACGCTGACCTACCTCTGGCTGCAGCTCGACCAGAACATCTACCGGGCGGCAAGCCGCGGCGCGGCGATCAATCCGACCGACGCCCGCTTCGCGGGCAGCGGGTTCGAGGGCGGCTACACGATCCAGTACATTCGGGCGGTCCGGCGAGCCGGGCAGGCGGCCGGCAAGATCCCGCTCGCGACCGCCGACAATGGCACGATGCTGCGGGTTGACCTCGACCGACCCCTCGCGCCAGGCGGGCGGGCGGAGCTCGAGCTGGGATACCGCTTCGAGGTACCCGAGCACGGCTCCGACCGCATGGGTCGCGAGCGGTTCCCCGGTGGCTGGCTGTACGAGGTCGCCGAGTGGTATCCCCGACTCGCCGTCTATGACGACGTGCGCGGCTGGAACACCGAGCAGTACCTCGGCCAGGGCGAGTTCTACCTCGAGTACGGCGACTTCGACGTAGCGCTCACCGTGCCGCGCAGCTTTGTGGTCGCGGCGACGGGAACGCTGCTCAACCCGCTCGAAGTGTTGACCGCTCCCCAGCGCGCCCGGCTCGCGCAGGCGCTCCGGTCGGACACGACGGTCGCAGTGATCGCGAAGACCGAGGTGGGGCAGACGTTCACTCGGCCGGCCGGCCCGGGCCCGACCCTCACCTGGCACTACAGCGCCAAGAACGTGCGCGACGTGGCCTGGGCGGCGGCGCCGAACTTCATCTGGGATGCGAGCGGCTACGCTGGCGTCTTGATCCAGTCGCTCTACCCGCCCGAAGCGAACGCCGGCTGGGCGCGCTCGACCGAGTACGCCCGCCATTCGATCAAGCACTACTCCGAGAAGTGGCTCCGCTACCCCTACCCCACCGCCATCAACATCGGCGGGCCGGTGGGCGGCATGGAGTACCCGATGATCGTCTTCTGCGGGCACCGCGCCGGCGACCGCAACCTGTTCGGCGTGACGACCCACGAGCTCGGCCACGAGTGGTTCCCGATGATCGTAGGCTCCAACGAGCGGTTGTACGCCTGGATGGACGAGGGCTTCAACAGTTTCATCAACATCTACTCCGGGCTGGCGTTCTATCACGACACCGTACCGCCAGGCCGGGGAAGCGCATCCCAGTGGGCCGCCCAGGCCGCGGCGGGACGCGATCAGCCGCCCATGCTCGCCGCCGACCGCGTGAACGCGGGGTTGCTGGGCAACGTCGAGTACTTCAAGCCAGCCACCGGGCTGTACCTCCTACGCCAGCACATCATCGGCGACACGACGCGGTTCGACGCGGCATTCCGCGAGTACATCCGCCGCTGGGCGTACAAGCATCCGACCCCCGCCGATTTCTTCCGCTCGATGGAGGACGCCCTCGGCGAGGATCTCTCGTGGTTCTGGCGTGGCTGGTTCTACCGCACTGACGTCGTCGATCTCGCCGTCGACTCGGTGCGGGTGCGGCAGGACTCGAGCGGAACCGCGACGCGAGTCTTTCTGTCGAGCCCGGGCGCGCTGCCGATGCCGGTGGACCTCCGGGTTACCTTCGCGAACGGCAGCGTCGAGGACGTGCATCTGCCGGTCGAGATTTGGTGGCTCGGCAACCACTATGTCTACGAGCGGAAGTTCGCCGTCGAGGTGACCAAGGTCGAAATCGACCCGGGGCAGAACGTCCCGGACGTACGGAGAGAGAATAACGTGTGGACGAAACCGTAGCCGTCAGCCATCAGCCGTCAGCTGTCAGATTCGTTCGCTGATGGCTGACGGCTGACGGCGTTCAGAACCAGCTCCAATCCTACCAGAAACACACCGCCCCAGAGCAGTCCCGGCAGTTCATTCAAGTCCCGCCCGTACCGGATCCACAGCCAGCGCGCGACGAGGTAGCACCACAGCCCACCGGCGAACCAGCCGGCGAGGCGTACCAGCCGCCCCGGACCGGTCTCGATGCCCGGGAGCGCGCGCAGCAGGGCTTCGATGTAGTGGCCGAGGAAGGTGAAACAGAAGGCGAGCGTGAAGACGTCCACGAAGTCGGAGCCGAGCGACCCGTGACGCGGGAGCGCGACGAGCAGCCCGACTGCAAGCACCAGCGCGGCGAGCGTATTGCGTGTCAGCGCCCGCATGAAGGGCGCGCCCACTAGCGCGCTCCCGTGGCCGGCGCGCCCGGCTTCAGGTACTGGTCGAGCCAGTCCAGCACCGTGCCCCACCACACCCGGCGGTTGCGGGGCTTCAGCACCCAGTGACCTTCGTCCGGGAAATACAGGAACTTGGCCGGCACCCCCTTCATCTTGAGCGCCGTGAACGCCTGGTACCCTTCCGACAGGTCCACCCGGTAATCGAGCTGCGAATGGACGATGAGCATCGGCGTCTTCCAGTTCTGCACGAAGTTGAGCGGCGACCACTTCTCGTACAGCGCGCGGTTGGCGTAGGGCGTACCGCCGAACTCCCAGTCCACGAACCACAGCTCCTCGGTCGAGCCGGCCATGCTTAGCGGATTGAACACACCGTCGTGGTCCACCAGCACCTTGAAGCGGCCGGTGTGGCCCGCGATCCAGTAGATCATGTAGCCGCCGTAGGATGCGCCCGCGGCGCCCATGCGGGTCGAATCGACGTAGGGGAGCCGCGCCACGACGTCGAGGCCTTTCATCACGTCCTCGAATGGGTAGTCGCCCCAATGCTGGGAGATCGCGTCGGTGAACTTCTGACCGTAGCCGGTCGAGCCGTGAAAGTTGACGGCCGCCACGACGTAGCCGCGCGCGGCGAACATGGCGTAGTTCCAGCGCGCGCCCCAGTAGTCGGTCCACGCCCCCTGCGGGCCCCCGTGGACCAGGTAGACGAGCGGATACTTCCTGGCCGAGTCGAACCCGGGCGGCTTCAAAATCCAGCCGAACACCGAATCGCCGAGCGCGCCCACGAACGCATATTCTTCGAGGGGCTTGAGATCCAGCGCCGCCACCGCGGCGTCGTTGTGATGCGTGAGCTGCCGGCCCGACGCCCACACTTCCGCGGGCTGCGTGTTGCTCTGGTGCAGGTACACCATGGCCTTGCCGTCGGGCGTGGAGCTCGGGTTGGTGTTCAGCCCCGAGTTGCCAATCACGACGGAACGACGGAACGATGGCACATCGATGCGGTACAGGTTGTCCCGCCCTCGCTCCTCCACCACTGCGTAGATGCACTTGGAGTCGGGACACCAGCGGTAGGAGCCGACGGAGAGAGTCCAGCCCCGGGTCGCCTCGACAACGGTCCCGGCTTCGGTCTTTCCGTCCTTCCGCCCCACGAGCATAAGCCGCACTCTATCCGCTTCGAACCCGGGGCGCTCCATCGACAGGTACGCGAACCACCGCCCATCCGCAGAGTAGCGCGGGGTGTTGTCTGCCCCTCGGCTCGTCGTGAGCGGGCGCACGCCGGAGCCGTCGGGACTCGCTAGATAGATGTCGACGTTCGTATTGTCCGCGACGGTCGAGTCGCCGTGCGTCGCGAACGCGATCTCCTTGCCGTCGGGGGACACGGCCACGTCGCCGTCCCCCCCGGTCGCGATCGTGGGGACGTCGTGGTCGATCGGGGTGATGTCCTTGGTGCCCCCGTTGTCGGCTACGGTCACGCGGAACAGGTGCTGCCGCTTCCCGGCACGCCAGTCGTCCCAGTGGCGCCACATGAGCTCCGTCCAGATCCGCGCTTCCGTCGGGTAGTCGCCGTTGCGCCGGTCGATCTCCTGATCGGCGGGCCACTTGAGGTCGCTCGTCACGACCAGCCCCCCGCCGTCTGGGAGCCACACCGGATCGGAGACTCCGTCCGGCAGATTCGTCACCCGCCGGGCTTCCCCGCCCGCGATCGGCAGTATCCAGAGCTGGGAGCCGTTCTGGCGCGTGGAGACGAACGCCAGCGTGGCGCCGTCGGGGGACCAGCGCGGTTGCCGGTCGGACCCCGGGCCCTCGGTGAGTCGGCGCGTCTGCCCGGTCGCTACGTCCGCGAGCCAGACCCGTGCCGTGCCGCGGTTGTCCTTGAGGGAGTATTCGGTCACGGTGTACGCAACCCATTTGCCGTCGGGGGAGAGCTGGGGGTCGCTCACCGACTTCAGCGCGATGAAATCGTCGAATGTGATGGCGCGCTTCTGGGCCGAGAGGCCGGGAAAAGGGAAAAGGGAGAGGGGAAACGTCAGGCACCCCAGCAGAACCACCATCTGTCTCGTCATGTCGCCTCTCGGTCCGACTGTCCGACCATCCGACAGTCCGTCGCCTCTTCTCAGTAGTCCGGATGCGTGAGGATGGCCTTCACCAGGTCGTCGAACACGCGCGACTCCGGCGTCACCGCCCCGCTCGGGTCGGTGTGGACGTTCCAGGCGCACAGCTCGTTCAGTGCGGTGGCCTCCTCGTACGTGAGGTGGAGTACGTAGCCCCCTGCCTCCCCATCGCCCGCGCGGCTGGCGCCGGCCAGCACCTGCTTGAGAACGTCGGGGAGGTGCCGCGCGCCCCGCACGGCGTCGAACTGCTCGCGGGTGACTGCGAGATCCATGGCTCCCTTGCTTTGGCGGGCCGGGGGCGAAATCTTGTCCCATCGGCCTCCGCCCGCAAGGAACCGCGATGCCGCACACCGAGTTCATCGCCACCGGGTTCCACGTCCCCGATCGCGTCGTCACCAACGACGAGCTATCGCGGATGATGGACACCTCCGACGAGTGGATCAGGCAACGTTCCGGGATTCGGACGCGACACTGGGTCTCGGACGGCGAGACCGGGGCCAGCCTGGCGCGGGCGGCCACCCTGAAGGCGCTCGCCCGGGCTTCGCTCCAGCCCTCCGACCTCGATTGCATTGTGTATTGCACCTGCACTCCCGACCACTTCGAGCCCGGCAACGGTGTGTTCCTCGAGCGTGAGCTCGGCCTCACCGACATCCCGGCGATCGATGTGCGTAATCAGTGCTCGGGCTTCATCTACGGCCTCTCGGTCGCCGACGCCTGGATCCGCACCGGCCAATACCGCCGTGTGCTCCTGGTCGGGGCCGAGGTGCACTCTCGTGGGCTCGACAAGACGACCCGCGGCCGGGACACGGCGGTGCTATTCGGCGACGGCGCGGGCGTCGCGATTCTCGGGCCGACCGATGATCCGCGCCGCGGCGTGCTCTCGACGCACCTGTTCGCCGACGGCCGCCACGCCGAGAAGCTGTGGGTGGACGCGCCCGGATTGGCGCACGACCCCTACATCAGCGAGGAGCTCATCCGGGAGGGGAGGCACCGCGCGGTAATGGACGGGCGCGACGTGTTCAAGTTTGCCTCCATCTTGATGCCGCAGTCGGTCGTCGCGGCGCTCCAGGCGAACTGTATCACACCCGCGGACGTCACGCTGCTCGTCCCCCATCAGGCGAACCGGCGGATCATGGAGATGGTGCAGAAGGCGATCGGCCTGCGGGACGACCAGGTTTACGTGAATATCGAGAAGTACGGCAACACCACCGCCGCATCGATTCCGATCGCGCTCGACGAAGCGCTGTGCGAAGGGCGGCTCGAGCGGGGGGACCTGCTCGTCCTCACGGCGTTCGGGTCGGGGTTCACGTGGGCGAGCGCGGCGGTGCGCTGGTAGGCGGCGCCGCAGCGCGCGGCGCCGGCCCGACCCGTGGGTCTCGCAGCGCATCGAGCAGTGCCGGCGCCGCTGCCTCGGCGGCGAGCCGGTTGGCCAGCGGATTGGGGTGCGCGTCCAGGCGGTTGACCGTCAAAACGGACATGGGGAGCGAGTCGAACGCCCGGTCTACGCGCCAGACGGGGAGGCCGACGGCCGTCGCCCCCGCCACGAAGGCGTCGTAGCGGCGCTGCAGGTCGGGCCGGACGGTCACCGTATGATCGAACGGGACGATACCCACCAGCGCGCCAGCCGACTCCGCCTTCGCGACGAAGTGCGCGAGGTCCGACAGGTGCCGGCGCACGAGCGCACTGTCCTCGTAGGGGGCTGGAGACCAATACGTCCCACCGATCAGACGGAAGCGAACGTAGAGCTCCTGGAAGAGGTACGAGTTGCGGAACAGCGCGCGCAGGGGGTGAAGCCGGTCGAGCGGCGCTCGCGGGGCCGCCGTGAGGGTGGACCGCTCGACCACAGGCCGCAGATAATCGATGTCGTTGAACACGTAGAGGAGTACCACGACGTCGGGCCGAAAGGCGAGGGCGGTGTCGAGGCGTGCGATCTCGTCGAGCGTGTGGCTGTCGGTAGCGCTCGCGTTGATGACCTCCCACCGCTCGCCTGTGGCGCGCCCGAGCACAGCGCCCAGTTGCTCACCGAAGCGATCCTCCACGCGGTCGACGCCCACGCCGAAGGCGAACGAGTCTCCTATGAGAGCGAGCCGGCGCGTACCGGCCGGGCGCACGAGGTCGTGCTCGCGGTCCCGAAACCCGAGGTGATTGAGCCGCACGAAGCGCCGCGTCCACAGCTGACCGGAGTAGGTCCAGAAACCTTGGGTCGAGGGCGCGATCACGGCGCGCAGGCGCGCCGCGCCCTCGCCGATCACGGCGAGCGCAGCGACCGCGGCGAGCGATACGGCCGGATTGATCCAGTGTCGCGGCACGCGCCGACTCGCCCAAAAGCCCAGCGCGGCGAAAGCCGCCCCCAGCGCGACCCAGTCGAGCAGCGCCGCAGGCGGATCGACCGAGCCGACGACATTGAGGTCAAGGAGCCGTGCCGCGGAGGACGGTGTGTCGAGCGCCGCGATGAGGTAGGCCGTGCCCCAGACGAGCACGGCGACGTCGAGCCAGGCAGTGGCGGGGTCGAGCCGAGCGGCGCCCTCTGTGCGGCGGCGCAGGGTCCGCCCGAGCCCCACGACGGCAATCCCGTACCCGGCCAGGGCGCACAGGAGGACGGCCGCGTACGGGTAGGACCACCGCCCCAGCACGGGACGGTGCTGCTCGGAGCGATAGGACAGCAGAGCGACCAACGCGAGCGTCAAGCCCAGCGTCCGGCCCAGGGAGATCGCCGGCCGAATCACGCCCCGTCCGCCTTCAGCTCCTTCAGCTCCCGCGCCGCCGCATCCCCGTGCGCCGTCCCTCGATACCGGTCCGCGAGCCGGGCCAGCTCTACCTTGAGCCGGTCGCGGCGCTCGGTCCGACGATAGAGATCGATCAGCGCGTTCGTGACGGCGAACTGCCGCCGCGGGTCGGCGCTGCGCCGGCGCACTTCGAGATACTGCTGCTCCGCGCCGGCCGGGTCGGCGAGGTGGCGCTCCAGCAGGTCCGCCAGCCTGAGCCGCGGGTCGCAGTCGTCGGGATCGACCCGGACGAGATCCCGGAAATACTCCGCTGCTTCGGCGTACCGCCCGCGCGCGATCAGCAGGTCCTGCTCGGGGTAGCTGCGCGGCGGCGGGATATCGCCCGCCGCGAGCAGCGTCTTCGCCAGAACCACTGACGTCCTGCTCACGCTGTGCGCGATCAGGCGCACACCGGCCACCGTGATCGGGAGGTTCACGACCAGCAACGCCACGAACACACCGGTCGAGATCAATCCATCGCGGAGCAGCTTGAACCACAGGGCGGAAAGCATGATGAAACACGCCGGCCCGAAATAGAGGGCGATACGCAGGACGATCAGGCCGTCATCTTCGTCCGTCACTTCACCTCTTGCCCCCACAGGTCCCGGTACACGATGGGGCCCTCGTTCAAAGCCTTGATGCCCGCTTCGATCTGGCTCTTATCCCCTACCACCACGATGTCGAAGTGATCAGGGTCGATGTACTGTCGCGCGACGCGCTGCACGTCGGCAGCCGTCACCGCATTGATCCGCGCGACGTAGTGATCGAAGTAGTCGAGCGGCAGGTCGTAGACGAGCAGCTCACGAAACTTGGACGCCGCGCCGGCCGTCGTTTCGAAGTCCCCCGGCAGGCCCAGCGTGATGTACGCCTTGGCCTTGGCGAGCTCGGCGTCGGGCACCGGTTCGTCGCGGATGCGTCGCAGCTCCTTCAGGAATTCGAGCAGCGAGCTGTCCGTTTTGGCGGTCACAACCGACGCGCTGGCGACGAAGGGGCCGGCCATCCGCCCGGCCGAGAACTGCGAGAACGCCCCGTAGGTGTAGCCGTGCGTCTCGCGCAGGTTCTGGTTGAGGCGCGACGTGAACGCGCCGCCCAAAATGGTGTTCAGCACCTGGAGCGCGAAATAGTCGGGGGTCGTGCGGGCGACGCCGACGTGCCCGATCCGGATGACCGACTGCGCCGCACCCGGCTTGTCGACCAGGTACACGGTGCGCGCCGCCGGCACGGGTGGCGTCGCTTCCGGCACGGCCGGCACGGGGCCCTGCTCCCACGCGCCCAACCGCGCGGCCAGAAGCCGCCGCACCTCCACCAGGGTCACGTCGCCCACGACGAGCAGACGGGCCGCGTTGGGCCGGTAGGCGGCCCGGTAGAACTCGGCCACCCGGTCGCGGGACAGCGCCGCCGTGGATGCCTCCGTGCCGTTCAGCGGACGCCCATACGGGTGCGCCCGCCCGTACACGATCGCCGGGAACGCGATGCCGGCCATCGCCACCGGATTGTCGGCCAACTGCACGATCTGGGCGCGCCGCAGCTCGCGCTGCCGCGCGACCTCCGAGTCCGCGAACGTGGGCCGCAGCACGACGTCCGTCAGCAGATCGAGCGCCGGCTCGAGGCGCCGCCTCGGCACGTGCAGCGACACCGTCGCCGCGTCGTAGCTCGCCGAGGTGTTGAGCTGCGCGCCCAGGAACGCCGCCTCGTCCGCGATCTCGAGCGCCCCGCGCCGTCCCGCCCCCTGCTGCAGCATCGTCGTCGTGAAGGTGGCGAGACCGGGCAGGTCGGCCGGGTCGTGCGCCGCGCCCGCGTCGAGCACCACCTGCACGTCGACGACCGGCACCTTGTGCGTCTCCACGACCGCCAGCTGGAGCCCGTTCGGGAGCGTGGCCGTCTGCACCGCCGGGAGCTTGAGCGCAGGCGGAGGGGGCAGCTCGGGAGGCTTGGTACGATCGACGGCTTGGCCGGACAGTAGCACCGTCGGACTGACGGACAGCAACCACGCTCCGACCACCGTCAGCCACGCACTGGACGTCGTGCCGTCCGACGCTTTCATTGCTTCACCGCCAGCTCCGGCTTCCCCTGCGGCACGACGCTCAGCACAACCCGATGCGCGTCGACCAGGTAGCGCCGCACGGCGTCCTGCACGTCCGCGGCGGTCACCTTGCGATAGCGATCCAGATCCTTTTGGAAGTAGTCCGGCGTGCCGACGAAGTAGTTGTAGAAGTTCAACTGGTCGGCCTTGCCGCCGAACCCGCCAACGCGCTCCAGGCGGGAGAGGAACTGGGCCTCGAAGGTGTTCTGCGCTCGCTCGACCTCACGGGGGGTCGGGCCGGCCTGCGCCAGCTTGCGTACTTCCTCGTCGATCACGCGCTCGAGCTCGTTGAGGTCGTGCCCCGGCCGCGCCGTGGCCCACAGCTCGAACTTCCCGTCGAGCCGCCCGCTGTCCTGGAACCCCACCACGTCCGTCGCAATCTGGAGCTCATACACGAGCCGCCGGTAGAGCCGCGACGACCGACCGCCCGCGAGTACGTTCGCCAGCACGTCGAGCGTGGCGTCGCCGGCCGCGAACGCCTTCATCGTGTGCCACACATCGTACACGCGCGGCACCTGGACGCGGTCCTCGAGACTGGCGTACACGTCCGCTCCGAGCCGCACCGGCGGCGGCGCGGGACGCGCCACCGCCGGTCCGCGGGGGACCTCGCCGAAGTAGCGCTCCACCAGCTCCCGCGCGGCGCGCGGCGTGATGTCTCCCGCGATCGCGAGCGACGCGTTGTTAGGGGTGTAATAGGTGCGAAAGAAACCGCGCACGTCTTCGAGCGTGGCGGCGGAAAGATCGGCCATCGAGCCGATCACCGGCCAATGGTACGGATGGTCGGCCGGATACAGCCGCTGCAGGATGTTCTCCTCTGCGAGCCCGTAGGGCCGGTTTTCGTAGCTCTGGCGCCGCTCGTTCTGCACCACGCCCCGCTGCAGGTCGACTTTATCCGCGGTGATCTCGGGGAGGAGGAACCCCATGCGGTCCGAATCCAGCCACAGCATCAGCGGCAGGGCGTTGCTCGGCGCGTCCTCGTAGTAGTTGGTCCGGTCCTCGGTGGTCGAGCCGTTGTTGTCTCCGCCGGCGGCCTCGAGCAGCTTGTCGAACTCGCCCGTCGGCACGTGCTGCGAGCCCATGAACATGATGTGCTCGAACAGGTGGGCGAACCCGGTGCGGCCCGGCTTCTCATCCGCCGAGCCGACGTGATACCAGATGTTCACGGTCACGAGCGGCACGGAGTGGTCCTCGTGCAGCAGCACCTGCAGCCCATTGGGAAGCGTGAAACTGTGATAGGGAACGCGGAGGGACTGGGCGGATAGACGGATAGACGGGTAGACGGGGAACACACCCAGTAGGGCCGCCGACAAGATAGCGATCCTTGGCATCATGACTCTCGTGATCGCAGGATGCGCCTTCACGCTTCCCCTTCCCCCTTCCCCTTTCCCCGGCTGTCGACCGTCTTTACCCGGAAGTCGAACACGTCGGGGCGGCTGTAGTGCCCACTCACGTCCAGCGTCAGCGCCTCGCGCGTGATCTCCGAGAGATCGCAGTCGGCTACGACGATCGTCTCTTCGTCGTACACGGGGCCGGCGAGATAGCGCCCGTTGGGCGCGATGACGGCGCTCCCTCCGCGGATCAGAAACGCGTCCGGGTCCGCCGTGGCCCCGCGGGGCGGCAGCTCGGGCGGCATGTCCTTCCTCCGGAGGATGCTACCGACCGCGAGCACGAAGCAGCGCCCCTCGAAGGCGTAGCTGCGTGAGGCCACCTGGTGCATCTCCTGGACCCCCGGCCACCCCGCCACGTGGATTTCCTCACCCGAGTCGTGCAGCGCCTGGCGGGTGAGCGGCATCCAGTGCTCCCAGCAGATCAGGCTCCCCACCCGGGCGCCGTCCACAGGGACCGCCGCCAGCGCGGCGCCGTCGCCCTGCCCCCAGATCAGGCGCTCGTGGTAGGTGGGCATGAGCTTGCGGTGGCGACGCGCGAGCGACCCGTCCGGGCCGTACGTGAGCTGCGTGTTGTAGAGGGTCCGCCCGGCGCGCTCGTGCACGCCGACCACCAGCGTCGCCCGGAGCTCACGCGCGAGCTTTCCCAGGCGGTCCGTCGCGGGTCCCGGCACGGACACGCTGTTTTCGACGAGCCGCTGGAACACCGCCTGTGCGCCGCGGTGCCCCCACAGCGCCGCCTCCGGCGACTCATCGAGCCACTCGGGGTAGCCCACGAGCCACGTCTCGCCGAACGCGATCAAGCGCGCTTGTTGCTCCGCGGCACGCCGGGCCCACTCTTCCAGGCGATCGAGGGACGCCGCCAGATCGAGAAACACCGGCGCCGCCTGGACGGCGGCGACGCGCACAACGCGGGAGGGGGCGCTCATACGGGAGATTTGCATCCGAAACAGCCACCCCGCAACTTGCGTACGGCGGCAGGACAAGGAGCGACGATGATCGCATTGGGACTGTTGATCGGCGCGGCCGCGTTGGGCGGCGGCTTCGTGACCACCCGAAACTTCGTAAGGCGCCGGCTCCGTTTCGTCGACGCCGTGCAGAAACCGGCCGCGCCGCTCCTGGCCGGGCTCGCGGCCACCGCAGTCGCGCTGCCAGTGGCGTTCCTGCCGGTGGTGACGGTCGGGACGGCGGTAGCGTTCGGGGTCGGGGTAGCGGGCGGGGTGGCGAGCGGTCGCCGGGCCCGGAGCTCGGGGACCTAGACGACCTTGAGCTGCTGCATCGCCGAGCCGGTCGCTTCCGGCCGTCCCGCCACGCTGCGCAACGCGTGCACCGCGTCCTGGGCGAAGGTCTTGCCAGCCCCCTTCTCCACCTCCTCGAGCGCGCTCCATTTGGGGAACGCGGCGCGGACCGGTGTCGCCATCTGCAGCGTCTCGAAGGCGTCCGCGACGGCGAGGATTTTCACCGTCACCGGAAGCGGCAGTGCCTCGATGTCCCAGTCCTCACCCACGATCTCGTAGTAATGCCCGTACTCGCCGATGATCTCCGCCGCGCCGCGCATCCAGCGCGCCACGGGGACTGAGGAGTCGGTCACCGAGCGCGACAGCAGCCGTAGCAGCCGCTGGTCCCGCGTGCCCACTTCGTGCAGCAGTGCCGCCACCCGCAGATTCTCGACGTCCTCTTCGGGAAGCTCGAGCTCCCGCCCGATCGCCACGGCCACGTCCGCCACGCGGTTCGAGTGCCCCTGCTGAGTGCGCTCGGTCGACTCGATGTGGTAGGTGAGGAGCTCCAGCGTCGCGAGGTACGCGTTCTTCACGTCCCCGAGGCGCGCCTCCCGCTGCTCGGCGAGCGTGCCCACCACGTAGCCCGTGAGGATCAGGAACCCGGCCCACGGCACGAGCGCGAGCAGCGCATCGCCGTAGAACCCGGGGAGCATGTCGAGTCCCTGCACATACTGGTAGAACAGCACCAGGGCCACCACGAACAGTCCCGCCAGCACCGCGAAGCGGCGGCCGCCGTAGAAGCCGGCGAGGATCATCGGGAGATAGTAGAAGCTCAGGAACGCGAACTTCTGCTCGACGAAGGTGTGGATCGCCACCATCGCGAACACGAGGAGCAGGACGAAGATCCGCTCGAAATGGCGGAAGAAGAACAGCTTGGCGCGCTCCACCAACCGCTGTTGAGCCACGGGGGACCTCGCGTAATTGTCAGGGGGGCGCGGGACACAAGGTAGAAGCCCGGCTCCGCGGCGCAATAGCGCGGCGCACACCCTGGAGGGGCGGCCGTGTAGGTATCGACACGACGGCGGGTTAGCCGCTACTGCTTCAGCGCTCCGCGCACGTTGCTGGGCTTGAACTCGACGATCTCGGCGCGCGCGACGCCCGCCGTAATGTATGGGTCGTTGGCAACCACCGCTTCCAGGGCGGCGCGGTCGGGCGCCGTGGCGAGCAACACCCCGCCCGCCGCCGGGTCGCGCCGCGCCCAGGCGTGGAAGACGCCGCGTGCGGCGTGGGTCTCGAGGTGTCGCAGGTGGTCAGCCCGCACGGCGTCCACGGCGTCGAGCGGCTTGGTGTAGTGGAGCAGCACGACGAACAGCATTGCTTCCTCGTAGCCCGCGCACGTGCGCATGGGCAGCGTCGGGTAGCGCACGAACCGCGGGTCCGTGTCGGCACGGGTGCACCGAAAGAAGGTCGAGCCGCGCTGGTTGCCGGCCGCCCGCATCCAGCGGCAGGTGAAGCACAGGCCGACGGCGGCGGCGACGTCAGCCATCAGCCTTCAGCCGTCAGCCTTCCGGCAGAACCGCAGATGCTGACGGCTGATCGTGCCTCACGTGTGCACGCGGATCGCCTCGTGAGTGAGCCGGTGTCGCAACAACGGATGCGTCTCCCACACGTACCACCCCATCGCCGTCACCGCCAGCACATTTGCGACGAGCACCGACCACGTTCCGAGCGTGCCGAGCACCCACTGCGCACCGAGCGCCAGGGCGGCGACCGCGACCGCCTCCAGCACGATCGCGGCCATGCCGGCGAGTAATACGAACGCCGGGGCGCGCTCGATCTGCTCGGCGACGGCGACGAACAGCGCGCCCGTGACCGCGAATGCCGCGACGTGCACGGCGGTGTAGGCCGCGACGAGGCCAAGGTTGGGCTGGATCGCCCCGACGTTGGACGCGCCGAACAGCAGCGCCGCGCCGAGGGCGGCCGGCGTGCGGAGCGGGTGGCCGCCGGCGACATCGAGCAGGAGGAACCACACGGCGACGACGCCGGCCCCGATCAACCCCGTCACGAGGCCCCGCGCAAGCAGGGGGTGCCCCTTGAGAGCGGCGAGCCCCAGCGCGCCCTCGTCCGGCTGGGCGCGGTGGAGATACCACATGAGGACCCACCCCGACAGCACATTCGCCGCGACGACATGCGGCCACGGGACCACGGCCACGCGCGGCGTGCCGCTGAGCAGCAGGCCCGCATAGAACACCAGCTCCTGCGCCACGAGACCGAACGGCACGCCGAGCAGCAGCCGTGGAGGCAACCGCAGTGCCCCGATTGCGGCGGCCATCGCGACGCCGAGCAGCGCGAACACCGCGAAGTGCACCACGGTGTAAGCCGCCACGATCCGGAACGTGGGTGCCATGATGTCCTGGCGTGCGAGCGCTCCCGCCAACACCGCCGGTGTGTGGAACGGTCGCCCCGCCAGCGAGTCGACCACGAGAAACCACAGGGCGACCGTCAGCCCCGCGAGCAGGCCGCCGACCGCGCCGTGTCCGATACGCTCGTTGATGGCTGGTCTCATCGTTCCCTCCGCAAGGACCACGCGTACTCAATATCACGCGGGGCCGCGCGCGCGCAACCGGCGCAGGCGCGGCCTATGGCGTTCCCTGCGGGATTTCCCATTTTGGTATCTCATGACCGGCGACGCCACCACGCCCGAGCTTCCACCCGGGCTGCTCGAGGACTATCTCGAAGGGATGCGCGGCCAGCTCGGCGCGCTCGCCCGCGTCGCCGATCACCTCGACGCCGACGGCGGCGACCAGGAGGCGTTGGAGCAGCTGCGCCGCGAGACCCACAAGATCCACGGCTCCGCCGGGTCCTTCGGCTTTTGGAACGCGTCGCGGCTCGCCGCCGGCATGGAGGTGACGGCAAAGGACTGGCTCTCGCGCCCGGGCGACACCGACGTGGAGCGGGGCGCGCTCACGCGCTGGTTCGTGGCGCGGCTCGCCGAGATCATGCGACTCGACGTGCCCGCCACGCCGCGCGCCGACCCGCTCAGCAGCCCGATGCTCCAGGCCGACCGGCTCACCGTGCCCGACGTCATCGTGGTAGAGGACGACCCGGCCCTCGCCGAGCTGCTCGAGTACGGGCTGCGCTCGCGCGCCTACCGATTCGCGAGCTACCGCAACGGGCGCGAAGCGCTCACCGACCTGCTGGCGCTCGAGACCGAAGGGGCGCACCCGCTGCTGCTGCTCGACGTGGACCTACCGGGGCTCGACGGCTACTCGATCTTCGAGGCACTCGGCCGGGAGCGGCCGGGCGTCTACCGGGTCGTGTTCACGACGGTGCACGGCGACGAGGGCGAGCAGCTGCGGGGTCTCGAGGCGGGCGCGCTCGATTACCTCGTGAAGCCGATCAGCCTGCGCGTCGCGCTCGAAAAGATCCGTCGCTGGGTAGGGAGGTGACCGGTCGCCAGTTCCTGACCGTCGTGGCGCTCGTGCAAGGCGTCCTCCTCGCGGCCCTCATCGTGCTGATCGTCCTCAACCGCTGGTTCCGGCTGCGGCGCCGCGCGCAGCTGCACCCCCGCGTCATCCAGCTCAACGACGCGATGCAGCGCTGGGCGCTCGGCACCGCGGACGTGGCCTCCGTGTTGCTCCGGCTGGCGCGCCTCCCCGTGCCACTGGCGGTCGACGCCCTCGTGACGTGGTCGGCGCGCGTGCCCGGCGACCGCTGGCGCAAGCTCGCCACGGCGCTGCGCTATCACTGGTGGGCGCGGCTGGTTCGGGCGAACAGCGACTCGGCCCGCTGGTGGCAGCGCCTCGAGACGGCCCGCTTCCTCGCCGTCGCAGCGACGCCCGAGGACACGCCGCGCGTGCTGAAGCTGCTGCGGGACCCGCACCCGGCGGTCCACATCGCCGCCGTCGCGACGCTCGAGCGGGTCGACAGCGCCGCCCTCGCCACCGTCGCCCTCGAGCGCCTGCCCCGACTCGCGGCGACGGTGAGCGCCTATTACGCCGGCATGCTGCGGCGCTCGCGCCCCGTGGTGGTGCAGCTGCTCCTCAAGATGCTGCGCCGCACTGATGACCCCGCGCTGCCACGGCTGGTCGAGTTCGCTGCCCGGCTCAATGAGCCAGCCCTCCGGGAGCGCCTCACCGCCCTCACCGGCCACTCGGATCCTGAGGTACGCGTTCAGGCGGCGCGCGCCATCGGGAGCTTTCCGCACGCCGACTCGATCGCGGCGCTCACGCGGCTCGCCGGCGATCCCACCTGGTCGGTGCGCGCCCAGGCCCTGCGGTCGCTCGGCATGATCGCCGATCCCGCCACGCTCCCGCTTGTCCGGGACGCCTTGCGCGATGCGGAGTGGTGGGTGCGGCTGCGCGCGGGCCTCGGGCTCACGCGCTTCGGCGCCCCGGGCCGGAAGCTGCTGCTCGAAGCGGAGACGGGTGGCGCGCCCGGTCCCCGCGAGATGGCCCGGCTCGTCCTCGGCCTGTCGACCCAGGCGCTGGCGGAGTACGCCGCGTGAGAGAGCTCATCCACGTCTCGGACCAAGGCATCCTGATCTACTTCCTGGCGCTCAACTCGTTCTACGCCGTCTTGATGATCCTCTCGATCCCCGAGATCTGGGAGCAGACCCGCCTTGCTGACGACGACGACTTCCAGCGCATCATGCAGAGCGACGCCCTCCCCCCGATCACCCTGCTGGTTCCCGCGTACAACGAGAGCGCCACCGTCGTCGCGAGCGTGACCGCGCTGCTCACGCTCGAATACCGCAACTTCGAGGTGATCGTGGTCAACGACGGCTCGCGGGACGACACCCTGGACCGCCTGCGCGAGGCGTTCGACTTGTACGAGGCGCCGCGCACCTACCCCGAGACCGTCCCGACGCGGCCGCTGCGCGCGCTGTACCGCTCGCGCGCCCGCACTCGGCTGCTGGTCGTAGACAAGGAAAACGGCGGCAAGGCCGACTCGCTCAACGCCGCCATCAACGCGAGCCGATTCCCCCTGGTGATCGCCGTGGACGCGGACACCCTGATCGAGCCGGACGCCATGCTCCGCCTCACGCGGCCGTTCCTCCTGGGGCGTCACATCGCCGCGGTCGGCGGCACCGTCCGGGTTGCGAACAGCTGCACGGTGGCGCACGGCCGCGTGACGGACGCGCGCGTGCCGCGCCGCTTCCTTCCGGGCGTCCAGGTGGTCGAGTACCTGCGCGCTTTCCTGTTCGGGCGGCTCGGCTGGAATCGGCTGGGCGGGAACCTCATCATCTCCGGCGCGTTCGGCTTGTTCCGCAAGGACTACCTGCTCGCCATCGGCGGCTACCGCACCGAGAGCGTCGTCGAGGACATGGACGTCGTGGTGCGACTGCACCGGCACCTGCTGCGCCACCGCATCCCCTACGAGATGCCCTTCATCCCCGATCCCGTTGCGTGGACCGAAGTTCCCGAGTCGGGGAGGTTTCTCGCACGCCAGCGGGAGCGCTGGCACCGCGGGCTGCTCGCGGCGATGTGGCAGTACAAGGGGATGCTGTTCAACCCGCGCTATGGACGGGTCGGGCTGATCGGGGTGCCGTTCTACACCTTCGGCGAGGCCCTCGCGCCGCTGGTCGAAGTGCTGGGCTATGTCATCACCGTCGTCGGCTTCGCCCTCGGCATCGTGAACGTGCAATTCGCCCTGCTGTTCGTGCTCGTCGCGTGGGGCTACGGGATGCTGCTGTCGATCTGGGCGGTGGTGCTCGAAGAGATGAGTTTCCGGCGCTACGGGCGGGTGGGGGACTTGGCACGCCTCCTGCTCTTCGCGACGCTGGAGAATCTCGGCTATCGGCAGCGGACCGTGTGGTGGCGGCTCAAGGCGTTCTTCACGGTGTGGCAACAGCGGCAGGTGTGGGGGGAGATGACGCGGAAGGGCTTTGAGACGGCGAGGCAACAGGTAGACGCCGAGATGCCGAGACGCGGAGTGGATATTAGGAGCGAGTGATTAGGCTTCACTTGCAACCCTCACCTCACATCCACTGGGCGCCTTGTCGCCTCGGCGTCTACTTCGCCTTCTCCCGCCTCAGTTCCGCGGCGACCCGTTCCGCCGCCCGCAGCACCCGCAGTGCGTTCAGCCCCGCCACCTTCTGTACGTCCGGTTCAGTCCAGCCTCTCCTGAGGAGCTCCGCGATCAGATCCGGGAACTTCGAGACGTCCTCGAGCCCCACGGGCACCTGGGTGATACCGTCGAAGTCCGAGCCCAGACCTACGTGGTCGACGCCGATCACGCGGCGGATGTAGTCGATGTGATCCGCCACTTGTTGCAGTGTCGCCTTGGGGGCGCGCGCCTGCCACGCCTTCAACGAGTCGCGGGTCGCCGCCGAATCGGTTCCCGTGGCCTTGAGCGCGCGGGCCCGGGGCTCGAGGCTGTCCTCGTATACCCGCACCACCTCCGAGACGAAGCCAGGGTTGAAATTCACCATGACGATGCCGCCGTTCGCGGGCACCAGCCGCAGAATCGAGTCGGGGACGTCGCGCGCATGGTGGGTCAGGGCGCGCGCCGAAGAGTGAGAAAACATGACGGGCGCACGTGCGGCGTGCAGGGCATCGGACATCGTGCCGTCGTTCACGTGCGAGAGGTCCACCAGGATCCCGAGTCGATTCATCTCGTGCACGACGTCCCGGCCGAACGCCGAGAGCCCGCGCCGCGCGGTGTCAGTGGAGGCGGTCGCCCACGAGAGACTGCGCCAGTGCGTGAGGGTGATATAACGGACGCCGAGCGCCGCGAACATCCGCAGCGCGCCGAGCGAATTCTCGATGGCGTGCCCGCCCTCGATGCCGATCAGGCACGAGACCTTCCCGGCCTTGAAATTGCGCTCGACATCCGCCGCGCTGTAGGCCATCGCGAGGTCGCGAGGATACTTTGCGCACAGTCGCTTGATGAGGTCGATCTGCTCGAGCGCGTACACGGCCGGGTGCGGCCCCGAGTCCATCGTGGTGACGGGCACGTACGCGGCCCAGAACTGCCCGCCCACCGCGCCGGCGCGGAGCTTGGGGATGTCGGTCATCAGTTTCGGCTGGCTGACGGCAAAGTCCACGGTGTCGAGCCCGCCCCGCTGGCGGATCGCGTCGGGGATGTCGTTATGACCGTCGATGAGGGGCACGGTCTTCAGGATGCGCAGGGCTTGCGCGCGGTAGTCCTGGGCGGACAGAGGGAACGATGGAACGATGGAAAGCAAGACAGCCAGCAGCCGCCCCTTCCGCCACCCCCACTTACCGACCTTCCAATCTTGCATCGTTCCCTCCAGTTCGGGCCCAAAGCTGGCTTCGCACCTGCCCTTTATCAAGCGGTAAGGCCTTGGACCGCAGCGCGAGGGCACTTCGTTTTTTGTGTGTGGATCGGATCAAGATTACGTTTCCGATCATGCCTGACGCCAAGGCGAAGATCGCGCTGGAGCTGAACGGCGAGCCCGTCGAGGTCGCGTTCGCTCCTCACAAGACCCTGCTGGAGGTGCTGCGCGAGGACCTGGCCCTCACCGGCACGAAGCACGGCTGCGAGCTGGGTGAGTGCGGCACCTGCGCGGTGCTCGTGGATGGCAGACCGGTGCTCTCCTGCCTGGTGCTCGGGCTCGCGTGCGCCGGGCACCGCGTGAAGACGGTCGAGGGGATGGCGGAGGGCGGCAGGCTGCATCCGCTCCAGGACGCCTTCGCCGAGCTGGGCGCGGCGCAGTGCGGCTATTGCACCCCCGCGTTCTTGCTCGCCGCCGAGGCGCTGCTCGCCGCGAACCGACGGCCGACGCGCGACGAGATCAAACAGGCGCTGGCAGGCAACCTGTGCCGCTGCACCGGATACATCAAGATTTACGAGGCCGTGGAACTGGCGGCGGCGCGGATGCGCGGCGAGCGGGCCGTGCCGTCTGAGGAGTCTCTCTATGGCCGGCGCTAGGGACAGCCTGCGGGTCGTCGGCAAGGCGCTCCGCAAAGTGGACGCCACCGCCAAGGTCGTGGGCGCGACGAAGTTCGCCGACGACGTCGCCCTGCCCCGCATGCTCTACGCGAAGCTCCTCCGCAGCCCCCACCCCCACGCCCGCATCCTCCGCATCGACACGTCGCGGGCGGTGGCTCTCGCAGGCGTGAAGGCGGTGTTGACCGGGAAGGACCTGCCGATCCCCTTCGGCATTCTCCCCGTGAGCCAGGACGAGCACGCGTTGGCGCTCGACAAAGTGCGCTTCGTGGGGGACCCTGTCGCCGCCGTCGCGGCGGGGAGCGAAGAGACCGCCACCGCGGCGCTCGAGTTGATCGACGTGACCTACGAGGCGCTCCGTCCCGTCACCGACGCCGCGGACGCAGTCGCACACCCCGAGCCGCGCATCCACGACTACGGCGATGGCGGCAACCTCCACAAGCTCATCGATCTCGAGTTCGGCGACGTGGCGGAAGGCTTCGCGGAGGCCGACCTGGTGCGCGAAGACCTGCTCTTCTTCGAGGGGAGCACCCACTTGCCGATGGAGCAGCATGCGGCGGTGGCCGACTGGTCGCCCCCCCCTGACGGCAAGCTCACCCTGTGGAGCTCGACCCAGACGCCGCACTATGTGCATCGCGCGCTCGCTAAGGTCCTCGAGCTCTCGCCCGCGAAGATCCGCGTGATCGCCACGCCCAACGGCGGCGGCTTCGGCGGCAAGAGCGACCCGTTCAGTCACGAGATCGTCGTGGCGAAGCTCGCGATGCTCACCGGCCGGCCGGTGAAGATCACCCTCACCCGCGAGGAAGTGTTTTACTGCCACCGCGGCCGCCACCCGACGCTGATGTGGGTGAAAACTGGTGTGAAGAAAGACGGGGCGATCACTGCCATGCACTTCAAGTCGCTGTTGGACGGCGGTGGCTACGGCTCCTACGGCGTCGCGAGCACCTATTACACGGGTGCTCTGCAGACGGTCACGTATCACGTTCCACGTTACAAGTTCCAGGGCGCCAGAGCGTTCACGAACAAGCCGCCGTGCGGTCCCAAGCGAGGCCATGGCACGCCGCAGCCGCGCTTCGCGCTGGAAGTCCACATCGACAAGATCGCCGAGCAGCTGGGCATGGACCCGGCCGAGCTCCGGCTCAAACATCTCGTCCCCCCGAACTCACTGACCGCGAACTGGCTGCGCATCGGCTCGATGGGGCTCGGCCCCTGCATCCACAAGGTCGTCGAGGGCTCTGGGTGGAAGGAGAAGTTTCGCAAGCTGCCGCCCGGGAAGGGCATCGGGCTCGCCTGCTCGTCGTATATCACCGGGGCGGGGCTCGCGATCTACTGGAACCCCATGCCGCACTCCGGCGTGCAGCTCAAATGCGACCGCGGCGGTGGCGTCACCGTGTTCTGCGGCTCGACCGAGATCGGGCAGGGGTCGGACTCGATCCTTGCGATGATCGTCGCGGAGGTGCTCGGCGTCGATCCGTTCGACATCGCGATCGTGACGGGCGACACCGATCTCACGCCCGTGGATCTCGGCAGCTACTCGAGCCGCGTGACGCTCATGACGGGAAACGCGGCCATCCAGGCCGCGGAGCGAGCGCGCGACATCATCGCGAGCCACGCAGCCCGGAAGCTCGCGCTCCCCGCCGAACGGCTGGCGTTCGCCGAGCGGCGGGTGTTCGACGTCGAGAACCCCGCGCGCGGGCTCACGTTCGCCGAAGCGGTGCAGTTGGCCGAAGCGGCCGAAGGGACGGTCGGCACCGTCGGCTCGTACACGCCGCCCCCGAGCCCCGGCAGATACCGTGGCGCCGGTGTCGGGCCATCGCCCGCCTATTCGTACAGCGCGTGCGTCGCCGAGGTGGACGTGGATCCGGCAACGGGCATCGTCCGCGTCCCGCGCATCTTCATCGCGCACGACGTCGGTCGCTCGATCAACGCCGCTACCGTCATGGGCCAGATCGAGGGCTCGGTGTACATGGGGTTGGGCGAAGCGCTGATGGAAGAGATGGCGTACCGCGGCAATCGCAACGTGGTGCACAAGATTCCGAGCCTGCTCGAGTACAAGAGCCCCACGACGCTCGAGATGTGCGACGTCGTCACTTACGTCGTCGAGGATCCCGACCCGAACGGCCCGTTCGGGGCGAAGGAGTGCGGCCAGGGGCCGCTCCTCCCCGTGCCACCTGCGGTCGCGAACGCCGTTTACGACGCCGTGGGCGTGCGCATCGATGAAGTACCGATCACCCCCGAGAAGGTCTTCAAGGCGCTGCGCCGGAAGGCAAAGGGCGAAGCGGCCCGCTACGGGCCAACTGCGTTCCCGGATATAGTGTGGCCGGAGCCCACTCGGGTCCCGCCGCCGTGGGAAGGGGGAGATGGGAAGGCCGCCGAGGGCAGCGGAGGGCGGGCGAAGACGGTCAAGGTGCCGGTGTAGGCGGAAGGGTTTGGGCATGCTGCGACTTCCCTCGTTCAACTATCTCCAGCCCAAAACACTCGCGGAGGCTATCGCCATGCAGGTCGACGCCGGCCCGGACGGCGCGTTCGTCGCGGGCGGGACCGATCTCTACCCCAACATGAAGCGGCGGCAGCAGGAGCCGAAGGTCGTCATCTCGCTGATGGGGATCCGGGAGCTGGCGGGATGGGAGATGCGGGATGCGGGATGGGTAGTCGGGCCGTGCGTCACTCTTTCCGACCTTTCCATCCTTCCATCATTCCGCCAGAGCTACCCCGCCGTCGCCCACGCTGCCGAGCTCGTCTCCACCCCCCTGCTCCGCAACATGGGCACGCTCGGCGGCAACCTCTGCCTCGATACGCGCTGCAACTACTACGATCAGACGTACGAATGGCGTAAAGCGATCGACTTTTGCATGAAGAAGGACGGCAAGATCTGCTGGGTAGCCCCGTCATCACCCCGCTGCTGGGCGGTGAGCTCCTCGGACGTGGCGCCGGTGATGATGGCGATCGGCGCCGAGTTCCGGCTCGTCGGACCCAAGGGCGAGCGCGTCGTGCCCGCCGGGCGGCTGTACGCCAACGACGGGATCAATTACCTCACGAAGCATCCCGCCGAGATCCTCGCCGAGGTGCGGCTGCCTGCCCCGAACGGCTGGGACGCCGTGTACCTCAAGTTGCGCCGGCGCGGCTCGTTCGATTTCCCCGTGCTCGGCGTGGCGGCGTGGGTGAAGTGGGGAACGGGGAAGGGGGAAGGGGGAAGCGTGGCGGAGGCGCGCATCGTCCTGGGTGGCGTGGCGAGCCAACCCCAGGAGGTCCCGACGGCCGGAGCGACGCTCGCCGGCTCGGATCTATCGGATGAGGCTATCGCCGCCGCCGCGGATGCGGCGTATCGTCCCGCCAAGCCGCTGGATAACACCGACTTCGACTTGTCGTGGCGGAAGCAGATGACGCGCGTGTACGTGAAGGCGGCGCTGGAGGAGCTCAGAGAGCGGCAGCGCTGATGCCCGTCAGCCCCACCTTCCGAACCTTCGTCCTGGACCAGCTCGGCCGGGTCGCCCCGCGCGTGCGGGGTCGCAGCATGTTCGGTGGCGTCGGCATTTACGCGGGCGCGCAGTTCTTCGCGCTCATCGCCGACAGCACGCTGTACTTCAAGGTCGACGACTCCAACCGGCCGGACTTCGAAGCGCGCGGGATGGGCCCGTTCCGGCCGTACGGTCCAGGTGGGGAGGTCATGCAATACTACGAAGTCCCCGAGGACGTGCTCGAGGACATCGAAGCCCTGCGACACTGGGCCGACAAGGCCATCGCAGTGGCGGCGCGCAACCGGCTGCGCCCGCGGCGGGGCCGCTAGCTCACGCCACCAGCGTGTCGATCTCCTCCCGCACCTTCTCCAGCCGCTCGGCGATTTGCTTGCGCGTGCCTTCGTCCCGCGATCGCCAGCCCGCCCGGTACACTGTCTTCACCAGCCGGCCCACGGCGCGGTTCATGTCGGCCATCGCGCCGCCCAGCGCGCGCTCTACGGTGTCGTGCACCCGCTCGAAGATGTCGTCCACGACATCCTTGTGCTCGTCGAGGAACGTGCGCCCCGGGTCGGTGATCTCGTAGACCTTCTTGCCGGCCACGTCGCGGGAGGTGACGAGTCCCTCATCTTCGAGCCACTGGAGCGTCGGGTATACAGTGCCGGGCGACGGCGAGTAGCAGCCGCGCAGCTGCTCCTCAAGCTCTTTCATCACTTCGTAGCCGTGGCGTGGCTTGTCCTTGAGGAGCTTGAGGATCACGTACTTCATGTCCCCCGACTCGAACCACTGACGGCGCCGGCGGCGCGGGCCGGCCCAGAAAAAGCCGCGGGGCCCGAGACCGAAGGCGAACGATTCCCAGCCGAAATGCCGAGGCATGCTTGTTTTCTCCGGGTTAAGATGTAACGACAAGATATTCTCACACGATATATCGTGTCAATCCCTGGTAACGCCCCTCACAGCCCCCCGCGGCCACCTGCGCCAAGTTCTCGGGTCACAGTAACTTGTCGGGTGGAGTCGCGACGGTAGATTTGAGCCCCGCGTAACCGCCCTCATGTCCGCCGCGCCCTGGAAGGAGACCCGATGTCTGTGCAGGTGACCCCCCACCCGCGATGGGTGGCCGACTTGGATGCCGCTTTGGACCCGAGTCGGGAGGCGATCCTCGACACGTCGGTGATCGTGCACGCCTCCGAGAACCAGTTGCGGGAGGGGAAGATTCAGAACTTCCTCGTCGCGTTCTACCCCATCATCCGGGACTTCCCGCAGTGGCTCCAGCTGCTGCTCGATCGCTCGCCGGAGGACGGCAAGGCCTTCTTCCGCGACAACATCCGGGTCGAAAAACGGCACGACGCCATGTGGCGCGCCATGGGCGACGGCTTTAACGTCCCCCGCGAGCGCTTTCAAGTGCCCGAGCCGATGATCCCGGAAGTGAAGGAGTTCCACGGCTATCTCACGGAGATGTGCCGGGGCGCGCAGTTCGGGGCCGCCGTGTCGGCGACGAACTACGCCGTGGAGGGCGTGGCCCAGAAGATCTCGGAGAAGGCGCTGCGGGGCCTCGCCAAGAACGAGAAGATCGGCCCGCGCGGGCGGTGGTGGCTGGAAGAGCACGCCAAGTACGACGACGAGCACCCGATCCACGCGCTCGAGATCATCAAGAACTGCGTCAAGCGCGGAGAGACGCCGCACACCGTCACGGACGCGGCGCTGAAGAGCCTCGGCCTCATGAAGGGCGCCATGGTGGCCTCCTACGACTCATGAGCAAGAGCCGGCGCGCTTCGCCGACCCGGGGGCTCCGACCCCCTGCGCCCGCGCCCAAGGCAGCTCCAAAGCGCCCGGCGTTTGACTCCTTGCGAGTGGCCGCGGAAATCGTGGCCTCCCTCGCCGACGCGGTGGTCGTGACCGGGACCGACCGCCGGGTCCTCACCGCTAACCGCGCCGCGGCCGAGCTGTTCGGTCGCCCGCTCGACGACCTCCCCGGCACGGCGATCGACGACGTGGTTGCCTCCAGCGAGCGCGAGCACGTCGCCGAGCGCGAGCAGCGCGCCTTCCGGGGCGAGGAGCAGCACTACGAGACCAAGGTGGTGCGAGCGAACGGCGAAGAGCGCGTCGTCGCCGTCTCCACGACGCCGCTGGTGCTCGAGGGGGAGCTGCTCGGCGCGGTCGCCACGCTGCGCGACATCACCGAGCAACAGCGGGCGCAGGACACGCTGGCCCGTTCGGAGGCCCGCTACCGCAACCTGTTCGAGTCGGCGTCCGACGCGATCGTGACGCTCGACGCGAACGGCCGCTTCACGACCTTCAACCACGCCGCCGAGATCATCTCGGGGTACCGCCGCGAGGAGCTGGTAGGCCAGTGGTTCGCCCCGATGCTCCCCGATGACGAGCTCCCCAAGGCGCTGGCCCATTTCCAGAAGGCGCTCACCGGCGAGACCGGGCTGTTCGAAACCAACTTCTATCGCAAAGACGGCGACGTCCGGACGATCCAGGTCACCTACTCGACGCCGCAGCTGGACGAGGAGGTGCTGTGCGTCATCCGCGACGTCACCGACCAGAAGATGCTGCAGGAGCAGCTCATCCAGTCGGAGAAGATGTCCGCCATCGGGCAGCTCGTGTCCGGCGTGGCGCACGAGCTTAACAACCCGCTGGCCGGCATCTCGGCGTTCGCGCAGTTGTTGCTCAGCGAGAAGCGGTTCCCGCCGGATCAGCGGACGGCGGCGGAAATGATCTACGCCGAAGCGCGACGCGCGTCACGCATCGTGCAGAACCTCCTGACCTTCGCGCGCCAGCACAAGCCGGAGCGGACGCCCACCCAGGTCAACCAGGTGCTCGACGACACGCTCGAGCTGCGCGGCTACGAGCTGCGGGTGCGCGGCATCGACGTCGAGCGCGACTACGACGAGCAGGTGCCGGAGACGATGGCGGACGCGCACCAGCTGCAGCAGGTCTTCCTGAACCTGATCACCAACGCTGAGCAGGCGATGGAGCGCTCGGAACGCGACAAGCAACGGCTCACGGTACGCACCCGCCGTGCGGGTGACGTGCTCCGCATCGAGGTCGAGGACACGGGACCCGGCATACCGCCGAACCTCCTGGAGCGCATCTTCAACCCCTTCTTCACGACCAAACCGACCGGCTCGGGCACGGGCCTCGGGCTGTCCATCTCGCTCGGGATCGTGCGCGAGCACGAGGGCCGGATCTGGGCGGAAAACGCGGCCCAGGGTGCCCGCTTCGTGATCGAGCTGCCGATCGTCGCTCCCCGGACGACGGGCGACTACCCGGCCGTGCTGACCAGCGCGCCGATCACGGATCGGCTGCACATCCTGGTCATCGACGACGAGGCGTCCGTCCGCGTCGCGCTACAGCGCTACCTCGCGAGCCGCGGCCACGAAGTGGAGACCACGGCCAGCGGCAAGGAGGCGCTGGCGCGCATGCGCGAGGACGCCTTCGACGCGGTGATCGTCGACATGCGCATGCCCGACGTGTCCGGTGAGCAGTTGTTCCAGGAGCTGAAGGCGCGCGACGCGTCCTACGCCGAGCGCGTAATCTTCACCACCGGCCAGCTGGTGGACGACAGCGTACGCACCTTCCTCGCCTCGACGGGTCGCCCCTGCGTGCCCAAGCCGTTCGAATTCAGCTCGTTCGACCAGGTGCTGCCGGCGCGGCGCGCCTCGTAGCTGGGGCGTCCCCCCTAGACCTGCTGCAGCCGGATGGCGTTGCGTAGCACCCGCCGCAGCTCGCCTTGCTGCTGCTGCAGCGTCCGTGCTCGCTCCTCGAGCATCCGCCGCAGCTCGCTCTGCTGCTGTTGCAGCGTCCTCGCCCGGTCCTCAAGCATCCGCCGTAGGGTGCTCTGCTCCTCCCGCTGCCGTCGCTCCAGCTCGCGACGCACGCGACGCTCTGCGGGCTCCGGCACCTTCCAGGTGAGGGTCGTCCGCCTCTGCTTCCGCATGAGGTCGATGCTCACTGACTCTCCGGCCTCGTAAGAGCGGAGGATTCGCATCGCGTGTGACGGCGAACTGGGCGTGCGGTCGCCGATCTTGAGGATCACGTCGCCGCTCTTGAGCGGCAAGCTCGAATCGGCAGGGGCTTTCACAACGAGCACACCTTCCTTCGTGCCGAAGTACTCGCCCAGATCCGGATTCAGGCTGACGAGCTCCAAGTCGCCCCACGGCATGCCGAATGAGAACTCGAAGTGCTGCATGTCGGGCATCTCGGGCATGCGGGGCATCACCGTGACGTTCGGCATCCAACCCAAGTCTTCCGCGACGAGCGTCGCCTTCTTCGCGTCGCTCCCCCGACGGTACTCGACCTGCACCGTGTCGCCCGGCTCGAGCTTGCGGGCCAGCTGCACGAGCTTGGTGCCGGGCCCCGATTCCTCCTCGTCCTGTGCCTTGAGCCCGGCGAGCGTCGTGCCGTTGAATTTGGTGATGATGTCACCGACCTTGAGCCCGGCCTTCGCCGCCGGCCCCCCCGGCGTGACGCCCTCCAGCTTCGCGCCGAGCTTGTCTGCCTCGGAGTCGGGCCTGGGGTTCACGACGACTCCGATCCGGCCGCGGTTGTCGTCAGCGAAGACGAAGGCGCGCGGCGCGCGCGTAGGGCGCGGCGTGCGCGGAGTCCCCTGCGCCACCAGCGCCGCGGGCAACGCGGCGAGTAATGCCGCCCCAATTACGATCCACTTCCGCTGCATAACCAGGTGCTCCTTCCGGGCGTCACAGCCCCACGTATGCGGCACGGGTGACGTGAACGGTCATGAGCTGTTGCATCGCGTCCACCCGCTCCTGCCACAGTTTCACGAGTTCGGCGCGGCGCACGGGGGCTTCGGACGTCCCCACCTGCGCCAGCTCGCCGTCGATGACGGCAATGCGGTCTTCCAGCGCGGCCGCGAGCGCCGCGGTGCGGCCGCTCGTGACCCGCGCGTCGGGGTCGTAGCGCTCGAGCTCCGCTTCGAGCGTCGCCGACTGCTGCTTCATCCGCTCGAGCTCGGCGGCGTCGACACGCCCGCCCGGGCCTGGCCGGATCAAGAGCAGCAGCGCGATGCCCGCCGCCGCCGACAGGCTCCACGCTCCCCACCGGCGCCGGCGCCGGCGCTCCTCGACCCGGAGCGCCTCGCGCACCGCCGGCCACCGGTCTCGGGCCGGCCGGCGCACCGGCAACGCTTTGAACGCCGCGATGCGCTGGTACAGCGCCTCGAGCTCAGCCCGGCACGCCGGGCACGTCTCGACGTGCTGCTTTGCCCACGCCGACGCCTCGTTTTCCTTGAGGGCCAGCAGGTCATCCATCGTGCAATGCATCATCGTGCTGCTCCTTCCGCGTCCAGCATCCGCCGCAGCCGCGCGTGCGCGCGCGCCAGCTGCGACTTCGAAAAGCTCACCGTCTTGCCCATCAGCTCCGCGATCTCCTCATGGGTGTAGCCCTCGACGTCGTGCAGCCACACCACCGAGCGTGACGTCTCGCTCAACTGCTCGAAGGCGCGTTCCAGGTCGATCCGGGCTGGGACGCCAGCCACCGAGCCCGACCGCGTGAGCTCAGGCCCCGCGTACCCTACCTGCTGCCCTGTCGACTCCTCGTCCAGCTGCTCGGTCGCTCGCACCTGATTGCGGCGGATCCGCATCAGCGCTTTCGACGCCGCGATGCGCTTTATCCAACCCCACAGATGCCCCTCGCCCCGGTACTGCTTGATGCTCCGCACCACCTCGAGGAACGTCTCCTGCAACACGTCCTCCGCGTCCTCCGGCGTGCGGAGCATGCGGAGCACCAGGTTGTACACGGGTGTCTCGAACGCCCGGTACAGCGCTTCCAGCGCCTCCAGATCGCCCGCACGGGCGCGCGCGACGAGGATGTCAGGGACGGCGAGCGAGATGGTCATCTCCTGAACTCTAAGATGCGTCAAGTACGGAATACGTCGCGCAACGGCGTCGAGCGGAGGCGTCGCGCGTACGACGTCGCGCGACGGCGTTGTGCTACGTCGTCGCGTGACGTCGTTGCATGACGCCGTCTAACCAATTGCCATCCTGCGAGTTGCGGCTATCTTCTTAGCCATGACCGCCGCCACCGTCGATAACACCACCCTGCACAACTGGCTGCATCACTGGCAGGACGAGTACGACGCCGCCTACCTGTATCTGGTGCTGGCGGGTCAGGAGTCGGATCAAAAGAAGAAGGAGATCTACATCAAGCTCGCCGGTGTGGAGGAGCGGCACACGCAGATGTGGGAAAAGCTGCTCGCCGAGCACGGCCATCCGATCGCCGCCGCGCGGGCGCGGCCCACCCTCAATGCGCGCCTGCGGGCGTGGTTCGGGCGTCGCTTCGGGCCCGGGTACCTCCTGCCGCTGCTGCTGCGTGAGGAAGGGCAGGAGGTGAAGGGCTATATGGACCTCCACAAGGAGTCTCGACTCGACGACGCCCGGGACATTTCGCTCAAGCTCGCCAAGGAATCCGCGGCGCATGCCGAAACGCTGGCGGGCATCGCCGGGAAGACGAGCGAGCCCTGGCACCGCACCGAGTCCGGCGGCTACCTCCGCAACGTCGTGTACGGCTTCAACGACGGCCTGACCGCGAACTTGGGCCTGGTGGCCGGTGTGCTGGGCGCGGCAGCAGCGCCGCACATCGTCCTGGTCTCGGGGATCGCCGGGATGATCGCGGACGCGCTCTCGATGGGCGCGTCGGGCTACCTTGCCGCCAAGAGCGAGCAGGAGGTCTACGCGCACGAGATCGCGATGGAGAAGGAAGAGATCCGGCTGATGCCCGACGTGGAGCAAGACGAGTTGGCCCTGGTCTACCAGGCGAAGGGCATCGAGCCGGGGATCGCGCGGCAGATGGCGGTCGAGGTGATGCGCGACCCGCAACGGGCCCTGGGCGAGCAGGTGCGCGAGGAGCTGAAGATCGGCGCAGCGCACGCCACGCCGTTCAAGGAAGGCTGGGTCACCGGCGCCTCCACGGCAGTGGGCGCGCTCATCCCCGTGGCGCCGTTCCTGCTGTTCAGCGGGCGGACGGCGGCCTGGTTGGCATTCGCGATCGCCATGTTGTCGCACTTCGCGGTCGGTGGCGCGCGCAGCTTCTTCACGGGCCGCGGCGTGATCCGCAGTGGGATTGACATGTTCGTGGTCGGACTGGGGGTCGCCGGCGTCGGCTACGTCGTCGGGGATATCGTCGCGAAAATCTTCTAAGCGGCCGGTGAACGGCCTTACACCACGAGGTTGAGTAGGCGATCCTGCACGTAGACCGTCTTCCGAACCGGCTTGCCGTCTACGAACCGCTTGATCGATTCGTCCGTCATCGCGAGCGCGACGACCTGTGCCTCGGTCGCGCCGCGCGAGACCGTGAGTCGCCCGCGCACCTTACCGTTCACCTGGACCACGATCTCCACGTCCCCTGCGGCCGCGAGCTTCTCGTCGTAGGTCGGCCACGCCGCAGTGAAGATCGAGCGCTCGTGGCCGAGGGCCGCCCAGAGCTCCTCGGCGAGATGGGGCGCGTACGGCGCCAGCATGACGAGTAACGGCTCGATAGCCCGTCGGCTCCCTGCACCTTGCTCCCTCACGAGATTCACGTACTCCATCATCGCTGCGATCGCCGTATTGTAGTTGAGCGCTGCGGTATCGGCGGTGACCTTACGAATGGTCTGGTGCTGCTTGCGCTGGACTTCCGGCGGCAAGCCCGGGGATGCCGGGGGCCCCGGGCTGACGCCCGGGGCTAGAGCCGCCTCATGCGTCAGCTGCCACACCTTGTCCAGGAATCGGCGGATGCCGATGATCCCCGTCTCCCGAAAATCGCCGCCTTCCTGGAACGGACCCAGGAACATGAGATACATCCGGAAGGTGTCCGCGCCCCACTTCTGGATGTAGGCGTCTGGGATCACGACGTTGCCGCGCGACTTCGACATCTTCGCGCCGTCCTTGATGATCAGCCCGTGCGCCCGGAGCTTCGGGAACGGCTCGTCGAAATGCACGTGTCCGAGCTCCTGCAGCGCCATGGTGACGAAGCGCGAATAGAGCAGATGGAGCACGGCGTGCTCATTCCCACCGATGTACGTCGTGACGGGGAGCCACGTCTTCGTGCGGGCCAGGTCCCACGGCCGGTCGTCGAACTCGGTGGACGGGTACCGCAGGAAGTACCATGCCGAGTCGAGGAACGTATCCGAGACGTCGGTCTCACGGCGCCCTGTGGCCCCGCACCGCGGGCACTTCACAAAGTACCACTCTTTGTGCCGCGCCAGCGGGCTCACGCCGCTCGCGTCCGGCCGGGGGTCCTCGATGAAGGGCAGCTCCACCGGCAGATCCCGCTCCGGCACGGCCACCGGGCCGCAGCGGTCGCAGTAGATAATCGGGATCGGCGGGCCCCAGTAGCGTTGGCGCGAGATGCACCAGTCGTGCAACCGGTATTGCACCTGAGGAGTCGCAAGCCCCTTGGATTGCAGCCAGGCGACGATCCTGCGGCCCCCGTCCTGGCAGGACAGTCCGTCGAATTCCCCCGAGTTCATGAGCACGCCATCTTCGGTGACTGTTGGCAGCGGCCCGTCCCCTGCAGCGCGGACCACTGGGCGGATCGGAAGCTTGAACGCGGTCGCGAATTCGAAGTCGCGCCGATCGTGCGCCGGCACCGCCATAATTGCCCCGGTTCCGTATTCCATGAGCACATAATCGGCGATCCAGACGGCGATCGACTCGCCGGTTGCGGGGTTGCGCGCGTACGAGCCGAGGAACGCCCCGCTCTTGGCCTTGTCGACCACCTTGCGCGACACGATGTCTTTCGCCTGCACCTCGCGGCGGTAGGCATTGACCATGCGGCGCTGCTCGTCGGCGGTGAGCGCGTCGACCAGCGGGTGCTCGGGCGCGAGCACCATGTAGGTCGCGCCGAATATGGTGTCGGGTCGCGTCGTGAAGACGGTGATCTTCTGCCCGGCGGGCGTCTCGAACACGAGCTCCGCACCCTCGCTCCGCCCGATCCAGTTGCGCTGTAGCGTCCGGGTCGACTCCGACCAATCGAGCCGGTCGAGATTCTTGAGCAGCCGCTCGGCGTAGCGGGTGATCGCGAAGAACCACTGCTCGAGGAACCGCTGCTCGACCCTGGTGTCGGGATGGCGCTCGCAGTAGCCGTCGATCACCTGCTCGTTCGCGACGACGCTCATGTCCTTCGGACACCAGTTGACCGCCGCCTTCTTCCTGAACGCGATGCCCGCTTTGAAGAGTTGCACGAAGATCCACTGCGTCCACTTGTAATAGCGGGGGTCCGTGGTGGACAGCTCGTGGCGCCAGTCGAACATGCCGCCGAACCGCCTGAGCTGGCGGCGGAACGTGGCGATGTTTTGGGGGATGAGCTTGGCGGGGTGCGTGCCGACCGCGAGCGCGTAGTTCTCCGAGTGGATGCCGAAGGCGTCGAACCCGATCGGCTCGAACACGTCGTGGCCCTGGAGCCGGCGGAACCGGCCGTAAATATCCGCGCCGGTGAACGCAAACATGTTCCCTACGTGTAACCCTTCCGCGGAAGGATAGGGAAACATCATGAGGTTGTAGAACGGCCGCCGCGGCCGGTCGAGGTCAGGCTCGTTGGTGTGATCAGTAGCCCAACGCGCTTGCCACCGCGCCTCGACCGCCTGCGGGTCGTAACTCGGCACCTGGGTCATAAGTCCATGAAATTAAACAGACTTGCCCCTGCGAGTAACCCTACGTACCTTAGCGCTCCAACCCTCACGACATGGCCAGCCGCACCCCGCAGCTCCGGCAGAGCTTCCTCGTCACAGGGGCCGGCGTCGCCCTGGTGCTGGTAATCGCGTTCGCGACGCTGTCGGGGAACAGCGCCCAGCGCACAGCGGAGCGGCAGGCGCAGGACCTGGGCCAGGACGCGGCGACCCGGGTTGCGACGCTGGTCGACCAGTATCTCCGGGAGCGCCGGCACGAGGCCGAGGCGTTGGCCGCGTCGCCGGCCGTCGTGCGGGCCGCGATCGACGCCGCCCAGCAGGCCACCCAGGAGAAGCTGCCGCGGCTCGACATCCCCACCCTCGAGCGGATGTTTGCTCAGCGCCGGGCGCTCGGCGGGGACGCCGACCTCGCGGCCTACTTGAGCGGATACCCCCAGCACTCCGACTACGCCGAGCTGTTCTTCACCGAGCGCCACGGCTACACGGTGCTCTCCTCGGGGCGGACGTCGGACTTCGTGCAGTCCGACGAAGCGTGGTGGCAGCGGGCAATGGCGGACGGCCTGTTCGAAGGCACCCCGCAATCTGACTCCTCGGCGGCCGTGCTGTCGCTCGAGTACGATGTCGCGATCCGCGCGCCCCGGGCGACGCGGCCGGTGGGCGTGCTCAAGACCGTGTTTGCGCTGGACCGCCTGTCGCGTCTGCTCGTGGCGGCGGCGGTCAGCGGAGGCCGACTCCAGGTGGTGGACGGCACGGGACGCGTGATGGTGAGCGCGAATCAGACCGAGCTGCTGCACACGCTTCCGGACGCAGCGGCCCTGCCGCGCACAGGGCTGCCCGCTCGGACGACGCTGCGGACCGGCAGGGTGGAAGAGCTCGTCGTCACCGTCCCCACGAACAACGGCAAGTGGTGGGTCGTGTTGCGTCAGCCGACGGCCACCGCGTACGCGGGGGCACGCGGCACCCGAGCGAGCATCTTCCTGTGGGCGCTGCTCCTGTTCGGCGCGACGCTGGGCCTGCTGGTGTTCTTCCGCCATCGCCTCAACAAGCGGATCACCGAGCCGGTGAAGGCGGCGGGCGCGATCGCGAGCCGCGTGGCGGGCGGCGATCTCTCCGTCACGGTCGTGACTCAGCGCACCGAAGCGGCCGAGGTGGGCGATCTCCTCTCCTCCGTTCACACGATGGTCGTGGCGCTGCGGCGGCTGGTGGGCGCGATCCGCACGGCCGCCGACGAGGCGGCGGCGATGGCGACTGAGATCTCGTCGTCGACCGAAGAGATGAGCGCCTCGACCGAGGAGATGACGGCGACCTGCCAGGACCTCACCAAGCGCGCGGCAGATCAGGCCCAACTGGTACGCGCCGCCGCGGACGATGCGGCCAAGATCCTCCACATCGCCACGGCGCTCGCGGCGGGGGCGGAAGACTCGGTGCGACGCAACACCGCCGTCGCGGACCTGGCCCGGCGGCATAAGGAGGTGCTCGATCAGAGCACTGCACAGCTTGCCAAGCTGGCCGAAGAGGTAGAGCGGGGCTCGAAAGAAGCGGCGGCGCTCGCGCAGGCGTCGGGCGAAATCCAGAAGTTCGTGACCCAGACGAAGGCGATCGCGACGCAAACCAACATGCTCGCCTTGAACGCCGCGATCGAGGCGGCGCGCGCCGGCCCGCAGGGGCGCGGCTTCGCCGTGGTGGCAGACGAAGTGCGGAAGCTCGCCTCGGTGGCGGCGGCGGCGGCCGGGGACACCGGGGATACGGTGCGCGGCGTGCTGGCGCGGGTCGAGGCGACCCGGGAGCGGCTCGCGCACCTCGCCCAGGGAGGCGCCGCGGCGCGCGCAGCCGCGCAGGCCGCCGCGCAAGGCCTCGCCACTGTGGCTGCGGAGGCGCAAGCGAGCGACATCTGGAGCCGAGAGATCGCGCGGTCGGCCGAGGAGATGCGGGCGCTGGTCGAGGAGATCGGCGCGCGCCTCGCCACCGTGACCCGCGAGACGGAGAGCCTGCTCGCCGCGGCGGAGGAGATCGCGGCGTCGAGCGAGGAGCAGAGCGCCTCGACGGAGGAGATCGCATCATCGGCGAACCAGCTCGCCGAGGCCGCGGACAAGCTGACCGGCGCGGTGAAGTCGTTCCGGCTGCTCGCCGACGAGGAGCCGCCGCCGGAGCGGCAGGCGGCGGACTAACGCCCTCCGTCTGGAGCAACGGGCCGTGAGTCCGGTTCGTCACATCCCGTCGCAGCGCCCGCTCACCCTGACGTCGCCGGGCGAGCGCCCGCCCGGCACGTGGCGCTACTCCTCTCACCTCGCACTGGTCCTTTCGGGCGGCGGCGCGCGCGGCGCCTATCAGGTGGGCGTGCTCGCCGGCCTCGCGGAGCGCCTGCCGGGGCTCGAGTTTCCGATCCTCACCGGCATGTCGGTGGGAGCCATCAACACGATCTACCTGGCTGCCCACACGGGCCCGCTGCCCGCTGCCGTCGCCGGCTTGAGCAACGAATGGAGCCGCCTCACGAGCGACGCGGTGTACCGTGTGCGCTCGATCCGCCTCGTACGGTCGGCCTTGCGCTGGGCGTGGCAGGGCGCTACCGGGCGGCGGCGCGATCCCGTGGCGGTGCGCGGCCTCACGGATACCCAGCCGCTGCGAGAGTTCCTGACGCGGTGCGTGGATGTGCGCGGCATCGGCGCCAACATCGCCAACCGACGGCTGAGGGCGGTCGCTCTGAGCGCTACGTCCTACACGACCGGCCGCTCCGTGACGTTTGTGCAGGGAGCGACCGACACGCCGGTTTGGGAGCGCGTGCAGCGCAGCGCGGTGCGGACGCAGCTCATGCTCGACCACGTGATGGCCTCGGCGGCGCTGCCGCTCGTGTTTCCGGCCGTGCGCATCGGCGGCGAGTTCTACGGGGACGGCAGCGTGCGCCAAATGGCGCCCCTGGCCCCCGCCTTGCACCTCGGCGCCCGAGCGGTCGTCGCCATCGGCCTGGCCACGCCGCGCGCGGCCGCATCCCCCGCTCGCGTCGCGGATTACCCCAGCGCGGCGGAAGCGATGGCGCTCCTCTTCGACGCCATCTTCCTCGACGCCCTCGCGGCCGATGCCGAGCGACTCGAGCGCGTGAACGGGTTGCTCGCCGCGCTGCCGCCGGACACCCCCCCGCCCGACGGCCTGCGGCCGGTCGAGCTGCTGCTGCTCCACCCGACGCGCGATCTGGGCGACCTCGCCGCGGGGCAGGGCCGGCTCCTGCCTCCGGCCGTGCGGCGGGTCATCCGCGCGGTGGGCGGGCAGCGAGACGCGGCCGCGGAGTTCCTCAGCTTCCTTCTGTTTCACCCCGCGCACACGTCGCGCCTGGTGGATGTCGGCTACGAGGACGTCAAGACGCAATGGCCGGCGATCGAACGCTTTTTCGAGAAGCTGGAGCGGGCGGCACAGACGTGAGCGCCAAGCCTCCCTGCCCTGGCCGAGGCGGGGACTCACCTCAGACGCGAGCCGGCGCGCCATGCTCGGGAAAATAGTCGACAGGGTTATGCTCAAGGCGTCCCTGACACGGGTGACACCCAAATGAGCGAGACGCTTGAGGAGGGCGTAGTGCTGGTGCGCGGGAGTGCAGCCGGGTTCGCGCAGGAGATCAGAGCCGGTCGCCATCGCCTCCTAGCCGACGAGCCGATTGCCGCCGGCGGCACCGATACTGGCCCCAGCCCGTACGACCTGCTGCTTGCTGCGCTTGGGGCGTGAACGTCGATGACCATCGCGCTGTACGCGCGACGGAAGGGGTGGCTCCTGAACGAGGTGACCGTACGCCTGCGGCATGGGAGAGTTCATGCCGAGGATTGCGCTGACTGCGAGACAAAAGCAGGCATGCTCGACCTTATCGAGCGGGAGATCTCACTGAGCGGTCAGCTGGCGGAGCAGCAGCGCGTCGCGCTAAAGGATATTGCAGAGCGGTGTCCTGTCCATCGGACGCTGACCTCAGAGATCAAGATCCGGACCCGCTTGATCTGACCGCCCTGTTCACGTACCTGAGATCCTCAGTCAGGATGAAGTCGGCGGGCGAACTCGCCCGCCGGCGCGCTCACGCTAGGGTGGAATTATCCTGAAGTTAGCGAAATCTCCGCCGGAGTTGTTCCCCACCCACAGACCAATCAATCCTTTCTTGCGGTCGCTTAACTGGTCGACCACTAAGCTGGGTTCCTTCGCATCACCGACGAAGACGCTCACCCGCGGACTCGCGACGACCACGCGTACATGAAACCAAGCGTTCGGATCGGGCACGGGATTAACGGCTTGCTCGAACTTCCCCGGCTGCTCCGTTCGCAACTTCTGCCACGTATAGGTGGGATGTGAGATGTATTGTACCGCGTGGATCCGTCTTGCCGGGTCTACCGCCCTGAAGTTGAACGGCCGGAAGTAGATCGCGTCATACGTCGTTCCATCAACCCCATGAAACGCAACACCGACGAAGCTCTGTTGCTGCACGTCCTTGCCTCGGACATCGAACTCGATGGTGCCGTTGGTGAACTCAATCCCTCGTAGGTACGCCACGCCCTCCGCGGGGTTTTCGCTGAGACGAACGCCTTTCCTGGCTCCGTCGTTGAGGCTACTTACGCTGCGGTTGAAGACTTTCAAGCCGTTGCCTTCGGCAAGCGCAGCCAGATCAGGCTCGATCGTCTTCTGCTGACCGACAACCCGAGACGCAGCGAGGAGTCGAACCGCCCAGGCAAGCGCAGCGATTACAGCGACACGGCTGTTCATGCTCCCCTCCTCGGACGTCACCCGATGCCGCCCGGCTCGGCGCGGAATCCCTTGACGGCGGCCCGCCCCAGCCAGACGAACAAGGCGAGTACAACGAGCTGCGTCACCAGAAACGGCGGCTCCTGCTGCTTCGGCGCGGCGACGATCAGGGCCGGAAGTCGCCGGAACAGCTGCACGAGCAAGACAAAGACGTTCAGGTAGAGCGCGAGCACGGTGCCCCCCACGTAGATCCCGCGCCAGGCTCCGGTGATGTGTTTGACGTAGCGCGCGACGATCACGGCAGCCAATACCACGAGCGAGATGATCCCGACGGCGTGCGACGGCAGGAAGGCCACGAAGGGAAAACCGAATCCAGTGACGCTCGTCGCGACGGTCGTAACCAGAAAAACGCCGGTCCAGCCGTCGAGCCGCCTGCCGGCGACGAGCCCTCCTGCGACGACGAGCCCTGCAAAGATCCCGACGAGACTCAACACAACGTGAATCAACGTGAACGTCGTGAGGCCGAAGATCATGGGGGCGCCCTTTCGGAAGAAGAGCCAGCCGGGTCCGGCGTCACGCTGATATACCGCTCGCCGTTCGAGACAGCAATGTGCTCCAGCGATGCGGCGATCAATATTGACAATCCGAGATATCCTCCCCAAATCCGGGGACATGCCAGAGGACCTGGAAGGCGTCGTCGCGACCTCCACCCGACTCAGCCATGTCGATGGGGAGGCGGGTCGCCTCACAATCGCCGGGTACGCCGTAGAAGAGCTGGCTCCCTACGCCAGCTTCGAGGAAGTGGCGTACTTGCTCCTGCATGGCCGCTTGCCGGAGCCATCGGAACGCGTTGGGTTCACCCAGGATCTGGCCGGACGACGAGCGCTGTCCCCCACCGTCTTGGAGGTACTGCGCGAAGCCGCTGCCACACAGGCGCTGCCCATCGATGCCTTACGGATGGCGGCGGCCTTGCTCAGCCTCGGTCGCGAGGAGAACCCCGTCGATGACGCGCTGACCGCAATCGCGTCCTTCCCGACGATCGTAGGGGCGTATTGGCGGGCTCGGAACGGTGACCCGCCGGTCGCAGTGCGTTCCGATCTCCCGCACGCGGCCCATTACCTTCATCAAGTGTTCGGCGCCGAACCATCAGCGGAACGGGCACGCGCGTTAGAAACGTATCTCAATACCGTGTGCGACCACGGTCTCAACGCGTCCACCTTTGCGGCACGGGTTATCGTCTCCACGCGATCCGATGTCATTTCCGCGATCACCGGCGCGGTCGGTGCGCTCAAAGGTCCCCTCCATGGCGGCGCACCGGGTCCGGCGCTGGACATGGTGTTCGAAATCGGCACTCCCGAGCGCGCGGAAATCGTGATCCGCGCCAAGCTCGATCGGGGCGAGCGCCTCATGGGATTCGGACATCGCATCTACCGAGTGCGTGACCCGCGCGCGGATGTCCTCGCCGGAGCTGCCAAGCGCTTCTACGCGAGCGGCGGTGATCGACGTCTCTATGAGCTTGCGCAGCAGGTCGAAACCACGGCGCTGCGTCTGCTCCGTGAACGCAAGCCGGACCGGCGACTTGAGACCAATGTCGAGTTCTACACGGCGCTCTTGCTGCACGGTCTGGGATTGCCGTCCGGACTGTTCACGCCGACGTTCGCCGTTGGACGCGTCCTCGGCTGGTCGGCACACTGCCTGGAACAACTTCGCGACGGCAGGCTGATCCGCCCCCAATCGTCCTACATCGGCCCGACGGACCTGCACTACGATCCCGGCTCGAGGCGTGCGGCGGTCTGAGAGCGCAGCGCGGCCGCATCGGGCACGTCGGCGATGAAAGCCTCTATCTCGCGCGCGGTGCGCAGGATGGCGACGCGTTTCCCCCGGTCGAGCGCATGCAAGCGCTTCAGAACGTCCCCCCTGCGGCGCGACCGATAGGTCCAGATCCAGACCAGGAATTCCCAGCTCAATCGCTCGCGACACCCCCGTGGGAGCTCGCGGCGCGCGCGGCCAAAATAGCGCAGCTGCCGGACAAGAACGCGCCACAGGCAAACGACGCGGGGCAGATCGAGGAACACTACGGTGTCGCAGGCCGCCAGACGGAGGTCGAGCGTCCCTCCATAGTTGCCGTCGATGATCCACTTTTCAGCAGTGATCAGCCGCTCCACGGTCTGGCGCCATTCGTCGTTCGGCGTTGGCTGCCACCCAGGCCGCCAATAGAGCAGGTCGAGGTGGATGAGCGGGAGGCCCGTCCGCTCGGCCAGGCGCCGCGCGAGGGTGGTCTTCCCGGTTCCACCCGTCCCGATCACCAGCACGCGGTTCATCGACGACTAGGGCTCCCCGGTCTTGATGACGAGAATGTTAATCTTCAACCTGCACCCTCAGCTGGCGCTCACGGCGTAGAGGAAGCGCGCGTAGCCGATCTCGGCGGCGTTCTTCGTGAGTTCGACATTGACCCATGCGACGACGTCACCGAACGGACGGTCCTGGAAGGGCCATCGCGTTCGCTGTGCCGATCGCAGGGCGTCGTCGGTAACCTGCTCCAGTATCACTCGCCACTGTCCCTGTAGTCGACCGAGCCACTCGCGCACGTCGTCGGCACTGCCAGGCCACAGCACGTGCTCGCGTGAAAGCACCCCGTCGCCGAATGAGTGGTCGAGCACCATGGACCACCAGAAGCCGAGGTGCCACGTCAGCCAGGCGATGCTCGGCGGACCGATGTCATATCCCTCGTGATCCGGCCAATCAGCGCGCCACCTTCCATCAGGGACTTGATGTACATGCAACCCCTTATGAGCAGGGAGCCACAGACACTCCGCGGTGGTGAGTCCGTCGAGGTGGGACTTGGCGAGCTTCCACGCCGTTTCGAACTGCCGTATCAAATAGCCGTCGGCCATAGAACACTCCAGTTCGTTTCGTGCGCTCACCGCCCGCGGGTCCGCAGCCGCTTCTGGAACCAATGGTGTGCATAGGGCTCATCATTAAAGGGGCTGACTTCACGATATCCGCTGCTCCGGTAGAGCGCTTGGGCTTCGCTCAGCGCTTTGTTCGTTTCGAGACGGAGCAGCGGAATGCGCCTGCGCCGCGCGAGCTCCTCCAGGCGCTGCAGGATGCGCCTGCCAATGCCGAGGCCGCGCGCGGATGGCGCGACCCACATGCGCTTGATCTCGCCGCAGGCTGCATGGCACCTCAGCGCGCCACATCCGACAGGCTCGCCATGGAGCGTTGCCAGAATGAAGCATCCGCGCGGAGGCGTGAGCTCCTCCGCTGCCACGGGGATGCTAAGGGTCGGGTCGAAGCCTGCTTCGAAGCGCGCCGCGAGCTCCTCGAAGTAGCGTGCGATGCAGGATTGGGCCGCACGGCTCCTGGGATTCTCCAGGTGCAGGCGAACGGCGCCGGCGAGCAGGAGGCGTTCGACAGTGTGCATCGCCGAGATGAGAGACGTGCGTTGTGACCCAGTGAGCCTGTTGAGGAGCGACGCGGCGGCCTCATCCGAGAGGCGATTCAACACCGCCAGTTCCTTACGACCGGCGGGCGTGAGCGTCACGAGGCGCACGCGGGCATCGCTGGTGGACGCGAAGCTACGGATCAAGCCCTCGGCCTCGAGCCCGCGCAGCAGCCGGCTCGCATAGCCCGAGTCCAAGCCGAGACGGGCCCGAAGTCGCCGGATTTCGCTGCCCGCGGGGCCAATCTCGAAGAGCAGGCGGGATGCGCCGAGCGAACGGTCGCGGCCCAGGAACCGGTCCGCTAGTGCTCCGATCTCCCGGGTGACGACCCGATTGAAGCTCCGGACCTCGGCGATTCCCGGCATTTCTCTGACCATAGTCAGAGACTTTGCTCAGCGCAAGGGAGCCGTCCTGGGCGTCACTCGAGAACTTGGATCTCGGGTTAAAGCGGAGATGAAATCGTCAGCCGCGAAACGCTTGCCCCCTTAAGGTACGCGTCGAAAAAGCCGTGCACGCGATACGCCGGATCCGCCGGGCTAGCCGTGTTTCACGCGACGCCTTGATTGGCTGAGCGATTGCTGCGGCGTGGGCGACGGCGGTTTCGGCCATGGACCCAGCTCAGGTCATCGGACCAGGGTCTTCTCAATGCGACGGTCAGGGACGAGCCATAGGACCGCAACCAGGACGTACAACGCCCCGGCAAGCCAGGATCGCACAAAGGCAAGTGGAATTGCCATCAGATAGATCACCACCGAGATCTTGCCCTTAAGATCTCGCCCCAGTGCAGTCGCCAGGACGGAGTCCCGCCCGTGGAGAGCGATGAGAGCTCGGGTGAGGATGAAGTACGCGACCGCCGCCAGCAACAGGACCGTGCCATAGAGTGCGACCGGCCAAGCGGCAAACTGATTCTCGCCGAGCCAGCCGGTGACGAAGGGGATAAGCGACAACCAGAACAGCAAATGCAGATTTGCCCACAGCACCCGTCCATCCACCTGCTTGATCGCCTGGAGCAGGTGATGGTGGTTGTTCCAGTAGATGCCGAGAAAAACAAAACTCAGCACATAGCTCAGAAATACGGGAAGCACGGGACGCAGCGCGACCAAGTCGGCTCGTTGTGGCACCTTTAATTCAAGCACCATGATGGTGATGAGGATGGCAATCACGCCATCACTAAAGGCTTCCAATCGTCCCTTACTCATACCGGGGCCTCCTCCGAGGCCGGGAACTCGCACGGCGCTGCACACGGGGCCTAGACTTGTGCCGGGGCCGCGCCGCTCGCAGGGCGGCCACTTGACGCCGCGCCTCCGTCACCACATCGGCGAAGAGCGATCGGGGCACTTCCGCGAGACGAATGAGGACGGCGGGATAGTGTCGGTAGTGCTCGGTGAAGAAGAAGCTGGTGGGATCGAGCTGCATCAGAGCATCACGGTCGCCTATCGTCCCAAGCTGCAGCACCAAGACCGTATCGTTGTCCCGGAAGCGCGCGAAAAAACGGCCATCCAGGAGGAAGGACGGCATGCCATACGATCGCCCCTCTGAGACGTTCGGGAGCCGGAGCAGCAGGCGGCGGGCGTCCGGGACCGATACGCCACGCGATGGGGTCTTCCGCGCACGAGACCGGCCAACCACGTCAGCGACCCCCATCTAACGTTCTGCCGACAAGGCGCGCATGGGCCTCCTTGAACGCGCGGCCAACCAACGGATCGCGCTCAAGGTGCGGGCGACTCGCCCGCTGGCGCAAGAGTGGTGGACACCACGCCGCGCCCCGCCAGGGCACAAACACGCCGATTCCCCGATTCCCTTAAAGCGATCAGGTAACGTGATCAGCGCCCGCCAGCTGCAAGCCGATGTTAGGCAGCGCTCACCGGGTCGTGACCGTGGAGGTCGGAATCACCTCGGGCGGGTCAGCGGGCCCGAGTGCGCGAACGACGAGTGCCGAACCATCTCCTGACGCATGTCTAGTGTCGCCGAACATGTGCCACGCTTCAACGTGGATTTGTCGGCCGCTGTCCGCCAGGAAGAGCAAACCTGGACCTTGTGGGAAAGCACGGAATTGCGCGGGAGTAGTGCCACCGGATGCGGGTTCCCAACGTCCGTCGGCCCCGGCTCGCGACAAGTAGCCTCCACGCGTCTCGACGTGAAACGATACCGAGTCGCTGTGGGCGGACGTTACCCGAATCTCGATAGGGTTCTTGAGGAGGGTTCGGTTCGAAGACACGCGTGAGTGGGTAGCCGGCACGAATGCTAGTAGTCCAAGGAAGGTAAATAGGGTGCGGTACATGGGCGGTCCTCCGGTTGAATGACGGGTGGTACTATCTCCTCCTTGTGGTTGGATGCCAAGAGAGACTTATGGGTTTAGCGGCGGCCGCCCGGGTAGCTAGCGAGGCCGGATGGTTCCGGTCACCTCTACGACGACGCGGTAGCCCTCCAGGCGAGGTGGAATTCGGCCTTTGGTGTCGGCGTTGGAGTCGGCCAGAAACACCTTGATGCAACGCTCGCCATCGCACAACGCGATGGCGGTTCCCACGACGCCGCGCAGCGCCAGCAGGGAATCGGTGTGCGCGGCGAGAACCTCGTCGATGCTCCTGGCGGCCACGCTGGCGCTCCTCCCTCCCCCTCGGCCCGCCCCGCTGTGGGCGCCGGAACAGGCCAGCGACGCGCCGGCCAGCAGCACCGGCGCGATCATGCGTCCGATCACGACTCGTCCGATTGTCACTGACGCTTCACGGTAACCGAAAAGCCATTGCTGCTGCCATCCGGGTCGTGATTTGCGGATGACTTGTACACGTAGCCTGAGAGCGTCATGGCGGTCACCGCGAACGAGACCAGCCGGGTCGCGTTCGGGATGGACGACAGGACCACGCTGCAGGTCCCAGTGCCGCCGGCATCGCTCGTTGAGCACTGGCCCACATCGGAGCTGGATCCGTTCCAGCTGCCGCTCACCGTCACGCCGTTCAGCAGATTATGCTTGACGTCGTGCGCGGTGATCCGAACGGTCGCCGACCACGTGCCGGTGTTCCCGCTGGTGTCGGCCACGCCGTCGAGATTGCCCACGTGGACGCTCGGCGGGTCCACGGTGACCACGATCGCGCGCGCGTTGTTGCTCGAGTTGACGTCGGCCAGCTTCTGCGTCGCGGTCAGAATGTGCCCGTTGGTCGCCACCCCGGCCGTGTTCCAGTTGAAGGTGCGCGTCGCGCTGGCGCCCGCGGCGAGCCCGGGGATCGTCTGGGTGCCGACCGTCACGCCGCCTGTCCCCCCGTCGGTCAGCACGACGTCGAAGCTCGTCGTGACATCTTGGCCGCCCACGTTCTGCACCGTCACCACGACGGGGGCCGTGTCGCCCTGCGTCACCCGGGACGGCGCGGTGATACTGGCAAGGGCGAGATCGGCCGGCGCCGTATTCACCGTGACCACGACCGAGCGCGTATTGTTGGCGGCGTTGTCGTCGGTCAGGCTCTGCGTCGCCACGAGGGTGTGGCCACCCAGCGCAGCGCCCGTGGTGCTCCAGTTGAACGTCCGCGTGGCTGTGGCGCCCACCGCGAGCCCGGTAACCGTCTGGGTGCCGATCGTCACGCCGGCCGTCGCGTCGGTCAAGACGACACTGAAGGTAGTGCTGACGTTCAGCCCGCCGACGTTCTGGACGGTGACCCCGATGGCAGCCGTGCTCCCATAGGTCACCGATGAGGGCGCGGTCATGCCGCTCACGGCGACGTCGGTCGTCGCAGCGATCACCGTAACCGCGGCCGAGCGCTGGTTATTCGCGGCGTTGGCATCCGTCAGTGTGTGGGTTGCCACCAGGGTGTGCCCACCGAGCGCGGCGGACGTCGCATTCCAGCTGAACGTGCGCGTCGCGGTGGCGCCCACCGCGAGCCCGGTGACCGTCTGCGTGCCGATCGCCACCCCGGCCGTCGCGTCGGTCAAGACGACATCGAAGCTGCTGCTGACATTTAGCCCGCCCACGTTCTGGACGGTGACCCCGATAGCCGCCGTGGTGCCCTGGGTCACCGTAGCGGGCGCGGTCACGCCGGTCACGGCGACATCGGTCGACGGAGGGGGGTTCACGGTGATCGCGATCGCGACGCTGTTGTTCGTCGAGTTGTTGTCGGCCAGCTTCTGCGTCGCGATCAGGATGTGCCCGTTGGTGGCCACCCCGGCGGTGTTCCAGTTGAAGGTGCGCGTCGCGCTGGCGCCCACGGCGAGCCCGGCGATCGTCTGCGTGCCGACCGTCACACCGCCGGCCGTCCCGTCGGTCAGCACGACGTCGAAATTGGTACTCACATCCTGCCCGCCCACGTTCTGCACCGTGACCACGACGCGGGCCGTGTCGCCCTGCGTCACACGGGCGGGCGCGGTGATGCCGGTCAAGGCGAGATCCGTCGGCTGCGGATTCACGGTGACCACGGCCGAGCGCGTGTTGTTGGCGGCGTTGTCATCCGTCAGGCTGTGGGTTGCCACCAGCGTGTGCGCGCCCAGCGAGGCGGACGTCGTATTCCAGTTGAAGGAGAGCGTCGAGAGCGCGCCCACCGAAAGTCCGGCGACCGTCTGCGTGCCGAGCGTCACACCCGCCGTCGCGTCGGTCAGGACGATATTGAAGCTGCTACTGACATTCACCCCGCCCACGTTCTGGACGGTGACCCCGATAGTGGCGGCATTCCCCTGGATCACCGCGGCGGGCGCGTTCACGCCGGTCACGGCGACATCGGTCGACGGAGGGTTCACCGTAACCACGGCGGAGCGCTGGTTGTTAGCGGCGTTGACGTCCGTCAGGCTGTGGGTCGCCACCAGCGTGTGACCGCCCAGCGCCGCGGTCGCCGTAGTCCAGTTGAAGGTGCGCGTCGCGGTGGCGCCCACTGCGAGCCCGGTGACCGTCTGCGTGCCGAGCGTGACGCCTGCCGTCGCGTCGGTCAGGACGACATCGAAGCTGGTGCTGACATTCAGCCCGCCCACGTTCTGGACGGTGACCCCGATGGCGGCCGTACTCCCCTGGGTCACGGCGGCCGGCGCGTTCACCGCGGTCACGGCGACATCGGTCGACGGAGGGGGGTTCACGGTGATCGCGACCGCGCGGGCGTTGTTGGTCGAGTCGTTGTCGGCCAGCTGCTGCGTCGCGATCAGGATGTGCCCGTTGGTGGCCACCCCGGCGGTGTTCCAGTTGACGGTGCGCGTCGCGCTGGCGCCCACGGCGAGCCCGGCGATCGTCTGCGTGCCGACCGTCACGCCGCCGGCCGTCCCGTCGGTCAGCACGACGTCGAAGCTGGTAGTGACATCCTGCCCGCCCACGTTCTGCACGGTGACCACGACGGGGACCGTGTCGCCCTGTGTCACCCGAGCGGGCGCGGTGATGGCGGTCAGGGCGACGTCGGTCACCGGGAGCTTGACCGGGATCGTCACGAAGCGCTGGTCGTTGACGGCCTTGTCGTCGGCCAGGGTCTGGCGGGCCAACAGATCGTGGTCGCCGGTGACGGTCGGTGTCCAAGCGAAGCTCAGGGTCGTGGTGGCGCCCGCGGCCAGGCCGGCCACGCTCTGCGTGCCGACCGTCACGTGCTCGGTCGTGTCCTGCAGGGTGACGTCGAAGCTGGACACATTCCGGTTGCCGACATTCTTGACCGTCACGGTGATGCCGGCCGTGGTGCCCGGCACTCCCGTGCTGGGGCCACTGACGCTCGTCACGGCCAGGTCGGTCAGCGGACCCGGCGGCGGCGGCGCGAAGCCGTCGATCGAGACGCCGAACCGGTTGAGGACGAGATCGATCCGGTTGGCGATGGTCACCGTGGAGCTGCCGGCGAAGAGCAGCGCGACCGGATTCAGGTTGCCGTCGTCGGTGACGATGAGGGAGCCCGAGTCTCCGCCGCCGCTGAATGTGCCCGGCTCGATGATGAACTGGTCCACGTAGCGGGCGGACTTGGTACAGGTTAACCCCGAGGCTGCATAGCAAACCGTGACGGTCGCATTGACGCCGGTGATCTGGCCGTGTGTCAGGCGCGTGGTGCGGCCGTACTTCTGCACGTTGAGGCCGAGCAGGGCGTTGCGGTCATCGAACAGGCCGTCGCCGTTCGCGTCCCCGTAGATGGTCGCGTTCGGCATGCCGTAGCCGTCGTCCGAAGGCGTGGCATTGTCCAGCAGGGACGTGCTCGACAGGGCGATCGCGGCGTCGATCGTGTTGTTCCCGCCCGCGAAGTTGATTACCTGAAAGTCGGTCAGCGTCGCGATCTGATCGGCGGCGGTGCCACCGTCGAACGGACCGGGCTGGTATTCCGCATCGCCGATGGTGGCGCCGTTCGAGTTTGCCAGGACGTGGTTGTTGGAGAGGATGTACACCCGCCCCAGCGCGTCCCGCACGCGCGCGCCGATGGTGCCGGCGGTGATCGCCGGATGCCCCACCGAGAACCCCGACGGGGCGGGTCGTTGGCGCTGGGTGGGATCGCTGAAGGCCATGAGCCGGCCGGTGACCCGCTGGGTGACGGGGACGCCGTCGAGCGCCACGGGCAGGCCGGGTATCCCCGAGCGTTCCAGCAGGATCTGCATGCCGGGCCGCCCGTCCGGCAGCACCGTGACCGCCGTCCCCACCACACCGGGGATGTCGAGGATCGCGTCCGTGTGGCGCCGCAGCACCGCGATGGCGGCGCCGAGGTCCGGAGCGGCGCGGCGCGCGCTGGGTGGCGGCGACGCAAGAGGACCGGTGGGGGCGCGGTCGGTGCATGCGTACCACAAAACGGTGCCGGCACCGATCAGAACGACGATGGCAGCCCGTGTCAACGAGCGGACGACAACCATGGTGACTCCCGCGTGAAACCGGACAACGGGCGCGCAGGATAATGACCCCGCCGGGCCGACTCGGCAAGGGGGCTGGAACTCCGTGAAGTGGCTCGTTTGTTAGGCGGCCGCTTCTCAAAAGCTGGCGCGCCCCACCGTGACCACGCGCAGCACCGCCTCTTGGCCAAACCGGCGCTTGTACTCGGCCATGATCGCCAAGATCGACGAATCCACCGGTTTCCCGCGAAACAGCATGCTTTGACAAAAACCCACGTGTGAACACCAAGCGGGATGTGAAAAGAACTGGCGGTGACGGTCGTCACCAAGCCAGCTGCCCAGGCGGGCTAGAGCACACGTATCCCAGTGGCGTTCCAACCCTTCAATCAGCAGCTGTATCTATGGTGCGATCACCGAGGCGGAGCGGCGCAGCGAGTGGAGGTGACGAGACGCCCAGACTACGGGATGAGTTCGCGTGTGTTTCAATTCAATCCGATCTACAACTGACTCGTGCTAGGCGGCGGCGAGCACGCGTGGCGAAGTGTGTGTGGAGGCGGAATGCGCGCGAAACCACTTCCGGATACGCATTAAGTCTAGTTCTCCGGTGGGCCCACCGGCACCGGCCCGAATGCTGTGAGGGTTCCCGAGCCAAGCTCTCCGCTATCGTTTGGCCCCCAGCAATACGCGTCGTGATCCACGGCTACGCCACACGTGTGACCGGAGCCCGCACTCAGGAGGACATAATGATGGCCGCCGCACACGGGACGCGGCACCGCGCTGTAATCTCGAAGGGAGCAGTCGCCGAGTTGACCGACGAGATGGCCACCCCAACAGTAGGCCTCACCATTCTCGAGCAAGCCGCAGTTGTGGCTGCCGCCCACCGTCAGGGCGACGAACGCCAGATTCCCCGCGACCCGCAGCGGCTGGGGGCTGCACTGCTTTGACTCGGGACGAAGGGGACATTCCATTGAGACGGAAACCGGCTCCACTCCGAGCTGTCCCGATCCGTCGTATCCCCAGCAATACGTCGCCCCGTCACTCGCGAGCGCGCACGTATGCCCCCAGCCCCCCCCGATCGTCACGAGAGCGAGTCCCGCTGCGGCTAGGACCGGCGTCCTGCTGCACGGCAGCTTAGTGGCGTCTTGCGCGAAGCACGTGTCCTTCGCGGCCGGTCCCACTTGTCCCCAATTGTTCTGGCCCCAACAGTACGCCCGCCCATCGGCCGATACAGCGCAGGTATGCCACTGCCCGGCGCCGAGCGCGACGAAGTCCGCGTCGCCCGGCCGCGGCACTCGCGTCGGAGTCGACGTGCCGAGTTGAATTGAGTCGTTTCCTAGCTCCCCTTGTCGGTTGTCGCCCCAGCAGTAGACGTCTCCGCTGCGGCTCAAGGCGCAGGTGTGTCCCCATCCGGCAGTGATCACACGGAACTGCAGAGCACCCGATACCGCCGTTGCCGTAGAGGCGCATGGAGTCGACCGGCACCTTTCTGGGGCAGGATCGGAGCCGATGCCGAGCTGTCCGTACTGGTTCGCTCCCCAGCAGTAGGCGGTGCCGCTAGCGTCCAGAGCACATGTGTGGAGCCCCCCCGCGCTCACCGCCATGAAGGCGACGTCGCCCGCGACGACCGCTGGATAGAAGTGGCTTTCGAGCAGCGTGCTCGGCCCACCGCCCAGCTGGGCGAAAGTGTTGCTGCCCCAGCAGTACGTCCGACCCTCGGTCGCTAGGCCGCACGTGTGGGAACCGCCGGCACTAACCGACGCAAATGAAATCGTCGCAGCGGGAGCGCTTGGTTGGCTGCAGGCGAACTGGATGGCGATCGCTGCGAAGGCTAGGGTCTGGTCAACTCGCATGACGCTCCGGCGCAACCGCCGCTGTCCCGAGGCGACGCTCGACGTGTTCCAGCAAACCGCGGACGGGACCTAGCGGGAGGCGCCGTGTCCCCAGGGGCCGCGCGATCGCGCGTCGGACGATCGCACGATGAACGGACGGCAGGCGCCGGAGCGCCCAAGCCGCCGCCGTGCGCTTTGGGGCGACTCGTCCAGTCTCCAGCGTATATAGAATCCGGCACGCCGTGAGGGCGGCGTAGCGCCGGTAGGCCGCCCTGCTGCGCCACACGCTGGTCCGCTTCGTGACCAATTCTGTGCGAAGGTAGCCGATCTCGCGCTCGAGCGCCGCGCGCATCAACGCCGGTGTGATCGGTGGCACGAAGGTGTGTGGGTCAGCGCCGAAGATCACTTGACCGCTCTCGAGGATGTTGACCCAAATGATCGGATTGCCATCTGAGCCGGTACGAGACAGGCGCCCGAACTGATAGAGCCAGCCGTCGCCATTGAATTGGAGGAGTTCGCGTTGGATGAGAATCGTCAACTGAAGCCGCCGCATCCAGGAGTGGCGGCCGCTCAATCTCCGGAAGCTGGTGCGAAGCCGTGACACGACAACAGGACTCACCCGTCGCCGGATGACGGCGACGCAGTCCACGTCGCTTCGCCGGACATCGAACGCGTGCTGCGTAAGCGATCCGTAGACATAGAGGCCTACGACGTTCCGCCCCAGGTCAGCTTGTAGCTGTCTGGCGAGATGGTCGAGGAGAGTTGCGACGTATTGAAAAGAGCGCTTGTTAGGCCGGCCACGCACTCAGATCTCACGGCGCAAGGTTTTCGTGATTGCGTCGGCAGCAGCATCCGCTAAGTCAAGCCCAGCTCCAACAGCGGCCCGTAGATCTT